>Ga0163147_10008223_pt1 | contig 11617 bp, 12 predicted proteins | sample OliLakLV19MP6G1_FD_148597 | JGI IMG/M metagenome (GOLD analysis project Ga0163147, IMG submission 148597) | Freshwater microbial mat bacterial communities from Lake Vanda, McMurdo Dry Valleys, Antarctica- Oligotrophic Lake LV.19.MP6.G1 | ecosystem: Environmental > Aquatic > Freshwater > Lake >...
GTTGCAGAAGCAATTGGCGGAAGCTGCCGTCGGCAAGCGTTTCGTTTTGCAAGGCGGAGATTGTGCGGAGCGTTTCGACGATTGCGCGACCCTGCCCATCACCAACAAGCTCAAAATTCTTTTGCAGATGAGCCTGGTGTTGATTAACGGTGGCAAGAAGCCGGTGACGCGTATCGGGCGCTTTGCCGGTCAGTATGCCAAACCGCGTTCGGACGATTCGGAAACTCGCGATGGAGTGAAACTGCCGAGCTATCGCGGCGATGTCGTCAACCGGCCGGAGTTTACGCCGGAATCGCGCATCCCGGATCCAGCGCTGATGGTTCGCGGATATGAATGCGCCGCTCTCACGTTGAACTTTCTGCGCGCGATGGTACGCGGCGGGTTCGCCGACCTACATCACCCCGAGTATTGGGATCTGGACTTTGTCGATCACTCCCCGCTTGCGGGCGAGTATCGCGAGATGGTGCGCAGCATTGCGGAATCGTTACGGTTTATGGAAAGCGTCTTGGGCGTGCGCACTGGCGAGATGGAATGGGTGGACTTCTTCTCGGCTCACGAGGGTTTGCTGTTGCCTTATGAAGAGGCGCAAACGCATTGGGTTCCGCTGCGCAACCGTTGGTACAACCTGTCGACCCACTTCCCTTGGATCGGTGCGCGGACGTTGGACACCGATGGCGCGCATGTCGAATACTTTCGGGGAATCGCGAATCCGATTGGGATCAAGGTTGGCCCGGCATTGGGGCCTGACCGTCTGCGCCGTTTACTGGATCTGCTGCATCCGGACAATGAACCCGGACGGCTGACCATCATCCATCGGCTAGGCCGCGACAAGATCGAGTCGCATCTGCCGGACATTGTCAAAACGGTGCGCGAGAGTGGTAAGGACGTGCTCTGGATCTGCGATCCGATGCATGGCAATACGCATCCAACCTCTGACGGAACGAAGACTCGCGACTTTCGCGATATTGCCAAAGAACTGGAGCTTTCGTTCGAGATCCACGCGTCGAATGGGTCGCATTTGGGCGGCGTCCACATCGAACTCACAGGTGAGAATGTAACCGAATGCACGGGCGGCGCGCGTGGCTTGACCGAGTTCGACTTGAAGCGGGCTTATAAGAGTGAGGTCGATCCGCGCCTGAACTACGAGCAGGCGCTGGAAATTGCCCTGTTGATCGCGCGCAAAATGAACTCGCTCAACTAGACGTCCTGCGCTTCCACGAAATATCCACGATCAGGTCGGAGTGGATTGTCGCTGTGAGCATGACGAGTCCGCGGCCCGGTGGAAGGGTCTTTAACGGTGGAACCTTCCAGACATACAGCGCCCAATCCGGTTTGAGCGTCTCAATCTCGTATGGGTCGCCAAGTTGTTTTCTGAGGTCTTGCACCCGTTGGCCGAGGTTCGCCACCATCAGGTCCGCGATGGCCTCTTCCTGCTTTCGATCCTGTTTGCCAAGCTGCAGATTTCGCCAAATCGTCGCGCTGAACCCCGCAAAGATGAAGAGCGTGAGCACGATGATTTCGAGGATTCCCATAACTTCGATAAACTAAAGAGACATGAAGTGGCTGGCTGCCTGTGTTTCCATTGTCGCCTTTGCTGGTTCCGAAGCCGACTTCTTTGAGATGCGCGTACGTCCTGTTCTGGTGAAGAATTGTTTCGCATGCCATACCAAATCGAAGATGGGTGGACTCGACATGTCTTCGCGCGCAAGCTTGCTCGCAGGTGGCAAGTCGGGAAGCGCGCTGAAGCCCGGCGCGCCGGATGAGAGCCTGCTGCTGAAGGCGATCCGCCATGAGCACGAGCGGCTGAAGATGCCACCCACGGGCGGAAAGCTGGCCGATGACCAGATCCGCGATGTTGCCACTTGGATCAAAGACGGTGCGGTTTGGACCGAGAAAGCCGCTGTTACTGCGGTGAAACCTTCGGATTTCTGGTCGCTCCAGCCTGTTCGTGAGCCTAAACAAAAGAACATCGATTTGTTGTGGAAGTCCGCTGGCGCTTTGGCCGACAAGCGGACGCTGATCCGGCGCGTGACCTACGATCTGACGGGGCTTCCGCCCACGGCCGAAGAAGTCGATGCATTCCTTGCGGACAAGTCAGCGAGTGCTTTCGAGAAGCAAATAGACCGCCTGCTGGCGTCTCCTCTCTATGGTGAGCGTTGGGGTCGGCACTGGCTCGATGTCGCAAGGTATTCCGATGACAAGCTTGCGCCAGAACGTGACGAGCCACGTCCCAACTCGCACTTCTATCGAGATTGGGTGATTCAAGCCTTCAACGAAGACATGCCTTACGACACGTTCGTGAAGGCTCATCTTGCGGCCGATCTGATGGATCGGAAGGATCTCCTGCCAGCTTTGGGTATGTATGGGCTGAGCCCTGAGTTTCAAGACGATCGTGTCGATGTAACGACGCGCGGATTCCTTGGCATGACCGTCGCCTGCGCGCAGTGCCACGATCATAAGTTCGATCCGATTCCGCAGCGCGACTTCTACGCGCTGCAGGGCGTCTTCAACAGCACAGAACTGCATGAGTATCCGCTGGCCGAGAAGCCGATCGTCGATGCTTGGGATGCGCAGAAGAAGGATCTGGAAAAGCGCGAACAACTGCTGAAGGACTTCGTGAAGCTGCAGTCGGATTCGCTTGCCGATGTCTTCGCCAACCAGGCTGCTGTGTATCTCGAAGCCGCCCGCACCGGCGTTGTCGAAGGACTCGACGCAAGTCTCTTGGAACGCTGGAAGAAGTATCTGGAACGCAAAACCAAAGAGCATCCTTTTCTGACCGCGGAGATCAAGCCCTCTGACTTTCAACAACTGCTGCTGGACGCCAACAAAGAGAAGAAAGAGGTCGACGAGAAGAACAACGTCACGCTCGGCGGATCGATGAATCGTGGCGATCTCTCGCAAGCGAATCTGGCATCGTTGGAGCGCAACAAGTTTTTTCTCTGGCGCGATTTCTTTGGTAACAACGGTGTCTTGATTGCTGTCAACGAGAAGTTGGAACCGTATCTGGCCGGTCAATTCAAGAGCCACTATGACCGCTTGAAACTGCGCGCGGAGGAAGCTAAGAAGGCGTTGCCGACGCAGTATCCGTTCTTATACGGAGTCAGCGACAAGAAGGACCCGAAGAACATGAAGATCCATGTTCGCGGAAATCCGCAGAATCTTGGCGATGAGGCGCAGCGCGCCTTCCTCACGGTTCTCGGCGCGAAGCCATTCAGCAAAGGCAGCGGACGCTTGGAACTCGCCGAGGAAATCGCCAGCAAGTCCAATCCGTTGACTGCGCGCGTGATGGTGAATCGCATCTGGCTGAATCATTTCGGCGGCGAGGGCCTTGTAAAGACGCCTTCAAACTTCGGACAACTCGGCGAGCGCCCTTCGAATCCGGAACTGCTCGACTATCTGGCATGGCGGTTGATGGACCGCGGTTGGTCGATGAAGGCGCTGCATCGCGAGATCGTCGTGTCAAAGGTTTATCGGGCGGTAAGGCCGCAGCGAGAGCGCTTGGGTGCGGAAGCGATGCGGGATTCGATTCTGGCAGTTGCCGGGACGCTCGATCGAACGCTTGGCGGCGAGGCTCTTAAGCTCGATGAAAAGAACAAACGCCGAACGGTCTATGGATTCGTTAGCCGCCGCCGCTTGGATCCGATGTTGTCGCTGTTCGACTTTCCGAATCCGAATCAAACCAGCGAGCAGCGCATTGCGACGGACGTTCCGCTGCAGCGTTTGTTTTTGCTGAACAGTCCGCTGGTGCTGCAGGCTTGCGACGATTTGGCGAAGCGCTTGGAAGGCGAGCCAGACAAGACCACGGCTGCATATCGTGCCATGTTTGCGCGTCCGCCTTCGTCCGGCGAACGCAAACTGGCGCTGGAATTCAAAGGTAGTTTGTCGGAGTATCTGCAGGTACTGTTTTCGTCGGATGAGTTTTTGTACGTGAACTGAGGTGATACGAATGATGACCCGTCGAAACATGTTAGCGACCTTTGGCTGTGGGTTTGGCTCGATGGGTTATCGCACGGCGGCGCAAGCGGCGACACATCATGCGCCTAAGGCGAAGCATGTCATCTACCTGTTCCTGAACGGTGGCGCGTCGCAGGTGGATACCTTCGATCCAAAGCCGATGCTCACCAAGTTCCACGGCAAGCCGCTGTCGATGAGCAACCTCAAGACTGAGCGGCGAACCGGCAACGCGCTGGGCTCGCCATTCGAGTTCAAGAAATACGGCCAGAGCGGCATCGAAGTGAGCGAAATCTTTGCCAAGACCGGTGCGCTGATCGACGAATTCTGCGTGATCCGCTCGATGCATACCGAGCGTCCGAATCATGAGCCGTCGCTGTTCATGCTCAATTGCGGAACCGTGCTGCCGGGGCGTCCATCGATGGGATCCTGGCTCACCTACGGCCTCGGATCCGAGAACCGCAATCTGCCCGGCTATGTCGTGATGTGTCCCGGCGCGCCGGTGATTGGGCCGCAGTTGTGGAGTTCGGCGTTCTTGCCAGCGGAGTTTCAGGGCGTCCACCTTCCGAACAACGAGACGGAGATCGAGAAGCTGGTTCCCTATGTGCGGGGCAAGCGAGGACTCGAAGAGCAGCGCCGCCAACTCGATCTGCTCTCGAAATTGAACAAAGACGATCAGGGCATCCGGTCGATGGAAACGGCTTTCCGGATGCAGACCGAAGCGCCCGAAGTTCTCGATATTAAGAACAAAGTAACCGAAGCGGAACGCGCCCGTTACGGGGACACCGACTTTGGGCGTGGCTGCATCATGGCACGCAGGCTGGTGGAAAAAGGTGTCCGCATGGTGCAGATCTACTATGGAAACGGGCAGCCTTGGGACAATCACGATGACATCATGGTGCACAAACGGCTTGCCGCCGGCGCGGATCCTGCCATTGCGGCGTTGATCGCTGACCTTAAGGCCAGCGGTCTTCTGAAAGACACAATCGTCATCGTGAGTGGCGAGTTTGGCCGTACGCCAACGGTTGAAACATCAGGCTTGGTTCCCGTGCAGTTTGGACGCGATCACAACAATCACGGCTTCTCACTGATCATGGCGGGAGGTGGTGTGAAGGGCGGAATGACGTACGGAGCCACCGACGATTTCGGATTCAAGGCCGTGGAAAAGCCAGTGCATCCGCACGATATTCAGGCGACAGTGCTGCATCTCATGGGACTCGATCACAAGCGGCTCACCTATCGCTACAGCGGTCGCGACTTCCGGTTGACGGACGTTGAGGGCGACGTCCTGCACGACTTGATCGGCTAACCTGCTCGAGTTCTATCGGGCCGCGGACGCTCGGGTGACAACAGCGCGGGCAAAACGAGTCGGCGGATCCGGCATCGAACAGCATGCCTTCCGGGATTCGACCGTTCCTGTTTCACGCTGCATAAATCGTGGGCCAGTGATCTCCGAAGCTGACCTTCAACTGCAGAGGCCTATCGGATCGGGGCACGTCGTCCACTGGGGAGATTTTGCCCACTCGAATGTCGATCTTTTTCAAGTTCATCCTTTTTTAAGCACATCGATGCTGAGCGCGGGTTCGATGGCTGCTAGCGTCATGATGTCAGCCATGTCAGCCTCCACTTTCGCAATGTCGCCTGGTGATTGCATGGCGATAGCGGAACATCGCACGCAACTGCAGCTTGACCATCCAGCCGATCAGGAAATCGAGCATCCCACGTGGGGGCAGCGAAAAGTTGATGGAATCGGTGATGCGGCTGCGCTTGGGTCCCAGGGTTTCGAACTGGTGGCGATGTTCCCAGTAGAAGAAGGGTCCGGACTCTTGAAAATCGATGAAGAGTTTGTTCTTCTTATAATCGGTATGGATCGCGACCCATCGCATGCCGAAGGGCAAACCGAGAACGATGCGGGCACCCTTCTCGATGCCGCCAGTGCGTTCGAGCGGTTTCACGGGCTGACCGGGTGGGAGGAGCAGTTCCAGGGCATCGGGGCGTTCGTGGAAGGCAAAGAGCGTTTCGACGGGGGCCTCGATGACGGACGTGTATTCAAATTGGAGCACTCACTCCAGTAGATCGCATTTCGATCGCATCCGTCTTTGGAAATTGAGGCAAGTGATGGTAAACTGAGAGTTCCCACCTAGGGGCCTGTAGCTCAGTTGGTTAGAGCGCTACCTTGACACGGTAGAGGTCACAGATTCGAGTTCTGTCAGGCCCACCATTCCGCACTCTAAGATTGCACGGCTTTTTTTGAACGCTTTTCGCTGAAATACGCGCTTACCTGAGTAGATGAAAACACTACTCACTTTCGCATTCCTGGCGGTTGCTTCCACGGCGTTCGCTCAGCAATGTAGCAATGCGACACTCACGGGCGCGTTCGCGTACACCACCGACACAACCGCCACGATCGACGGCAAGACAGCCACGAATTCCCAAGTTGGGCGCATCGTGTTCGATGGTAAGGGCAAGTTCACGGTCCGAGTAGCTTCAACCACCGCAGCGGAGGTAACCGTGGGCGACACCGCGGGTGACTACCTGCTCGGTTCCGACTGCACGATGACCGGCAAGACCGCCGAAGGCTTGGAGTTTGACGGCGTCGTCGTCAATGGCGGTTCAGATTTCTACATCATGACTCGTGAACCGGGTATCACCAGCGCGGGTGGTGGAACCAAGATCGAGGCGCAAGGCGCTTGCTCTGCGGCGACTCTGAATGGTGGTTTCGGCTACTTTACCCAGGGCACCCTCACCGTCGAAAGTGCCCTGGTTTCGCTTGGCGAACTGGGTGTTTTGAACTTCGACGGCAGGGGTACGGTGACGGGCACCTACAGCACTTCTGCCGGAGGACTTGTGGAACGTAAGAGCTATGACGGCAAGTACGAGGTTGCTGCCGACTGTACCGGAAACGCGAAGTTTACCATCAACGGTGCCGCATACATCATGAACTTCACGGTCGCCAGTTCCGGCAATGCTTTTGGACTTTCGTTCGGCGGAGGCGGTTCAGTGCTCACCGGCCAAGCGACTCGCCTTTTCCCCAAGTAGTTTGCATTCGCGGCGGGGCGGCGCACAACCGCCCCATTGCATCAGCCTTCCTCAATCTGGTCGATCCAGGTCGGACGTTCCCACTTCGGTTCGATCAACTTCCAAGCGTCATCCTCGATCGACTTCCCGTCCAGTAGTTTGAACAGGAGTCCGGGACACTTTCGTGTCTTGGCCCAGACCGCGAACTCCGCCCGGTTGGATGTTTGGGGCGCTTCGCGGAATTCCGCCGTGGCCGCCAAAACCATCGCAGCTTGCGCCCTTCGGTATATCTGCGCCCGTTCGGAGGCCCACTTTCGGATCTGCTCTGGCAACTCGGCGTAGCGTGCTTCGACATCCTCGCCCGCCACAAGCATTTCCCAGATCGAGCGGGTGGAAAGTGCAAACAGCAAGTGATGCGCGCGGACGTACTCATCGAGCTTTACCTTAGCGCGAGTACCGTCAGGCCAGCGCAGCACGAATCCCTCGCCAATTTGATCTACCGGCAACTGGCTGGCTTCCAGTTGGCCGTGGAACTTGGCTTTGCGGAAGTGCTGTTCCGCCTGCGGAAGCATGTCGTCTCGATCCGCGCCCGTTTGGTCAATTGCCGCGAGCAGAACCAGTTCCTCACGGCCGTTGTAGTCGACTACAATACGGTTCGAGGGATAAATCGCTTCGAGGCAATAGGAGATACCGGGTAGAGGTTGAAAGGCGACGGGGATCTTGGTCGCCGCCCAGACAGCCTGCTCGGATTCAAAACTCCCGCGCGTTGCGCACAGGGTTTCGCCTTCGTGGCTGAAGGCGACGATGAGGCTACCGTCGGCCTTTTCCCAAAACTCAGGCTGCCCTGAAGGCCAATCTGGCAGTTGCGATAGATTGAAGAACTTTGGGAATCCGCGCGCCACGATGAGGCCGTCTTCGTCGAGGATCAGTCCGCGGGCGTCGCGGAGTTCCTTAGGCCACGTGTGCGCCGTGTAGTTGTACTGCGTTTTGACACTGTAGTTGTAGATGCGCAATGGCAAGTGCGGATGACGTCGCGCGGTGGCGAATCCTTGTGCGACGTATTCCTTCAGTTGATCGAGTCCTGGGTAAATCATTGCGCAATTTCGAAGGTCTGATTCCATCGTAGATAATCAAAGGGATGCTCGTTGCCATCCGCATTGCTTTTACTCTTGCGTTGCTCGCGTCGTTGACGGGATGTTCGCAGCTTTACTACTCGTCGATGAAGAAGATCGGAAAGGAAAAGCGGGAGATCCTGGTTAGCCGAATCCTCGATGGCAAAGAGGCGCAGCAGGATGCGGCCAAAGAGTTCAAGACCGCTTTGGAAGCGTTTCAATCCGCCACTGGCTTCGACGGAGGCAATCTTGAAAAGGTCTACAAGAAGTTGAACGGCCACTTTGAAGACGCCGAGGGACGCGCGAAAAAGGTGACCGACAAGATCCAATCTATCGACAAAGTTGCCACCGATCTGTTCAACGAGTGGAACGGCGAAATCGCGCAGATGAGCAATCGCCAGTTGAAGACCGACAGCGAACGGATGCTGCGCGATGCCCAGACCCGCCACCGCACGCTGATGCGGTCGATGCATTCCACTGAAGCGAAAATGGAACCTGTTTTGCGTGTGTTTCGGGATCAGGTATTGTATCTGAAGCACAACCTCAATGCGCGTGCGATCACTTCGCTAAAGAAGAACGTGGTCGAGATCAACGACGATGTTGCGGCACTGATCAAAGACATTGAGCTATCGACGCAAGAGGCGGACAAGACGATCGCCAGCTTGAAGTCGGAAAGCTAAACCAGAATCGCGAAGGCGGACTCGGTGCGTTCCACGCGGTTGTAGCGCGTATCACGTTCCACCGGTTCGCAGCCAGCCTCGCGAATGAGCCGCAGCAATTGATTGCGGCGCAGGCCCTGGCCGGATGACGATCCCGCATCGCGATAGATGTGCTCTTCCACCACGGTTCCGTCAATGTCGTTGGCACCGAAGCGGAGCGCGATCTGCGCGACGTGCGGCGTCATCATCACCCAATAGGCCTTAATGTGTTCGATGTTGTCGAGCATCAGGCGAGCCACTCCGATGTTCTTGAGATCCATGAATCCCGTGGTTTTCGGGATGTGATGGAGCGGGGTATTATCCGGGTGAAACGCAAGCGGAATGAACGTAACAAAGCCGCCAGTCTCATCCTGGAGTTTGCGCAACTTTACGAGGTGATCGACGCGATCCACTTCGTTTTCGATGTGGCCGTAGAGCATCGTGCAGTTGGACTTCAGCCCTTCTTGATGCGCGACTTTCGCAATTTGAAGCCATTCGCCACCGTCGATCTTGTGATCGCAGATGATGCGGCGAATCGGCTCTGAGAAGATTTCCGCGCCGCCACCGGGCATGGAATCCATACCGGCTTCGCGCAGCTTGCGGATGACCTCAAGCGCAGATAGTTTGGATCGCTTCATGAACCACGAGATTTCCACCATGGTGAACGCCTTCAGGTGAACTTGCGGAAAGCGTTGCTTCAAACCTCGCAGCATCTCGCAATACCAGTCGAGCGTCAGTTCAGGATGCAGTCCTCCGACGATGTGGAACTCGGTGACGGCCTCGCTGTAGCCTTCGCCTGCCTTGTGCCAGATCTCTTCGAGCGACATCGTGTATGCTTTGGCGTCGCGCTTGGTTTTTCCGAACGCGCACAGGCGGCAACTGGCGACGCAAACATCGGTGGGGTTGATGTGGCGGTTGACGTTGAAGTAGACCGTGTTGCCGTGCATCCGCTCGCGGACGAGGTTCGCCATGTAACCAATGCCAAGCAGATCGTTGCTGCGATAAAGAGTGACGCCGTCGTCGAAGGAGAGGCGCTCGCCTGCCTGCACTTTATGCAGGATCGGGATCAGTCTCTGGTCATCGAATTGAGGGGTCATCGAACGCTCCGGAGCAAGAAAATATCGGTTGCCCAAAACAAGAAGAATAACACGCTGACATAGCCATTCACGGTGAAAAACGCAGCATCCACGCGGCTCAGGTCGTCTGCTTTCACAAGACTGTGCTCATACACGAGCATCCCGGCCACGGCCACGGCACCGGCCCAGGCGAGCCATCCGAGGCCGAAGGATTGGATGAGGACGGCGATCGAAATCAGCATGCCAACGTGCAGGATCCGCGCGATCCACAAAGCGCCGCCGATGCCGAGGCGGCGAGGCAAAGAGAAGAGCCCTTCGCGTTGGTCGAAATCATAATCTTGGCAAGCATAGATCACATCGAAACCTGCCGTCCAGAAGGTGACGGCCGCAGTGAGCCAGAGCATCCTCCAATCGAGTGATCCGCGCATAGCGATCCATGCTGCAGGCGGCGCGATGCCGAGTGCGAATCCCAAAACGAGGTGCGCGAAGGAGGTGAATCGCTTGGTGTAGGAATAGAAACAGACCACCCCGAGCGCCAGTGGAGCCAGTTGTAGGCACAGAGGGTTGAGTGCCCAAGACGCAAGAAAGAAAACGGTGGAACTGAGGATGAAGAAGCCCCAGGCGAAGCTGCGTGAGAGCATACCTGCTGGTAGTTGGCGGTTTTTCGTGCGCGGATTGCGCCCGTCGATTCGATGATCGAGCAACCGGTTAAAGGTCATCGCGGCAGAACGCGCGCCGACCATCGCCAGAATAATGTAAAGAACTTTCTGCACAAGATCCGGCGTTTGGAATCCGTCTTCGCGATAGGCCAAAAGCGCTCCAGTGAGTGCGAAGGGCAGGGCGAAGATAGAGTGTTCGAACTTGATCATCTCCAAAGTAAGTTGGAGACGGCTCCAGAATGTAGACACTAGTTACTATCTTAAGAGATGCGTTCTGCCCTGATCCTGATTCTTGTTCTCTTGACGGCCTGCAAGGCCAGCGGGCCGTCCGCCCAGGACGATTTCTATGGAACCGATGTGACACTGCCGAACGGCAAGAGAATCCTGGCGGAAGCAGCCCGTACAGAAACGATGATGATGCGCGGGATGATGTTTCGCGATTCACTGGCCGAAGGCCGAGGGATGTTGTTCACGCACGGCGAACCGGGCAACTTCGGATACTGGATGTTTCAAGTGCGCATCCCGCTCGACATCCTTTGGCTGGATCCGCAAAGGCGCGTCGTCGAAATTGTCGAGAATGCGCAGCCTTGTCCTGCCAAGCCCTGCCTCGGCTATGGCGGCAAAGAGAAGGCGCTGTATGTTCTCGAACTCGCTGCCGGAAGCGCCAAGCGTCACAACCTTCGTGTGGGCGACACGCTGCGGTTCTAAGGAATCCGCTTTGCCGGTTGTTCGCGCCCGTTCTGATGAAGCGTCATCTTCTGCGCCTTGCCATCGGCGATTTCGCTGAAGCTGAGCTGTGCGTCGATGACTTTGGTGAAGACCTTAGTCTCCGATTCGGGATAGAAGGTGATTGTCGGCTGGTTGGTGACTTCGACGATAAGGTGCGTCTTTTCCGACTTGATGTTGAAGGTCGCCGGCCCCAGTTGATACTTGCCGGTGTAGCGTTCGAGAATCTCTGGGGCGATAGTCACGGCCTTGCGTTCCACGGGCGGTTCGACGGTTTGGCCGAGTAGCATGCGCCCAAGCTCGTTGGCGATGCGCCCGGAATCCGGAGTTTCCATGTTGGCGAAGACGGCGATGAAGGCGTCATCGTCTGGAAGTCT
>Ga0163147_10008226_pt1 | contig 11613 bp, 9 predicted proteins | sample OliLakLV19MP6G1_FD_148597 | JGI IMG/M metagenome (GOLD analysis project Ga0163147, IMG submission 148597) | Freshwater microbial mat bacterial communities from Lake Vanda, McMurdo Dry Valleys, Antarctica- Oligotrophic Lake LV.19.MP6.G1 | ecosystem: Environmental > Aquatic > Freshwater > Lake >...
GCCTAATTCATGGGCGATGATATAGCGGTAATTCCAGTTATACATCCCAAGCTGCTGTCCGCCGCCAGTACGCCCCACCATCGAGAAGTTGCCGCTGGCGTTAAAAATATAGATGTAATCGGCATGACCGTTGCGCGGGATAAAATCAATCCCGGCTGAGGCTTCCCATTCCGCCATCGCAGCCAGCGTTTCATCACGATTGGCCTGCGTTACGCTCCCGACGAATTCATACGGCACGATCCCACCGGGCCAAAGCCCACCAGTCGTATAGGCACCCTGCGCCCGGAGTTCATAGTAATTTTCCGGCACAAGGATGTCCTCTTGAATCACCATGTAGCCTTCAGGGACACCTTCAAAATATTCCCCAACAGGATACGTCACGGGTTCAGTGGTCGCTTCTGGTGTCGGTTCGATAACGACGATTTCGCCGCCGACATGAACGAGGCCACCATCCGTCACAAGGACGCGTCCATGCCCAATTTCGAGCGCTGCGATACCCGCCACTTGCGGCGCGGCGAAACTCGTCCCCGTCATCACGCTGTAGCCACCGTCGCGCGTCGTCGTTAAAACATCGCGTCCGGGAGCGAGCGTATCAAGCTGAGGGCCGTAGCTGCTAAAACTGCTGCGTTCCAGATTTTGATCGACTGACCCCACCGCAATTACCGGGGCATAAGCCGCCGGATACATGACGGGGCCGCTGTTGTTGCCCGCCGCCGCGATCACGGTCACGCCATGATCGACGGCATAAGTGATGGCATCTTCAAGAATGGTGGAGGCATACGCCCCACCGAGCGAAAGGTTGATAATCTGTGCGCCGTTATCTGCTGCATAAACAATCGCGGCGGCGACATTGCTATATTGCCCGATGCCCTGTGCATTCAGCACACGCAGCGGCATGATACGCGCATTCGGCGCAACGCCAGCGATGCCCTGCCCATTACTGCCGTCCGCCGCGATAATGCCTGCGACGGAACAACCATGCCCGAAGTCGTCTTGCGCGGTGGTGTCGCCGTCTACAAAGTCATAGCCAGCGACGGTACGCTCGGCTAAGTCGGGATGCTCAAGACAAACACCGCTGTCGATGACGGCAACCGTCACCAACGGCGCATCGGCATTTAAATCCGCCCACGCACTCGGCGCACCGATCACAGGCAGCGCCCACTGCTGGTTTTGCATCGGTTCTTCTAAGGCGGTGATGGTGTAATTCGGCTCGGTCTGTGCCACAATCGCAGGCGAGGATAAAGGCGTATCTGCCCGGACGGTGACGCTAATCACAGCACTGTTGAGCGCGGGTAATTCCTGCACGATCACCCCACCAATCGACGTAATATACGCGGCGCGTTCTGCGGTGGTGGCGTTAGGGTTAAATTGCACGACAATTTGATTTGGCACCTGCGCTTGCGGCGGAACGATCTGTACCGGGCTGCCATCCGGCGGCGCGACAATTGGCGCGGGGGCAACGGGTGCAGGTGCATCAATTTTTGTACCGCTGTCCGCAATCATGATGTTCGCTGCGGGTGCATCCGCGACGGCCTGCGGCTGTCCATAAGCCTGCTGTGCCTCCGCGATACGCGCTTCATTCAGGCTGCCACCGAGGGCTTGAATGGCTGGCCCACCTGCATTAGAAGCAGCAACATCTTGTGTTTGCGTTTGCGGCGCGGCTGCCACCACCTGTTCCGCTGTGTTCGACGATTGGCTGGCAGTGACAGCGGCGATTTGTGGTTCTTTGACCAACATCGCAGCGGCTAAAAGCCAGATCAAGCCCACTAATGCCAGTCCGACTGCAAATCCTATACGTTTATGTAAATTTGTCCTCATGGAATCCTCGATAATGTCTTCGATGGAGGTGTATCAGACAATACACCTAGCTTATGACGAACTTCAACTCATATAAAAACCGAAAATGCCCTTTGAAAGATACGGCTATTCAATAAATAAAATTCGTAAACCCTCTAATCCACAGAATATCACGTTATGGGTTTCTCAAGAATCAAATTTTTTTAACTTTTTCAAATTTTGCGTAAATTTGGTAAGAAATTTCTATCTTAGGACTTTCGCTCACGCATTTACCCCACCCCTAAATCCCCTCCCCATTGCATGGAGAGGGGACTTCAAGATGCGTTTTTCTCCCCCTCTCCAAGTATTGGAGAGGGGGCCGGGGGGTGAGGTAAGCGAAAGTCCTGTATCTATACCGCACTGCTTGGCTGTGGAAGACTTCTTGAATCAAAAAGGGCAGCCCTACCCCGCTGCCCCAATGTGATTCGTTTTCCTGCTTTGCATTTATCGCAGCGTTAAATCACCCACGCCGCCATCATAGACAATCGTGATTTGCACGTCGGCATCATCGAAATTTGCAGTCTCCCAAACCCCTTCTTGGCTAGGATCGCCATTATCATTGCCACTGATACGCTCGAAGGATGATGGGACATTAACCTCGCCCAGCCCTTGATTGGCTTCTAGCCGGACTGCAACACCTTCCGGTACATTAATGCTCGTACTACCAACGCCCCCGTTGATGTCCACTCGGTAGCTCTCATTCGGCTCAGGCAGTGTAATGTTGGTTTCTCCAGTGCCTGACTCCAAACGCAAATCAGCAATTTGTAACTCACTTAGGTCGAGATCAAATCCACCTACCCCACTCTCAATATCGAGTTCGAGCGGGACATCCGGGCTAAGATTGACCGCCCACACCAGATCGCTCTCTGTTGTGTTGATGTTGATATCCAAAAGGCTCAAGAAGCCGAAGAAGTCATAATCGCCCTGAGTCTGGCGTAGGATAATCCGTCGATCTGAGTCGCCGCTTACATCATAAGCAATCCCACCCACATACGAGATATTTGCATCCAGTAGATCATTAGAATCGTTCAGCGCACCCAATTCTAACTTGCCCACGCCGAGCTTAATTTCAATATCAGCGGATTCAGCGCCATTTCCCGGTTCGTTATAAGTGGCGGTTTTGACTTCCGCCTCGCCAAACATGCCACCCGCCGCCGCGCTCACCAACGCTGTCACGCACAAGACAGGCGCGATACAAAGTACAACAAAAATCAACAGGACAATCGTGCAGCCACGATTTTCTTTTCCTTTATAAACGGTCACTCTGGTCATCGTTATCCCCCAATGATAAATTCCAAAATCTATTTATTGATACGTGTATAATGGCATAGAGTTGTGAAAAAACGCACTTCCGTAAAAAGGTGAATGCACTTTGCGCCAATTACCGATCCGTCTCGATTCCCGCCCTGCCACCTTAATCGAGCAAGCACTCACGCTGCATCAGGACTATGCTGACCACATCGCCCTCGTGATGATCGATTCCAACGGCGAAACATCAATCACTTATGGGCAGCTTTTTGATCGTGCCGCAAACTATGCCCAAGCGCTGCGTGATTCTGGAATCCGTCCCGGTGATCTTGTCGTATTAATCCTACAGCATGGCGAATCTGTCATTTACGGCTTTTGGGGCGCACTGCTTATGGGGGCTGTACCGTCGATCTTTCCATTCCTGACGGACAAACTCGATCCAGCGCGTTATTTCGACAGCGCTCGCCAACTCATCGCCCATTCCGGCGTAAAAGCCCTCATTACTACTTCGGATTTAGAAGCTGATTTACGGGCCTGTTTGGTGGGTGTTGATGTGGAGATTCTCAACGCAGACCGTTTATCTGTTGGAGAAGTCCGTAGGGGCGACTCGGCGAGTCGCCCCTACAAAGCCGACCCCGACTCCACCGCCTTTTTGCAGCATTCTTCCGGCAGCACTGGCTTACAAAAAGGCGTGATGCTCTCGCATCGTGCCGTATTAAATCAGGTTGCCAGCACGAGCGCCGCGATTCAGCTTGCGCCGGATGATGTCGTCGTCAGTTGGCTGCCACTCTATCACGATATGGGCTTGATCGCCGGATTTATCCTGCCGATTTTACAAGGGATCAAATTGGTGCTGATGTCGCCCTTTCAATGGGTGCGCGACCCCAAAATGCTGCTGTGGGCGATTCATCGTCATCATGGAACATTGTGCTGGCTGCCCAATTTTGCCTATAACTTTCTGGCGACACGGGTGCGCGAGGCTGACCTCACAGGATTGGATTTGTCGTCATGGCGAGCGGCGATTAACTGCTCTGAACCCGTGTATGCGGAAAGCCATAGCGCTTTTTTAAACCGTTACGCGCCTTACAGATTCCGAGACTCCGCACTGACGACCTGCTATGCGATGGCGGAAAACACCTTTGCCGTTACGCAGGGCGGGATTGATTCGCCTCTCAAGTTGGATGTGGTTGATCGCCGCACCTTAATGGATGACCGCCGCGCCCTTCCCGCTGATGATGACGCGCCCACGCTGACATTTGTCTCCAACGGACGACCTATCGCTAACTGCGAAGTGATTATCACCGATGAAAACCTTCAGCCCATGCCGGAACGTCATATCGGAGAAATCGCGCTTCGCAGCGACTCGATGCTGATCGGTTATCATCTTCGCCCGGATGCAAGCGCGGAAACCCTGATAAACGGATGGTATTTTACAGGCGATATGGGTTATCTGGCTGACGGCGAGCTTTACATTACCGGACGCAAAAAAGACCTCATCATCGTCGGCGGCAAAAATATCTATCCGCAAGACATCGAAAATCTACTGAATGACATCCCCGGCTTGCATCCCGGCAGAGCGACAGCGTTTGGGGTCTTAAACGACGCATTAGGGACGGAAGATGTGGCGATTGTCGCGGAGGTAGAGGCAGACATGCTCGGAAATGACGAAAACAGAGGCAGAATCTCACGCGAAATCCGGGCGCGGGTGGCACAAAATACCGATGTGACAGCGCGTTATGTGCATCTCGTCCCGCCTAAGTGGTTGATTAAGACCAGCAGCGGCAAAATCGCCCGCCGTGCCAACAAAGATAAATTTTTGGAAGAAATAAGTCGTTAATCAAAGTCGTCCGGCAGCCAACCAACTTCATCACCCGGAAAAGCTGAACCACCTATCGCCCCATTGTAGGCTTCTTCAATTTCATGATCGGTCAGCCAGTAAGCATTCTCAATATATTCAATCGCTTCTTCAATCAAAGCGCGAAGGCGTGGGCTATACATATATTTGAGGACAATTTTTAGATTTTTGATCGCTTCAACTTGATAATCGCTGCTATTCATCAATTTCCTCCAGTGCTTTATCAATCATCTCGTCAAGCTGTTGTTCTTTAATATTTCGGCGAATTATCTGATAGTCTGGCTGCTGCCTAATTCGTTGATGGGTATGGATACTTGTTTGATAATCTGTATCCAAAGCAAAGGCTTCTTCTAATTCTCTCTCTTGCTGTTGTTCGAGTTCTGATCGTGTTTGACGATCTTTGCCGTAGATCCAAAGCAAGAAAATAGCCCATAGCAGCACAAGAATCGTCCGCGTCAGTAATTTGTTGGTCGTCATTTCTACGCCCTTTATTGTTCTACAAAGCGGAACAGCGTATTTAAATCGCAATCGAAGTAGTGCATAAGTTTTTCAAGAATTTCCTTATCGAAACGTATCAGGTGGCCGTTGACGTAACGCGAAAGCGTTCCCTGTGGAATACCTGTCGCGGCGCAGACATCCATCTGCCTGATAGAACGCCCGATTATTTTCTCTTTTTCTTTGATGAGTTCATCGATTCTCAGCTCAATTTTTCGCATTGATCATTACCCTTACAGAATATCCTATATATTCTATTTCGTCAAATCGGATTATTTAATTCGATTTAATTAAGATTATATTGTATTAGGACTTTCGCTCACGCATTTACCCCACCCCTAAATCCCCTCCCCATGGCATGGAGAGGGGACTTCAAGATGCGTTTTTCTCCCCCTCTCCAAGTATTGGAGAGGGGGCCGGGGGGTGAGGTAAGCGAAAGTCCTGTATACTAAAAGTATAGGACAAAGATCATCCAGATCGCCGCCCTATAAAGACGAAATTTGGAGAGGTGGCGCGATGTCACTCCCGCTGCAAATCAACCGACAGGATAACCGTCCACTCTATCATCAAATCGCCTCGCAGATCAAAAACCAGATCAGCATGGGGCGGCTGCCACCGGGAACACGCTTGCCTTCTGTCCGGCAGGTCGCGCTTAAACTCGGCGTAACGCGCCTTACCGTGCATAACGCCTACAGCGAATTGCAGGCTGACGGGTGGGTCGAATCTACCGTCGGGCGCGGGACATTTGTCTCGGAAAACGCACAGCCGATGGCGATCCTTTTGGCGATTGGCACGCAAACCAGTGCGGATGCCGTCTTAAGTAACTGCGCCCCGATCTGGCATCTACCGACGCTGCGGTCATTAGCCTACGCCAATCCCGACCCAACCTTAGCGCCGATTGATGATTTTTGGGGATGCTTAACAGCGCTGCGGCGTGATGTAGCAACTTTGATGACTTACGAATCGCCACAAGGCGACCCGATGCTGCGGGTGGAACTGACGAATTTACTGCGTGAGCGCGGTGTAGAAGCCATGCCAGATGAAATTATCGTCACATCCGGCGCGATGCAGGCGCTTTCTTTGGTGACACAAGCCTTAGCCCAGCCGGGTGATCGCGTCTTGATTGAACAGCCCACCTATGTCGGGTTGATCCATATCCTGACAACGTATGGCTTAAAACCAATTTCTGTGCCAATGGATGATGAAGGGCCGGACTTGGCGGCGATGGAACGGGCATTAAAGCATGACCGTCCGCGCTTTATGTACACGATAGCCAATTATCACAATCCGACGGGACAGTCGATGTCTCCACAGCGGCGGCGTGATCTGCTGGCGCTGGCGGCAAAATATAAGCTGCCGATTTTGGAGGATGATGTCTACGGCTTTTTGGGCTATGACGGCATACCATCGCCCGCGCTTAAAGCAGAAGACCCGAATCATCAGGTAATTTACATCAGCAGTATGTCGAAAATTATGATCCCTGGCTTGCGCGTCGGGTTTATGGTCGCGCCGCCGGAAATGGTCAATCGCTTATTATCGCTCAAACGGGCGGCGGATTTATTTAGCCCGATGTTCATCCAACGGGCATTAGCCGCCTTTTTACATCAGGGGCGGATGCGCTCCCATCTACGCCGGATGATTCCGATTTATCGGGGGCGGCGCGATGCGCTGATGCAAGCCCTCGCTCATTATATGCCGGAAGGCGTAACATGGACGCGACCAGCAGGCGGCTTCTGTACATGGCTTACGCTGCCACAAGACAATATGACGGTGCTGTATCAAGCTGCCTTACAGCGTGGATTAGCTTTTACGCCGGGGCAAGCCTTTATGACGGAACCGGGTATTGATCGCCATTTGCGCTTATGCTTCGGCAGCCAATCGTCCGAAGATATTGACGAAATCGTCGCCCTGTTGGGGCAGATCATGCGCGAACACCGCGATTCGCCGCACCGCGCAAGTGAATCAATGGCGGTATGGACACCGTTGGTCTAATTAGAGTCGAAAGTTAAAAGTTACAAAAAACGCCATCATGAGGTGTTTTAAATCGAAAAGTTCATGCTGAGCGCGCACCATTAGACGCTGCTCACAAAGGAGAAAATCAAAATGACCAAGATCAATCCCGTAATCGTGTATGTGGGCGAACTCAATCGCGCTTTGGCCTTACAAGAGGCTGTCAAACCTTGTGGTTGGACGATTTTATTCCCGGAAGAAGCGATGGAAGCCCTCGCCATGCAGGTCTTCTATTATCCTGATGCCTTCGTCATCGAAGAATCGGCGACTAACGACAATGCCCGTGATGTATACGCACATCTGCGTTCAGTCGAAGCGGAAAACCTTGTTGTGTTGACGAATGCAGCCGCGAGTTGGGGTATCCCCAATGAAAGCGCCATTCGCGCCCTTCCAATCTATACCAGCGTTGAAGCATTGATTGACGCACTGACGGACATGGTGGAACCGAGTTACGAATCTGTCGCCGTCATGGGGTAATGCCATTTAACCATTAAATACCAAACTTGTAGGGACGCGATATATCGCGTCCGCTGGGAAAATTGAAGCGGACATCATATATGATGTCCCTACACGGATTGCCATATTAATTTCTTGAAGCGCATTATGATGTCTCTACAAGAAATATGGATTTGTTGTCCACAAAAATAGACACACCCTATATTTCGACGACTAAGCAAAACAGCATCAAATCGTCTACAATAGCCCTCACGCGCAGCATGATCGCCGAAGGGCTAATTTCGATGAAAATCACTTTGTTTAACAGCGATGGATTACAGACGATTTCTCCGCCTGATCTTAAAGCATTTTTGACGACACAGCAGGAAGTCGTTTGGATCGACATCGCCGACCCCACACCGCCTACGATGGCGCTGCTTGGGGATATTTATCATTTTCATCCCTTAGCGCTTGAAGATACCTGTAACCAGCAGCAGCGCCCAAAAGTGGAAGAATATGCCGACCATTTATTCATTATCATCAATGCGCTGACCGAACATGATAAGACCATTCATTTTCATGAAATCGACATCTTCTTAGGAAAAAATTATATCGTCACTGCCCATACAGAAAGCGATAACATTATTGAAGATGTGCGCCGCCGCATCGAGCGCGAGGGCAATTTTAAATATCGCTCCGCCGATTATCTGCTCTATATGGTGATTGATACGGTGGTCGATGCCTATTTCCCGCTGCTCGATCAAATTGAAGACGAGATTAACCAGATCAATGAGCAGCTCTTTCTTAATCCGAATCAAAAGACCCTACCGCGCTTATTCCAGTTACGCCGTTCCCTAAGCGAAACCGCCCGCATCGCCAGCCAGCAGCGCGATATGTTCATCATCCTCACTCGGCACGAGCAAGACCTGATTAATCATTCCGTTTTGGAATATTACTTCCGCGATGTGTACGATCACCTGCTGCGGATCGGCGATGTCACCAACAGCCTGCGCGATAATCTGACCAACACCGTTGACCTCTATCTTTCCTCCAGCGCCAATCGCTTGAACATCGTCGTGAATCGGCTGGCGGTGATTACGATTGTCACCGGGGCGCTGTCGGTCATCGTCGGCTTCTACGGCATGAACTTTCTCAAGACATGGCCTCCATTTGAAGTCGAATGGGGTGTGCCTTTTGCGTTAGGACTGATGGCGATCATTACAATTACGGTCTTGGTTGTATTCAAACGCTGGAAGTGGTATTAACGCCCTTGTGCATCAATCGCGGCGAAAGCTGCCAGCGCTACAATCGCGTCCACATCGTCACCTTCTTGAATCACCTGCACAGGTGCGCCCGTCCCCAATAACACGGGGCCAATCGCTTCGGCATCCATCAATCGCGCCAGCAGTTTATAGGCGATGTTCGCCGCACCTAAATCTGGGAACACCAGCACATTCGCTTCCTTAACGCGGCTGAAGGGAAAACGCTCAGTGACGAGATTTTCCATCACGGCGATATCGGCCTGCATTTCGCCGTCAATTTTCAGATCAGGCCGTTTGCGCCTGACGATTTCCACCGAATCCGCCACTTTGCGCGAGTTATGATGAATCACACTGCCGAAATTGGAGAACGACAGCATGGCTACTTTCGGCTCAATATCGAGTGTGCGGGCAAAATCCGCCGCAAGAATAGCAATTTCCGCTAGGGTGTTTGCGTCGGGGTCAATGTTGACCGTCGTGTCGGTAAATAAAACGATGCGCCGCTTGACGATCATCAGGTAGACACCGCAGGCACGAGTTGCGCCGGAACGTGTGCCGAAGATTTGCAGCGCCGGACGCAGCACATCAGGGTATTCATAGGTCAGGCCGCCGATGATGGCATCGGCATCGCCCAATTTGACCATCATCGGGCCGAAAAAATTCCGACTGCGGAGCATTGACCGGGCGCGGGCGCGCGTGATCCCTTTGCGCTGGCGCAGTTCATACAGCGCTTCTTGATAAGCAGGCAGCCGCTCGGAATCCGCTGGATTGATAATCTCCGGCTGAAAGCGCAAACCCAAATCAACAATGGTGCGGCGAATCGTATTAGGGTCGCCGAGCAGAATCGGCGTGCCGATGCCTTCTTCATGCACCTGAGAAGCAGCGCGGATAATGCGCGATTCTTCGCCTTCCGTGAAGACGATACGTTTTTTCGTACCTTTCTTCGCCTTGCTGATGATGTTGTTCCGCATCTGCTGCCCGAAACCCTGCCGCCGGATGAGGTCTTCTTGATACGCGGTTAAGTCAATCGCACGACGGGCGACTCCGCTGCTCATAGCGGCTTGTGCCACCGCTGGCGCAACCCAGCGCAGCACACGCGGATCAAGCGGTTTCGGAATCAGATAATCCAAGCCAAATTTGAGCGAATCCAAGCCATAAGCAGAAAGCACACTGTCCGGCACATCTTCATGCGCCAGCGCCGCCAGTGCTTTCGCCGCCGCCATCTTCATCTCCTCATTGATCTGCCGCGCATACACATCAAGCGCACCGCGAAAGATAAACGGAAAGCCGAGGACGTTGTTGATCTGATTTGGGAAATCGCTGCGCCCTGTGCCGACAATCGCATCGGGACGGACGCTGTGCGCGAGATCAGGCATAATTTCTGGCGTGGGATTCGCCATCGCAAAAATAAGCGGATTTTCCGCCATCCCTAGCAGCATCTCCGGCTTAACCGCCCCCGCCGCCGATAGTCCCAGCAGCACATCCGCGCCGACTAAGGCTTCTGTTAGAGTGCGTAATTCGGTCTCGCGGGCGAAACGTTCTTTATAGACATCCATCTCGATCTCACGTCCGGCATAGACTACGCCGTGAAGATCACACATCGTGATATTTTCGCGCTGGACTCCGAGCGTGACGTAAAATTCGCCTGTGGCAATCGCTGCTGCGCCTGCACCGACGATGACGACTTTTAAACTTTCCAGAGATTTGCCGAGCAGTTCACAGGCATTCATCAACGCTGCGCCGGAGATAATCGCTGTGCCGTGTTGGTCGTCGTGAAAGACAGGAATATCGAGTTCGGCTTTAAGGCGTGTTTCAATCTCAAAACACTCAGGCGCTTTAATATCTTCTAAATTGATTCCGCCAAATGTTGGCGCGATGGCGCGGCACACTGCAATAATTTCTTCCACTGTGGTGGCATTAATTTCAATGTCGAACACATCCACATCGGCAAATCGCTTGAATAACACGCCCTTGCCTTCCATCACAGGTTTACTCGCCAGCGCACCCCGATTGCCCAAACCCAAAATCGCTGTTCCGTTGGAAACTACAGCGACTAAATTGGCTTTCGCCGTTAGCTCGTAAACAGTCAGCGGATTTTTGTCGATTTCGAGGACGGCTTCCGCGACACCGGGCGAATAGGCCAGCGTTAGGTCGCGCTGTGTCGCCAGCGGCTTGGTCGGGACGACTTCAATTTTGCCGGGACGCCCGTTCCGGTGATAATCCAGCGCATCTTGCCGGGTGATAGACATTAGTTTTTTCCTGTCATTTTTAATCGCATCAACACACACAATAAATAAGGACGAACCAACGGCTCGTCCTTACATAGTGTGCATATTCTAACCCATTCGTCCGACTCTCGTTACCAAAAAGCGCCGTAAAGCCCCTACCTTTAGGTATGGGGATATAAGGCGTTATTGCATTATATAGCGCTATGCTATACAATACATACATGGATAACAACTACTCACCCCTCCG
>Ga0163147_10008235_pt1 | contig 11608 bp, 12 predicted proteins | sample OliLakLV19MP6G1_FD_148597 | JGI IMG/M metagenome (GOLD analysis project Ga0163147, IMG submission 148597) | Freshwater microbial mat bacterial communities from Lake Vanda, McMurdo Dry Valleys, Antarctica- Oligotrophic Lake LV.19.MP6.G1 | ecosystem: Environmental > Aquatic > Freshwater > Lake >...
GTCAGCAGAGCCGGTTCGCCCCGGCATCACGGGGCCCGGGGTGGGCGGCTGCGCCGAGCAGGGTCCGCGGTGCACAAATCCAGCGTTAACGGGGAGATTTGCGGGGCCGTGGGTCGGCGCCGCGGGAAGAAGCCCAGCCCGACGGCCGTGGCGGCCGGGATCCCGGGCTGGCAGACTCAGGGGCTGGGGTGTTTGAAATGCCTATTCCCCGGACCGCCCACGCACGCGAACAGCGACGACAGGATCAACACAGGTTGCAAGCGCATGGGCGTCCTCCCGTTCAGAAGCGAAAGCTGAAGCTTTCCCGCTCGAGTTGCCGCTGCCAGACCACATCGTGCGGCGGCGAGAGCAGCAAGTGCCAGGTCTGCTGCTGGCGCCGGTAGGGTTCTGCCACGGCCCGAAACACCGCCGGCGTCAGCACCGCCAGGCAAAACCCTGCGGGCCACCGCGCGGACTCGTAGCGTAGGAGGCTGATCGCGGCGTCGCGTGCGAGGCTCGCGAGGGCCTGGGTACCGGGGTAGTCATCGGGATGGGTCCAGACAGCGTGGTCGGCTGCGAACGGCGGCCGGGTCAGGTCCAGCGCGCAGCTGGCGGCACCGTGAAACTCGAACAGGGTCAGCTCGAGCGTCGCGGAGCGGCCGCGCAGGCCCTCGCTGTCCAGCCAGAAGCGCAGCCGCCAGTACCCGGCTTCTGCGCAGGCAGTCTGCCGGTCCTCCGCTCCATAGAAAACGCCGGGATCATCGAGCCGGCGAAACCGGGACCCCTGCGCAGCCGGCCGGTAGCGGAAGGGTGTGGCCAGCAGCCAGTGCAGGCCGGTGAGGCCATTGGGCAGGGGTGGCTTCGCGTCTTCGAGGATCTCCTCCAGCAGTGCCTGATCACGCAGCTGGCCGCCGGCAAGGCGCATGCTCGCAATCTGGTGCTGGGCCTCGACAGCGCGCCAGCCACTGCCCTGCCAGGCGCGGGCCTCAGACGCGAGCGCGGTGGGCGTCCACGTAGTCGCAGGCATGCACCAGGCCCTCCACCGTCTTGATCGCCGCGAGTGGCGTCTGGCCACCAAAGACACGGTTGCCGGCCTGCAGCCACGCCCGGGCGAGTTCATCGTTGCCACCGACCATCGAGGTCAGCGAGCGGTACAGGCGCACGAGGTGGGCGCCAAGCTCCCACGACTTCGCGCCCTCCGTCAGCAGGAATTTGCCATTGAGCAGCCTGGACGCCGTGGGCTGGCTGACGCCGACGATGGCGGTAAGGTCGGTGGACTTGAGCTTCAGGCGGCGGGCCGCCTCGGCCACGGCCCTGGTCAGGACGCGGGCACGTTCCGCGTCCGGGCTCGGGGTCGAGTCTGCATGAGGGCGGTTGGCGGGCATGTCAGTATTCTAGAGAATGTATAGATAGATTAGAACGACTTTAGAATGATACGTCGCTCGTTATGACAAATTATTCCGCGCACAACTCCCGGCATCCCGGACGGGCAAGCCGCACAACATCCGCCTATATTCCCTATACCCCCCTATAACCGCCTATCACCGAATATGACGTGCCAACGGGCGCCGGCCGATTCCGTGGGTTACGAATCAATGAGTTGGCTCAGCCCAGCCGCTCTCATAATGCTCAGGTGGATACGGCCGGGTATGTCGGAATTCTTGGCAGCTGCAATAATTCGAAATGCGCATGCGTTGCGGGGGAGTTGTCTCGGGCGTAGTGCGGGTTTCCCGGGATACTTAACAAAAAAGGAAATCGCCATGGGAAGAAATCCATTGCTGGCCCTCGCCCTTCTGATTCTCGTACCAGCCGCCCAGGCCGAGGGACCACGGCAGAAACCCACGTTACATCGGACGCTCCTGCAGTTTTCCTCGGCGTACGGCGGCGACGAACTGCCTTAAGAGATCGACCGCATATTTGGCCGGTTGGACACGAGCGGTGACCTGCTGATCATCGTCCGTGGCCTTGTTTTCAAGGACGACCCCACCGTCCCGGCTGAATTGCGCGGCAAGAACGACGAAGAGGATTTTCGCGGCCTTGTCAGCTGTCTGATCGAGAGTGGCCGGGCCGTCGAAACGCAGAACATCGTGACGCGGCCATTTCCGGCCAACGAAGCGGGCAACTCCATCATCCACGCGCATGTCGACCTGCCCAACCCCTGCGTTGCGCCGATCGTCATGGTGCTCGCGGGCTCTGAAGACTAATGGTTCGCGATGACTGGCTTCGAGTCTGAGGCCGACGCGAACTGAAGCACCTTGGCATCCTGCTCGAAGCGACACCCGACAGGCAGGGCGCATTGCTGGTGGCCGACAACAGCGCACTGACAGCAGTTGGCAATCGGGTCATGAAGGTATCGCGCGGTTGGCCGCCCTGGTGCCGAGACCGCGGGCGCACCTGACGAGGTACCACGGGGTGTTCGCGCCGCACAGCCGGTGGGGCTGGCAGACTCAGGCACCCAAGGTGTTTGAATGACCTATACCCGAAACCGCAGCCGCTGACCGTGCCGGCGACGAGTAACCAGGTGCGGTCTATGGACTTCATGCACGACCAGCTGAGCGACGGCCGCAGCTTCCGGCCGTTCAACGTGCTCGATGACGTCAATCGCGAACGGCTGGGCATCGAAGTGGATCTGTCGTTGCCGTCCGCGCGGGTCAGCCGCTCGCTCGAACAGATCATCGAGTGGCGCGGTCGACCGGCCGTGATCCGCTGCGATAACGGTCCGGAATACCTGAGTGAGGCGATCCGGGACTGGGCCCGCAGCCAGGACATCCCCCTGGAACACATCCAGCCCGGCAAGCCCCAGCAGAACGCCGACGTCGAGCGCTACAACCGCACCGTGCGTTACGACGGGCTGAGCCAGACGCTGTTCGACTCGATCGCGGAGGTCCAGGAATCAGCCACCCGCTGGCTCTGGACTTACAACCACGAGCGTCCGAACATGGCCATCGGCGGCATCACCCCGATACAGAAACTGGCGATGGCTGCTTAACGCCACTTCTGGGAAGAGCTACACATGGGGGGATTACCGGAATGTCAAAGTCATCGCCAGAATCGAGGACCCAACGGTGATCGGGAAGATTCTCGGGCTCGTGGGTCGGCGTGACGGGAAGCCGGCCAGCCCGGCGGCCGTGGCGGCCCGGATCCTGGGCTGGAAGACTCAGTTCGCGGGTTTTGAATTGCCTATTCTCCTTGAATTTACTGGTCGCCTTTGTGGAAACGTTCCGCCGGCGGTTGCGTTGACCCGCAATTGACGCGTGACATCGGGCGCGCTATACGTCAGTCGCCGCTGGCGCCGCGTGATGGGCGTTGCGGATTAGGTAAAACCAAGAGCACGCGCTGCAGTGTGCCGAAACGAGTCGAGGGATTCTCTAATGGCACTAGTGCCTCGTGCGTCTAGTCTGGCAACCGGCTTGGTGCTGCTGGCGATTGGCGGCAGCGCGGCCGCAGCGTCGTTCACGATACGGTTGGGTTCAGCGACCACGCCAAATTCCGCCACCGGCGATCCGGGCGACGGCCCCACCGATGCGCGGTGGATTCGCTATGCCGATGGCCGCACTGAGATCTTCGGCGACTCCAACTTCATCACGCCCGAGTTCAACAGCAATCTCACGGTTCGCCTGCAGCCCGACTACAACGCGCGGTCGGCCCTGGAGTTCAATCTCGGCCGCCTGCCCGACTATCTTCGGGTGCAGTCCGCATTACTGCGGCTGACCACCGGTAACATCAACGTGCAGTCGTCGTTCAACGCCGGCTTTGTGCGGCATCTCGATTCCTCGCGAGCCGTCGGCAATCCCGGTGCCACCTGGACCTACGACGAACTTGGTAGCGCGCCGATTGTGGCGAACCTCGGACCCGCCCCCTCGGCGCCTGTGCTCAATACCGCATTCGATGTCAGCGCTGCAGTGCGCGCTGATCACGCCGCCGACCGCGCCTATAGCCCCTTTGCCCTGGCAGAAGATCCAAATCGCGGCTTTCGCGCCATCGTCAACTACAACAGTGAAGACGCGCTCATCACTGACAGCCGTCCGCTGCTGGCCGTGGAGATGGAGATACCCAATCCCCTCAGCATTCTGCTTGAACCGCTTGGCGGTAGCCGCTTCCGCAAGACCTTCACCCTGTTCAACGAGGTCACGAAGCCGCTGGAGCTGATCGATCTGGAGTTCGATCCCGCCCTCTACGCCGAAGATTCACTGGGCATCGTCAGCGCGGCTCCGCTGGCCAACGACTGGGACCAGTTCCTCCTGGGGTCCGCGATTGACGTACCCGCCGTATTCACACTGGCTGCCCTGAGGGGCGGCGTCGGTCTCGGTGGATCGGTGTCTGGCTTCGCCGTCGAGTTCGACTGGCTTGGCGCGGGCCTGCCCACCAGCCAGGCGTTCTCGGTCTTCGATCGCAGCAGTTTCGAGTTGCTGTACTCGTCTACCGCTGAGGCCCAGGTCGTGCCGGCGCCGGCCGCCGCGTGGCTGCTGCTGACCGGTGTTGCCGGGCTGGCTGGCTGGCATCGCGTACGGCGCCGTGGCCGTGGCGGGGATCAACCGGCCAGGGTCGCGGGAGAGTCGTAGTGGTCACCATGCGCTTCGCGGCAAAGACCATCGCCGGCGTACTGTTTGCTGGGTGGGCGACAGTCGCGGTCGCTGCGCCGAGTCTGCAGATCACGGGTTACGAGCTCGTTCGCGTGGCCCGCGTCAACGTCACGGTCTACAACTACTACTACCGGACCAACGTACGGAATACCGGCAGCAATGCTCTCAGTGTGATGGCTGAGCTCAACCGCTTTCCGCCCGGCGTGACGGCGACCGATGGCCAAGTGACTTTTGGCGATGTGCCGGCAGGGGCTACGGGGCGCAGCACCGACATGTTCGTGTTGCGTCATGACCGGGTGCGCGGCGCGTTCAACGCTGCGCGGCTGGGCTGGCGTTTTATGTTCGTGGATGAGGCAGCCACCCGGCTCCAGGGCAGCCCGGGCGCGCCCGCCCTTTCTGCCATTGCGGACTACCTCGAGCCTTCTCCGCCTTACCAGCTATCGCAGCTGAGCCAGGATGCGGACGGTCAACGTGTCTTGCGCACGGCGCTCGATGTGTCGCTGCGGCCGGATGCCACCATCGGCCAGGTCAATGGCGCCCTCGCCGTGATCGGGGCGCGGATCGCCGCCTCGGTGGCCGGTCGCCGCGATATCAGCATCCTGCTGCCCGATCCCGGCAGTCTGCCGGCGCTGGAGTCCCTGGCCGCCCAGCTGCGGCTGCAGCCCGGAATCGAGACCGTCGGCCTCTCGGTGTTGAAACGCTTCGATGAGCTGCCGCCAAGCCCGGCAATAACGGCGCCTACCGGGGTGCGCCCCATTCAGCAGCATCTGGCCATCCGCGCGCATGCGGCCTGGAATCTCCTGGGCCTGCTGCGACAGCCGGCCCTGCAGGGCCAGCGACCGGTCTTTGTGATCAGCGATTTTTTCGGCCAGGGGGTCCCGGATACCACGGTGTTCGGCGTCAATCCCCTGCAGCGGGCGGACTTCTACAACCAGGCACCAAACGCCAGTGGCCACGGTTATTCAGTGCTGGGAGTCATAGCAGCCCGTTATCCGCGCAGTGGCACCAGCCTCGCCTCGCAGGCAACGGGCCTGCTGCCGGTAGGTGATCTGCCCGTGCGGGCCGTGGACGTCAGCGGCCTGCCCGACGACCAGCACTACAAGAAGCTTGCGCAGGTCATCAAGGACCTGCGGGCGACCGGGCGTAACGTGATTGTGAACGAATCCCTGGGCCGTTGCGGCACGGACATCTGCACAACTGCGACCGCCCGCGAGGCGCACGTCGATGCCCAGAAGCTGATCGGCGCCATCCGTGGCGGGGACGCCAGTGTGGATCTATCGGGCTCATTTCTGATGTTCGGGTCGGCGGGCAACAACGCGTCGAACCGGCCCTGGGACGAGAGTGGCGCGAACCGGGCCGCCGTTAATCCACAGGTTGGCTCTTTCCCGCTGCACGACTCCGCTACGTTGACCGTAATCAACCCCGCTGACGGGGAGCCCATCACGAACCTGTTCGGCACCGCGCAAGAACTCGCCAAGCTGCCCAATCTGCTTACTGTCGAGGCGCGGCGCAACTTTCTCGCGGCGGCCAGTGGGCTGCCTCCTCCCAGCCGCACGGAGGTTCCGCCGGCCCCGGAGTGCCTCGCGAGCTACTCGGCGCTGGGTGGCCACGTATCTGCCATTGGTGGCCAGAACGTGATTACCGCCGTTGGCGGGACGCCCACTACGGATGAGAGGGCCGGAGTCCTGGTGCTGGATGGTCCCAACCAGGCCAGCGGCGCCAGCTACAGTCAGGGGACCTCCTTTGCGAGCCCCCAGGCTGCGGCCGTGGCGGGCTGGGTCTGGAGCCTGCGGCCCGATCTTCCGGCTGGGCAGGTACGCGACATCGTCCGGGCAGCGAGCAAACCGGCCTCGACACAGTCTGCCTGCGATGTTCGCGACACCCAGGCCCAGCCTGTGGTCGATGTCTACTCGGCGGCGCTGGCCACGGACAACCCGTTCTTTGATCAGCCGGGGCAGTCGGTGAACCTGGGTACCGCCACCACGGCCCCCGTGCGGAAATGGCTGCTCGACGTGGCGTCGGCCGACCTCAACGGCAACTTGCGGGAAGATCAGCCGGACGGCAAGTTCACCCAGGCGGACATCCTGAAGTTTTTGAAGGAGTTTGCGGCGCGCAAGGGCGCGACGGACTACTCGCGGTATGACCTCAACGGTAACGGCGCCACCGGCGAGCCCTTCGCCCGTACGGACGTCGGCTTCATCTCGCGCTTTGATCTCGACGGCGATCTCGCCTGGGGCACGGCGAATCTCTCGATCGAGCGGAATCCGGTGCCGGTTGAAGAGGCCGTCAATACGGCCGACATCACCGTGCTGATCTACTACGCCTACAGCAAGCTCTACACCGGCAATGAGTACGAGCGCACGCTGCTGCTGGCCCCCTATCTCGAGCGCTTCAACAGCAACACCCTGTTTCTCGAGGCCATCGAGCTAGTGGCGGGACCCGAGCAGCAGATTATCCGTGTGGGCGGCATGGGCAGCGAACCGCGGGACAGCGTGTTTACGAGTCTGTGTTCCCTGGGTGGGTCGCGCGGTACACCGCCGTTCGAAGGTGAGCCGGTTACGGCTGCGTTTGTTGCAGGCACCGAGCCCATCTTCTACAGGCCAACCAACCAGTCGAACCGGATCGCCCCCCAGACGCCGAACGCAGTCAATTGCTCGTCATTCGTGGCAACGCTGCCCGGCACGGGCCGTTGGTGGCTAAACGTTGCCGCGCGGACCAGGAATGCAGGTCCTCCCGCCGAAGACAACGAATACCAGCTGCGGATCTATCTCGGCGAGCCCGACCTGGCCGCCGGGCCGGATGCCAATCTGTTTACGCCACCGCGCCGGGCCCAGACCCAGACCATCCAGTATGGGCCTGTGCTGTCGCCCATCCTGGATCCAACCAGCCCGATTCCCTTCGTGCCGGCCCCGGGGTTTCCGCCAGGCTTTCGCATCAGGGCGTTTGAGTTCGTGCCCAGCCTTTAGCTCAACGAGGAACACTACTGGCGCCGGCGCCGTGCAGTTCCGCTCCTGCCGCCGCCAACGGGATCCGTCCGGCGGCGGCCACGACCTCGCCGGCAAATCCCGACAGGGTGCCCACCAGGACCAAGGTGCTCGCGAGCAGCGTGAACAGCGCCACGGTGGCCATAGTGCCGATCACCCCTTCCAGGACCGTGGCCGCCCACAGCAGGCCGCCGAGCCTCGCGCGGTTTTTCTTAGCTTCATTGTTGCAGGGCGCCCCGCAGGCGCTGGATCGCCAGGTCGAGGAACGCCGGGACCTTGCGTGAGGCGTTCCGGCCTTCCCGGTGGACGACGTGAACCGGCACCGGCTCCGGTTCCGAGTCTCGGAGCAGCAGTACCATGCGCCCATCGCGCACCGGCGCCGCCACCTGGTAGGACAGCAGGCGGGTGATGCCGAAGCCGGCAATGGCGGCAGCGAGCGCCGAGTCGTTGGTCGTGGTGCTGAGCCGGGGCTGGACCCGGACGGCGCTGGCAAGGCCGTTCCGGACGAGCCGCCACTCACTGGTCGGGAGCACACCGCGCGCAGAAATAATCTGGTGGTGGGCGGAGGTCACGCCGGCTGGGCGGGGGAAGCCCAAGGCGATGGACCTGCGGACCCCGGCGGAGCGGCACCGGGCGATGAGCTGGGCGCAGCGCCTCAAGCGGGTGTTCGACATCGAGATCGAGACCTGCGAGGCGTGCGGGGGGAAGATCAAAGTGATCGCCAGCATCGAGGACCTGGCGGTGATCATCAGGATCCTCGGGCACGTGGCGGCCGGGGTTCCGGGCTGGCAGACTCCGCTCAGGGGGGTTTGACATGCCGATTTCCACCACACGCGATCCCCAATCTGTCGACCGTGGCCTCGGCCTGGCATGGATTGCGCTGGCCGCCGGACTGCTGCCGGTCGTGGTGGTCCACACCTGTTACGTCGTCTCGGCGCAGGCCGGGCTCATCCCCGGCTGCATCCCGTACGTCAGCGGCTGCACATCGATCAGCGCCGCCGGACGTTATGGTGCCGCCTACTTCATCTTCAAGGGCGGGATGATTCCTGCCGCCGTGATCATGGCGGCGTACTGGGTGCTGTGCCGGCGGTGGTTACTGTCGCTCGGAGCCGGTGACTCCGCGGTGGTGAAAGCCATGGTACTGCTCGGGGTGATATCGGCCGCGTTCCTCGTGCTGTACACCGTGTACCTCGGCTCCAAGGGCGATTTTTACAACCTGATGCGCCGCTATGGCGTCAACATCCACCTCTCCTTCGGCGTACTCGCCCAGATGCTTCTTGCCCGCGAATTGGCGCGCCTGCCCGTCGCCCTGCGAACTGCGATGCCGCGCTGGATCGTGAACGGCAAGCTGCTGACAGTCGGCATCCTGCTGGCGCTCGGCCTCGCGAGCATCCCGGTGGGCAACTTCATCCCGGACAAGGATCGTGGCGAGAACGTGATCGAGTGGCTGTTCGCGGCGCTGATGGCCGGCTATTACCTGCTCACCGCCTGCGCATGGCAGGCGACGGATTTTCGCGCCGCACTGAGCGTCGCCAGCGCCTCAAGGCCGGGCAACAAGACCGGACTCGCGCGACGCCGGACTATTTGAGTGGCATGCGCCGCGGTGTACCCCAGTTGCCCGTAAACCGCGTCGGCGTCAGCGACCTTGGCGTCAATGCCGAGAGGGTTCGTTCGTTTTCGGCGTCAGTTTGAGCAGGCGCCCCTTGGAACCGGCGCGCTCATCTTCCAACACCCAGATTGCACCATCAGGGCCTTGTTCGACCTCGCGGATCCGCGCGCCCATATCCCACTGATCGGCCTTGGTTGCGTTTTCACCATCGAGTTTAACGCGAACGAGTGCTTTCCCGCTTAGCCCGCCAATGAAGGCGCTGCCCTTCCAGTCTTTGAACATGTCGCCCGAATAGATCATCAAGCCGCCGGGTGAAATCGCAGGGTTCCAGAAGACTTTTGGCGCTTCAAAACCATCACCTGCGGCGTGGTCCGGAATATTGCGCCCATCGTAATGGTCGCCATTGGACACGGTTGGATAGCCATAATTGGCGGCCTTTTTAACGAGATTCAGTTCGTCGCCGCCAGCGGGGCCCATTTCTTGGTTCCACAGGCGGCCCTGCGCATCGAATGCGATGCCAAGTGGGTTGCGGTGGCCGTATGACCACACCTGCGACTTTAAGCGGCCCTGATCGTAAAAGGGATTGTCCGACGGCACCATGCCGCTATCTGTCAGGCGGACGATTTTCCCGAGATTTTGGTTCAGGTCTTGCGCCGGGTCGAACTTCTGCCGCTCGCCGCTGCTGATATAGAGCATGCCGTCGGAACCAAAAGCGAGGCGGTGGCCATAATGGCCTTGGCCGGAAACCTTTGGTTCCTGCCGCCAGATTACCTGCACGCCGGTCAATGACGGCTTTTCGCCCGGCAATTCAAGCTTGCCGCGAGCCACCGCAGCGCCATATCCGCCTGCACCCGCCTCGGCGAAGCTCAAATAGACATACTTATTGTTGGCGAAGTCAGGGTGTAAAATCACATCGCCCAAGCCGCCTTGGCCACCGTAAGCAACTTCCGGCACGCCAGCAACATCAATAACCGCGCCTTCGTTTTCCCACAGCTTCAGTGCGCCCTTTTTTTCGGTGATCAGCGCGTACGGCGTGCCGGGGATGAAGGTCATCGCCCAAGGCTCATCGAAAGTGGCAACGACCGTGGTTTCAAAAGACTTTTCTGAACGGCTCGCTGGTGCTGCGTCACTGACTGAGGGTTGGCAGGCGGCGGACAAGAACGATGCGCTGATGAGAAATGAGAGTTTTTTCATAAGGGGGCTCCTTTGCCGCTCGTGAACGCAAGTTGGTGTTTCATTGTTCCGATAGCAAGAGGCTTGCATATTACGAAGTGCCAGCATGTGCCGCAGTCATCCTTACACCGTGAGACTTTGGAAGGGTTGGCGCCACACAGGGCTCGCACCAGGAAGCTTGGCATGATTACCATATGAGAGAATATTGACCAATGAGTTGGTCGGTACGGCGCAGGGCACCAGGCGTCACCAGCTGCACAAGGTCGCGACCCGCAGTTGCAGCAGACGTGCCGTTGAGCGCCACGTACTTGCTGGCCGAGAGTCCCCCTGGAAACCCTCCGGCCCTTCCCGGAACCGGCGCAGCAGCGCCTTCTCCTGTCGGGTGTTGAGCTTGCCGTGCAGCCGATCAAGCAGCCGGGTCCTCTCCATCAGGAACTCAAGCCAGCTCAGCGTGTGCCCCTGGGCGGCGAGAACAAGAGCGGAGAACCAGTCGAGCCAGTCGTCCACCTTAAGCCCCTTGTTGGCAGCCTCGAGCTGCGCGTAGTAAGCCTTGCGACGGTGCTGGATGAACAGGGACCACGCGGTCAGGCTGGGCTGCCCGGCCCCCTGGGCCAGGGCCTTCTCGGCAAGCGCGAGCCCGGCGCGGGCGAGCGCGGGCAGGGGTCGTTTGCCCGTTGGGGCCGCTGCGTTAAACCAGTCGATGAATGCCGCCATTGCTGTCGGCACTGCCGGGGACGGCGGCGCCTCGAAATGCACGGTGGGCTCGCGGATCGCCCCGGACACCACCTGTAACCGGGGTGCGGCGTTTCGCCCCGGCGGCAGCCCGCTGCGGGGCCCATCTGCTAGAGTTTCGCTTTGATCCGCAGCGATAAAAACTTGAATAACGACAATCCCTTGGCTGTCCTCGGCCGCCTCGGCTGCCTGGTCCTCACAGCCACTCTCCTGGGCTGCGGCTCGGGCACCAGCCAGAAGGCGGGCGGACCGCCCGGCATGGGTCCGCCCGGTGGCCCCGGCGGCGCGGCGGTGGCAGTGGTCACCAAGCGGGTCGCGCTTCAGTCCTTCACCGACCGCTTCACGGCCCTTGGCACGGCCCGGGCCAACGAGTCCATCGAGGTGACGGCCCGCACCACCAGCGTCGTCACGAAGATCAACTTCCGCGAGGGTCAACGGGTGCGCACCGGCGACGTGCTGCTGGAGCTCGACAGCCGCCAGGAAGGCGCCGATTTGAGCCTCGCGGAGGCCCAGCTGAAGCAGGCGGAGAACCAGTACGAGCGCAGCAG
>Ga0163147_10008240_pt1 | contig 11602 bp, 12 predicted proteins | sample OliLakLV19MP6G1_FD_148597 | JGI IMG/M metagenome (GOLD analysis project Ga0163147, IMG submission 148597) | Freshwater microbial mat bacterial communities from Lake Vanda, McMurdo Dry Valleys, Antarctica- Oligotrophic Lake LV.19.MP6.G1 | ecosystem: Environmental > Aquatic > Freshwater > Lake >...
CGCGCTCGCCACTTCGCGCGCGATGCGCACGGCGTCGGCGATGGGCAACTGGCGTTCGCGCTCCAACCGTGCGCGCAGCGTCTCGCCGGTCACGAGTGGCATCACGTAATACAGCAGGCCGTCGGCCTCGCCGCTGTCGAGCAGCGGCAGGATGTGCGGATGCTGCAACCGCGCCGTGGTGCGGATCTCGGTGAGGAACCGTTCGCCGCCGAGGGCCGCGCCCAAGTCGGGGTGCAGCACCTTGATCGCGACATCGCGCTCGTGTTTGAGATCATGCGCGAGAAACACCGTGGCCATGCCGCCGGAACCGAGTTCACGCGTGACGCGATAGCGGTCGGCGAGGGCGGTGGTGAGACGGGAGTGGCTGTCGCTCACTGGCTCAACGCGACGGTCGGTCATGGCTGCGTGTCTCGCGCCACCGCCGCCGCGAACTCCGCCTCACGCACCTTCGCTCGCGCTACCACGCGTGCAAAATCCTCGCGGCCGCGCACCGGCTCGAAAAACGGGCACAGCCGCTCGAAATAGTCGGCCGGATAGAACCCCATCGTGACGGCGCGATCGAGTAGCGTGATGCCCTTGTCGTGCGCGCCGGCCATCACATACGACTCGGCGAGGTGAAAGGTGTGGTGTCCGTCGAGCGATGCCTCATCGACACCGGCGAGAATCTCGATGGCCTCCTCGCTCCGACCGGCTACGGCCGCCAGCAGGCCGCGCAATTGCGCGGTATACGGCAACATCGCGGCGTTCTCCTGCAACCACGCGGCCTGGCGGGCCGCATCATCGAACCGGCCAACCAACGCATACGTGCAGCCGAGCCCCCAATGAAAGATGAGCCCCGCCGGCGCGAGACGCACCGCCTCCTCGAGCGCCGGCAACCCCTCGGTCAAGCGCCCGGTGAACCAGCTGTTCGCGCCCACCAGAATGTTGGCGAGCGGTGACAGCGGATCGAGCGCAATCCACTCGAGGCTATAGCGCGAATCCACCTGTCCCGCGGCATGCAGGGCAATCCCGAGGAAGAACCGGATGTCGCCGTCGGCCGGATCGAGCGCCAACGCCCGCCGCAGCGATTGCACCGCCGTGATCAGATCACCCGTCTCGTATGCGAGGTAACCGAGCAGCGCATACCCAAGCGCGAGCTCGGGCACCTCGGCGATGAGCGCGCGAGCTTCGGATTCGATGGATGCAAGCAACGCCGGCTCACGCGACGTACCCGTGCGCAGTTGCATGATGCCGCTGAGTGCCTCGAGCGCCCGCAGCACCGGCACGCGGCCCGCGATCTCGATGGCGCGAGCGATCAGCGGCGCGGCGCGCGCGACGTCGTACCCCGCGAGTGCTTCGCGCGCCTTGAGGTACAGCTCGAAGGCACGCACGTCCTGCAGCGGCCGCGCCGCCAGCTGCGCACTCTCCTGCGGCGAGAGCGCCACGTCGAGCGCGTTTACGATCGCACGCGACACACGCTCCTGCACATCGAACACATCGTCGAGCGTGCCATTGTATTTCTCGGCCCAGCGAGGCTCGTCGCTCCGTACGTCGACCAGCTGCGCTGAGATGCGCAGCGCATTCCCCGCGCGGCGTACGCTGCCGGTGAGCGCCCAGCGCACGCCGAGTGCGTCACCGATTGTTCGCAGCGATTGGGTGCTGCCCTTCTGCTGCATCGCGGTGGTGCGCGAAATGACGCGCAGTGCCTTCACGCGCGACAGGTCGGTGATGAGCTCGTCGGTGAGTCCGTCGCTGAAGTACTCCGTGTCGGCGTCGGGACTGACGTTCACAAATGGGAGGACCACCACGGAGCGTTCCGTGTGCGCCGGGGGCGCCACGGTCGACGGCGCGACGGGCGACGGCGCGACGGCAACCGCAATCGGTGTGCGCAGCGTCTGCACCACCTGCGCGCCGCTCGCCACGCGTTCCTCGGCGGCTTTCACGAGCAGACGAACCGTCGCGCAATGGTGGCCTGCACGGTGGGGCCGCTAAACGCTACGTCGCCGGTCAGCATCTCGAAGATCACGCAACCCAGCGCGAACAAGTCGCTGCGCCCGTCGACGGCTTCACCGGCGGCCTGCTCGGGACTCATGTAGGCCGGCGTGCCCACGGTCACGCCCACCTGCGTGTGCATCGTCTGCTGCTCGGTTGCCGCGACGAGTGCTTTGCCAATGCCGAAATCGGCCACCACCGCATGCCCCTCATGCAACAGGATGTTTTCCGGCTTGATGTCGCGGTGCACCACGTCATGCCGGTGCGCGTAGTCGAGCGCGTCGGCCACTTCACCCGTGAGGCGCACGACGTCGTCAATGGACAGTCGCTCCGGCTGCGCCAGACGATCACGTAACGTCTCGCCGGTCATCAGCGGCATGGTGAACCAGAGCGTCCCGTTGTCATCGCCGGAGTCGTACAGCGGCAGGATGTGCGGATGCGTGAGGGAGGCGGCGAGGCGGATCTCGCGCAGGAAGCGGTCGCGTCCCAGCGCGTCGCCGAGGTCGGAGCGCAGCACCTTGAGCGCCACCTCTCGCGTGTGGCGCAGGTCGTGGGCGCGGTAGACAGTGGCCATGCCGCCGGCGCCGAGCTCCGCGCCAAGGCGGTAGCGATCGGCGAGGGCGGTGGTGAAGCGGCTGATTTCAAATGGTGCTGACATGCGACCAACTTCTTACCAAGCGAGTTCAGGCGCCATGGTTCGCTGGGTTTGTTTGCAGGGTTTGCGGGGTTTGCAGGGCACTGTGCAGTCGGCAAGGACCCGCGGCGCGGCGATCGCGCACCGCCGTCAGTACGTGTCGAACCCTTCACGCGACGCGGCGTCACGAAGACGTTCATCGTAGCTGACGAATGTGCCGCTGGCGCTGCCGCCCGACCATTCCAGTGCGGCGGCCAGTTGGAGGGCGTCGGCTCGTACGCCTGGCGTGAGGGCAATCCACTCGAAGCTGAACCGCGAGTCAGCGTGCCCGGCGGCCTGCCGTGCGATCCCGAGGGAACGCAGAGGTCGCCAACGACAGGATGGTGCGCGATGCCCACCGCAACAGCTCAATCCGGCGCGAACAATTCCTGCAGTGGAAACGCGAAGCCGGGGAGCAGTTCCTCGCCGCTGAGTGTCTCGCCTACGGCCAACACGGAGACCGTGCCGTCCGCGCGGTACACCACCACCTGCTCGCGCGGCGGATCGACAACCCACACGAGTGCGGTCCCCGCAGACAACCAGTCGCCGACCTTCGCCACGACCGCGCCCGTGCGATCGCTGGGCGAGCGCACTTCCACCGCGAGGTCTGGCGCGAACTCCGGAAAGCCGTCGGGAAGCGGTCCGGCATACCGCTCACGTGACACATAGGCCACGTCCGGTGCGCGCACGGTATCGGGTGAGCGCGCGAGGGTGAAGCCGGGATCGGCGGTGGCAAGCCGCCCCCGCGTCAGTGTCCACCCCTGCTGCTCCCGCTCGCGCGAAAGGTGAGTGCCGAGCGCGATGCCGATGCGCAGCGACAAGGCGCCGTGCAAGAAGCTGGCCGGTTCGCGTACCACCAGCTGGCCACGCACCAGCTCCACGCGCTTCCCGGGAATCTCGTAGCCCAGCAGTTGTTCGGCCGTCATGCCGTCCGATGCTGCTGCCATACGGCGTCTCCGGTGTGTCGAGCCCGTTCGTGTCATGAGCGGACGTTACGCATCCCCGTCATCGCCCCGTCATCGGTCTGCAGCAAAAAGATACGCTCGGCGGGTTTGTCGAGTCTACTCCGCGCGTCTGTCGACCCGCGCGGGACGCGGTTGCACTCTTCCGCAGTGGTCACCGGTTCGCCGCCGCGGCCACCAGCGTTCGCACCGTCGCGAATCATGACGAAGCGCTGTCTATCGGGCGACACGTCGTACGGCGGCGACGTCGCGGTCGTGCGTGATGTCGCTCGCGAGTACATGGCGGCCATACCGCGTGCGCCGAGTTCACGGTCCACGCGATAGGTACCGGACTGTCTTTCGTGAGGACTACGTTGGAGCGCTTCGCGCCATGACTCGGCCGGGCAACCCGGAACCACTGGTGCAGGCGTTGGCATGTGCCCGGCGATTCACAACCGGAATAGTCTATGAGAACCCGGATGCGGCTATCGCCTTCATGACGCGCTGTAACGCGTTTGAGGAAGACGAAAACGAACACGATTTGCGCCTTCGGCCACCAGCAGTGCTCGATCCATTGATCAGCACCTGAAATCGACCGGCGCTGCATCGCTGGTCACTGGAGACGTCATGACCGATCAAAAACACGCATTAGCACGCGAACGCCCTGGCCAAAACCCTCTACAGCTCGACTCTCAAAAACTCCACGCAAATCGGCGCCCCAGCCGAAGCGGGGCACCGATGGCGTAAGGCGTTGATTTACAGAGTAGCTAGGGAGGGAATCGAACCCCCGACACGCGGATTTTCAGTCCGCTGCTCTACCAACTGAGCTACCTAGCCAACAACGGGCCAGTCGGTTGTGCCGACCAGCCCGTCCTCAATAAATAACCGCACCCGGCGCGCCCTGCCAGTCCCTTCAGGAGCCGCGCGTGATCGTCTGGACGTGCAGGTTCACGCTGTGGTTGGCGCGCACGCCGAATATGCCATCAGGTTTGACCGTCTCCCGCGGCAGCGTGCTGACGACTTGCCCGTTCACCAGAAACTGCACGGTCGCGCCGACCGCTTTCACCGACAACACATTTTTCACACTCGAGCCCGCGGCCGGTGTCCATTTGGAGATCGCGGCGTGAGCCGTCCATGGCACGAGCGTTGGTGTGTTGGCGCCCTTGCGCTGCTCGATGATGAACTGGCCGTCGTTGCGAAGCAGGAAATATGTGTACGCTGTCGGGATGCCAGAGGGTCACGGCCGGCCCAGTGGTGACATGAAAACCGGGCTTCATGTCTTCGAAGACCAGCGAATCGGCGCCGTGACCGGCGTGTGCGCCGGCGTCAAACCGGGTCAACCAGCCGGACGGACGTCCCTGGCCCGACCCGAGCGCGGGGATCAGAGTGACCAGTGACAGCGCCAACGCGAACCGAGTGAAACCACGCATCTGAACGCCTCCTGAAAGGTGGACAGGAATTCTGCGCGCTTCGGAAGCGCCGCGCCAGATGGGGTCGCGTTCACGCGGGTCCGCTTAAGGAACGGCCGAGTTCAGCGCGACGACTAGGGCGCGGGTCGCACGTCAACGCGCTCGAAGACGAGCTCACCGCGCACGGCCCGCACCGTGAACGGTCCCGGGCGTGTGTCGTTGCTGCGGCCGAACGTGTAAGAGACCGCGACACCGAGCGGCGTGCGACGCATCAGCGTGCTCACGTCAACCCCGGCAGACGATGGTGCGGCATCACCAGCCGATTGCGCGACGTTCCCAGTCGTTTGCGCGGCGGCACCAGCGGGTGGCGCTCCATTGACCGGCACGCTTCCGCGCACACCGCCCTTTTGTGTGAGCGCATCCACATTCGCACGCATTTTATCGGTCCATCCCACAATCACGCGCCCCACGTGCGATGTCACGTGCACGCGTCCGCTCGCCGTCGGTGATGTAATCACGCGAACGTCGCCACGCACGTTGTGAATTATTGCGCTATCAACGGCCGGACTGTCGAAGGTGATACGACCGCTCACGCTGCGCAGCAGCACCACACTGAACGGTGTCGCGCGTTCCGACGTGGTGCGTTGTTCGTAGACGACGTCGTTGATCGTATCGTAGGGCACACTCACCAACAGCGCGCCGGACGCGGTACTCGCATCAACGCGTGGAATCGGGCCGAGTACCGTAAGTGTGCCTTGCATCGTCTCGGCGCGCACCGGTCCGCGGACGGCTTCGACGAGCAGATTGCCGGCGGCGGTGGCGACATCAACACTCACATCGAAATCGCGTACGACCAGTGACGCCGCCGCCGCACGCACGATCAGGGGAGACGACATCGGCACAAAAATCTCCAGCTCACTCGGTGCGGCAAGCCCACGCGGAATTCCATCAGCGCGCAGTCGCATCGTATCACCGTCAGCGCGCATCGCCCACGATTCGCCGGGCGCGAGCATGCCACTCACATGCACGGAATCGAACGGCCACCCGCTCAGTTTGACGGACCCACTTTGCAGCCGCAGATGAATGACGGTACCGCGAGGCACGGACGCGCCGGCGGTGACGGGTTTCTGTGCGTGTGCGGTGTTCGGCACGACGACGAATAGCAGCGCGAATAGCACGGCGAACCGCATGGCAAACAGCACGGCGAATGGCCGAGCGAATGGCCGAGCGAATCGCCGAGCGAATGGCCGAGCAAAGATCTTGGCGAATGGCGCGTCGAACCGCGTTGCCTTCATGCGGGGCATCAAATCGCTTCCTCAAGCAAACGCGTCGCCCGCGTCAGCAGTGCGCGTTTGCTTTCGTACGCTTCGCGCAGTGCGTCCAGCGCGAGCGCACGCGCGTCCGCGTTCTGTTGCTGCTCAGCCTCCTGCAACAACGCGCGCGCATCGCGCACGGCCGATTCCGTGGCGACCAGTGCGTCGCGCATCGCGGTGAGTCCCTTGTCCGGAAACACCCCCGAGCGGGATTCGCGCGCGAGCGTGGTGCGCCACGCCGAGTCCGCGGCCGCGACCTCTGTGTGCAGCGCCGCCAGTTCGGCGGGCGGCGCGGTGGGCACGCCGTCGGCGCAGGCGCCGGGAAAGCGCACACAGTCGGCGCGCGGTGGCAACGCGGCGCGTTCAGCGGCCGATCGGGTGGTGTTGCGGCTCAAGACAATGCCAACCACCAGCGCGAGCGCGGCCAGCACCAGCATGTAGATCGGGTTTTCGATCCACCGTCGCCAGGCCGGCGGTGCAGTGGACGGATCGAGAGAGTCGTGGTCAGTCACGACTGCAAGATAGCCGAACGCGACGGCGGTGTTCGCGCCAGCGCGCGGTGCTGCGAGCTACTTCTTGCGCAGCTCCATGAAAAAGAACTGCAGCCACTTGGTACCGCCGTCCTGTGACATCGCCTGGAAGACGACGTTCCATTGTCCGGAAACAGAGTCACGCTCGGAGCCCGCGCCCTGATGAAGTATGGCCGTGTTGTTGGCCGCCGAGATGACTATTTCCGTTTTCCGGAACGTAATTTGGGGGTCTGGTCCCATCACGATCCAGCCGTCGCCCTCCCATTCTCCGATCAGGAACGCCACACGGGACATGGCTTGCTTGGAATCTGTGAGTTCAGCGCTCGCCGCGTATGATGGCCTTGTTGTGTCCTGTGCATGCATTGATGATGTCGCCAGAGGCTAGCGGAATCGCTGTGGCTCGGCTTGAACAATTGCGCCATGGCTCACTCGTATGCGTCGACTCGACGGCCTGACTTGGGCCGGCTTTCGCTCCGGCCCGCTAACTTCTCAGTCGAGCAACGCGCTGTGCTCGATCGCTGCCAATCGCATGCGAAGCTGTTCCGGGGCGCCGCTCATAAGTCGCTTGAAGTCGCGCGCGAGGTGGGCCTGATCCGCGAATCCCGTCTCGGCGGCCACTCTCGCCAGCCCACCTTCGGCGCCGTCGTCCAGAATGACGCGCTTGAGCGCGTGCCGAGCTCGGCGCACCAGCGCGTATTCCTTGGGACTCATGCCGACCGCCTCCTTGAAGCATCGCTGGAGGTGCCGAGGGCTGACGCCTACGAGTGATGCTATAGTGGCCATTTGCTGATTTCCTTCTGTCGCGACAATAGCACTAACTGCGTCACGAACACATTGCTCAGGCGGCATTGTTGTGTCGGCTGAATCGAAGAGCCAACGGTCCAGCGCCAGGCCCACGGCGCTCTGGACGTCTGGACCGGTGGACATCGGCGGGAAGGCTTTGAGCGCCCCTGTGACACGCAGCGCGAGCATGCGCAGCGGTTCGGCGCCGAGCCAGTGGTGCGCCGGTCCGACCTGATCGCGGAGCATCCGGGCGGGGCGTCCCAGGAAGGCTGCCCCCATTTCGGGGCGAAAGCGTACGCCCCAGTACTGCATGCCGGGCTGCACGTCGACCGTCAGCGGCGTGCGCCTCGGCCCGACCAGCGGGGTGGCCACCGGCTCGCCGTTGAGCAGCGCCAGCGAAATGACGAGGCAGCCGTCGGGCCAGACGACGTGCTGGAAGCCGTCCCACGGCAGCGCCCGGACGGTGAACCCCCAATAGGTGAGGGCCAGGTCCTGTACCGCGCTGCCAGGGGCGAACTCAACATAGGTGAGCGGCGGCGCGGTCATGAGGCGTCGGGCGGGGCGTGGTTGTCCGCGTGGCGTCGCTAGCCGCGCGGCGGTGCGGGCGGCCAGCTGGCGGTGATCACGCTCTTGAGGCCGCCGCGCACATTGAAGTCGCCGACGACGGTCAGGCGGCGCGGCGTGCACTTGGCCACGAGGTCGTCGAGGATGCGATTGACGGCGCGTTCGTAGAAAATGCCGTCGTTGCGGAAGCTCCAGAAGTAGAGCTTGAGGCTTTTGAGCTCGATGCAGTTGACATCGGGCACGTAGGTCAGGCGGATCGTGGCGAAGTCCGGGGCGCCGCCTTTGAGCAGGTCGAGTTCGGTCGCGTCGCTCTCAATGCCGCCGAGTGGGCAGAGGGAGGTGAACTCGGTGGTCTCGATGGCGATTTCGTAGTCGCGATCGGCGTACGGATTGGGGAAGTTCTCGAGCAGCTCGGGTTTGGGCATTAATGAAATGTGGCGAGTGGTGCGGCGTGTCGCCACGGGTCGTCAGCTTGTCGACGCGATTCGGCTCGGGCGCGTCAGGGAACGCGCCCTCGCCGAAGGTTGCCTGCGCGACCACCTCTCCCCCGCACGCGATAGTACGGTGGTCGCGTGACCACGCCGCGCTACACCGGGCCGCACACGCCAGCGCCCCGACGTTTCTCGCGCGCAAATGGGCCGCCTATCACGATCGTGGCCATGACGATGTACTCATGAGTCATGACATCGAGGACATCGTTGCAGTCCTCGCCAGTCACCGCGACGCGCATGCATTCGCCGAACGGGCGCCCACTGACGTGCGCAATTACCTCGCTGTGTGTACGGAGTCGCTATGCGCACTCCCCGATCCCGACGAGATCGTCGCGTCCCCGCGCGCTCGCTATTTGAGCGCATCCGTCAGCCGATACAGCACCAGCGACTGCTCACCACTCTCGGCGTTCGTACTGCGCGCCACCAGCACGTTGTTGCGCACACTGAACACATCGAGCTCCGCCGGAATGCGCACCGTCGACTGCAGCACACCGGTGAGCGTGCGTCGCTCCAGCACCGTTTCGCCATCGCCGGCCACGGACTGCTGCACCCAGAGCAATCGCGTGACCTCATCGAACATCAGCGCGCTGTAGGAGGGCAGTACAGGCGCAGCCGGTATCCGCCGCGCATACGTACGCGTGATCTCCATATCTGCCTTCGTGCCAGGCATGCTCATCACAACTTGTTCGATCGCCGCGTCACGCTGTACCTCGCTGGGTTTTCGAAGCGCGACACCGGCACGAACACTGCGTGGCGCGCCGCTGTCGCCGAGCACGAAGACCCGTGCGCTGTCACCGGCACCATACACCATCATCCCCGGTGCTGCCGTCATGCGGAGCGTTGCGGCCATCGGTCGTTCACCGCCAAGCAACACATCGGTGGCCCGTGCTATTTCCCGGTCGCGATCGTCAAGCCGAACGACCTGGCCACGAGTGGGCGTGGCCGGACTCGGCGGCGCACCCGAACGCTGTGCCAACGCAATCGTGCCGTCGGTTGCGCAGGCCACGATCACTGGATCACGCGTGAGCGCACGCTGACGTACGTAGTGTCCGCTCGCCGAGAAGACGGATAGTCGGTTCTGTATGCGATCAAACACAAACACCGAGTCGCGTGCACACTCGCCAACCCACGTAGCCGACTTGAACTCACCCGGACCACCGCCATCCCGTCCTACTGATTTGAGGTGTGCGCCAGTGCCCGAGAAAAAGTGGAGGCGGGAGTTCACGTTGTCGGCAATCACAATCACACCGCTCGTGAGTTGCAGCGCGTGCGTGATGGCACCGATGGTAGGACGCGCCGCGGTGCCCTCGGCCCAGATGCGAACCAGCGGCGTAGTGACTGTCGTGGTCTGCGCGTGCGCGACGTGCGGCGCCAGTCCCACGCCGGCGATCGTGAACGAAGCGATCAGAGCCCAGGTAAATCCCTGCCGTCTCGCGTGCTCTGGATTAAACAATGATGAACTTTTCATAAATGCTCACGAGGTGTCTGGCGGCTGCTGTCCTCAACATCTACGTTCGGCGCCAACATTCTGCCTGTCAACCATCGCGTGCACGCTGTGCTGCCCGGAGATCGCCTTGCGTTTACGCTCACTCGTTGCCGTTGGTACGGCCTGCGCCTCCTTTCTCACGAGCGGCTTGTTGGCTTCGGCCGCAACGCTCGAGGCACAAGCGGCCGTCGCACTGCGTCCGTCCGATGCACGCAGTCCCGAAGCATTCAACCGTATCACCGGCGTTCGTGAACTCGCGGACGGCCGCGTCCTCGTAGTGGATGCGGGTGATGCGCGCGTCGTGGTCATCGATTTCGAGGGAAATCAGAGTCGCACCATCGGACGAACCGGTTCCGGACCTGGTGAGTATCGCTCCCCCGCACGCCTCTTCGCACTCGCGGCGGACTCCAGCCTGCTCACGGAAAATGGCGGACGCTGGTTCCTGATGGCCGGCGACTCCATCGTGGGTACCGTGCGCGGGGACGACGCGGTGATGACGCGCGCGTTTGCACGCATGGCGCTCGGCGCTGACGCAACCGGCGGCGTGCTCGCGCTGTCGATGGCCGCCGCCAGCGGTGCCAAACCGTCGCCGTTTGACTCGGTGTCACTCGTGCGACTGTCGCGTGTCGATGGCGCCGCGCGAACACTCGTCACGCTGCGTCCGTTGATGTCACGTCGAGCGGCGGGCGCCGCTGAGGCTCGTGCCGCGGCTCCTGGTGGTGCCGCGACAAAGCGGTATGCATTGCCGCTGGACGGAACCGATCATGCAGCGGCGTTCTGCGACGGTTGGACGGCGGTGATCCGACGCGATCCGTTTGGTGTCGAGTGGTTTGACGCGGCGGGGAAATTGTCAGCCAGAACCGCACCGCAACCGCTACGGAAGCTGACGAGCGCGGATCAGGCACCGCTGCTGCGCTGGATGTCATCGCACACCGGCTGGCCGCCAACTGCGGATGTCAGGGCGATCGCGGAATGGCCCACACACGCGCCACGGGTGGTTGGTGACGCTGACAACACGCTGGCGCTCGCGAACGGCATGCTACTGGTGCACGAACCGTCCACTGCCGCGATGCCGCGCAACATGGCACGAGTCTACGCGCGCAATGGTCGCGTGCATACGCAACTCACCCTGCCAGCGGAGTATCGCGTCGCTGGCTCGGGGCCCGGCGGTTTCTACATCGCGGTGCGTCAGGACGACGGCGCTGAACGACTGCAGCGACATCCCGCGTGGGTTGCGTCACCATCGCTGGTGTGTGCGAATTGAGTGCGCGACGCACGCGATGCACGCGCACGGCGTGCCGCATAACCTCAGGGCGCCAGAACCGCTGAATCCCAGAGCATGTACGCCCGTTTGGCAATGTTGTGCAGTTCATGTCGTGCAAAATGCATGCGCGTACCCGCCGACGACACGCGCGACAACATCACGGGCTTCCCGCCGGCG
>Ga0163147_10008242_pt1 | contig 11598 bp, 9 predicted proteins | sample OliLakLV19MP6G1_FD_148597 | JGI IMG/M metagenome (GOLD analysis project Ga0163147, IMG submission 148597) | Freshwater microbial mat bacterial communities from Lake Vanda, McMurdo Dry Valleys, Antarctica- Oligotrophic Lake LV.19.MP6.G1 | ecosystem: Environmental > Aquatic > Freshwater > Lake >...
CGCTGAGGGCTGGGGGCTGAGGAACGGCAGCGTGTTCGTCTGCAGTGGCGGAGCAAGTTACGCTCTGCGAAGGCGGGTTGATAAGGCTGCAGATGACTCGCTTACCACCAGCAGTGGCAACATGCACGTCCGTCCTCGCTGAAGTCACCCACTACTCATGCGCTCATGGTTGCTGTCTTTCGCTGCACTGATGCCAGCGCTGGCGCTTTCGTCGCCCGCGCCGACAGTTCAACGGCTCGAGTTCGCCGTGGGTGAGAAGGCCGCACAGCCTTCGGTGGCGGTGGATGCTCGCGAAGGTTTCGTGGTGACGTGGCAAGAGCGCGCGGGGACCGGGAGTGCACTGCGATTCGCGGTCATCGACCCTGCTGGCAAGGAGATTCGCCGTGGCACGGCGGCATCCGGCAACGATTGGTTCATCAACGGTGCGGACTTCCCGAATCTGGTGGTGTTGGACAATGGCGACTGGGTGACTTTCTGGCTTCAGAAAACAGCGCCCGACACTTACGCGTATGAAGTTCGTTCAATTCGTTCGCGTGATGCTGGCAAGCATTGGGACCCGCCGGTGCTGCTCCATCGTGACGGCACCGACACCGAACATGGCTTCGTCTCGCTGACCGCAGCGGGTGCAGACCGCGTGCGCGCGATCTGGTTGGACGGACGCCGCATGGCAGGCGCGCCTGCCGCTGCGGATCATGATCATGGCGCGCCCGAACACATGACCCTGCGAACCGCGCTTCTGGGTCGCGATGGCAAGCATGCGGATGAGCACGAACTGGACGACCTGACCTGCGCCTGTTGCCAAACGGATGGCGTGCGCGGCGAGCAGCGTTCGGCATTCCTGTATCGCGACCGCACCGCCACAGAAACCCGCGATATCGCGCTAATGACCGTCGACGATGGGCAATGGTCGGAATCGAAGCCATTGCATGTCGATGGCTGGACCATTGCAGGTTGCCCCGTGAACGGTCCTGCCGTTGCGACACGTGGCAATCAGTTCGCAGCCGTTTGGCCGAGCATGGCGACGGGTGAGATGCGGATTGCACTCAAAATTGGGGATGGTCTCGCCTTCGGCGAGCCACACACACTGGCCGAAGGCGCTGGCGAACTGGGTCGCGTCGATATCGCTCATTGGCAGGACGGGCGCTGGTTGGCCACTCGTGTTGTCACCGCAGACAACCGGCCAACATTGAACATCAGCCTGATTGACGATGCCGGAGCTATCCATTGGAAGCACGATCTCGCTGGCTCAGTGGGTGGTTTCCCAAGACTTGCAAGCACGGGTGAAGTCGCTTTGGTGGTGTGGGCTGAAGCAGGCGATGCGCCTTCCAGCTCACGCATTGGCATCGCCCGTTTGTCACCGGCCGCGCCCCCGCCAGCAGCATCGACCGACTAAGCCCGCTCGCTGCGCGATTGTGGGAGTGGCGGAAGCCGCGATTGGTGCGACTCAAGGCAATATCCAATCGCGGCTTCCGCCGCTCCCACAGACACACAGCGGCAGACCCCTCCTCCACCCACTCGCTTTGCAGACACGTGACGAGCGCGGACAATGGCGCCTCCTCGCCAGACCGACTGCTTTTCGATGACCCAGGTTAGTAATCCTGCCGTTACTGCACTTGACGCCAAGGTCCCGCTACCGAAGCAGATTCCTTACATCATCGGCAATGAGGTCTGTGAGCGTTTCAGTTTTTACGGGATGCGCAACATCCTGACGCCGTTCCTGATCTCCACCCTGCTGCTGTACGCGCCGGGCGCCGATCGCGCCGGTATGGCCAAGGATGTGTTCCACACCTTCGTCATCGGCGTGTACTTTTTCCCGTTGCTTGGCGGCTGGTTGTCCGACCGCTATTTCGGCAAATACAACACCGTGATGTGGTTTTCGCTGGTGTATTGCATTGGCCACGCGTGCCTTGCGATTTTCGAGGACAACCGCCACGGCTTTTACACCGGCTTGTTTTTGATCGCGTTGGGATCAGGCGGCATCAAACCACTGGTGGTTTCGTTTGTCGGTGACCAGTTTGATCAAACCAACAAACATCGCGCCAAAGTGGTGTTTGACGCCTTCTATTGGATGATCAATTTTGGTTCGTTCTTCGCCTCGCTGCTGATGCCGATTTTCCTGCGCGATCTGGGTCCTGGAATCGCCTTCGGCATTCCTGGCGTACTGATGTTGATCGCCACCTTGGTGTTCTGGATGGGCCGCAAACAATACGTCAACGTGCCGCCTCAAGCGGCGGATCCAGACGCATTTTTGCAGGTGCTGAAGACGGCCTTGGGCGCGCGCGGCGTGGGCGCAGTCGGTAGCGGCTCATGGGTCGCATGGACGGGCATTGGCGGCGCGGCTCTGCTGTTGCTGCTTTGGGCAATCTCGCCGGTCTGGTGGCCCGAATCTTTCGGCTTTGTGATCACCGCCTGCCTGTCGTTGGGGCTATTGATTGGCATGGTCGGCTGGGGCGGTTCGCTGCAACTCGAACGCGCGCGTGGCGTGCATCCGGATGTCGCAGTCGAAGGTGTGCGCGCGGTGCTGCGCGTGCTGATCGTGTTCGCACTGGTGACACCGTTCTGGTCGCTGTTCGATCAGAAAGCATCGACATGGATCATCCAGGGCAATGCCATGGTGATGCCAACCTTTGCCAGCCTGCCCGATGGCATGGCCGCCTGGATGCGCAACTGGTTTGCCTCGCCGGCACAAATGCAGGCCTTGAACCCACTGTTCGTGATGATATTGATTCCGTTCAACAACATGGTGCTGTATCCGTTGCTGCGAACGTGGGGCTTCAATCCGACCGCGCTCAAGCGCATGGGTTGGGGTATTGCCTTCTCGGGCATCGCTTGGGTCGTCGCTGGCCTCATCCAATTGCAGATCGACGCCGGCGCGCAGCTCTCCATCGGCTGGCAGACGTGGCCCTACATCCTGCTGACCTTTGGCGAAGTGCTGGTGTCGGCGACCGCGCTTGAGTTCGCATACAGCCAGGCGCCGCACGCGATGAAAGGCGTCATCATGGCGTTCTGGTATCTGACCAGCACTTTCGGCAGTTTGTGGGTGTTGCTGACCAATGCCGGCGTGCGCAATCCGGCGGTGATTCAGAAGATCGCCGAAAGCGGCGTCAGCGAACCCGCCTTTCTGATGTTTTTCTTCGCCGGTTTCGCGTTCCTCGCCGCGGCGGCGTTCGCCGCTTACGCCAAGCACTACCCGCTCATGGATTACTACCGCCAACAATGACTTATCGAAACGGAGCACGCGCGTGCTGACCACCAGCAGTGGCGAGCCAGCACTGGGGGAGCGTCTGAAATTGCTGATGGCCAGCTTGCCGGAAGGCGACACAACGGTGGGCAATGTGGTCGACACGCTGGGCATGCATGGCCTGCTGTTGCTGACCATCATGCTCACCTTGGTGTTTCTGATTCCGGTGTCCATTCCGGGTGTCAGCACGGTGTTTGGCGCGGTGATTCTTTTGATCGCATTGGCTCGGCTGACCGGCCGCCCATTGTGGCTACCAAGCTTCGTCAGCAAGCGGCCAGTGGCGGCCAAAAAACTGCGCGACGCGCTGGCACTCAGCCTGGTGTGGGTTCAGCGCTTTGAACGCATCAGCCGCCATGGCCGCCTGCCGCGTTTGGTCCGCAGTCGCGCCACTCAGATCACCGCCAACCTCGGTTTGGTGTTGGGCGCAGTACTACTGATGGCACCGCTGGGAATGGTTCCCTTCAGCAACACACTGCCGGCGCTGGGCCTGATGGGTCTATCAATCGGGCTGCTGCAACAGGACGGCGTCATGGTCTTACTCGGCCATCTGGCCAACCTGCTATCGATGATCTACTTTGCCGCCCTGTTGGGCGGCGGCGCGGCGGCGATGCAGTGGCTGGTGGGCTAAGGCGAACGTACTGAACCCACGCGCCGACATCGAGTCGACGCGTGGATTGCTGCCAAGCGCTCTACTAGCTCGCGTGGGTCCCGTTGGCCAAGTGGCTGCGGCGGTAGCCGTAGGCGTAATACACAACGATGCCGATGACTGCCCAAGCGACGAACAGGCCGATGGTGTACATCGACAAGTTGAAGAACAGCAGCAAAGTACCGGCAATTGCCAACGGGCAGATCACCCAGACCATGGGTGTGCGGAAAGGACGCGGGCGATTGGGTTGGGTCTTGCGCAGCACCATCACCGCGACGGCCACCATCAGGAACGCGAACAAGGTGCCGGAATTGGAGATATCCGCGAGGATTCCGACCGGGAACATGGCGGCAAACAGCGATACGGCCACGCCGGTGATGATGGTGATCACGTAAGGCGTGTGAAAGGTCGGGTGGATCTTCGAGAACACCGGCGGCAGCAGGCCGTCGCGTGACATGGTGAAGAAGATGCGCGTCTGTCCGAACAGCATCATCAGAATCACCGACGGCAAGGCCATTGCCGCCGCGATGCCGATGGCATTGCCCCACCATTCATAGCCCAACAAGCGCAGCACGTGCGCCAGCGGCTCTTTACTGCATACCAAGGCTTCTGAACCCTTGCACGCTTCCGCCAACTCGGAACTTCCCGACAACAGCGCCAAGCCATCCGCACCCAGCATCGGCTGCGAACCCACCGCACCGACGGCCGCGTAGCCCACCAAAAGATAGAAGATGGTGCAGACTGCCAGCGAGCCGATCAGGCCAATGGGAATGTTGCGATTGGGATTCTTCGTCTCCTCAGCAGCAGTCGATACGGCATCAAAACCGACGTAGGCAAAAAAGATGGACGCCGCCGCGCCGAGCACGCCAGCGCCACCCATCGGGCTACCCCAGCCAGTCGGCATGAAGGGCGCGAAGTTGGGATCTTTGACCGCCGGGAAGGCGATGATGATGAAGGCCGTCAAAGCGGCCACTTTGATCGCGACCAGCACCGAATTGACCTTGGCACTTTTGGAAGTGCCGATCACCAACAAACCGGTGACGGCGAGCGAGATCAATAAAGCCAACAGATTGAACGTGCCGCCATCGTAGGGCCCGGTTCGTAGGAACTCGGGCAAGGGCGCACCGAAACTGATGAGCAGGCCATTCATATAGCCTGACCAGCCCACCGCCACCGCGCCGGCGGCCACTGCATATTCGAGCACCAGAGCCCAGCCGACGACCCAGGCCAGCGACTCACCCATGACGCCGTAGGTATAGGTGTAAGCCGATCCGGATACCGGAATCATCGAGGCCAACTCCGCATACGCCAAGGCCGCGAGCGCGCAGACCACCGCCGCGATGACAAAGGCAATCATCATCGCCGGACCGGCCTTCTGGCCTGCCTCCGCCGTGAGAACAAAGATGCCAGTGCCGATGATGGCACCGATGCCAAGCAGGGTCAGTTGTACCGGTCCTAGTTGTCTCTTGAGACTCTTTCTCTCGGCGGTTTCAAGTATCTGGTCCAGCGACTTCACTCGCGTAAACAACATCCGGCAGTCCTCATTGGTCGCAGTTGAATGCCTGTCGTCGAAAGTGGCGATCAGCGGGTGGCGTGGGTGGCCGCTGGGCGGCGGCGGAACTGGACGATAGTCCGTTGTGCGAGCGCCGACAAGCCGCGCTGCAAAGTCTTGAAAACTGTCGAATTACAGATCGGGTAAGGCCGACCTCTGGCGCGAATCGAGACAGTTTTTTTGCGAACCGTCCGTTTACTCCTAAGGCTTTCGCTATTCCCATTGCCGTGCGAAGCGCCGCATTCACTGCTGAAAGCGCGCGGCAATTGCATACGAATGGCTGCCGACTGGGTCAGTGAAATTGAATACGTATGCAGATTGCGCCTATCTGTGCGCCCACGCACTACTATCCTCTCCGCAACGTGTGTCAGCGGAAGCGCCCGGGAGGGGTCCAATGTGCTTTCGTGCTGGCCGTCGGACGAGGAGTCGGGCGGGCTGATCAAAAATCGCCGGAGGCGGGTTTTTTCAGCAAACCTTGTCAGCAAACCATTGCGCATCGGCAAGCGGCCATTGGCTCGCGGCCGACGGGTTAATCAAGAATCCATCCAAGGACACTTCATGACGATTCTCGCCACGCCGGCGGGCCGTGCGACTGCGCGCCCGAATTTCTTCGACCGACTGCGTTCTGCTCTGGTTTCAGTGGCTTTGCTGAGCGCCCTGTTGCCACTGCCCGCTGCCGCTGATGTCATCTTGCATGCCTTCAATTGGCGCTATGCCGATGTCGCCGCCCGCGCGCAAGCCATCCAGGACGCCGGTTATAAAATGGTGCTGGTCGCGCCGGCGTACAAATCCACCGGCAGTCAGTGGTGGGCGCGTTATCAGCCGCAAGACAACCGCCTGATCGACAGTCCGCTGGGAAACACCGAGAGTTTCGCCAACATGGTGCAGGCACTCAACAGCAAGGGCATTCGCACCTATGCCGACATCGTCTTCAATCACATGGCCAACGAATCCGGGCAGCGCGCCGATCTCAACTATCCGGGCAGCGCGGTGCTTGCCCAATACGCTGGCAATCGCACGTTTTATAACCGGCAAGTGTTGTTCGGCAACATCTCGTTCAACTACTTGAGCGCGGGTGACTTCGGCCCGTCGAACTGCATCAATAACTATAACGACGTCTGGCAGGTGCAGAACTGGCGGCTGTGCGGCGGCGGCGGCGATGTCGGGCTGCCAGACCTGCTTGGCAGCGACTACGTGGTGTCGCAACAGCAGCAGTACCTGCGTGCGTTGAAGACCTTGGGTGTCACCGGCTTCCGCATTGATGCCGCTAAACATATGAGCAACAGCCACATCAATCGCGTGTTTACGGCCGACATCAAAAGTGGCGTGCATGTATTCGGCGAAGTCATCACCGGCGGTGGTGCCGGAGAAACCGAGTACGAGCGCTTCCTAAAGCCGTACCTGGACGGCACCGGCCACGGCGCATATGACTTTCCCTTGCTCAACTCACTGCGTGGTGCGTTTGGTTTTGGCGGCAGCATGAATCGCCTGGTCAATCCGGGTGCGACCGGACAAGCCCTGCCGGGCGGCAAGGCAATCACCATCACCGTGACCCACGACATCCCGAACAACAGTGGATTCCGCTATTTGATAATGGACCCCACCGACGAAACCTTGGCCTATGCCTACATCTTTGGTCGCAACGACGGCGTGCCTATGGTCTACACAGACAACAACGAAAGTGGCGACAACCGTTGGGTGAATGCTTACAACCGCACCGATATCAAAGGCATGATCCGCTTCCACAATGCCGCGCAAGGCACCGACATGCAGGTGTTGTCGTACAGCGATTGCCACCTCCTGTTCCGCCGCGGCAACCGTGGCATCGTTGGCATTAACAAGTGTGGCTCGACGGTCAACACCACCATCAATATGAATGGAAGCGTGTTGTGGTGGAACACCAACTACACCGACACCTTGGGTAGCGGGAACGTGGTGCGGATCAGTTCGGGTAGTTATTCGTTTGCATTGCCGGCGCGCAAGGCGCGGATGTGGGTTAGGCCTTAGGCGCTCTAGGAGCGGGACTAAGGGCTGGGGCTGGGGGCTGGGGCAATCGGTTAAGCAGCCGCGCGGGAGCGCGGCCCTCCGAGCGCTTTGACGAGGGCGCCGCACATTGGAGGGCGTCGCTCTTTGGAGGGCGTCGCTCTTTGGAGGGCGTCGCTCTTTGGAGGGCGTCGCTCTTTGGAGGGCGTCGCTCTTTGGAGGGCGTCGCTCTTTGGAGGGCGTCGCTCCTGCGGCGCTGCTTTTCACGGCACCTGTAAGCGCCGACCAAACAGCATCGCGCCTGCCGGCCATCCTACAAATCTGCGACGATCATCCAAACACCGGCGACCATCATGCCGCCGGAAAGCATGGCCCATACAAGGTTTCCGCGTTGCCCGCGAGGCATGCCCGAGAAGGTCTCGCGGAGTGCCCACACCAGCGCGAACAACAGCAGCAATATTGCGATGGATCGTTGCATAACTGATTGCTCCTGGTTGCGACGGGACAAGCGATTTTGAGTGGCTTGACCAGCTCCGTTTGCTTGGTGCTGCAAGCGCTCTAAGGGATGCATCCGGGGCGACCTTGTGACCCCAAGTTACTCGACGCAGCCGAGCAAGCTCAAATAAACAGTGATTAGCCGAACAATTGACCGCTCGCCCTGAGCTATCGAAGCCTGTCCTGAGGTACCGAAGGGGGCGAACCGAGCCTCAAGGCCGCCGCTCATGGTTCGATGCCTACCCATGAACACTATCCTGCATGAGGCACTTGTGGGAGCGGCGGAAGCCGCGATTCGATTCGGCGACGAAGCACATCGCGGTTTCCGCCGCTCCCACAAAGGCCGAGATGGAGGCCTACACACTGCCGCTAGGGTTCATGGGCATAACCCGGCGAACGCGGGCGCGCAGTTTTCTCGCCGAGAACAGTCTAAACAATGTGCGTGGGAGCAAGCTCGGCTCTACCACGCCCACACGCTTTGGCCAGCAGAGCTTGCTCCCCCTGCTCTCAAAGCGCCCAATTCAAAACTCCCAACTGGCACCCACACTCCATTGTGGCTCGGCATAGTCCAGCAACAACACGCCACTAGGCGGCTGCGACACGATATGCACAATGGGTTCATCCAGCAGATTGCGCCAACTCGCCGTCAGCCGTAGACCTCGCACCGCCGTCGGTGCAAATTCCAAGCCCAGATTGACCGAGTCATAGCCAGGGTGAAATCCCTCTTGGCCGCGATCAGCGCGGCGGCCGACGTGATTCCAGTGCAGACCGGCTGACCACTGCTCGCTGAGGGTCGCGAGCAAGGCAAGGTTGCCCAAGGATTCGGGCTGGGCCAAGCTGGGGCCGCCTTTCTGCGGCGGCTGACCGGGTGTCATCACGATGCTGCGGTCGTCGCTGGCGTTGGCGGTTGACCACGTTGCGGCCGCTTTGAATACACGACTGAAGCGATGGGTCAGCTCGGCTTCCACGCCACGGCTGCGTATCTCCAGGCCGCGACCAAACGCAGGTGTGCCACGCGGAAAAATCATGTCGCTCACTACTGCGGTGAAGCCAGTGAGCCGAAACACGCTGTCAGCCGTGCGAAAGATATAGGCCAGTTCGCGGGTTTCAACGCGCTCAAACGGTGTTTGAGTGGGCGGCGGCCCGCCTTCGTAGAGCTCGATGTAGGTCGGTGAGCGAAAGCCTTCTGCGTACTGTGCCTTCAACAGGTGGCGCTCTCCGACTTTCCACAGCAGCGCGACTCGCGGTGTCCAGGCTTGGTCGATGGCTTCCACATCGTCGTAGCGCAGGCCACCCGTGAGTTGCAGGCGCTCGCTGAAATCAAACTGGTCCTGCAGCGTCAAGGCCAAGTGCTGGCGCGATTCGCTGATCCTTGGCCGCTCGCGATTCTGTGGCAGGAAGGCATCGTCGATCCGCTGCTCGGCCACCTGCAGTTGTGCCAACAACAGGTGCGCGCCAAAACGCTGCACAGATTCGCCGCCAGCTTCCAAGCGCGAGCCGTCAAAGCCCGCGACGCCGCGATCAAAGTCGCTGCCGTTGTATTGCAGCCATACGGCGCGATGTTGCTCAGCATCCTGCTGCCATTGATAGCGCGCCTGCAGCACCCGATTGGCCTCGTCCTGCTGTCTTGGCATCAGTGCGTTTGGCGGCGGTGGCGGCTGCCCGGGGCGGCCAGTGGCGCGCGCAGAGCCATCGGATTCACGCTCGACTCCTGCGGCTCTCAGGCTGAACCCGCCGGCGGTAAGCCCCAGACTCAGATACTGTCGCGACTCATCGTTGGGAAGCGAAAACGGCGCGTCGTAGCGATCACTTGACCAGGTCGACAGGCTGCCATCCAGCTGCACCGGCCCGTCATCCGCACCCGCATTAAACGCCCACACGCCGCTGCGGCGACCACCCGAGCCGGCAGTCGCTGCCAGCGAATTGACATCCCGGCGAGTGACGATGTTGACCAGCCCCATAAAGGCAAAATCCCCGTGAATGCCTGAGCCCGGCCCACGAATCACCTCGATCCGTTCGACTTGCTCAATGGGCATCAACAGGATGGCGCTGTTCTGAAACGCGGTCTCGCGCGAAATCGGAAGCGAATCCACCAACACCTTGACGTTGCCGCCATTGAAGAAGAAATCGATGCTGCGCGCACGAATGGTGGCGGAGCCAAAAGGATCACGATTGACCTCCAGTCCGGGAATTTGCGCGATCGCATCGAGCACACTGCGAGCACCCAGCAGGCGCGCCTCATCGGCATGCAGCACGCTGATGATCCCCGGTACGTAGTCGGCGTTCTGCTTGCTACGGGTGGCAAGCTCGGTTTCATCGGCCAGCAAGTCGAGCAGCTCCGCCAAGTCCTCTTCTTCAGCCGCCGGGGCGAGCGTCGACCCCACCAGCAGCGCCGCCGCCAAGCCCAAGCGAGCGGCGCGCAATGGGCGGCAGATCAGCGTCATGACGGTTCTCCTTGGCTGTACACATCGACTGGCAACGCATGGTCGAGCCGGTGGTAGCGAGCCCGCGCGCGACCACCGCGTTTGGCCTCGTAAAGCAATCCATCCACCTGTTCCATCACGGTGGCACTTTTGAGACTGGGATGAGGCCGCACATCAAACGCGCCAAGACTGATGCTCACATATTCGCCTGCGCTCGACTTGGCATGCGGCAAGCGCAAATTGCGCACCGCCGTCAGCAGCCGAAAGATCGCTGCGGTGCCGTTGTCACTGCTGGTCAAGATGGCGAACTCTTCGCCACCGTAGCGCGCCACCAGATCATCCGCACGCCCCAAGGCCTTTTGCAGCGCCGTGGCTATCTGGCGCAAGCACTCGTCGCCCGCACCATGGCCATAGTGATCGTTGAACTGCTTGAAGTGATCGACATCCGCGAGCATCAGGGTCAAACCGCTGCCGGCACGCATGGCCAGCCGCCAACGTCGCTCAAGTTGCTCATCAAAGCGGCGTCGGTTGGCAATGCCGGTGAGTCCGTCCAAAGCAACCAGGGAAGCCAAGCGATCACGCTGCTGTTTCAGTTCGACATGGGTGCGCACCCTCGCCCGCACGATGGCCGGTCGGATCGGTTTGGTGATGTAGTCGACCGCGCCGGCCGCCAAGCCCGCTTCCTCGTCCGCCAACTCGCTCATCGCGGTGACGATGATGACCGGTATTTCGCGACAGATAGGGTCTTCTTTAAGCGCCGCCAGCACCGCGTAGCCATCGATGGTCGGCATTTGCAGGTCGAGCAGGATCAAGTCGACCGCAAATTCGGCAGCCAGCCGCAGGGTGTCTTCGCCACGCGTCGTGCAGCGCACATCGAAGTGCTCGGCCAGCGCCTCGGCCAGCACACGCACGTTGATCGGCTCGTCGTCGACAACCAAGACACGCGGCAAGACAGACTGGTTGCGCGGCTCGCTCATGGCGGTGTTTCGCATGAGGATGCCTCCTCAAACAAGGTTTTCAATGCAGCCAAATGCGTTTGCGCGGCAGCAAAATCGAGCCGATCCAGCGCCCCCCGCAACTGCCGTAACGCTGGCCAGTCGGCCACGTCCAAGGGCACCGCATCGAGCAGTTTGAGGGCATCAAACCGCTGCTCACTCAAAGCCTTGGCAAGCGCGTCGAGAAAAATGCCCGATTGCCAATCGGCACGTTTGGGCGGTGCCGCGAGGTTGGCCAAAGGCAGCGGAAATGCTTGAAGTTG
>Ga0163147_10008243_pt1 | contig 11598 bp, 9 predicted proteins | sample OliLakLV19MP6G1_FD_148597 | JGI IMG/M metagenome (GOLD analysis project Ga0163147, IMG submission 148597) | Freshwater microbial mat bacterial communities from Lake Vanda, McMurdo Dry Valleys, Antarctica- Oligotrophic Lake LV.19.MP6.G1 | ecosystem: Environmental > Aquatic > Freshwater > Lake >...
GATGACATGCACGAAGCGCAGGACGATGCTGTCGATATTGCACTGCGCGATCAGGAAGATGCTGGCCTCGATATCGTCAGCGATGGTGAGATGCGCCGAGCAGGCTTTTTCACTGCTGCCTTCTATGGCCACCTGACGGGCTTGCTTGAGTTGCCGCCCCGCCGCATGGTTGGCGTGATCGGCCACGACCAGCGCGAGAGCTATGAGGCAATTGCGCCTGTTGAGGCACCAAATGGGCTGGGGTTGCTGGCCGAATATGAGTATGTGCGCCAACGAACCAACAAACCAATTATGATGCCGTGTGCTGGGCCGTTTACCCTAGCAGGACGCATCAAACCAGGTGCAATCTATCGGGATCGACTGGAAGTCGCTCAGGCACTGACCCCAATTGTCAATCGCGAGCTACACGCACTTGCCGCTGCTGGTGCGAAAATCATCCAGATCGATGAGCCATCGATTGCGGTGCGCAGTGGTTCTCCACAGACATTCATTGATCTATTTAATGCAACCGTTGCTGGGCTGGCCGAGACAGGCGTCACAATTGGGCTACATCTCTGTTTTGGCAATTTTGTTGGGCGGCCAGTCGCCTGGCGTAGCTATAGGCCACTGTTCCCCTACATTCTCAGCGTCGATACCCACTATTTTGCACTCGAATTCGCCAATCGTGAATTGGCCGAGATCGATCTGTGGTCGGAATTCCCAAACAAGAAGATCCTGGCAGCGGGTCTGATGGATGTCAAAAATTATCATGTCGAGACGCCAGAACAGATTGCGACACGGGTGCGCGAGGTGCTGCGCCACGTCCCTGCCGACCAATTGTGGGTTGTGCCTGATTGTGGCCTCAGCCAGACGGCTCGTTGGGCTGCACGGGCAAAACTCAAGGCAATGGTTGCGGGCACCGCTATCGTTCGGCGTGAGCTGATGTGACCACGCTTTGCCCCTCATCCCCCTCGCCCCTTCTCCCACTACGGAGAGAAGGGGAATGCCGCACTGCAACACCCATGCATAGCCCCGCTCCCCGCGTGGGAGCGGGGTTGGGGTGAGGGGCCACCATGTCACCTGGTCACTCGGTATGGGTTACGCCACATGCTCCTTGCTACTCTCGATCAGCGCCTGAGACAAATGGGCAGGCACATCATCATAATGGTCGAAGCGCATTGAGAAGCGCCCCCGTCCCTGGGTCAGTGAGCGTAGGTCGGTTGCATAGCGCTGCACCTCAGCCAGTGGTGCCATTGCGTTGATTGTTGTCCGCCCACCCCCATCCGGAAGCATGCCCATGACGCGCCCACGGCGGGTATTCATATCGCTCATAATGTCCCCGGCGAAGTGATCCGGCACAACAATCTCCATCAGGTAGATCGGCTCCATAAGTACTGGATGAGCCTTAGACACAGCGATCTTGAAGGCCTCATGGCCAGCGATCTTGAAGGCGATTTCCTTGCTATCGACCGGATGCATCTTGCCATCGAACAGCTCGACGCGCACATCAACAACCTGGTTGCCAGAGATGACTCCTTCGGCCATTGCGTCGCGCACGCCCTTCTCGACAGCCGGAACATATGAGCGGTCGATTGCGCCACCAACAATCTTATTCACAAATTCGAGTGGATCCTCGCGCGTCGGGTCGGGATCGAGTGGCGCAACCCGCAGTGTCACATCACCAAACTGTCCCGAACCGCCGGTCTGCTTCTTATGGCGGTACTGTGCCTCCGCCTGGCCACGGATCGTCTCACGGTAGGCAATGCGCGGCAACTCAATCTCAACCTCAACGCCATATTTGCGCTTGATCCGTTCAGCAACAATCTGCAGGTGCGTCTCACCCAACCCGGATAGTTGCGTCTCGCCGGTTGTCAGATCACGCGAGATCACCAGGGTCGGGTCTTCTTCAACAACATGATGGAGCGAACTGCCCAGCTTATCCAGGTCGGCGCGGGTCTTTGGCTTCACCGTGCCAGTGAAGGCGGTCGCAAAGAACTGGATCGGCGTCAGTTGCAGTGGTCGCTCGTGTGCCGTGAGTGTATCGTTCGTCAGAACATCGGCCAGTTTGGTGACAACACCAATATCACCCGGCCCGAGCTGTGCCACCGCAGTCTGTTCTTTGCCGCGAATCTGATACACCTGGCCAATCCGCTCGTCCTTACGAGTACGCGGGTTATAGACCATCGAGTTGGCGTTGAGTACGCCACTGAACACATGTACGAAGCTCAACTTGCCATATGGATCGACAATAGTCTTAAACACCAGCGCCGCAAGTGGGCTTGTTGCAGTTGTCTTGAGCGTGACCGTCTTGCCATTGAGCAGGTCGGTTGCCTCAAGATCACTACGCGCCGCCGAGGGGATGCTATCGAGGATACCGCTTAGAAGTTGGGCCATACCAGCGATTTGTAGAGCGGAGCCGCAGAACACTGGAACAATCGTCCCATTGGAGATTCCGGCTCGTAGGCCGCGCTGGATTTCCTCTTGGGTGAGCGCATCGGCCCCGCCCTCAAGGTACTTCTCAATCAGGTCATCATTGGTTGCGGCGATCTTATCGATCAGCTTCTCGCGCCATTCAAGCTCAAGATCGACCATTTCTGGCGGAATATCGGCTTCGACGAAACCACCATCATGCTTTTCCGAAATCATCCAGGCGCGTTGACGCCGCAGCGAGACAAGCCCTCTGAATTCGCGCTCTTCGCCAATTGGCAGTTGCAGAGGTATCACCGATGCATCAAGCATCTGCTGGGCCTGTTCCACACAACGATAGAAATTGGCATGCTCACGATCCAGCTTATTGATGAAGATGATCCGTGGTACCCCGGCGAGTCGGGCTGCTTCCCAGGCTAATTCCGTGCCGACTTCCACACCGCCAGCGGCATCCATAACGATCACAATCCCATCGACCACGCGCATGGTCGCAGCGATTTCGCCAGCAAAATCGGCATATCCAGGGACATCGATTAGGTTGATTTTGTTATCGTGCCATTCGAGGGGAGCAACCGAGAGGTTGATTGATGTGCGGCGCCGCTGCTCGTCCGGGTCGTAATCACTGACGGTTGTTCCGTCCTCGATGCGGCCCGCGCGGGGAATGGCCTTGGCGGTGAGCAATAGCGCCTCGGTCAGCGTGGTCTTCCCGCTGCCGCCATGGCCGACGAGTCCAACGGTGTGGATGAGTTCGGGTCCGTAGCTACGCATATGCGCTGCCTTTCTGATGATCTACAGTGACCACAGTCGATCTCCCGAAATTAGATTAAGCAAACAACGGCGTCGTGCGCCGCAGGTTTGGGGACGAATGGCTCCTTTCTGTGTATCGGCCAGAAGTGGCCCAGACAATGTGTTAAGTGGAGATCAACAGGATGTTAGATGAGTATTATAGCCCGTTTTCAAGAGGGGTCAATATGATTGCGTGAATAGCTCGTAACCTATAGAGAGAACAAAGGAACTCTGGTCTAGAGCAGCGGGCGCTTCAAATCACGCCTGGCCCAACCTGGCTTGCCACCACGCCGCAGGCTAATGAAGATTGACGAAATAATCGGGTATTGGTATCTTTACCCACCGCGGGCTGAAGCCACGCGGCGAGGGGGTATCCCTCACCTTTACGCCCTGCGTGCTCAAGCCTCGTGGCGAGGGTGCATCGTCCCCTTGCCGCAGGCTTCAGCCTGCGGGTCAGGTTATACCCGATGAAAGAGTAAAATCCCATCAGCCTGCGGATGGAAAGGCCTGCATTCGCCAACAGTATCCTGAAAGCTGATGGCTGAAAGCTGAAAGCTGATAGCTTACAAGGGAGCACTTCTGCGACGAATCTGTCATCCATGGCGGCGTATTGTATCCTACAATAGATTCACGAACAAAAAGGAGATCAGTATGCCACGTCGCACATATTTATTGACATTCATGATAGTAGTTCTTGTAGCCCTCGTTGTGCCAGCTAGTTCCGCCCTTGCAACGGTGCCAAATGGATTTGCCCAATCAAGTGTTCTGGGGCAGTTGGTTGAGCCAGTTGCAATGGCCTTCTCGCCAGATGAAACCCTGCTGTTCATTACCGAGAAAGCTGGTAAACTGCGGATTGCCGATGTCTCGCCTGGCGCAGTGCTAACCCTGCGTGCAACCGCAGCGATTGACTTGACCACAAAAACATGTGGTAATAGTGAGCGTGGGATGCTTGGCGTGGCAGTTGATCCGAATTTCACTACCACCCGCTATGTGTATTTGTACTATACGTTTAAACGTGCCAATAGCTGCGAGACAAATGGCAGCAGCGTTGCTGGCCCGAATAGCCCGGTCAACCGCGTCAGCCGCTTCACCGTTGGCCTTGATGGTATCATCGATCCAGCCTCCGAAGGCATTCTGATCGATAATATCTATTCTCCAAATGGTAATCATAATGGTGGCGATGTGCAATTTGGCAAGGATGGCTACCTGTATATTTCGGTTGGCGATGGTGGCTGCGATTATGCTGGTGGCGGGTGTGCCGAAACGAACAATGCCGCTCGTGAGACGTTTATTCTGAATGGTAAGATACTGCGCATTATCCCCGATCCGCGCCTACCACCAGCGCAACGCATTCCGAGCGATAACCCCTATATAGCGTCGGGCAGTATCTGTGCGTTGGCTGGCCATGTTGCCAGCGGCGATTGCCAGGAAACGTTTGCCCGCGGGCTGCGTAACCCATTCCGAATCGCCTTCGATCCGAATGTGCCGAGCACCAGATTCTATATCAATGATGTTGGACAGAACCAATGGGAGGAAATTGATCTTGGAGAGAAGGGCGTGGATTATCGCTGGAATGTGTGTGAAGGCTTTCATATCACTGGTAGTATAACGAATATTTGTCCGACACCAGTTGGTGATCAGCGCAACCCGATTCACGAATATAGCCATTCGGTCGGCTTCTCCATCACTGGCGGTGCCGCAATTCCAAATGGCGTCTGGCCAAGTGGCTATGATGGCAAATACCTGTTTGCCGATTATGTGGTCGACAAGATCTTCATGCTGGATCTCGCCTCACCAGCCACCCGCACAACCTTCGCCGATACTGTGAATGCGATCAGCCATCTGCAATTCGGCCCTGGCCCTAGCGGCCTGCGATCACTCTACTATGTCACCAATAGCAATCCCGGCGAAATCGGGCGCATCACGCCGATGGCTGGAGGCAATGTGCCGCCGAACGCAGTGCTGGCCGCTACCCCGCAGTTTGGCTCGAAAACCGTCACATTTGATGGTACAGGCAGCAATGATCCAGATGGGAGTATCCAGGATTATCTGTGGAATTTCGGGGATGGTAACACAAGAACAACCCAAACTTCGACGACGGTATATATCTATCCTGTTGATGGCAGCTATAGCGCATCGCTACAGGTGCGCGATACCAACGGCGCACTGTCGAATAGCGCAACAATCCAGATCCAGACCAATAATGCGCCACCGGTGCCGACAATCACGCTTCCGGCGGCTAACGCAACCTTTGGTGTTGGCGATGTCATTACGCTTCAGGGTTCCGCAACCGATCTCAAGGACGGTGCGATTCCAGCATCTAGTTTAAGCTGGCAGGTGCTTCTGCATCACCGTGCTAGCCAGCCGGGTGCCCATACGCATCCATTCTTCGGGCCGCAAACCGGCAACAATCTTACATTTAGCGCTCCAACACCCGAGGATCTCGATGCTGCATCGAATAGCTACCTGGAAGTTCGCCTGACCGCGACCGATAGTGAGGGTGCCTCCGCAACCGTCAGCCGCGATCTGTTGCCAGCCAAGGTTTCGGTAGTGCTCCGCAGTGTGCCAGCTGGCCTGAAGATTAGCGCCAATGGCACGCAGTTCAACGATGGCGAGAGCGTTATTTCGTGGCGTGGGTATCAACTCAATCTGGCCGGCTTACCACAGCGTGCGCCGAATGGGAGCTGGCTTGCCCTCAGTACATGGGAAGATAATTCAACCAGCACCACCCGCACGATCACAACGCCAGCAACGCCCCAGACCTATACGGCAACATTTAATCGCACGGCATCGCTCGCATTCATGCCGCTCGTCAAGCAACCTTAGGAGTCAGGAGTCAGGGGAAGGTTCCGCGCCTACCCTCTTTCACGCTGGAATCGGGGGAATTAACCTCTTGCAAACCCTATGCACCCCTCTCCACCTGTGGGAGAGGGGAATAAGCAACGACTGAGAAAACCCTACACATGAGATAAGAGGGGTGCGGGGTCAGGGCAGTTCCGTTCATAAATCTGCGTCATCTGCGTCATCTGCGGACACTTCTGACTCCTGACCCCTGAATACTCTCATCACTCGAAGGTTAACTCTGTTGGCTCATCGATCAATTCAAGTTTTGGATTGGCGCGCACCTCATCGAGCAGCGCAGTCGAGACCCATAGTTCATCCAGGTGAGCCGTATCACGAACGCGCACCAACCGAACACGCTGCGAGTCGTGAGTTCGGACTGCTAATGCAATCGCCTCACGTGCAGTTGGGCATGCGGTCGGCAGCTTCAACCCTTCCAGGAAATCCGCTGTTAATGCATTTGCCCAGGTTATTGGCCAATCGATTGCATCGCGTAAATTGCGCGTAATAATATCGGCCATGCCAACGCCATTCGCATTCCCATGGCTCTCTGGCGATAATCCAAGCGCCACAATCCGCCCAATGCGGCGAGTGGCCGGGCCACCAATCCGGCGATGCATCCCAATCACATTTGGATCCATGCCAGTGCCAGAAATATTCTTGCCGATCTGATCGACAACCAGCACATCAATTGGATCAAACGGGATATTTGGCATCAGATCACGAGCCTCGGCCAGCAAACGCCGGTCGGCAGCCTCGATCAGCGATGATGGCACACCCTCAATCTTCCAGACCTGATCAAAAGAATTTTCGACGATTGCCAATCCAAGTTTGATCGGTGCCTTCGCCAGTACAACCCGTGCAACTGGCAGCAGGTGTTCTACCAGTCCAGCAGCATGGATGCTGGCCGCACCAACGTGGTTGCCCAACCCGATTGCGGCGATCTTCATCAGGCCACTGCCAAGATCACCGGTCAGGATTGAGTGCGGCTTGACGCGGTTCAGCAGAATGATGGCATCGGCTCGGTAGGCCGTCGCATCGAAATGAACCGATACGCCAGTTTCCGTCGTGCCAAGAATAACCGTTTCCATTGTGGCAATGATTGGGCAGCCGACCTGCTCTTCTGTGACGCCATAGCTAGCTAGCACCGTTCGCTGCCCATCGGTGGTTGCACCACCATGGCTGCCCATGGCCGTCACAATAAATGGTTCAGCACCAAGCCTGCGTACTTCCGCAACCACTGCCGCCGTGATCCGCACAATTTCCGCGATCCCACGGCTACCAGCTGTGATGGCAACACGCATGTTCGGACGGATCACATCACTGGCATATTGGCCAATGGCATCGCGAACCGCTGTTTCAATATCATTCAAGCGAGTCGTATCGAAGCGTTGGCGAACACGACTGACTCGTGGTAGACGTATTCCCGTTTGGGGGATGTAGAGCGGCAATTCTGGCATAGCCTCTTCCCGTGTAGTGGAACGGACCGCCATCAGTATAGCATCGCCAACCAGTTCCTGTGAATTGCAGTTTCGTCATTCTGCTGGTTCATTCATGCGACTGATTGACCAATACGTACCGCAGGCATATAATACATCCATGTTGTGAAACATGTCACGAATGATATATAAGGATGCCCGACATGGTTACTAAAATATTGGTTGGCATTGGTTTCATTCTCATATTACTCGGTGGTGGCCTGTATCTGACGCAGCAGAATGCACTCCAGATGGCAGCAACATCATTTCAGACATCAGTCCAGCAATACGCCAGCGAAAGCGTTGCAGTTGGAATGGTGATTACCCAGATACTAGTTGGGCTAGGGTCAACGCTAGTTATGCTTGGAACCATCATTGGCCTGGTCAGAATGATTCGCCAACGGTCAAGGCCGTAGAGACGCAAGATTTTGCGTCTACGGCACTGCAATTATAGGTAGCAAATGCCTGAAATCGACATCCATGCCGCGTTCGTGATCCTTGGCGAAACGATGCCGCAGTTTCAGCAGCCATTGATCGATGCAATGGCCAATGATCAACCAGATCCGTTTCGCATTCTGATCGCAACAATCCTGAGCCTACGAACCAAGGATACGCTCACTGCCGTTGTTGCGCCACGCCTGTTTGCGGAGGCCGCGCATCCGGCTGCCATGGTTGCACTTGGCGAGAAGCACATTGCTGAACTGATCTACCCGGTTGGCTTCTACAACACCAAATCGCGCAATATTGTTGATGTGTGTCGGCTGCTGATTGAGAAGTATAATGGCATGGTTCCCGCAGATCTGGAAATATTACTGACATTGCCTGGGGTTGGCCGTAAAACCGCCAATCTTGTGCTAACAATCGGTTTCGGGTTGCCTGGCATCTGCGTCGATACCCATGTACACCGGATCTGTAATATCTGGGGCTATGTTCGCACAAAAACCCCTGATCAGACGGAACTCGCACTGCGCGAGAAGCTGCCCGAGCAATACTGGATTCCGATCAATGGGCTTCTCGTGACACTCGGCCAGAATATTTGCCACCCAACCTCACCACGCTGTAGTATCTGCCCGCTATCACATCTCTGCCCGAAAATCGGCGTCACCCGCAGCCGGTAGAGAAACCGGCGATGATAAACATGTCCATTGTAATTGGATATCACTGCTCTTCGCAGCCTGAAGCCTGCGGCTATAGCAAACCTATCTGATTCATAAAAGGTACGGGCGTGATATATCACGGAACAACGATTGCGCCGATTCTTGTGCGCTTGTTCGATTGTTCTCAGTTTTTGGTTCTTGGTTCTCTCGGTTCTTGGTAAAGCTTGGATATGCGAATACATGTTGCCATTCGCATGTAATCTGCGTCATCTGTGTCATCTGCGGATAATTCAGACTCCTGAATACTTGGTTCTACTCACAACCGCACGGTTTTGCTTGGCGTTGCCGAGCGTAGCGTGATACTAAAGGCTCCGAAACGTATCCGCGAACCATCCTGCACAACAAATGGCACTCCTGGTTGCACGGCAATCTCGTTCACATAGGTACCGTTTGCGCTGCCAAGATCAACGACAGTCCACTGGCCGCCCTGATAATGAAGCTGGGCATGCCTTCGGCTGACACCACTATTCTTGCCATTGAATGGCGTCAGATCAACATCAGGGAATATCCGGTCAGCCTGGTCAGTCAGGCCTAACACCACATCTGCGCGATCATTTGGCAGCGCAACGATCTTTCCATCGGCAAGGATAAGATTAAACGGCGGGAGTGTGATTGGGCCAGTCATTGCCATATAGGCAGACTCGAGTCGGCCCAGATCCGAGCGAGCCTTCTCCAGCAGGTTGGTGATCGTCTCCATGTCACGCTCAAGTTTGACGATCTCCTGCTGCTTGCGCTCAATTTCCTCCAGTTTTGTGAGAACCTGGCGATTTGCTGTGAGTGCCTGTTGTGCAGCCTGTAACTCGGCTTCCTTACGGGCCAGGTTTGCGCGTGCCTTGGCTAACCCTTCCTGGGTGATGGAGCGTAGCGATTCTGGCTGACCCTGAACGGCATGCTCATTTGCTGCAATATAGCGGCGGATCTCATCAACTTCCTGGCGCATGCCAACAATTGATCGCTCGGCGTCGGCAATTTCCTGCGCTAATCCTGCTCGTGTCGGCATGGTCTCCCCCCATGAACTAATAGAAAGAACATGTAAAGATTGAACAATGTGCTGCTTGTTCCCTTGTTCCTTTGCCATCAAACAAGCGAACAAGAGGCTGGTGTTGAGTCGTTCTCTGTATAAGAGAATATGTGCGCTATCTTCACAATTCGGTTCTGTTGATTATACGCTGGTTGCCCTGGTTTGTTGCCACACAGCATTCGACAGACAAGCGCGCAGATGCTACCCTATACAGGCATAATGCTCTGCGAGACATGAAGGCAGGCAACACAATGTATACACTCACGAATGGGACACTGACGGTATCTGTGCTTGATCCAGTGGCGGATCAGCACCGGTTTGGGCCACGCTATTGTACTGGTGGCTACATCTTTCAGATCACCGACATACAGCATGGCAAATTGTTGACTGGGCCGACCTACCCGGAGAGTTTTAACTGGTTCGATGGTCAGGGTATCCCCGATGGATTCAATCTGAGCCCGTTACGCGAACAGCCAGATAGCGAGATTGCACTGATCATTGGGATTGGGCTATGTGATCTTCAGGCCAAGCGTGTGATCGAGTTCTGCCAATGGAATGTCGAACAATCATCAGCACACCTGCATTTCCGTACAGCACACACATTCCATGGTTATGGCTGTACACTGGAACGAACGGTCACGCTGCACCAGCGTACGGTTCGATCCACAACACACATCAACAACACAGGCAGCCGTCCAATTCCTATTCGCTGGTTTCCACACCCATTCTTCCCGCATCCAGAAACGGACGAACTCTGCCGTTTTAACATCCCGGTACGCTTCCCCGATACACCTCATTATGAGATGGCCACCAGTGGCTTTATTGCCCGTAGTGGCTGGCCATGGGCGGAAGGCTATTTCCAGGCACTCGATCATAGTGCCAATGCGCCGCTGATGGTGCTTCAGAAACATCCGCTGCTTGGCCTGGTTGCCGCCACCTGTAGCTACGTTCCCGGTTTTTTCCCAATCTGGGGTAATCAATATACCTTTTCCTGGGAGCCGTTTTTTGAGCAGACTATCGACATCGGCCAGGAGACAAGCTGGTCAATCGACTACGATTTCTGAAAGGAATTGCCAATGCGCCGCCTTGCACTCACATCCTGGAGCCTGCACCAGGATCTTAGCTCTGGTGCCCTGAAGCTGACCGATCTGCCACAGCGTATGCACGAGGCTGGATACGATACACTTGAGTTGTGCCATTTTCATCTGCCCGATACTGAGCCTGGCACACTTGCCACAATGCGTGCAGCCCTAAACGCTGCCAATGTCGAACTCTATAGCGTGCTGATCGATGCAGGCGACATGAGCGCCGCTGATTCGAACAAACGCGCTACTGATCGGGCATTTGTTGAGGGTTGGATCGATGCCGCTGCCGCACTTGGCGCACAGGGTGTGCGCGTGATTGGTGGCGATGCTCCACCAAACGATAGCCAGGCGCTGGCGCGATCCGCCGAAGAACTGCGCGATCTGGCAGCCTATGCCGCACAACGCGGTGTGCAGGTTCGCACCGAGAATTTCCGCCCGCTCCTCAGTACTGCTGCCAACTGCCTGACTCTGCTCGATACCGTTGGGGATGGGGTTGGGTTGTGTGCCGATATTGGCAATTTCCCGAAGCAGAATCGGGTTGCGGAGTTCAGTGCTGTTGCAGCACACGCCAATGTCATCCATGTGAAATCCGATTATGATCCACAGGGCCATATTCAGCCATATGATGTTCAGGCATGCCTTGCATCTGCTGTTGCTGCTGAATTTGATGGCCCATACACGCTTGTCTATGATCGCGGTGGCGATTCGTGGGCAAAACTGGCCGAACTCGCTGAGGTTGTTCAACCATATTTGTGATGTAAGGGAGCAGTTGGAATGACTACAGGAAGGCGTGCTGGTGCGCTGACATTAGCAGGTTCAGGCGA
>Ga0163147_10008244_pt1 | contig 11598 bp, 6 predicted proteins | sample OliLakLV19MP6G1_FD_148597 | JGI IMG/M metagenome (GOLD analysis project Ga0163147, IMG submission 148597) | Freshwater microbial mat bacterial communities from Lake Vanda, McMurdo Dry Valleys, Antarctica- Oligotrophic Lake LV.19.MP6.G1 | ecosystem: Environmental > Aquatic > Freshwater > Lake >...
ACGCTTCCCATGACTGAACAACGCCCGTTTGATGACCTGACGCTGGCTGAAGCGTTACGCCAATTATTCCGTTCCCCGCGTTCGACGCTGGGGGCGTTGCGTGCGGTGACGACCACCCGCGTCCGCCGTCCCGCGCCGATGGTGTATGTATCTGGGGTAAGCGGTGTTGACTCCGATGCCTTGATTCAAGTGAATTGGTGGGTGCTGGCACGGCTGGTATTGTGGCTGGCGGCGGTGCTGTCCGGTTTAATCGGGTGTTGGGCGGTGGCGACGCCGGTTATGGTCAACGGGCGACTCGGTTTGTTATCGTTTGCCCCTGTTTCGGCTGGCGCGTTGGGGTGGCTTATGGCGGCGGTCTTTGGCGTGTTGGCTGAGGGAGTCGCGTGGTATAGCGGCCAGACCTCGGCGCGGCCAAACTGGTCAGAGCCGTCAGAGTCGATGCCGTTCCGCTGGTTGGCGTTTGCGCTCGCATTCCCCTTCATGGCGCTGGCGTATCTGGGGCAAGACCGCAATCAATTCACCTTTTTGGGCGTGGTGGGTTGGATTCTCAGTGTCGAGATGTTGTGCATCGCATTTTGGCCGCGTGACCTCAAACCGCTGTATGCCCTCTCGCGATTCTGGACGCGCATTGCCCGTGCGCCACGTCAGAAACCGTGGGTGATGGTTGGTCTGGTCGCAGTCTTGTTGATCGCGGGATACATGCGCTTCGCCGGGTTTGACGCGCTCCCCGCCGAGATGACCAGTGACCATATCGAAAAATTGATGGACTCGCAGCGTGTGGCTGACGGTTCACGCGATATTTTCTTCTCGAATAACGGCGGGCGTGAGCCGATTCAGATGTATGTCGTGGCGATGTTGGGGTCATTGACTGGTGGCCTCAATTTCCACACGCTCAAGCTGGCGGCGGCAATAGAGAGTTTGTTGGGCGTGCTGGCCTTTTATTTCTTGGGGCGCGCTGTCGTCGGGGAAGATACACGGCATGCCGATGCGTTCGGGTTATTATTTGCGCTATTGGCCGCCGTCGGTTACTGGCATTTGGTCGTGACGCGAGTCTCGTTGCGGATTATGCTCACGCCGCTGGTGACCGGTCTATTGCTGTGGGCGCTGGTGCGATTCGTGCGCTGGAATCGGCGCGGCGATGCGCTTTGGGCGGGGCTGATGCTCGGTTTGGGGCTATACAGCTATCAGGCGTTGCGACTGCTGCCGGTATTGGCGGTATTGGCCGCGTTCATGGGCATCATTTTCGTGGCACGCACATCGCATCAGCGGACGGCCTACCTGATGAATCTGATTGTGATGGGGGTGGTATCTTTTGCCGTGTTTGTGCCGCTGCTGCGTTTTGCCAATGACTTCCCAGATGATTTCTGGCGGCGGGCGTCTGGGCGTTTATTGGGTGAAGACATCATTTGTGAGTACGACACCAACGGTGGGTGCATCTCACGTTCTGCGACGATTACTGAACGGCTTGATGCGCTGGGGAAAAATCTGCCGGTGTTGGGCGATAATTTTGTGCGGGCGTTGGGGATGTTCACCTATCGCGGCGACATCGCGTGGCTGCATAACGCCCCCAACTATCCGGTATTCGACCCGTTGAGCGGCGCATTACTCGTAAGCGGGTTAGGCGCGGCGGCGGTATGGAGCGTGCGGCGGCGCGATATTGTGCCGCTGTTCATCGTCTTGGCCTTGATGGTCATGCTCATACCGTCGGCGTCGGCGCTCGCCAATACGATTGAGAACCCCAGCAATACTCGTGCCAGCGGCGCGATGCCGTCTGCCTACCTGTTGGCGGCGTTCGGTCTGATGGGTCTGATTGGCGGGGTGGGGGCGGTGTTGCCATCCCGTTGGCGCGTCCCAGCAGGGGTATTGATTGCGTCTGTCGTGGCGCTCTTGGCGGGGATGCAGGCGCAGCGCGTCTTGTTTGGCCCGTATGACGATTTCTATCAAACGTCGTGGAGTCCGCAGCGCGAGGCCGGCGAGTTCATGCGCGGCTTCGTGGAAAGCGGCGGGGGGTGGGGCAATGTTTATTTGCTGTCTTACGCGCACTTCCTCGATTTTCGCGGTGTAGCGATTGAGGCGGGCGTCACGCCCGGACAATTCCCCAACGGCGATATCGCCGCGTCAAGTCTGCCGCAGATATTGAACCGTAACCTGACTCGCCGCCCGGATGATAAATGGCATCTCGACCCAAACCGCGACCTGATGATTATCTATAGCGCGGATGATACAGAGACCACCGCGCTCTTGCAGGCGTGGTTCCCGAACGGCTATGCACAATATTATAAGACCCGCGAAAATACCCCGTGGATTCCGCCTGAGCCGTTCTGGACGTTCCGCGTCCCCGCGCCGGGCATTGACGCGATTGAAGACCTCATCGCAGAGGGATAAATCCCGATTCTGAAAATACGGCATATCTACGGATGTGCCGTAAAATTATAGTCGTCCCTGTCACATTTTAAGGCAAATAAAATCTATCCTCATGCCATAACGCCGGATTATTGAGCGTATAGTGTCTAATTCGATTTAAGCTGACCTCACTACGGATGATGTGATCGTGAAATCGTCCTTGCCATATCGTCAAGTGTGGATCGATAGCCTGTCGAACGGTTCGCGTGACGATAGATTTGTACGCGCCAATGATGATAGACAGCGACCCTTTTACAGGTTTTCCGAACGTCGCCGCTTGATTTTCATTAGGCCTTGAGACATCTTTAGGATTGCCTTTTGACGCTATCTTGTCGGATGGTTCTATACGACCCCGTTGTTCGATTGTATTGTGTTGTGACGCATCCCCGCGTGCCTGTTGTGACGTATCCCTTTCGGCCTGATTGTAGGGACACGGCACTGCCGTGTCCGCGCTGCCCCCACCTAAAACCAATATCCCGTGAATATGATTTGGCATAACGATAAAAGCATCTAATTCAACCATTGGGAAATGTTCTGGGATTGCACACCAATAATCATGCGCGAGTTGCCCTATCTCGTTGAGATTCATTCCAGCATCCAGCGTTATTTCCCCAAACAGATGTAAACGTTGATGTGTACAAATGGTGATGAAATACGCGCCGGATTGCGCGTAATCATAATCGCGCAATCCGGGCGAACGACGTTGAGGGTAGGGTGTGGTTATGTTTTTTGACCTGTAGATGATGGCGGACACGTCGGTGCGGTGTCCCTACTTACCCTTCGATATTGGCGTCTTCGCCTTCTCCAGCGGAGGACGGCAGCGCGGGGACTTCTTGCGAGTCCACGATAATCGGTGAGGTGGCCGTCGGGGGATGGGCGCTGAAACGCAGCCGCCCCGTCGATTCGCCTATATCGGCGGTGATGGTAGAGGTCGGCTCTAGGCTCTCGCTCAACAGGAAAGTACTCAGCGGGCGGGTGAGCAAGCGCTCGATGGCGCGGCGCATCGGGCGTGCGCCGTTGCTCGGCTCAAAACCGGCCTGCATGATGACCTCGCGGGCGGGGTCGGTCAAGTGTAGCGTCAGACGTTGAGCCGTCATCCGGCCATACACATCGCTCAATTGCTTATCCATGATGCGCCGGACGACATCACGACTGAGGGCGTTGAACGTGATGACCTCATCCAGTCGGTTGATGAATTCCGGGCGGAAATATTTGCTGAGGTAGGCGCGGAAATCGCGGGCGACGGGCGCATCCCCGATTTTGAATCCGAGCGCGTCACGATTGCCCTCCACGCTGCCGATATTACTGGTCATGATAAAGACCGAGTGGCGACAGTCTACCTTGCGCCCGTGGGCGTCGCTCAGGCGGCCTTCGTCGAATACCTGTAGGAACAGGTCGAATACTTCCGGCGCGGCCTTCTCGATTTCGTCCAGCAGCACCACCGAATACGGACGGCGGCGCAGGGCTTCGGTGAGTTGACCGCCTCGGTTGGCGTCCTTATACCCCGGAGGAGACCCAATCAGGCGGGCGGCGGTGTGCGCGTCGTGGAATTCCGACATATCCAACCGTAGCATGGACTCCTCACTGCCGAACAGGGATGCCGCCAGAGCGCGGGCGAGTTCGGTCTTGCCGACGCCGGATGGGCCGAGAAATAGGAACGTCCCAATCGGGCGATTCGGGTCGCCGAGTCCGGCGCGGGCGGTTTTGATGGCGTCTGCCACCATTAGCACGGCTTCATCCTGACCCACCACGCGGGCGAGCAGTTCACGCTCAATTTTGGCGAGGCGCTGACGTTCATCACGAGTCATTTCAGCGGCGGGGATGCCCGTCCATTCGCTCAAGACCACGGCCACATCATCGGCGCGGACTTCGTTGGCTTCGCCGGTTTCTTCCTCATCTGGGTTGCGGGTGCGGATGACGACGCGGGTGCAGGCTTCATCCAACAGGTCAAGCGCCTTATCGGGCAGGCGTCTGTCGGTCAGGTAGCGGACGGACAACTTGACGGCGGCCTCGACTGCTTCTTGTGTGATGACGACGCCGTGGTGAGTCTCTAGGCGGTGGCGCTGGCCTTTCAGGATTTCGATGCCGTCTTCCATAGACGGTTCGGGGATGTCGATGGGGCGGAATCGACGGTCTAGCGCTGGGTCTTTGGCGATGGCGCGGCGGTATTCTTCGTGGGTGGTCGCGCCGATACACATGATTTCGCCACGGGCTAAGGCCGGTTTGAGGATATTGGCGGCGTCGAGGTTGCTGTCGATGGTCTCGCCAGCGCCGACGATGGTATGGATTTCGTCGATGAAGACAATCACGTTGCCGCTGTGCTTGACCTCCTCTAAGATACCGAGCAGCCGTTCTTCAAATTGACCGCGCAGACTCGTCCCCGCGACCAAGACGCCGATTTCGATTTGCACGATGCGCCACTTTAGCAGGGCGGTGGGGGCGCTGCCGCTTTGTATCGCATAGGCCAGCCCCTCGACCACGGCGGTCTTGCCGACACCAGCATCGCCCAACAGTAGCGGGTTATTCTTTTTGCTGCGGCTGAGGGTGCGGGCGATGGCGCGTATTTCGGTCTCACGGGCGATGGCGGGGCCGATTTTGCCCAATTTGGCCTGTGCGTTGAGGTCGCGCCCATATTTGTCTAACAAAGGGGTGTGCGAGCCACGCATAAGATCGGGGATTGGGCGTCCCAAAAATGGATTTATAGGCGGCGATTCGATGTCATTATCGAAAAAGTCAAAATCATCGTGGCTGTCGAATAGCACATCATCGTCTGGCTCACGGATGCGCCGAATCATGCGGTCTACCAAGTCTGAGGCGTCGGATGATTTGGCGGATTCTTCCGAGGCTTTGGCGATGAGGTCATTCAACCAAAAGTTAACATCGAATCCGAGTTCAATCATCTTGCGGATGGGGACGGATTCGCCCTCTTGTAACATCGCCATCAGCAGATGTTGTTCGCTGGGCTGGAATACGCGGTCACTCTCTGCGAACAGCAGTGCCAACGATAGCGCCATCTGTAAGCGCTGAGTCAGGGGCAGTTCACGGTCAAGCGTGCCGTCGCCTTGCTTGATTTCGGCGCGGATTTGGGCGCGGACTTCTCGCGGGTTATGACCGGCCTTCAGCAGCAGGCTAGAGGTCAAGCTGTCCTCTTCTCGCGTCAGGGCGATGAACACATGCTCGACGCCGACATAATCATGTGCCATACGCCGGGCTTCTTCTGAGGCCAGCGTCAGGACGGCGCGACAGCGTTCGCGCAGTTCGTGTTCAGGAAAATCGGGCGTATCGTTCAAAATCGCCTCCGGGTGGGTGCATGGCAGGTGATTATAGCGTAAAAATATGAGTCATGAATGCGAAATGATGCAGGATGAAAATTGTTATAGGATTTTCACACGCCCGCGAGATTACGCATCATCATGCTCGCCCCAATCCATCGCCGTTTGTGTGGCATCTGCACGCCGCCCGCTTTTGATGCGCTCACCCGCCGCAAAGGTCGCCCGCCCGCCGGGGAGTTCTGGACGTTTGCCGCCCAATAGCTCCGCGATACTGAGCAATTGCAGACGTGGGTATTCCTTGCCCGATGGGTGCTTATATTTGCCGGCTTCGCGGCACGCTGGACGCGGTGGTGCGCCACACTGAGTATTCCTTGCCCGATGGGTGCTTATATTTGCCGGCAGCCAACGCCTCTTTAATCATGCCAGCGGTTGGGGTGGTCAAACAGATGAACAGCCCGATTTCCGCCTTTTCGCGCTCAATCACCCCGCGTAAATCGCGCATCATTGATGGGTTAACCACATCGTTCGATTTGACTGAAACCAGCACGCGCTTGGGTTTATTGCCCGGCTCTAGGAACACAATTTCACCGTCAATACCCCCGTCCCCGCCCTTTTTGCCTTGAGCGCGTCCACCCACCGTGCTTGTGACGCTAGACGGCAACGCCCCGACCAATGAAATCGCCCAATATTCAAATTGATGACGGCCATTCAAGGCCAGTTCACGGGCGCTACCCACATCTTGCGGCTCACCAATCACCTCATAATCGACAGTCGGGCGCAGACCGTACAGCCGTTCCATCTGGCGTTTTTGCACGGTGATGGCGAGGTGCGTCACATCAATCCCAATCCAGCGCCGCCCCAATTTTTGCGCGGCATTGACGGCAGTCCCGCAACCGGCGAACGGGTCTAGCACGACATCGCCCGGGTTGCTGCTTGCTTGGATGATGCGATCTAAGAGGGCGAGTGGTTTTTGCGTCGGATAACCGAGGGCTTCAGCCGAGTGAGGTTGTACGGGTGGAATATCTTCCCATACCGTCCCAACCATATTCCCTTCTTGTTGATCCAAATACCGTTTGAGGCGTGGAATCGCGCCAGCTTTGGCCTGATAAATCAAGCCATCTGCGTGGGCTTTTTCCATACGTTCTTTTGTCCAACGCCAAACCCGCATCACGCCGAGAAATTCATACGTAAGATTGGGGCGGTCTTTATTGGGATTGGTTAAATCGGCCAACTGGTAGAGGCGTCCGGTTTCTGGTTCAATATACTTATAAAATTTCTTCAGGTAAGCTGGGTCATGTGGCGTAAATGGCGGATTCCATGTCCATATTTCGGACTTAGTATAACGGAAAATCACATCATGGTTGGTCGGCAAATTACGACTGGCTAATCCTTTAGCATTAGTGCGCTTCCAAATGATTTCATTGCGAAAATTCTGAATCCCAAAAATCGTGTCGAGCATCATCTTCAAATAATGGCTGGCAGTGGAATCGCAGTGCAGATACAGGCTACCCGTCGGCTTTAAGACGCGGTGTAACTCGACCAGCCGCGCCGCCATCATCACCAGATAGGCCATGAGCTGGTTACGCCCAATCACGTCCTCAACATAAGACTGAATAATTCGACGAATAGATGACGGCCCCGAGACCAATAAATCGGCATAGGTATCCTCCGCGACCTGTCCCCAATGCCATGTGTCATCAAAGGCGGTCATTTGCGCGTCAGCCGCCATGCCCGACTCATCTTTGAACAAGACGTTATAGCTGCGACTCGAATTAAACGGCGGATCAAGATACACCAAATCCACCGACTCGTCCGCCACATAGCGCCGCAAAATATCAAGGTTGTCCCCGTAATACAGTTGATTTTTGGTCATGTCTTGTGCGTCCTATGGGCTGGAATATGGCGTATCTGTTCTATTTTAGCGCAAAAACACCTCACCCCCTAGCCCCCTCTCCCAGCGAGCAGGGGAATCTGGTTTGCGCGGGATATAAACTTCCTATAGAGAGGGGTTGGGGTGAGGTTTCACGTTTTATCTCATAACTACCTCTTCGGCGGCATGGGGATGAAGGCCGAGGTCTTGCGGATGTACTCGGCGTATTCGGGTTTGCGCTCTTTCAGGGTGGTTTCTAACATCGCCACGCCGGACACTTTGAGTAACAGGTAAGTCATGAACAGCGGGCTAAATATCGTCCACCAGCCGCCCGCCGCCAACGCAATCAGATAAAACCCCCACCACTGGGTCGCATCCCCAAAATAGTTCGGATGACGGGTGAATCTCCACAAGCCGATGTTGAGGACTTTCCCCTTGTTGGCCGGATTCGCCTTGAACGCCGTCAGTTGATAATCACCAACCGCCTCGAAAAAGAAGCCCAACGCCCAGACCGCGATGCCCAAAATATCGAGGATGGTCAGCGCGGGCGGGGTAGACGGAAGCATCGCGGCCAACAGTGGCGCGGAGACCAGCCACATAATCACGCCTTGTAGCAAAAAGACCTGAAGATAACTGCGCCACCACCATTTTTCGCCGTATTGCTTGCGCCAATTGGCATAGCGGAAGTCCTCACCCTTGCCCAAATTGCGCCGGGCGAGGTGGGCGGCCAAGCGCACTCCCCATGCGGCCACGAGCGCGACCACCACCAATCGGCGTCCAGAATCCCCGCTGGTTTGAGCCGCATAGGTCAGCGCGGCAATTACAAAACCCAAACCCCAGAAAATATCAACAATGCTAGAATCTTTTACGGCGAGGCTAATCAACCATAAGAGGGTTATAGCTCCTAGAATCACAACAAATCCGGTCAAAAATACAGGTAAAAAGTCCATCTGCGTCTTCCTTATGATAGCGATGCCCCCTATTTTGTCTGATACGGTCAGAATCACCAACTTTTACAACCCTGTAACGGTGTGTAAGCGCCTATTGTCCGTGATGAGAACCGGCTATATAGTGAGAGTGGATGTTCATTCACTGGACAATGCATGAGCGACGACCAATCTTTTCACAGTAACCTAATGGACGGGATGAACGCCTTTCAGAACGCACGGGGACGCGCCTTCTGGCAGGAAATGTTCGCGGTCTTACGCGGAAAATCGGCAGAACTGATGAGTTTTGACGACATCCGCGAACGTCTGCGCCTGACCGAAGAACTTTACCGAGGTTTGCAAGACATCCCCGTCGATAAGATACGCGGCAGCGTCGGGCGCTACCGCGACTTCACCAGTACCTTTCTGCCGCGCAAAAATGAGATGCAGGAACGCTGGAGTCGCGTGTATGCGGTTGCCAACAGTATGCTCGGCCTACCGCCGATAGAGGTCTATCAGGTTGGGGATGTGTATTTCGTGCGCGATGGCAACCACCGCGTCAGCGTCGCCAAGCAACTCGCCTCTAAGACCATCCAAGCGCATGTGACCGAATTGGCGACTCCCGTGCCGTTCTATGTGGGCATGACCGAGGAGGACATCGACTCCGCCAGCGCGTATGCCGATTTCTTAGAAGTCACCAGCCTGAATCGCACGCGTATCCATCATCAATCCATGCGTCTGAGCGACCCCTCGCGCTACCCCGATTTTCTGGGACTCATCCGCGTACACCGCGCCATTTTGAATGAGAACAAAGACCAGCCGGTCTCGCTGGAACACGCCGCGACGGACTGGTACGACCATGTGTATCGCCCATCTGTGACCGCCATCCGTAAGTACAAGGCGATGGACGCGCACCCCGAACGCACCGAAGCCGACCTTTTCCTGTGGCTGGTGGGGAATCTGAGCGACTTGCGCGAGGCGTTCGATGAGTTTGACGATGACGATAACCGCGAGGTGTTAGTGACGTATCTGCGCGCCCGTGGGATGGAAGTCCCCGATGACTTTTTGACCAACGACCACAATCCAACCGAACTCAGCGTTGAGTATATGGAACGGGCGTTGGAAGTCTCGCAAGCGCCGGAATCACTAGACGAACCATGACCGCGCCGCTGTCCCGTGCTGAGGTCTTGGCGCGGGCGGCGGCGCTGGGGTTTAGCGCGGCGGGCGTCGTCCGCGCTGACCCATCCCCGCACCTCGAGGCCTATTTTGCGTGGCTGGCGGCGGGCTATCAGGCCGGTTTATATTATATGGACAGGTCAGACCGAACCGTACGCCGCCGCGACCTGCAAGCGGTGCTGAAGGGGGCTAAATCTGTCCTCTCGCTCGCGTTGGACTACCGCGCCGAGGTTGACCCGGCTATATTGGCCGACCCATCACGCGGGCGCATCGCGGCCTATGCGTGGGGGCTGGATTATCACGCCGTCATCAGTAGCCGACTCCGCGCCCTCGCCGCCGAAATCAAGCACATGCGCCACAAGGCGACGGTGTATGTCGATTTTGGGGCGTTGTTAGAGCGCAGTCACGGCGAACAAGCCGGACTCGGATTCGTCGGCAAAAACACCTTGCTCATCCACCCACGGCGGGGGAGCCTGTTCTTCCTCGCGGAAATCATCACCACGGCAGAATTTGACGACTACGACTCGCCGCTGAACCCGTCCCCGACCTGCGGGCGCTGTACGCGCTGTTTGAATGCTTGCCCAACTGATGCTTTTCCGCGCCCGTTCGTGTTGGACTCGAATCGCTGCATCAGCTATCACACGATTGAGAATCCGACGTGGACTCCGCGTAGCTTGCGCTCAAAATTTGGCAATTGGGTATTTGGCTGTGATGTTTGTCAGGATGTCTGTCCGTGGAATCGATTCGCGCCGGTCAGCCGAGACGCGGCCTTTCCCTCACCGCCGGATTATCGCGCCGCGCCGCGCTTATCTGATCTGCTCACGCTGACCGAGGCGCGTTATGCCGCGTGGTATAAGGGGAGCGCCGTCGCGCAAATCGGGCGGGCGCGTTTGATGCGGAATGCGTGCATCGCGGCGGGCAATAGCGCGGATGAGTCGCTGATTCCGGCCTTGCGCGGTCTGCTCTATGACTCGAATCCGTTCGTGCGCGGTCACGCGGCTTGGGCGCTATGGCGACTAGGCGGGGCGGGAGAATTACGCGGCCTCATTGCGCGGGAGAAAGACGACGGAGTGCTGTCGGAATTAGCGCAGCTCACCGAATCAGTTGTTTCACCCGATGATATGCGGCATAATTGAGGCAGATTCCTGTTTGATGTTGATATAAAGACCTGTCATGGCTCCCAAACTCAAAAAGTTGTTCATTAGCTACCGCAGTACTGATGGCTTAAAAGTCGATAAAATTGCCGGTGATTTGGCATTACTTCGCTATAGCGATAAAACATTGCGCTATAGCACATGGCAAGATAAGAAGAGCATCCCCGCCGCAAGCCCTTATTGGTGGAAGGCCATCGTCACGGCCATTGTTGAATGTGATGTGTTCGTGTTCTTCATGTCAAAGGCCAGTTTGCAAAGTACGGTTTGCCTTGCTGAATTGGATTACGCTTACAAACGTAACCGCGCCATTGTCCCCATCGTCTTAGAAAATGAGTTTTTCCCCGACCCTGAAGCAGGCTACAAATACACTATCGACTATTGGGAATTGGTTCCTGATTGGTTGAAAATGACCCAACTTCTGTTCTATACCGGCGCTGGCTTTTTCGATGACTTTCAGGGAGCGATTGATGACTTTGAATTGGCTCCGCCGCCGGATGTCATTGTGCCGGCTCCCCGTAATCCCAGCGATCAAGGCAGTACCCACGCTGTTTATAAAACGGCCTGTGAATGTGCCGGGCGGCTTGCCTTTGGTGAGGCGGAAAAACAATTTCGTGAGTTTGTACGACAGGCAGACAAACATTATGCCAAGCTCTCCGCACAGTGGTTAGAAATTCTGGCCGCCTATGCCGAGTTGATCGAGATGGTATTCCACGATGCACCATACGAAATTTTTGAGGGCGAGTGGACTGCCTACATAACACGTTTCCCGAACCCCGCCGCTAAGGTGGTCTTTGACC
>Ga0163147_10008248_pt1 | contig 11595 bp, 10 predicted proteins | sample OliLakLV19MP6G1_FD_148597 | JGI IMG/M metagenome (GOLD analysis project Ga0163147, IMG submission 148597) | Freshwater microbial mat bacterial communities from Lake Vanda, McMurdo Dry Valleys, Antarctica- Oligotrophic Lake LV.19.MP6.G1 | ecosystem: Environmental > Aquatic > Freshwater > Lake >...
GGGGGGGAGCAACGTATTAGCGTATTCGGTGAGTTGGGTTTGTAGAATGTTTTGGCTCATGTTGGAGATTTGCACAATCGGTTTTGGGTAGGATGCGATTCTAAATCAAACCAGTGTGGGCGCGTGAGAGTCAATCACACACAAGCCCATACGTTAAATTGGCAGATTTGAAATTCTTTTGACACCGGTTCGTGCCAAAAATTACGAGATACAGAAACTTGCTTGTATTTTTTGTGCATTTTTATCACGCTATCAGCACATATTTCACAAGAAACGGTTGTTGGGTTTGGTCATACCGATAGATGGATACCTTTTGTTGTGAGAAATAACCAAAAGGAAAGTATCAAAGTTCATTGACCGCCCCATAACTTATAAATTTCTCGTGGCATACACTTGTGTCAAGTCAAGCACAAGGTTTGACACTTTCAATCTCCAGAGGGATCCATTATGCGCCTTCGCTTTAACGTCCGCTTTCGTCGCAACACCATGCGTCGATTGATAGTGCTAGCGATAGCATCCGTCATTATGGTCGTGTTTGGAACAAACGCTTTCGCCCAAGCTGATGCAGCCGACCCCATCACCGCCGTCACCAGCGCGTTATCCAGCACACAAGCCTCCCTAGATACCGTGTGGGTTTTGTTCGCTGGCTTCCTCGTGTTCTTCATGCAGTGCGGTTTCGCTATGCTGGAGACCGGCCTCATCCGTCAAACCGGCGCGGTCAACGCGCTTGTTGAGAACTTCGTTGACGCAGGTGTGACCGCCATCGCCTTCTGGGCGGTTGGTTTCGGCGTCGCCTTCGGCACGAGCGCGGGCGGTATCATCGGAACATCGCACTTCTTCCTAAACGATGCGTTCTCTGTGGTTGACGGTGTTGTGACATACGCCAAGTTCGGCGCATACCCCAACCTCGACATCCTGACCATGTTCTTCTTCCAATTCGCTTTCGCAGCCACTGCCAGCACCATCACCACCGGCGCGATGGCAGAACGTACCGACTTCATCGGCGACATTATCTACAGCATCATTATGGCCGCATTCAGCTACCCGATCATCGCCCACTGGATTTGGGGCGGCGGCTGGTTGGCTCAGATGGGTTTCCACGACTTCGCTGGTTCTACCGTTGTCCACACCGTCGGTGGCATCACCGCGCTGGTCGGCGCTTGGATGCTTGGACCGCGCCCGGTTCGCATCGGCAAGAACGGTGAATGGAAGCCGCTGCCGCCCGCTCACAACCTCGGTTTGGCGACCATCGGCACGATGATCCTGTGGTTCGGTTGGTACGGCTTTAACCCCGGCTCGACCCTCGGCACGGGCAACACCGGCCTGATCGGTCTCGTCACCCTCAACACCACGCTCGGCGCCGCCGGTGGTATGCTTGTCACCACCCTGTTCCAATACTTCCGCAGCAAGAAGTGGGACATGATGTACATGATGAACGGTACGCTGGCCGGTCTGGTCGGTATCACCGCTGGTTGCGCGTTCGTCTCCCCGGTTTCGGCCATCATCATCGGCGCGGTAGGCGGTGTCCTCGTCGTCTTGGCCGCTGACTTCATCGAGAGCCTGCGTATTGACGACCCAGTAGGCGCGTTCGCAGTCCACGGCGCTTGCGGTATCTGGGGTACACTCGCCATCGGTTTGTTCGGTCTACCCGGTCTGACCTACGGCATGGAAGCCTCGGCTGCTGGCGGCCTGTTCTATGGTGGTGGCGTGAGCCTGCTGGGCGTGCAGTTTATTGGTTCGCTCTCAGTCGTCGCATTCACCGCTGTTTGGGGCGTCATCATGTTCGGCGCTCTCAAGGCCATCGGTCACCTCCGCGTCGCTAAGGTTGTGGACGATGTTCACGTCTTTATTGACGACTTTGAACACGGCGCGACCATCATGCCGGATGTCCGTCCGGTTCCTGAAATCCCCACGACCACCAGCACCCCTAGCGGCGCAACCGCTCCCGCCAAGTAACACAGTCCTGAGTGATAAGTCCTAAGAAACATTAGGATAATCAGATAAAAACACCCCCGCTGGAATATCCGGCGGGGGTGTTTTTTTACTGGGTGTAAAGGCGCGGGATATTGCGCCAGTTACGAGGAAAGGGTGACCGTTATTCTACGACGCCTAAGACCGTGACCATGCCGAACATCCCATGGCGAGACTCTGCGTGGGTCAAGACGTGGCAGTGATACGCCCACAAGCCCAACTCGTCGCAGTCGATAATGACATCATAACGCTCACCGGGGGAGACGGTCAGCGTATCGCACAGGTACGGGGCAGGCAGGTTGAACCCGTCCTTGGCGATGACCAATTGCGGGATACCATGCAAGTGCATGGGGTGAATTAGCAAGCCTTCATTCATATAGCGCACGCGGATTTTATCGCCCAGTTTGGCGAGAATCGGCTGTGTGTTGGGGAATTCTTTACCGTTGATCGTGAAGCCCAGTGCGGAGTCGTTGAGAACCATGGTGTAATCGGCGGCAACAACCGGCTCATTGCTGCTGTCTTTGGGGTCAACGATGAACGCGCCGAGCAATCCCTTGGTGACCTGTTCGGCGGCGTTGTGATGCGAATGGTACATGTGCGACCCAGAATTGCGGACGGTGAATTCAAAGGTCGCAGTATCACCAACCTTGATGACCGGCTGGGTGACGAACGGCACGCCGTCTACGGCATTGGGAACGCGCAAGCCGTGGAAGTGGATGGCCGTGCTTTCGTTCAGGTGATTGGTGAAGTTGAAGCGAACCTTGTCGCCCTCGGTCACGCGGATTTCTGGCCCCGGTACGATGCCGTTATAGCTCATCGCGGTATAGACCATGCCAGCGGTGGTTTCCCACTCAACTTCCTTACATTCGATGTCAAAAACTTTGACATCGCCATCCATGACCGGCTCTAAGCGGCGATTCCAGAACAACGGGTCTTTGCCGATATAGTCAAGGAAGGCTTGGACGCCCTCGGCGTGCAGATTGTCCATCTCAGTGGCCGCATTCGCAATCGCGGTGGGGTCAGCAGTAGGGGCGGGAACGGCGGTAGCATCTTGGGCGAGAATGGGGGTATTGCCCAACACGGTAGCCGCGCCAAGCCCTGCGGCGCTCAAGCCCGCGAGTCTGAAGAAATGTCTGCGGTCAATTTGATTTGACATGAAGTGGGACTCCTTGAAAGGGATAGATTTAGGTTCGATATCTGAATCATATCCGTCCCGATGTCGTTTTTGCCCCGATAAACGTCACCGGTCTTTAATGACGAACATCACTGGAATTAAACGGCTTTTGGCGCAGAATTAGAGTCACAGAGGAATTCGTAGGATTAAAGGTCGCAGATGTCGCACACTCAACACTCCAATACCCCCGCCAGCGGTACAGGGATTAGCGGAAATCTCGTCGCGGCGGTGCTTATCTTAAACTTGCTTCTTGTGGGTTTCGTCCTCATCGGCAAGACCTTGCCGCCGCGCCCAGAACCCGCAGAAGGTCTGAGCGTCGCGTGGGTGCAAACGCAAGCGTCTAAGCCGTTGCCGACGGCTACCCCACTCCCGACCAGCATCCCGACAGCCGCGCCGGTACAGCGCCCATTCCGCCCTGACGCGCAACGTGTGCGTGCTGGTGAGCAGACATTCTTATCGGTATGTTCGGCCTGTCACGGGTTTTCAGCGCAAGGCGTCTCCGGTTTAGGGCCAAGCCTGATCGATAACACGTTCATCAATGGTCTGAGTAACGACGAATTTTTGGCCTTCGTCAACGTCGGGCGTGCGTCCGACCACCCCGATAATAAAAGTGGTATCACGATGCCGGCACGCGGCGGCAACCCGTCGATAACCGATAATGATGTGGTCAATGTGATTAACTACGTCCGTAGCTTGAATCCTAATGCAGTAGTGTATGCTACTCGCCCGACGGATGGCACGGCGGGGACAGCCGACACAGCAGCGCAACCGGGGTCAGACTCAACCAGTGCGCCGGTAGAGGCGATTGAATTTAGGCCGATTGACCTGTCGGCATTGGGCGCAGCAGCGGCCACGGCTACACCGGTAGAGGCGATTGAATTTAAGCCGATTGACCTGTCCGCGTTGGGCGGCTCTAGTCCAACGGCCACGCCTACGGCAACACCGTAACAATAAACCGACTGAACGCCCTAACGCCCTTCTCAATAGTCACAGAGAAGGGCGTTTTCATGTTACGGATCAAATATCGAACTTCTTATGTTTGGCGTAAAAATCTGCTAACACGAGATTCCATGCGTCACAATGAATCCATGTCCATTTTTGTGCAGATGGTAGGTCAAGTGATCTAGGGAAATCAGAGATGGGTTCGGATACACACTGCATCAGACCACGATTAAAAAATCCCTGATCGACACCGAGCGCACACATCGCACCGCGTGAATAGCCTTCCAGATACGCCCGTACCGTTTCATCATCATGATCCCGCAAAGTATCCACCAGATTTTCGATGTCAAAAATCACGGCTTGCAGTGCGCGCTCGGTTTCACGAGGGATGGTTTCGTTATCTGCGGCCAATCCATGCCATTCGACTTGTGACCATTGACGATGCTCCAGAAAAATGACAACCCCGTCTATGCCTGTCGTGTAATTGTCGTATTGAAAGTCCCCCATCCCAGAGAAAATATAATAATCCCCCGGTGCGTTGCTAACAGGTGATATACGAATAACCGTACCGACATCTTTACCATCGTTTAGGCGGCCGTCCACATGAATGGGGATATAAGTCAATCGACTCACGAATCGCCCCTATAACGCGTGTGCGGAAATGATATACAACGCCGTCGCGGGGTTGGTGGCGAGTGGGACGTTGTGCGCGTTGCAGATTCGCAACAGCGATTGGATGTCTGGGTCGTGGGGGTGTTTGCCCAGCGGGTCTACAAAGAAGAACACCGCCGCGACCTTGCGCTCAGCCACTTGCGCGGCGATTTGTGCGTCACCGCCCAGCGGGCCGCTCAACATGCGCGTGACCTCAAAACCTTGTTCTTGGAGCAGGCGTCCGGTGGTGCTGGTGGCAATCAGGTTATAACGAGTCAAGACCTCGCGGTGGGTCATGGCAAAGGCCACCATATCGGCCTTCTTGCCGTCGTGTGAAATCAACGCGAGGGTTTTGCGCGGGGCGCTATTGTCAGACATGGGGGTCTCCAGTTTGCAGTGGGCAGTTTTTAGCCAACTTGAGATAGTGGCGACTGTAGGGACAAGGCAGTGCCTTGTCCGTCATCTACCACCCCACCTCAGCCTAAACTGACCGTCATCCCAGAGACTATAGCGTGTTTCAAACCGCGTCCGCCAACGGATACTCTAAATCGTCTTCCGGCAGATCGAATTCATCCGACAGGCAATGACCACGCCGTGCGATGAAATCGGCCACAAACCGCCCATACGCCGTCACCGGCCACGGACGCCCTGTGACCACGGTCTGACACACGCTGAGGGCGCGCCGGAGGTCTACAGCGGTGTTGCCGACGAAATGCGTGACGCCCATCCCAACCGCGTCCAATGTGTGAGCATCGCTGCCGCCGGTGGCCGCCAGACCGACTTGCGCCGCGACGCGGGCGGCTTTGCGATTCGAGCCGGGGATTATCACCGAGGCGTTGAAGGTCTCTAGTCCGTCCAACCCGGCGCGAACCAGATAAGACGGGTCATGTTTATATGCGCCCCATACACGGCGGACTTCGCCCATCTGGGCAAAAAACGGGTGCGCCAGAATCGCCGTGCCACCCGCCGCATGAATAGCCGCCGTCGTCTCCGACAGCGACAAGCCGGTTGGGATAGGCGTCGTCACCCACAGTGCCAACACATGCCCTTCGGCACTGCTGACCTCTACTCCCGGAACGATCTCGAACGGATAGCGCTGGCGGCGGGCATACGCCCACAGGCTGGCGTCCAGCCGGTCATGGTCGGTGATTGCGATGACATCCAAGCATCCGCGCTTGGCAACATGGTCTAACAACGCCTGTACGCTCATCAAACCGTCGCTGACAGTGGTGTGCATGTGCAGGTCGGCACGTCCCATCTGGGCGTGTGAAATCATCGGGTTCTGTCCCCACATCTTTTGTTTATTCATATCAAACAATAACGCCCCGGTGTGAAGGGGGCGTTAAGCGCAAGTTGCGATTGTGGGAACGTTTGGTAAGGGCTTGACCTTGTTAGTCGCTCGCGCCCAGTTCCAGTGATTTATTCGGCTGTTGGAGTGGGTGGCGCATCCGCCATTGGTCAGACATGCTCCATAGCCCTACACCGCCCAGGGCAATGGCATAGGTCATCAGCCAGAGCGCCGATTGTGGGCTGGTCTTTAACGCCAAGACATACGCGGCGCTGGCATAGACCGCCAGCGCCATCTCAATCCATGTCTGTGTGCTGACGAAATTCAGCGCATACGTGCGCTGCGCCCACGACTTGCTCTGTAGGCCAAACTTAGGCGTGCGGATGAATTCCAACTCAAGGTGCTGACGCCAACTCTGGTAGGCGCTATAGGCGGCTGCGGTGTTGTTCCACAGCAACCCGATGCCCAATACCATCACGACTGGGAAGGCCAACATCCGCCTGCCCCAATCCTCTGGGTGCAAGCGACGCTGTGCAATCAGGTGCAGCGTCGGCTGAATCACCACAAACACGGTCAGCGGGGCGAGTACCAATTGCTTGTCCGCGCCGCTGACGATCATCCACGGCGCAAGCAACAGCAGTAGCAACATAATCGGGTGCGGCATGTATTGTGAGAGATGCAACAGCGCCAACGTCTTACGACGCCACGACATTTTGCTGTTCAGCAGCGGGCGCACCAGCTTAAAAAAGACTTGGTTACTGCCGGTAGCCCAGCGACTCTGTTGGCGCTTATAGGCCTCGATTTGCGGGGGCAACTCGCCGGGGACGACCACATCCGGCGCGAACACGCCATGCCAACCGACCAATTGGGCGCGATAGCTGAGGTCAAAATCCTCGGTGAGTGTGTCAGTCTGCCAACCGCCCGCCTCACGGATAGCCTGAATCCGCCACATCCCGCCCGTGCCATTGAACGACATGACCGTGCCGATGGCCGAACGCGCCTCTTGCTCAATCGCGTAATAAGCGTCGATGTTGAGCGCTTGAGCGCGAGTCAGCCAACTGTCTAGGCCGTTTAAGTGATCCCAACGCCCTTGTACGAAGGCGGCACGCGGCGACTGATAGAAATATGGCACGAGGCGGCTGATGAAGTCAGGCTCTGGCACGAAGTCAGCGTCGAGGATGGCCGCAAATTCGGCCTCCGGCACAAGCGACAGGCCGTAAGCCATCGCACCAGCTTTGAATCCGGTACGCTCAGGGCGGCGAATGTGCTGGATATTCAGGCCGCCAGACTGATGACGTGCGACCAACCCAGCCACGACCTCAACCGTATCATCGGTGGAATCGTCCAAGACCTGCACAATCAGCCGGTCACGCGGGTAATCCAACGCGGCCACCGACTCTAATAGGCGGGCGACCACATATTTCTCGTTATACAGCGGCAGTTGCAGCACGACCATCGGCCAGACATCGGGTGCGGGCGGCAAGACAGGCTTGTTTTTACGGAAGGAGGTTACAGCGAGTCGTAGGGTCAAGGAGGCTTGCGCTAGGCTGTAAAGGGTTAGAAACAGGGTGCAGCCGGTGTACATCACCAGCAGAACGGTCTTCAACATCTGAAAGACCTCGCAATAAGCTCGGAATCCGGGATAAGGGAAAACGGTTTAGGATAATCTGGCATGTGCAAATCATCACAAACACATTATCCCTCAGTCTAGTACCGATAAGGGTTCTGTGTGAAGGGCTATGTTACATCGTGGGTTAAGCGTTGGGCAAAGCGACGATGAAACGCGCCCCGCGCTCCAACCCATCAGACTCCGCCCAGACCCGCCCGTGGTTGGCTTTAATCAACATTCGCGCCACGCTCAAACCGATTCCGAGGCCGCCATACTTGCGAACCATGTGGTCTTCGACTTGAAAAAATTCGTCAAAAATACGCTCTAAGTGTTCTTCAGCGATTCCGATGCCACTGTCCTCAATCACCATCCAGACCTCGCCGGGGCGCTGTTGGACAGCGACGGAAATCGTCCCGTGCTGCGGGGTGAAACGGATGGCGTTCTGCATGATATTGGCAATCGCCAGCCCCATCCGTTCACGGTCAATCAAGACCGCGACATAGAGCGGTACGGGCGCGAAGGTGATTGTGCGTTCAGCGCCACTGGGCATCGAGGCGGCCTCGGCTTGCAGGTCGCGCAGCAACGATGACAATGGTACGCGCTCTGGCTTGACATCTTTGCCCACCGGCGTCAGATAGCGCAGGGTTGCCATGCTGTCCAAAATCGAACGCAAGTGCATGGCATTCCGCATCACCGCGTCGGCATATTCGGCCATATCGGGGCTGGTGGCGTCATCTTTGATGAAGGTGGCATAGCCCAAAATCGACCCCAGCGGGGTACGCAGTTCGTGTGAGGCGATGCTAATGAAGCTGTCTTTAAGTTTTTCGACCTGTGAGAGTTCTTCGTTCGCGCCTTTGAGTTGTACGAGTAGCCGCGCCACTTCGATGGCGACGGCGGCCTCTTGCCCCAACAGCATTAGCGCTTGCTCATCACGCGGGGTGAACGGCAGTTTGCGCTTATTGACCACTTCCAACACGCCGATCACGCGGTCACGCGAGAGCATCGGAACGCCCATCAATGACGCGGTATGAAAGCCTGATTGCTCATCGACGTTTTTATAATGGCGCGGGTCTTGTTCTACATTATCGACGGCCAACGCCTTGCGCTCTCGGAAAATCGTCCCCGCGATACTGGTCAGCGGGACGGGCATCCCCAAGACTTCGTGCGCGGTGGGTGAGACGCTATTGGTGGCCGCGAAATAGAGTTCTTGCCAATCGTTGTCCCACAACAGCACCGCTGCGGATTCACAATCGGTCAATTCGGCGGCGGCATCCATGATAGCTGGGAGTAAAATTTCGAGTTGAGGGTTAGGGCTGAGGAGTGCGCTATTAAGCTGAGTGGTCACGGTCAGCATTTTACGCAGACCGGCCACCTGAGCGCGTAAGCGCAAAACTTCTGCTTCAAGGTCAGAGGAAGGCGTCGTCATGGTCTTCGTCTGCTGGGTTGCCCTTTGATTTCCGTGCGAGGGTGGGATTGATGACATGCGCTACATCGCTTTCAAAAGATGGCAGGTCACATATATGAAGAGTCTTAAATAGCAGTAGTAGAGGTGTTGATAATGTCGATAACTTTGGGCTGATTCTAAGCCATGTGGGATATATATCCCCAAAATCGCAAAATGGCCTGTTTATTACCCAATTTCGGGGTCATTTTATCCCCAATCGACCACACCACGCCATGAGAGGTTGGGATAAGTTATCAACATCGAATGTCGATAACTTCTTAACCTGTTCATAACATCAATCCCTGTAGAAGCATTGTACTCCCTTTTTGACATTTGCAAGCCAACGTTATGAACACTTATGAACACTTATCGACAGGTTATCAACAAAGTTATGAACAGTGCTTGAAGGCTATATGAAATGATAGCGCCTATTTTTGGGATATAAATAGCCGATTCTGGGGATATATGACTTATCCCAAATGGAGGTTGGGATATAGCACGGGGTAGGTTTGGGATAAAAACAAAGATTTGGGATAAGTTTTTGATGAGGGAGAGTGTGTGCATAGGACGTATGTTAGAAATCCGGCGGGGGCATTCATAATGCGCCTGATTGCCGTACAATCTAATTAAGACAGGTCAGTTGGGGTAGGGTTAGTACGATGGCGAAAGACTACTATCAGGTATTGGGCGTGAGCAAGACAGCCGAGGCCGCCGAAATCAAAAAGGCCTATCATCAGTTGGCGAAGAAATATCACCCTGATTTGAACAAGGATAACCCCCAAGCCGAGGCGCGTTTCAAGGACGTGAACGAGGCGTATGAGGTCTTGGGCGACGCGCAGAAGCGTAAAATGTACGACCAGTTTGGTAGCACCGACGGCAACCCGTTCGCGGATGGGATGCGAGGCGGCCAGAATGTCAATTCCGCCCAGTTTGAGGAACTTCTGAACAATATGTTTGGGGGGATGGCTGGGGGACAGCAGGGGGCGAAAACCCGTGGATTCGGTTTCAATCAGCAACGTCAGCCGGTGCGCGGGCGTGACATCGAACACCCCGTTGCGGTCAGTTTGAGGGAAGCCTATGAGGGGACGACTCGCCTTGTCACCAAAGAGAGTCGCCGTATCCGCGCCGATATCCCCGCCGGAGTGACAGAAGGTAGCCGCGTCCAGATTAAGGGCGAGGGTGAGGCAGGGTCAGCCGGTCCGGGCGACTTGTATCTGGTGATTCAATTGGAAGATGACTCGGTTTTTGAGCGTGACGGCCTCGATTTGATTACTGATGTGCGCCTCGATGTGTTCACTGCGCTACTGGGCGGTCATGCCACCGTCCCAACCGTGACCGGTACGGCGCAAATCAAAATTGCGGCGGGGACACAATCTGGGCGCAAACATAAACTCAAAGGCAAAGGGATGCCGGACGGCAAAGGCGGATTCGGCGACTTGTATGCGCGGGTGCTGATTACTGTGCCGGAGCATATCAATGACGAACAACGCCGTATCATTGAGCATCTGCGCGATACCTTCAAATGATGAGTTAGGATTCCAGCTTCATGCCTGAACTGCCGGAAGTCGAGACCGTCGTGCGCGGTCTGCGCCAACCACTGATAGGCCGCACCGTCACCGGATTTTGGTTTGACTGGCCGCGCACCATCGGCGGTCCAGACCCAGACCAATTTGCGGCGCGTGTACAAGGCCAGACCTTTAAGCGGATTGAGCGTCGCGCCAAATACATCGTCTGTCATTTGGATGACGAGTTGTTGATCGTCCATCTGAAGATGACTGGGCGGCTCTATGTGACACCGGCGGAGTCGGTTCAGAATGATGACCGCTGGATGCACTTCAAATTGTCATTGGACAACGGACACGAATTGCGATTTTCCGATGCGCGGAAATTTGGGAAAGTGTATTTATCCCAAGATTTCGCAAGTGTGACTCCGGGCGCTGCCAAGCTGGGGCCAGAGCCTTTGGAAGACTCATTTAAGGCCGCTGATTTCCATGCGCGATTGGTCGGGCGCAAAACCGTCTTGAAGGCGTTATTGCTCGACCAATCGTTTGTGGCCGGGGTCGGCAATATCTATGCGGATGAAGCGCTATTCCGCGCCAAGCTGCACCCCCTTCGAAAAGCCGACAGCTTAAATGTAAAGGAATCCGCACGCCTGTATAAAATGGTGCGCGAGGTCTTACAAGCGGGTATAGACTATGAAGGTGCGTCGATTAGCTGGTATCGTAAACCCGATGGCACAGAAGGCGAGTCCCAGAAGCATTTTTATGCCTATGGCCGTGATGGGCAGCCGTGCTTGGTGTGTGGCACGACGCTCGTCAAAACCCGCGTTGCCCAACGGGGGACGCACTACTGCCCGTCCTGTCAGCCTTTGGAGTAACCTTCATGGATGATTTCATTCGCCAACTCCCCCCCGGAATCATCGCCTATGCGGTCATGATTCCGGTCTTGATTGTGCTTTTATTGGTCTATTTCGCCGCGATTCGCCCAGCGTTAGAGAATCGGAAGAGGCGTAAAGC
>Ga0163147_10008250_pt1 | contig 11594 bp, 10 predicted proteins | sample OliLakLV19MP6G1_FD_148597 | JGI IMG/M metagenome (GOLD analysis project Ga0163147, IMG submission 148597) | Freshwater microbial mat bacterial communities from Lake Vanda, McMurdo Dry Valleys, Antarctica- Oligotrophic Lake LV.19.MP6.G1 | ecosystem: Environmental > Aquatic > Freshwater > Lake >...
GTGCTAATACCGTTTATCCCGCATTACGCATTAGGGCAATTTTTGTAGAATGCGTGCGGGATTCTCAAATCTAAGCGATAGAATATTGCATTCATCGGGAAAATTAGGGTGCCATTTTTCTATCGCTTGATTTGGGTTTATGTACCTGTAGTAGTCCAATTCCGTTTCACTCCATTGGCCTATAACAGCTACTATGACGGCATTTACCACTTCATGCAAGATGCTGTAGCGCATTGCCCAAAAAGAAACTTCCAAGGCGCAATGCAGCATGGACTATTTATTGTGCAGAATTGGTATTATCCCCAATCACGCGATGGAGATATCGGAATTCATACGTCTAACTATTACTTTGCTCCATCGTGTAGATTCGAGAATTTCACGGCGCATTAACCTCCAGACACTTCCAATGCGCAATGCGGGATTATTTGATGGTGTATATTCAAACATCGAGAATAGAAATCGAGAAAGTGCTTGATGCCAAAGGGGGTGGGCGCTGCAATAGATTCCCAATGCGGATTCTGGGTTTAAGATAGCTTCAAGAAAAAGAACCCGAAATCTCGAGGTCTTTTTTTTATGTTTTAATTGATATATCAAGGACAAGTACTTCCATAAGCTGAAAGAAAAATGAGAAGGTCAGTAATTCCCACTAATCCATCGAGGTTTAAATCTGCGGGGCAGGAAGACTGTTCATCGAATGCACAAGTGCCATCGTCTTTTATAGCAGAAGGATTGTAATTGGAAGCATCCAGATATGTACATCCCTCAGTGAATTGACAGGTATAATCTCCAATTGTAGCTTGAGGATTGAAGTTAATTGCCAAAGGATCGATACATCCATAGTAAATGCAGGATCCGTCATCGGAAACGGCCGATGCACTAAAATTTGTTGCTTCGGAGTCTGTGCAACCAAAGCTGCAAAATTGATTCGAAAAGGTTACATCTGTGTATCTCAAAATAGCATACCCATTTCCTGAATTAATGCCACCGCTGGTTAGGCCATTTTGCACTCCTCCGATAAAGGATGATCCACCAGCTCCGCTACTTCCGGCTTCCCCGCTGAACCATCCACCACCGCCACCTGCCCCGCCGTTAGATGAATTCGGATTGCCACCCGAGGTTTGGCTACCCCCTTCAGAACCATCGCCATTCGAACCAATGAGTCCCCCACCGTTTCCACCTGAACTATATCCCACTGTGGTAAAGGATAAATTCAGGACGGTTGAAGAACCTCCACCCCCACCTGCAACTATTCTCCTTGAACTCGGATCATTCGCTAAAAGTCGAATATCTGTAGCACCTCCTCCATCAGTATATAAAAAATTCGCAGAGCTGCTGCTAAACCCGCCTCCATTAAATCCACCATTATCTCCACTTCCTCCGCACATCACAAAAATACTTTCTCCGGGTGTGACAGATAAAATTCCGCTCGCCCTTCCGCCTTTACCACCAATTCCAGTTTTACCAACTTGAATTAATTGAGTTCCGAAAGTGTTCATTTCCCATAAACTGGAGTTTCCTCCTGAAGCACCATAACATTCTACTTCTATTTCACTCACAAAAGGTGGTACCACAAATTCAACTTCTTGACCAGAATGAAGAAATACTATCTCTCGTTCAGTGTAAGTGGCAGGGATACATTGACCACAGGCATCTATGTACGAGAATCCAAAACAATCTCCTTGACAATCCGGATAAATGCACGCGTTTGGGTCCGATTCACAGACATTGGGATCGAAATTACATGATAGAGGGTCTGTACAGCCGGATTGAGCACCAAGACAATTGCCATTGTCGCAAGTGGCATCAGCATTGAAATTGCAAGCAAGAGGATTTGTGCATCCAGATACACTAGCCGATTGTTGTATGCGTAATCTATAAAATAAAGAAGGGTCCAAAGGTCCTCCACCGACTTGCAAGTAGTATGTATGCCCCTCCATTAATTGGCCACATTCCATAAAAATTACTGTTGGGGATAACATAATTTGCGGTGCACAAGCAATTGCTATCCCTCCACATTCGGAGAATAGTGCAATAGATGGGGAGAAACTCCCCCCCAAGAATGGGTCACCCAGAATAGCGATAGTTCCGCCAGTAGCGACAAAGGAATACCAACGGTCCTGTTGTATGACTCCAAATCCGAAACAAGATTCTGTTGTGAAATCAGTGCTAGCAGCACTGTTTGAGCCACCAATGATAAATTCGACTCCATTGATAACATTTAGGGATTGCGCTCCACCACATACATCATTTGGTAGCCCGAATATACACGATCCACTATCGCATTGCGCGTTCGGATCGTAATTGAGGGCAGTTGGATTGTTGCAACCTGCGAAAAGACATGATCCATCATTACTCGTAGCTAAGGGGTTGAAATTGCATGCGGCAGGATCCGTGCAGCCTGTATTACATTGCCCCGGCCATTGAAAATTTGTAACAGTCAAAGTAGCGCTTCCACAGCAACCGTCTGTAGCATCTACACCAAATCCAAATGTATCTCCGGCTTCAACAAGGAATACGAATGATCCCGTTTGGGCACTTAATGTATTTGCTGTTAGGTTAGTTTGAGAGCCATTAATAACGACAAAAGCCGGGTCGAACTGAGGGCTGTCCGTAGTAATCCACGACCAATCAAAAGATATTGTGCCCGCAATGATAGCATTTGTTGTAAAACTAGTTTGTACTCCTGACAAAGAATTATTATTTCCCTGAATTACTAATGTATTTGGAAGGTTCACGGTAATTGTTCCACTGCCACCATTTAGGTTCGTACTCCACTCGCCAGGAGCATAGTATCCATTATACCACTTCCAACGCCTTGGTCATTCACATAATTTCCACACTCGTTTAAGGGGCATTGACCGGGCCAGATAAAACCAGTGATGTTCAAGGTTGCCGCACCACAACAGCCATCAGTAGATATCACCCCGAATCGGATCTCATCACCGGCTACTGCATTAAATGAGACGCTACCAGATTGATTGGCAGATCCCGAACTGTTGGTAAGTTGAAATACTTGAGTATTTATCTGATAAAACGCCGGGTCAAACTGCGGCAAGTCCACCGTGGTCCAAGACCAACTAAAAGTAAACGTCCCTGATGTCAAAACTGTAGTTTCAATGTAGCATTGAGTATTATTGAGAGCAATATTATTGGGGCCGACAATAGTAGCCGATGAAGGGGCATTAAAAGAAATAGTACCCAAAGTTCCCAAGTCATCTATTATCCAATTTTCAGGAGCGTAATACCCACTAAAGCCTGAGCCATTGCCCGATCCGTTTACGTCGTTTCCGCATTCGTTGATGGTGGCATAACTCAAGCTTGAAAAGGCAAGTAAGACAAGGCAAAAGAAGTATTGTACTTTAACTTTTAATATCAATGAGACTGAAATCTCAATTAAATTTTTAATCATATTGCAAAACTAGATGCAGAAAACCCGACGCGGTAGTAACTTTTGTTAGGCGGGCCGTAAGTAGAACTTGGGCCTCGGTTGACCGATACTCACCAGAGGGTACTACCTTTGCAGGGTTATGCAGTTCACCATTACTAAAGAACTCCTCTACAATCTGAGGGAGCGCATTGCAGAAGGTAAAGACAGCGCCATACTGCAGGTGATAGCTGATGCCCACCCAGCGGATATCGCAGAGCTTATTAATGAACTTCGCGACAACGAGGCTGTGTATTTGTTTCGACTGCTAGGTTCCGAGATTAGGGCTGAGGTGTTGCCGGAGTTGGACGAAGACGTTCAGGACAATCTACTTGAATCCCTTACAAGCCGAGAAATTGCGGAAGACCTCATAGAAAACTTCGAGTCAGATGACGCGGCCGATTTATTGTCAGGACTTTCAGAACAAAAACAAGAGGAAGTAATATCTCTTCTAGAAGACGAAGAACAAGCAAGTGACATTATAGACCTCATGACCTATGAGGAAGGGACTGCTGGAGCGCTCATGGGAAAAGAGATTGTAGCCGTTAATCAAAATTGGTCGGTCGCCCAAGCTATTCGCGAAATGCGCAAGCAGGCAGAAGACCTTGACAATGTTTATACGATATACGTTGTAGACGATAAAGATGTATTGCTCGGAACACTCAGTATGAAGTCCTTGATTTTCGCAAGTACCAGCATGCGAACACTTATTCGCGATCTATTCAAAAAAGAAAGTGTGAGAACAGTAGATGTGCATACTCCTACAGAAGAAGTATCCAATATCATGGAAAAATACAATCTGGTGGCACTGCCGGTTGTAAATGAAAGCAGAACTTTACTCGGCCGAATAACGATCGACGACGTAGTAGATGTAATGAAAGAAGAGGCCGACAAAGATTACCAATTGGCATCAGGTATCTCTGAAGATGTAGAATCGAGCGACAATGTTTGGACTCTCACACGAGCTCGTTTGCCATGGATTCTTATTGGAATGGGTGGCGGGCTCTTATCCGCTCAAATCATTGGAGTATTCGATATCACAGAACACCCTGAAATGGCTCTGTTCATGCCCCTCATAGCAGCAACTGGTGGGAATGTAGGAGTACAATCTGCCGCACTTGTTGTAAAAGCTTTGGCCAATCAAAGTGCTTTTGATGAAAGTCTGCCGCGAAAACTCGCAAAAGAATTTAGCGTCGGTTTGTTGAACGGAACAATTTGCAGCAGCATCATTTTATTGGTCAGCTTTCTATCACCAATGCATCTTTCACTTGGCATAACAGCCTCAGTTGCCTTATTTAGTGTAATCCTCTTTGCAGGATTTATGGGAACATGGATACCTATTACCCTCGACCGCTTTGGCATCGATCCGGCCTTGGCTACAGGACCATTTATAACCACCACCAATGATATTGTTGGACTCATTATATACTTCAGCGTTGGACATTGGGTGATGCAGAGTTTTGTATGAAGGTACTTTTTCTAGATAGCGTTCATCCCATTTTGGAGGAAAAACTCTCTGCATCCGGATACTCTTGTGATCATGACTATACTAGTACGCGAGAAGAAATCAGAAACAAATTAATTGATTACACGGGCCTAGTAATTCGAAGTAGAATTAAACTAGACAAGAACATACTTGAGGCTGCCCCTAGTTTAAAATGGATCGCTCGTTCCGGTTCAGGAATGGAAAATATTGATCTCGCCTTTGCTGAAATGATGAATATTCGGTGCATCAACTCGCCAGAGGGAAATGCTGATGCAGTAGGAGAACATGTGGTGGGTATGCTTCTTATGCTTTTGAACAAATTGAATATTGCAAATGATGAGGTAAAAAAAGGTCTGTGGAGAAGAGAAGAAAATCGCGGAACGGAGATTTCATCAAAAGTATTTTCGATCATTGGTTTCGGAGTGATGGGAAAAAAATTGGCCGAAAAACTCTCTGGATTCGGATGTGAAATACTGGCACACGATAAATACAAAACAGGCTTTTCCAATCACTTCGTAAAAGAAACTGCGCTCGTCGAGATTTTTGAGCGAAGCGATTTTGTAAGTATTCATCTTCCTTTGAATACTGAAACAACCCATTATGCGAACGAGAAATTCTTCAAATCATTCAAGAAATCCATCGTCTTCATAAATGCATCCAGAGGCAAAAATTTGGACACGGCAGCGCTAGCAGACGCTTTGAAAAATGGCCATGTTTCAGGCGCATGTCTCGATGTAATTGAATTTGAAAAAGCTTCTTTGGAAGGTCTTGACTTAAATGAAATTCCCTCCTCACTTCAAACTCTTTTCGATTCGGCAAGGGTGATTTTCTCACCTCATATTGCAGGCTGGACTGATGAAAGTTATTACAAATTGTCCTATATGTTAGCAGAAAAAATTCTGAAAGAAGAGAATTGAAAAATGAAAAACTCAAGTCGTCTGACTTGCGATTATTGGCGCATTCTCGAATAGGCTTTTGAAAATTTTTTTGTTTCTAAAGGTAAATTTGTTCGAGTTCATTAAATCCCAACTTATGAAAATCCTCTTTACCTTTTTTGCACTATTAACTTTGTCGAGTACTACCTCCTTTGCACAGCAAGCCGCTGCGACAATGGAATTGAACAACATCAAATGCAGTGTTACTTCTACGGGTGATCTTTTTTACACCCCGGGTTCAGACTATGGCACATTTGAAGCACCCAACGGCAGCGGGCTTAAAACTATGTATGCCGGTAATCTATGGTTTGGAGGCATCAGCTCTGATCAACAACTGAAACTTGCAGCGGAAACTTATCAGGCAACTGGACAGGATTGGTTTACCGGTCCCTTAACAACGGATGGAACTGCCTCTACAACAGATGAAATTGAAGATGCATACAATCAAGTATGGCAGGTAACTTTAGAAGATGTGTCATTGCACATTGCATACTTCGAGGCTCTAAGCAATGGGACGGTGGAGGTGGTATTTCCAGATGGTTATTCTATACCTGATGTATTTTTTACATGGCCCGCTCATGGCGACTTAAATGCAGAAATGGACTTCTCCCTAGCGCCATTCTTCGATTATAATGTGAATGGATTTTATGACCCTGAGAATGGTGATTACCCAATATTTTGCGGATCAGAATGCATTTATTTCATTTTTAACGATAAGGCAAATGTTCATAGTGAATCAGGTGGTCAACCCATTGGTCTTGAAATTCACGGCATGTTATATGGCTTTGAAAGTTCGGATAATACAATGCTCCAAAACACTGTTTTTTTGAAGTACAAAATCATCAATCGTGGAACACAGACCCTAGAAAATACTTTTGCAGGAATGTGGACCGACTTAGATATAGGTACCGCAATTGATGATTATGTGGGAACTAATGTCAAACGATCTGCCCTGTTCGGTTACAATGGCGATTCAATAGACGAACAAAGTTCATCGAGCAATGGATACGGAGAGGATTTACCGATGCAAGGAGTGATGATTCTTGGGGGCCCATTTGCGGATTCTGACAACACCGACAATCCCCTTCCAGATGATTTGTATTCTTCAGAAACACAATCTTACGGCTCTATGGGTTACGGATATGGAGATGGAATAATCGACAATGAAAGACTAGGATTGTCCACCTCTCTGTACTATCAAAATTCTAGCCATCTCATATATGGAGAACCCAACACGGCAATTCATTATCACAACTTCATGCGCTCTATTTGGAAAAATGGACAAAACCAGACATACCAAGGAGATCTTATTGATGCTAGTGCATACTCCTTTCCAGGATCAAGTGACCCTTTGAATCTTTCGACAGGAGTTGTTCAAGAAGAAATTTGGGATGAATTAACCAGTGAGAATCTACCCGGTGACCGTCGAGTCCTTGGATCTTGTGGGCCCTTCACTCTAGAACCAGGGGACATTCACTACCTCGATGTTGCCTATGTATTCGCACAAGAAAGTCAAGCCGGAGGTGAGCCGCTAGCTGATTTCTTCGATAATCGCTTGAAAGAAGCAAGACTATTTTTCAATGACAATTTGATTGACTGTCAGGAGCAAGGTTCATCAGTCGGTATTATTGAAGAATCCAATGCGAGTAATCAATTCACCGTGTATCCCAATCCTGCCCAAGCGGCAATCACCATCGACATTAAAACTAAGACAACGATTGCTATTGCATTTATCACTGATCTTTCGGGGAAAATAATTAAAACATTCAATCTTAATCGGGGAATAAACACAATCTCCATTGAAGAACTATCAGCCGGAATATATTTCCTCCACGCAGAGGCATCTTGTGTGAAACTTATAAAAGGATAACCCTCAAGAATAGCGTTGTTTATGTTTCATTCTACAATCCGCCTCCCGAAGTTCATAAAAATGACTGGGAGGCGGAACTTTTTCGGACCTCCTCTGTTGAATAAACCATGACGAACATTGAAAAATACGCTCGGCTCTCCGAAGAATCTCTCGACCGTGTTATTGGAATGGCCTGGGAGGATCGTACACCTTTCGAGGCGATAAAAAATCAATTTGATCTCAGTGAATCAGACGTTATAACTCTCATGCGCAAAACGCTCAAAAGATCATCCTTTAATCTTTGGCGCAAACGAGTAAACAGCGGTGTGAGCAACAAACACTTGATGAAACAACCATCCGACATGAATCGATTCAAGTGTACACGTCAACGAGCTATTACCGGCAACCGCATCAGTAAACGCAAGCACAGCTAATTGGAAGCCGGATTTCCTACCGACTTCTACTCGATCATAGAAAGACTAAATCAAGTGCAACCTGCTGAATACCTTCGAAGCAGAAATTTTCTCAATGGCGCTGTAACACGGTTATCACCCTACATCTCCCGTGGGGTCATCTCAACTAAGACCGTGTATGATTATATTTCAAAACTAGATCTCTCTGAGACATATCTTGAAAAACTGCTTCAAGAACTACTGTGGCGAGATTACTTTCAACGAGTACACCAAAATCTTGAGGATCGAATATTTAATGAAATAAGCTCTACGCAAGAAAACGTTTTGAATAGACAAATGCCTGAGGGTATTGTAAATGCTAACACCGGTATAGAAGCAATAGATAGGTGCCTAGGAGAGCTATACAAAACTGGATATATGCACAATCACATGAGGATGTACACAGCATCTTTGTGTTGCAATATTGCTGGATCGCATTGGAAAATTCCTTCTAGTTGGATGTACTACAATTTACTTGATGCAGATATTGCGAGCAATACGTGCAGTTGGCAGTGGGTTGCCGGAGCTTTTGGTCAGAAAAAATATTATGCCAATCAGGAGAACATCAATAAATACAGCAGTAGTTCACAGTCCAAAACCTTTCTGGATGTCAGTTATGAAGAAATAAAAAATCTACGGGTGCCCGCTTCACTCGAACATTCCATCGAACCACAATTAAAAACTACCTTTCAAAAATATCCGGAATTAAAATTGAATCCTTTGATTCCTACTTTTATATATAACTTCTACAACCTAGATCCGCTGTGGCATTCGGCACAACAAGGCAATAGGGTCCTACTGCTTGAGCCATCACATTTCAAAAAATACCCGGTATCAGATAAAGTACTTTCATTTGCAATAGAACTCGCAAAAAATATTCCAAACATCCAAATCGCTGCGATGGAATTTAAGGTTCTTCGTCCACAGATTTGTAGCTCCGAATTAGTCCATAAAGAACATCCATTGTTCAAACATTACTCTGGCAGAAAAGAAGAGCGCCACTGGATTTGCCCAGAGGTAAATGTCCAATTCTCTTCCTTTTTCAAATACTGGAAAGTTTGCAAAAAAACACTTCAGAAAAACCCTCGACAAAACTAGCTGGTCAAGGTGTAATCCACTTTTATCTCAACATTCAACAACTTCGATATTGGACAATTCTTTTCGGCATCCAATACGGCCTCGGCAAATTGCTCCGCGCTGATGCCGGGAACATGAGCATTCAGAGTTAGATGAGAAAGTGTTATAGCGCCATCACCTAGTGTAATTGCACCTTCGGTTTCCAATTTGGTTGGTGTAAAACCCATCGCGCCAAGACTAAAACTCAATTTCATTGAAAAACATCCTGCATGAGCTGCGGCAACAAGCTCTTCCGGATTGGTGCCAACACCCTCTGCAAATCTTGAATTAAAAGAGTATTGGGTCTCATTGAGAACAGTACTTTGAGTACTTAGGTGGCCCTTTCCATCCTTTCCGCTTCCTTCCCAAACGGCTTTAGCTTTTCTTATCATGTGGTAAAATATTTGTCACCAAATTTAAGGGAACCTCCATTTGTAAATTTTAGAATTCGGTCACATTGTTTCATAAAAAAATAAGGACCAAACAAAACACGTTCAGAATCCCTTATAGGTCAACACCTTGTGTATCGGCATTAGACCTTTGATTCGACTGCAAAACACACAAACCTCAACACTGACAAGTACCATCCATCTTCAAAATATAGAAATAAATATGCCTAACTTTCGGGATAATAACAATTGACTATGGATCATTCTCAGATTAATTTACTCCACGAACTAGATAGTATATCCAAGATTCATACTCTTAAACGCCAGGACATCGACAATCTGATGATTGAGTTTGCGCGAAGAATTCTACTTACTCTAAATATCGAACGAATGAGTGTTTGGTTGTTAGATGATGAGAAAAATGCGCTTGTTTCAATGGGGGAGTATGATTTACCGGAACACAAATTCTCCAAAGGAAATACACTTCTTCGCGAAAAATATCCTGCTTACATTAAAGCCATTAGTGAAAATGAAATTCTTCTTGTTCCAAACATTTATAAGCATGAGAGCACAAAAGAACTCTCTGGGGATTACTCAAAACCTCATGGCATCATATCTCTCATGGACATTCCTCTTCGAATAGAAGGAGAACTGATTGGCATCATGTGTTTTGAAAAAATAGGAGACACAGAAAGAAATTTTAGCAAAGACGAGCGGATATTTGCGCTCAGCATTGCCATCGTATTTGCTTCCAATCTTGAAGCGCGTCAAAGAAGGGCCTTGCAACATACTTTGAATCAAGAGTTGCGGGAAAAAGAAGTCTTGATGCGCGAACTGCAGCATAGGGTTAGAAATAATATGTCGGTTATCGCGAGTTTAGTAAGACTTCAATCTTACAAAGCCAATGACGACTACCATAAAAAACTTTTTGACGAATGCAAAACCAAAATTGACTCAATTGCTGGAATTCACGAACTAGTCTATTCATCAAAAAACTATTCAACTATCAACGCTCTCGAATATTTCACGAAACTCTTGAATGGAATAGAAGAGACGTATTCCGGAGTAGTCTCGAGGGTACTGCTGCGATTTGACATCGAGGAATTAAATCTTGATGTCGATCAAGCCTTACCACTTGCACTCATAGCAAATGAGGTAGTTACCAATTCATATAAACACGCATTTGAAGGTCGGTACGAAAGATTCATAGAATTCAGTTTGCGAAGAAAAGAAGATGATTTGGAAATGATCATTCGCGATAATGGCAAGGGCTTTTCACCAGATCAAGTACATTCAGATTCGTTGGGGATCGAGATCATAAAAGGATTGGTAGAACAAGTCGATGGGGAATACACCTACAATGGAAAAAGCGGCACCACATTTATGCTAAAGTCAAAGATAAAAACGAAAACGCAAATACAAACTGGAGCCTAGAAGGACATTACCCTGAAATTTTTAAGGATTGCAGGTCGTTCCAAAGTCTGCGAGAAATAGTAAGATATCTTCAGTATCGCTGCCCTATAGGGCTTTCGCTGGGGAAATTGTTATAAACCAAAGCCCTCTTCAATTATCAAGAATCTATGACTATTTTCGCCCCCCAAAATCCTGCGAAGGTTCTTGGAAATGGAGAGATGTCAGAGTGGTCGATCGAGCACGCTTGGAAAGCGTGTGTACCGCAAGGTACCGAGGGTTCGAATCCCTCTCTCTCCGCAAACATTTTGAAAGTTGAACAAATCCGCCCTCGGGCGGATTTTTCATTTCCTCGTATTCCCTATGCCAAGCTTGCTTGAGCATAGGGAATACAAGGAAATGAAAAGACTCGTAGCGCAGCGAAGAGTTGTTCAACTTTCAAAATGTTTACAGGTCCCCCTCTGCGGATCATGAAATAATCCCAAAAAAAACAGCCAAGCTTGCTTGAGCATAGGGAATACAAGGAAATGAAA
>Ga0163147_10008252_pt1 | contig 11593 bp, 10 predicted proteins | sample OliLakLV19MP6G1_FD_148597 | JGI IMG/M metagenome (GOLD analysis project Ga0163147, IMG submission 148597) | Freshwater microbial mat bacterial communities from Lake Vanda, McMurdo Dry Valleys, Antarctica- Oligotrophic Lake LV.19.MP6.G1 | ecosystem: Environmental > Aquatic > Freshwater > Lake >...
GCAGTTGCTCGCGCGAGCAACTGCGGGTCGATCTCACCTCGCATGACGCGATCCACGGTGTCCGCGAGTGCCTGACCCACCGCAATCAGTGCGGTCATTGAGTCGCCCCGGCGCGCGGCGGCTTCGAGGTCTTGCGCAGAGCGCGGCAGTTGCAGCGCTTGCTCATCGCCGTTCGCGTCACAGGCGCCGAGCAGCAGCAACGCCGCTGCCGCGAGGAGCGTGCTTACTGAGCGACCAGGTCGGTGTGTGAGGTTTCGCATGCCTGATCTTGACACTGTTTCGGCGGGTCGCGCCAGTAGGCAGTCACGGGCACAGTTCGTCACGGCGCGCACATAATGCCGGGAGTGTGACACTCGGTGACGCGGCGCACGCGCAGGCGTCATCCCGATGCCATGCATTCACTCCCTATTTCCGACGAGCCGTCGCGCGGCGCCGCGCGCGATTGGGAAGCCGCCAACAGCGCCGGCGTTTCACTCTGCGCAGAAGACCGGTGGTTGGAGGCGCACGAGGCCTTTCGTGAGGCTCTCTCCGACGCCCCCGCGTTTGTCGACGCGCCCGCCATACACGCCGTCGTGCTGAGCAATCTCGCACAGTCGGATTTCCGGCTGGGTGACACTGCGAGCGCGCTGGCAAACGCCCGCCGCGCGCTGGACGCACGCTTGATCGCCTGCGGCGATGAGCTTGACGCACCGATGGCGCGCATTCGGGCGGACCTGGCGGTGTACCTGGCGGCGAGCGGATCGTTTGACGAAGCGCAATCGTCGCTCGAGGCGGCCAGGTTGTCGCTCGAATGGCGATACGGCGACGAAGACGGGCGACTGCTGACCGTGCTCGAAAATCAGGCGCGCATCGCGCTCTCGGCCGGTCGTCCGGCGGCTGCGGAGCCCGCCCTGCTCCGGCTCCATGCGCTGCTCGTCGAGTCCGGACACGATCCGGAGCGGCTGTCGCATCTATTCGCGCTCGTGGATGCGTCCAGACGGCCTTCTGACGGCTCCGACGCGCTTCAGACATACACGGAGCCGCAGAGCGGCGTGGGCGACCTGGACGTGATGCCTGACGTCTTTCCGTCGATTCTCAGCGACGACGAGTTTGACATCGTGGACGAAGCGCCGCTCACTCCGCTTCGATCGCCGAGCGCGCACTCGATCCGCGCGGAAGGACTCATCGAGCCCGGACAGCACAGCACGCCGCAATCCTTCGCGCGTACGAATCCGCTTGGATTCGAGGTGCAGTACGGGATTCCGCAGGATGTGTTGTTGGCGAGCAGCATTCCACTCGCGCCGCCTGACGGCTCAGACTCTGCATCGCCCCCGACACCTCGCGGCGACGCGCTGGAGAATCCGTTCTGGTAACCGCCGAGCGAGCCAATCGCCGCGGCTGGTCGCCGCAACGGCACCCAAGGGGATGCCGCTAGTTCTTGTGACGGAAGGTGATGCGTCCGCGCGTCAGGTCGTACGGTGACACTTCCACCGTGACCCGATCGCCCGCCAGCACTCGAATGCGATTGCGACGCATGTTGCCCGCGAGCGTGGTCAGCACTTCGTGTCCACTCTGTACCGTGACGCGGAATGTTGCATTCGGGAGCAATTCGGTAACGGTTCCTTCGAGTTCGATCGCGTCCTGCTTACTCATGTAGTTCCTGTGTTGTTTTGGTGCCCGCGCCCCGGGACCGGAGTCGATGGGAGTGCACCTCTCCCGTCCAACCGTGTAATGTACCCTGCATGACGACCTCCCCGCTATCCGTGCCGCGCAACGCGCTGATCCTCGGCGCCGGCTGGCTCGGGCGGGCGTTGGCGGAATCGCTGGCTGCCGACGGCGTGCGGGTGACCACCGTAAGACGTTCGGCGCATGAGGCGGTGGCGGGCGGTGCGGCGGTGGCATTCGATCTCTCCTGGCTCGCCGGGCCTGACCGCGGCGCGGAGGACATTCCGGCCTCGCTGCACGGGCACGACGTCGTGATCGCGCTGGTGGCCCCGGACCGCTCGAAGGGAGACGATCACGCCAGCACGTATCCCGAAGCGGCGCAGGCTGCAGCACGTATTGCTGACATCACGGGCGCCAGGGCGCTGTGCTGGATTTCGAGCACGGGCGTGTATGGCTACACGGACGGACGTGAAATCACCGAGGAGACACCGCGCAGCGGGCACGGAACCGCCCACGATGCGCTGTGCCACGCTGAGGATACAATCCTCGCGGCGGCGTCGGCACGGCTCCACGTCGGCGTGCTCCGTGTGACGGGCCTTTACGGACCTGGGCGTGACCCGGCCCCGCGCTATCGCGATGTGTCCTCCCTTGCCGGTCGCTCGGCGCACTGGCTGAATTTGGTGTGGCGAGATGATGTGATTGCCGCTATCCGACTCTGGACGTCGCACGCAATATCCGATCGCCCCACGCCACGTTTGCTGAACGTGGCCGACGGCACACCGCTCACAATGGCTGAGTGCGCTCGCCTCGTGGCGCAAGCCGACGGGCGTGCCTTCGTGCCGCCCCCGGATGCGCCCGACGGGCAGACCGTGGCTCCAGCGCGCTCCAATCAGCGTATTCGCGTCGACGCGCTGCGCGCGCTGGGATGGTCGCCGGAGGTGCCACACCTGCGTGTGGGGCTGCTGCGGCTTGGTTATACGCGTCTCGCGCTCGACGCACAGCCATACGGCCCGCATACGGCCGACGTGCGTGTGTTTCTGCGCGGGCTCGCGGAGCTGAGCGCCGAAGAACACGCGCGGGTCGTCGACGTGTGGGCGCGCGCGAGCACGACCACGGCGTTTGCCCGGGCTGATCGCGTCCTCGCCGACACCATGGTGCGTGTGCATCGCGAAGCAGAACGCGACGCGGCGGCTGGGCCGCTGTTACAGATGCTTCGCACGGGCGATGACGCACCGTCGGCCCTCGATCCGATCGCCGAGCCGGCACTTGCCGCGCTGATGGCGCTGGTGCTGCGCGATGTCTTGCCGACCACGACTTTTGATACGCTGGTCGCGCCCCTGGCCGCGCTCATTCCGGCAGCGACAGCGGTATAGCACCCTACGCGCCGTTGGCACAACGGCTCGCTATCAGCCCTGGCGCTATCGCACCGTGTCCGGACGCGGCTCCGCATCAAGATCAAAGCGAGGAATCTGCGCGCGGAACGCCGAGCCGTCCTCTCGCACGAAGCGATAGTTGCCTTCCATCCATCCGTGCGGCGCCTTGAGCACGCAGAAGCTGCGATACTCATGCACCTGACCGGGCAAGAGGTGCGGCTGCTCGCCTACCACACCCTCACCTTCCACCACACTGTCGCCGCCGACGGGATCGTGAATGCGCCAGTGACGCGTGCGCAACTGCGCGGCCAGCGTCCCCACATTCTCGATGCGAATGTGATAGGCGAACACATACTGTCCAAGCACCGGATTGGATTGTTCCGCGAGAAACGACGGGCGCACGGTGATTCGGATGCCGGACGTCTCGTGATAGAAGAACTGCCGAGGCGGTATCATGGAAAACGTTCCTCTCCAATGCGATTCACGGACGAGATGACCACATCCAGCGGGTCTTCGGCTGTGGTGGTGGTCCAGGTCGTGCGTGTGCCCGGAAGCACCTGAAAAAACCATCCCGCGCTGGTGCGAGCGCGCACGACCCACAACCAGGGGCGATCGCCACTCACCGTGCCGAGCGCCGCGGTGCGCTTCCCGCTGCGATCGCGCCCATACACTATTTGAGGCTCGGGCGGGCGCGGCGCTTTCATCCAGGGTGATGCGGGCACAAGCGCCGCCGCGCGGTATGGGCCTTCCAACAACGTGTCGTTCATGCCGGCCTGGTTGGCCACAAACGAGCGCATGGAAAAGTGTACGTTGCCGCCGGCGCCGGGATGCACACGCGTCGCCTGAATTTGCTCGAGCAGTTCGGAGACAGAGAACGATCCGGTTCCGGAGGCACCCGCGCGCGACGTGAAGTTGCCGGGCCACAAGTGCCGGCGCTGCAGATTTTCCTTGGCCCACCATTCGAGCAACACGGGGTACTTCTGGCCTTCTTTGTACGTGGGCCAGTACAGCTGTGGCGAGAAGTAATCGCCCCACCCCTCGTGCAGCCACTTCCTCGCGTCGGCGTAGAGTTTGTCGAACGCGTCGAATCCGCGAACGCTTGCCGGTGAACCGGGGCGCCAGATGCCGAACGGACTGATGCCGAACTTCACCCATGGTTTCTCGGCGCGAATACCTTCGGCGAGCTCTCGCACGAGTGTGTTCACATTTTCCCGCCGCCAATCATCGCGCGCGAGCGTGCCCCGGGCCGCGCGATACTTCGCCCAGCTGGCGTCATCCGGGAACGGCAGCTCGCCGCGTCCGCGTGCCTGCGCGATGGGATACGGATAGAAGTAATCATCGATGTGGACGCCGTCCACATCGTAGCGTTTCACGACATCGAGTACCACGCGCAGTGTGCGTCGCCGCACGAGGGGTTCACCCGGATCCATCCACAGAAAGCGACCGTAGGTTTTGATGAGCGACGGATCGGTCCGTGCGATGTGCGTGGGCGCGAGCGGACTCCTGGAGGCGTCGTTTTTTGCGCGATACGGATTGAACCAGGCGTGCAACTCGAGACCGCGCGCGTGCGCCTCGCGCACAGCGAACTCAAGCGGATCCCAGAACGGTACCGGCGCGCGCCCTTGCGTCCCCGTGAGGTACTCCGACCAGGGTTCAATATCCGACTTATACAGCGCATCGGCGTGCGGTCGCACCTGAAACAGCACGGCGTTGAGATGCAGATCGCGGGCGCGATCCAGAATGGTCAGCAACTCTCGTTGCTGCTGCGGCACGGGAAGGCCCGGCTTACTGGGCCAGTCGATGTTGGCCACGGTGGCCACCCAGACGCCGCGAAACTCGCGTGGTACCAGCGGCGGCGCGACGGAGTCACGCGCGGAGGAACCGGGCGACGCCGGCACGGGCGATTGCGCACGCGCGCGCGGTGTGCACGCCGACTGCACGAACAGCGATGCGCACAGGACCGCCAGTACTCCCAGACCCGCCGTGACGATTGTGCGACGCGATGCCGGTGCGTTCGGCTGCACGCGTGTCACGAAGCCGCGACGACGAAGTTGGCCGTCGCGAGCCGCTGATGTTCATCTTCGTGTTCGCCTTCGGCCTGCAACTGCGCGAGCACGCGACCAGCGCGCTCCGCCGCGATGGCCGTGCGCTGCGGCGACTCGATGAACGACACACGGAAATATCCTTCGCCGCCTTGGCCGAAGCCGGAACCCGGCATGACGATCACTCCTTCCTGCTCACGCAGTCGATCAGCGAAGCGCGCACTCACGATGCCCTCGGGCAGCGGCACCCACAGGTACATCGCCGCCTGAGGGGCAGCACAGGCAAAACCCGCCGCAGCGAAGGCGGCTACGGCCGCATCACGTCGTTCACGGAAGACCGCGACGTTTCCGGGCACGAACGCGTGTCTCGCCTCGAGTGCGGCCGTGGCCGCCACCTGTACGGCGAGAAAGCTGCCCGTATCGATGAAGTTCTTGACGCGCGCGAGCGCGCCGGCGAGTTCGGGGCGCGCGACCGCCCAGCCGCATCGCCACCCGGTCATGTTGAACGTCTTGGAGACTGAGTGAAACTCGATGGCCACCTCGCGCGCACCCTCAATTTCGAAGATGCTCGGCGGCACGTATCCGTCGAAGCCGAGTTCAGCGTACGCATTGTCATACACCAACAGGATATCGCGCTCCACGCAGCGGCGCACGACGCGCTCGAGATATTCGCGCGGCGCAGTGGCGCCGGTGGGATTGTTCGGATAGTTGAGGTACACCACGCGTGTACGCGTCAGCACATCGGCCGGAATGTCGTCGAGTTCCACCAGGAATCCGTTGCGCGCCGTGAGTTGCACGACGTACGGCTCCGCACTGGCGAGCAACGTGCCACCCATATACGCACCGTAGGCCGGATCGGGCACCACGGCCACGTCGCCCGGCTGCAGGAAGGCCAGCGCGATGTGCGCCAATCCTTCCTTGCTGCCGATGAGCGGCACGACTTCGGTGGTTGGATCGACAGTCACGGCAAATCGCTCGTGCATGTAACGCGCGATGGCTTCGCGGAAAGGCACGTATCCCATGCCGAAGCCATAGCGATGCATGGCCGGCACGTCGAGCGCCTGATGCATGGCGGCGATGGCTTCGGGCGGCGCCGGCAGATCCGCGTCACCGGCACCGAGGTCGATCACATCGACGCCGGCTGCGAGCAGCGCGCGTTTGCGAGCGGGAATGTGCGCCAGCGGATACGCGGGCAGTGTGTCGTAGCGATCGGAGAATCGTGGCATCAGCGAGCTGGCATGGCGAATGAGGACCGACGCGCGCGCGGTTCGCGCACGCTCACGACGTCGGCGGATTGAACTGGGCGTGCTGCGTATCAATCCAGCTTTGATGATAGCGCTCGTCTTCGATATCGCGTGCCGCCTTCGCCACCTTGAGCGGCTTGAAGGAGTCCATCATCACCGCCAGTTCATTCGTGTACTTTACGCCGATGGACGCTTCGGTGCGCCCCGGGTGCGGACCGTGCGGCAAGCCATCGGGATGATGCGTAATGGAGCCGTACTCGATACCCTTGCGGCTCATGAACTCACTCGACGCGTAAAACAGCACCTCGTCCGAGTCGACGTTGCTGTGATTGTACGGCGCGGGCACGGCCTGCGGATCAAAGTCGTACGGACGCGGGCAGAACGAGCAGATGACAAAGCCGTCGCCCTGGAACGTCTGATGCACCGGTGGCGGCTGATGAATGCGACCCACAATCGGTTCGAAGTCGTGAATGCTGAAGATCCACGGATAGAAATAGCCGTCCCAGCCGATGACGTCGAACGGATGGTGATCGAGCACGAGTTCGTTCAGCGCATCGTACTGCTTGACGTAAATGGGAAACTCCCCTTTTTCATCGCGTGGCTCCACGAAGCCGGGGCGTTTGATATCGCGCTCCGAGTACGGCGCACCTTCGAGCAGCTGCCCCACTTTGTTCAGGTAGCGCGACGGAAAGCGCACGTGCCCGCGGCTCTCCATCACCAGGAACTTGGTCGCGCCTTTGGATGGGTCGATGCGCCAGCGGTGCGTGATGTTGCGGTGAATCACCACGTAATCACCGCTCGTGTACGGCAGCTCCCCGAACACTGACTCCAGCACGCCTTCGCCCTCAGCCACGTAGACCACTTCATCGGCCTGCGAGTTGCGATAGAAGTGGGTATCCGTGTGATCGGGTTCGACATACAGCATGCCGATGTCGCTGTTGAAGAGCAGTGGCATACGATCGGTGGTTGCCGAGCCGCCTGTGCACGCGCGCGCGGTCAGAAAGTGGCGATGCCGCAGGGACGTCTCGTCATCTGCCTCCCACACCACGTCCCGCACCTTGCGCGCGCGCAGCACCGTGGTGGGCGGGTGCACGTGATAGAGCAACGACGACGTGCCGACAAAACCCTCGTGCCCCATGAGCTCCTCGGCGTACAAACCGCCGTCCGGGCGACGAAACACAATGTGCCGTTTGCGTGGAATCGAACCGAGCGTGTGGTAAATGGGCATGGCGGGAAGTTCAGAGATGGTCCGGGAGCTTGAGACGCAATGACGGCAACCAACGGCGGCGCGTATCGCGCATGGTCAGACCCTCGAACGTTGAACGAACGGCCCGCCGAACGCCAGTCACAGATTCCCGCGCAACTCCTGTTCGCGCTCAATCGACTCAAACAGTGCCCGGAAGTTGCCCTTGCCAAATCCCTTGGCACCTTTGCGCTGAATGATCTCGAAAAACAGCGTGGGCCTGTCCTGCACGGGCCGCGTAAAAATCTGGAGCAGATACCCCTCGTCGTCGCGGTCAACCAGAATGCCCAGGCTGGCCAGCACATCGAGCGGTTCGTCGATCACGCCGACGCGGTCCTGCAGCTCGTCGTAGTACGACGTGGGCGTGCGCAAGAACTCCACGCCGCGCGCCTTGAGCGCCGTCACCGTCGCAATGATATCGTCGGTGGCCACGGCGATGTGCTGGACGCCGGGACCGCCGTAAAAATCGAGGTATTCCTCGATCTGCGACTTCTTCTTGCCCGAGGCCGGCTCATTGATGGGGAATTTGATGCGGCCGTTGCCGTTTGACATCACCTTCGACATCAGCGACGAGTACTCGGTGGAGATGTCCTTGTCGTCGAAGGTGAGCAGGTTGTGAAAACCGAGCACGCGCTCATAAAACCCAACCCAGTCGTTCATGCGGCCGAGTTCCACGTTGCCCACGCAGTGGTCCACATATTTGAGCCCCACCGGTTCCGGGACGAACTCTGAACTCATGGGCACAAAGCCGGGCAGGAACAGGCCGGTGTAGTTCTTGCGCTCCACGATGGAGTGAATCGTGTCGCCGTACGTGGCAATCGCGGCAATGATCACCTCCCCGTGCGCATCGCTGTGCACGACGGGCTCCTGGATGGACGTGGCACCACGCTCAACCGCTTTGGTCCACGCGTCCCGCGCGTCGTCCACCCAGAAGGCGAGATCGCGCACACCGTCGCCATGCCTCAGCACATGCTGGGCAATCGGGCCATCCGGACTGAGGGGCGACGTGAGAACAAGTCGGATCTTGTCCTGCTCCAACAAGTAGCTGGCACGGTCACGCACGCCGGTTTCGGGACCACGGTAACCGATCAGCTTGAATCCGAACGCGGAGCGATAGAACACCGACGCCTGTCGGGCGTTGCCCACGTAGAACTCGATGTAATCGGTGCCATTGATCGGGAACGTATCGTGCGTGCCGATGGCGGCTTCGGGAGCGGCGGTGGTAGCCATGGAAAACGCTCGGTCGTGAGGTGAAAAGGGCGCTGAGCGGCGCGTGCGAGCACGCGCAGACCGCATAGCGCTCAATCAGCATAATACCCAAATTGACAGCGTGGTGTGCCGCGGAGCGCTAATGAACGGCCTCGCGCCGCGACCACGTCTCCCCTAGAGCAACTCAAACAGCCGCGTGTACTCGGCCAACGACTCGGGATTCGCCAGCGCTTCGAGATTGCGCACGGGCCGGCCGTGGATCGCCTCGCGGACCGCCAATTCGCTGATCTTGCCGCTGCGCGTGCGCGGAATGTCGCGCACGGCCGCGATGACGCGCGGCACGTGATGCGGGCTGGTCCCCTCCCGAATGCGTGCACGGATCGTCTGTTCGAGCGCTCGGTCGAGCGTGGCGCCGTCGGCGAGTCTCACAAAGAGGACAATGCGCGCCTCGGTGCCGGCCTGACCGGTCGGCGCGTGCTCGGTGACGACACTCTCTGCCACCTCGGGCAGCGTTTCTACCCGACGGTAGATCTCGGCCGTGCCAATGCGCACACCACCGGGATTCAGCGTCGCGTCACTGCGCCCGTGAATGATCAGTCCGTCGCGGGCTGTGATCTGCGCCCAATCACCATGCCGCCACGCGCCCGGGTAATGTTCGAAATACGCCGCGCGGTACTTCTCGCCGTTTGGATCGTTCCAAAAGCTGACTGGCATGCTCGGAAATGGCGCCGTACATACGAGCTCGCCAGCTTCGCCGCGCAGCGCTTGGCCGGCATCATCCCAGACATCGACAGCCATCCCGAGCCCGCGCATTTGCATTTCCCCGCGATAGACGGGCGCGGTGGGATCTCCGAGTGCAAAGCACGATACGATATCCGTGCCACCGCTGATGCTCGCCAACTGTACGCCCGCCGCGATCTCGCCGTAGACAAAATCGTACGAATGTTCCGCGAGGGGACTGCCAGTGGACAGCACGCACCGCAGCGCCGAGAGGTCCGCGATCTCGCGCGGGTGGACGCCGGCCTTTTCAAGCGCCGAGAGATACTTCGCGCTCGTGCCAAAAACGGATATCCGCTCAGTCTCCGCCATGCGCCACAGCACACCCGGCTCCCAGGACGGCAGCGGTGCGCCGTCGTACAGTACAATGGTCGCGCCCACCGCCAGTGCCGACACCATCCAGTTCCACATCATCCAGCCGCACGTGGTGAAGTAGAACACGGTGTCGGTCGCACGTACGTCCGTGTGCAGCACGTGCTCCTTCAGATGCTGCAAAAGCGTGCCACCCGCCCCGTGCACAATTCCCTTGGGAAGCCCCGTCGTACCCGACGAGTACAGGATGTACAGCGGGTGATCGAACGGAAGACGCGTGAAACCGAGTACGGCGTCATCGTGCTCGGCGAGCGCGTGATCCCAGTGTGTTGCGTCGGGCATCTCGCCGATATCCGCGAGTCTCGGCGCCCGTGACACCACCCAGGTGGCGCGAAGTGATGGCAATCCGCCCGCGATCTCCCGCAGGCGCGGTATCAGATCGATGTGCTTGCCGGCATACACATACGCATCGGCGGCGATCAATACGGTGGGTTCGATCTGGCCGAAGCGATCGAGCACTCCCTCACTGCCGAAATCCGGGGAACACGACGACCACACCGCGCCGATCGAGGCGGCGGCCAGCATGGCAATCACCGCTTCAGGGATGTTTGGAAGCCAGGCCGCCACGCGGTCACCCTCACGCACGCCGACGGAGCGTAACGCCGCCGCGCAGCGCGCGACGTTGCGCGCCAGGTCCGCGTAGCTCAGGTCGCGCTCGCGTCCGCTCTCCGTCCAGCTGACGATTGCGGTGTGCGCATCACGTCGCCGCAACAAATGTTCGGCGAAGTTGAGCTTTGCGCCGGGAAACCATCGCGGGCCGTATACCGCCTCGGGCGGCGCCATGCGTGTACCGCCGTGCACAACCGCCTCGTACGCAGTGCCATCGGCGTGCACATCCGCGATCACGTCACAGAAGCGCCACAGCGCGGCCCAGAACACCTCGCGGTTGTTCACGCTCCACGCCCACAACGCGTGGCTATCGAGTGTGGCCGAGGGGATCAGGCCCTCGGCGGCGAGCGCGCGCGTGAAGGCCGTCCACTGCGTGTGCTCGCGCGAGCTCTCGGTCGGCAACCACAACGGGATCGACGCCGAAGTCATTCGTGCACGTCCCCGGACGTCGGTAACGGCGGCGCATCGTGTGCACCATCGCGCGTCGATGAACGGGCGACGGCCACTGCTTCGCACGTCGCACCGTGGGTGTCGCAGTACCATCCGTGACGATCGTGAAAAATCAGATGCGGCGCTTCGACGCTGCGCAATCGCACGCGGATCACGGCAGAGGTGGCGGTGCGTGGCCCGACCACGGCGCGCGGGTCAAGCACCTCCACAACCGGCCGCTCCGGAAAGAGATCAATCTGCGTCGCCGCGACGGGCGGTGGTGTCGGCCGATCGAGCCGGCCACGACGTGAGGAGCGAGGAGCGCTGGGCATGATGCACGAAGGCTGGCGAAATCATCGCCGTCGCACCAGAGGCAACGAGAATCAGGTGCCCGATGGCGGCTTTTTCTCGTCCCAGTGCATTTCCCACTCGCAGAATACGTCGCCCTGCAATGAGCACCGAACGTGGCGCACAACCGGCGAGAGGCCACCGGCGAGTTCCAGCGCTCGCCCAAGTCCGCCCATCTGCCGCCGGCAGAAAACCGCATGTCTTGGATCAAACCCGACCAGTCGGAGCACGGCGCTTCCCGGATCCTCCTGCACGACGGTCATGTCACCCGGCGCGTAGAACAGCCGGAACAGCGACACACTC
>Ga0163147_10008255_pt1 | contig 11587 bp, 7 predicted proteins | sample OliLakLV19MP6G1_FD_148597 | JGI IMG/M metagenome (GOLD analysis project Ga0163147, IMG submission 148597) | Freshwater microbial mat bacterial communities from Lake Vanda, McMurdo Dry Valleys, Antarctica- Oligotrophic Lake LV.19.MP6.G1 | ecosystem: Environmental > Aquatic > Freshwater > Lake >...
TTGTATCGCTCGACGGATCGCCGCAGTCGTTGTGGCGCTCCCATGGAGAACTTGTCCCATAGCGCTTCCTTCCAGTCGGCTGGAAATAATGCACCATCAAAACCCGGGATCAAACATCTAGGAAGCGCCTCCAGGCCGCCGGCGTCGATAAATGGGTTCGAGGGGAAACCGGCGTTAGCGATCATGCTCCGACATGGATCAAGCTCGTGAAGGCGGCGAGTGGATGATGGCGTGAGCGACGCAAACGACTGTTGTTAACGGGCGGCTTCAATCGCCTCGGCCGCCTCCTCGTTGAGGGCCAGGCTTTCCCTGCGAGGAACCGTAAGCGGCGCGGGTTGCGGTGTCTGCACATTGTTTCGCATCAACGCGCGGCCCGCCTGAATGCCGCCCGCGATCTGCAATTCAAGACGCTCCTCATCCCGGCGTCGAACGTCCAGAATCGTTTCCGTCGCGTCAGTGTCGGGGACGCCGAGATTTACGAGTACATACTTTCCGAATACGAGGGCCGACTCAAAGGTTTCCCGCAGCTGAAAATCGGCGCCCGCCTTGATCAAGCGGATCGCGTGGCCACGGTCATAGGCCCGCACGAACAGCCTGGCGTGGGGGAATGCCGACTTCGCCAGCTCGACGATGCGGTCGGCGGTCTCGGCCTTGTCGACACAGACAAGAATGGCCTCGGCGCGATCGGCGCCCGAGGCGCGCAGCACGTCAAGACGCGTGCCGTCGCCATAATACACCTTGAAGCCGAAGTTTCCCGCAGCCCGGATCATATCGACATCGGTCTCGATGATCGACACGTCGATGCCCCTCGCCAACAGCGGCTGGGCCACCACCTGGGCGAACCGGCCAAAACCAACAAAGAGGACGCGACCCTCCAGACCGGCAGCCTTCTCGACGCCGTCCATGGACGCCTTCTCCGGCGGGGTCAGCCTTTCGAGAGCCATCACCACCAGCGGGGTCAAAGCCATAGAGATGATGACGATTGCGGTCATGACCGCGCTCGTGCGTGCGTCGAAGACGCCTGCGCCGAGGGCTGAGGCATAGAGGACAAAGGCGAACTCGCCGCCCTGGGCGAAGAGTGACGCCCGATGCACGGCTTCGCGATGACTGGCGCGGAACAGGCGGGCCACCGTGTAGATGCCGGAGGCCTTCACGAGCATGTAGGCGGCGACGCCGCCTGCGACGAGCCGCCAGTCTGCGACGACCACCTCGAGATTGAGCGACATGCCGACGCTGAGAAAGAACAGTCCCAGCAGGATGCCGCGAAAGGGTTCGATGTCGGCTTCAAGCTGGTGCCGAAAAGTCGATTCGGAGAGCAGGATCCCGGCAAGAAAAGCGCCCATCGCCATGGAGAGCCCGCCCCACTGCATGAACAGTGCGGCGCCCAGCACGACCAGCAGCGCTGCGGCGGTCATCACCTCCCGGGCGCCGGACCGCGCGAGAATGCCGAAGAAGGGATTGATCAGCCACCGGCCGACAAGGAAGACGCCGCTCACGGCCGCGATTGCAAGACCGACGCTCTGCCAGACCGGTCTCGCATTCTCGCTGATTTCGCCATTGAGAGACGCGAGGACAGCAACCACCGCCAGCAGTGGCACGATCATCAAATCCTCAAGCAGCAGGATGGAGGTGGAGCGCTGGCCTGCGGGACTGGACGTCTCGCCGCGATCGTCCAGCATCTTCATGATGACGGCGGTGGAAGAGAGCACAAATCCCATCGCGCCGATAATGGCGGCGGCGGCCGGAAGCCCCGCCAGGATGCCCACGACAGACAGCAACGCGCCGCAAACGGCGACCTGGGCCACGCCTAACCCGAATATCTCGCGTCGCATCGCCCACAGCTTGGCCGGGCGCATTTCCAGCCCGATCAGAAACAGGAACATCACGATGCCGAGTTCCGCAACGTGGAGAATGGCTTCGGGGTCGTTGAAGAGACCAAACCCGAACGGTCCGATCAGCAGCCCGGCGGCGAGGTAGCCCAGCACCGAGCCAAGGCCCAGCCGACGGAAGATCGGGACGGCGATTACGCCCGCCGCGAGGAGTGCGACCGCGCTGCCCAGCTCGTTGCCGATTGCCTCCGTCGCCATCGCCGCACCCTCGCCTTGCTCTGGAGTCCTTCTGCGGCGGGCCGCGTCGGCAGGCAAGCAGAGATGGAACGTCGCCATGCCATTGGCCCAGAGGAATCGACCCACAACGGACATCCCCGGGCGCGGATCAAGTCCCGAATGAACTGAGCGCAGCGCGGGCCGATGCACAGCATCGGCGGACACATCGGACCGCAGGGACGGCGGAGGAACGAGGCCTAAGGCCGGTGAATGACCATGATGGGCAGGTTCGCGTCAGGGCTTCCAGAAATCTGAACGACATAGTCTCCGGGCCGCAGAGAAAACTCCACGATCTTGCGGATGGTCGAGCACTCCGGGCCGTGGCCATGCGCGGTCGATTGGACCGGCTCGCCATCACGCAGAACGTCGATCCAGGCCGCCGCGCCCAGCGCCACACCATAGATTCCTGGCTCGGTCACGCTGAGGGCGAAAAGCCCACCCTTGCTTTCCGGCGCTCCTTCCCTTCCCGGTTTTGCCAGATAGACGACACCGTGGGCCGCCAGCAGGCTCGCATTGACGGCCTCGCCAATTTCAAGCTCGCCCCTCCGCGCTACGGCCGAATTGCCGGCGGGGCCGAAGTCTTTCCTGGCAGTCCAACCGGCAAGGTCGCCGGTCAAGCCAGAATCCCTGCTCACGCAACCAGCCGGTTCATTCTGCGCGAACCCAGCCGGCGCCAACGCCAGAAGGCCGATCGCCGCCAAACCCGTTCTCAACATGTCTGCTTCCTCCACGATCCAAGCCGCTATATTCTTTCATACCTGGCGGTAGAGACGGAAGCCATGCAGCCTCTGTAATGCCGCTCCTGCGATGCATCGGCAATCAGTTCCGAAGACGCACTGAAACGTAGAAATTCCTCCCCTCTTCCGGGAAGCCGTCGACGAGAAAATAGCTGCGGTCGAGCAGATTTTTCCCTCCCGCCAGTATCGAGACATTGTCGCTTAAATCCCAGTCCATTGCGAGATTGAGCAGACCGTACGAACCGGTCTCATAGAATCGCAAGGCTGCAGAGGTTGCCGGAGGGGTCACAACCGGCGCCGACGTCACCGTCCAGCGGCTGGCCGCGATCTCAAGAGAGGGCGTGAAGGACAGGTTGGGCAGGATCGACCAGTCAGCATAGAGGAAAAGCTTCGACTCAGGCACACCCTGCGGCTCGAAACTGGGGTTTGTGGGATCGATCAGATTGCGCCGCATGAGAGTGAGATTGCCGCCCGCCTCCAAGGTTTCGAGGAGCTGCCCTGTGAACGCGATTTCGCCGCCGTAGTACTCTCCGTCGGCTGCATTCCTCGTCTGGCTGACATTGCCAAAGGGCGGACCAAGCGCCACCGGTATCTGGATCAGCGCGTTCTCAATATCGCTGTAGAACAACGCGCCTTCGACATTGAGGCCCAGGAAGTCCCATGCGCCGCCGACTTCGAAATTTGTGGCCCTTTCCGGATCTATGCCCGGATTGGGAATAGCCGTTCCGAATCTCGATGAGAAGCGTTCGAACAGTGTTGGAAACCGGGTGCGCGAGGAAACGCTGGCATGCAGGCGCGCGTCGTCCGTGACGCGCCAGGCAAGAGCCGCCTGGGCGTTGATCGCCTCGCTGTTTTTTGTGGGGTAGATGACGGGCTGAAAAGTAATAATCGAGTTGGCGATGGTCGTGCCGGCCACGAAGACATTGACGTCGGCCGCCTCAATGAGGTCGGTCCAGTCATAGGACGCGCCAAGGACAAGATCGACGTCTGGGCCAAGCCCTTGCGTGTCCTCGATCGCGATGGACCAGGTATCTTCCTCGGTCGTCTGTCGGGGCTCGGAATAGGAGGCGTTGACCGACGGGTTTGTCGGCGATGGCGGTGTGCGAACGAAGCCATCCTGGCGTTCGCTGTGCTCGTCCTTGCGGTAGTAGACAGCCGACTTCAGCGTGTTGGACGGATTGAGAAACCAGTCGAGCGAGACGTTCCCGCCAAAGGCGACATCGTCATAGAAGGAATTGAAGGCGCGCGGCAGGGATTGGGTGGTTTGCGCTCCGTTGTCGAATGCCGACAGCAGATTGCCGAACGTATTGTGGTATGCGCGCGATCGCAGCGTCATGGCGTCGTTGAGTTTTGTCCGGGACAGAAAATAAACGCTCTCGAGATCCCAATAGGGCCATGACCAGAAGCGCGTGTTGGCTGTGTCTGTCACATGGTAGGGCGCGTTCTTCTCACCGGATTGCTTCAGATAGCTGACCGCGTACTCGTCTGTGTCGTTTGGCGTGAATCCCGTCTTGAAATTGACGCGCCAATCCTCGCTGGCGGAGTTGTTGCGTTCGCCGCCGTCCTCAAGCGCTGTCGGCGCGAAATCGTCCGACAGGCTGAAGCTGTCGCGTTCCGACGTCGCTCCGGATGCCTGAAGATAGAACAGGTCCTGGCGCGTGCCGACCAGCGCGGAGATCGTGGCGCCGTCATATAAGAGATCGCCGTCGGTCGTCGCGGTGGCGACAAGCTCGGCTTCCAGCAGCCGATCGGGCTTGCGAGTGACGAGGTTGACAGCGCCGCCGAGTGCGCCCGGCCCGTCCAGGACCGAGACATACCCTTTGGAGACCTGAACTTCGGACAGGTCGGCCGTCAGGAAACGCCCGAAATCGATACGGTTGTCGGCTGGAAGAAAGACACGCACGCCGTCTATCGACAGGGTGGTCTGGAAGCGGTCGAACCCACGCACGAAAATGATCCGCTCATTGCGGGCGCCCCCGGTGGTCGAGGCGTTGGCGCCAGGGATCAAGCTGATCGCCTCGTCAACGCTGGGGCGATCAAACCTGCGCATGGCATCAGCGCCAATGGTAGAGCCGCCCAGTGCATCGCCGCGGCTGTCGCGGGCGGTAACTTCAAGCTGACCCAAGACGAAAACCGTGTCGGGCCTGTCGGCGGGCGCGACCTGCGCCATCGCTGCGGCGGCGAGCGGCCAGACCATCAATCCGGCAGCCAGCGACACCCGACTGATTCCCGGACTTCCCATCGCGCTCACCTCATTCGCTATCGTTGCCAGCAGATAGCGCTACACAAAGCGTTATTGCTAATCAACTATAGCGGGTTTGACAGAGCGATAGGCAATTTTAGGCGCGGGTCACTTCAGCCGCTTCTCGAATTCCGGGAGGAAGGCGGCGAGATCGGTGTCGAGCCGGGCTTGAAGCCGGCGATAGAGCGCCAGCACCTCCTCGCCATGGCGGGTGAGCACGGCGCCCCCGCCTCGCAGACCGCCGGCCGAGCTTTCGACCAGGGGATGGCGGAATGCGCCATTCATGGTGTCGACGAGCTGCCAGGCGCGGCTGTAGCTCATCTCCATCGCCTTGGCCGCCCTGGAGATCGACCCCTCCGCCGCAATGCTGTCCAGAAGGTCTGCCTTTCCCGGGCCGAACGCGCGACGGCCGCCGGCCACGACACGTGCTTTCACTTCAATCGCGGCCGGCATAGGTTGCTCCATTCAAAAGCCGCCCAAGCATGGCGCAGGAGCAGGCGGACGTGAAGCGGGGAGCGCGTAAAGGCTGCGCTAAACGGGTTCAGGGCGCTGGGTCTGCTCGCACGCCGAGGTGATAATCCGAATTGGCCGTCAGCGACGGAATCCTGCGACGCGCCTCCTCTACCTTGTCCAGATCCAGCGTCGCATGGATGACGCCCGGCTCAAGGGCGCCCTCCGACAGAACAGCGCCCCAAGGATCAATGATGAGACTATGCCCGAACGTCTCCCTGCCGTCCTGATGCCTGCCGCCCTGGGCCGGGGCAATGATGAAGCAGCCCGTTTCGATCGCCCGCGCCCGAAGCAGAACATGCCAGTGCGCCTCTCCGGTTATGCGCGTGAACGCCGCCGGCACCGCGATGATCTGGGCTCCCGCGACGGCCAGGGCGCGAAAGAGGTCAGGAAAGCGCACGTCGTAGCAGACGGTCATGCCGAGGACCGCTTCGGGCAGATGGCCGAGAACCATCTCGCTACCCGCCGCGAAGGCGTCGGACTCCCGGTAGACGTTCGAGGCGTTCAGCTGAACGTCGAACATGTGGATCTTGTCGTACCGGGCGGAGACAAGGCCGTCCGGGCTGATCAGAAAGCTGCGGTTGGCGCACCTGCCCGCGCCCGCCCGGATCGGCAGCGAACCGATCAGCAGCCAGACGCCAAGCTCGACCGCCAAAGCCCGGAAGGCAGCCAGAGCGACGTCGTCATTCTCCTCTGTTGACCGGGCGAAAACGGCGCCGGGCTTGCGGTCCAGCAGCGACGTCATTTCGGGCGTGGCGATGAGCCGCGCGCCAGCAGTCGCGGCCTCGCGGATCAGAATCGACGCCGCCTCGATGTTCTCGCGCACGTCGGTTCCCGAACGCATCTGGACGCAGGCTACTTTCAATCGGCTCATCCTGGCGTTTTCAATCCACTGTCCCCCGCTTGATAGCGCCGGAAGGGACATGCGGGAAGGCAGTCCCGACAGCCGCTTCCGGTCCAATGTTTGTCCGCGGCGGCATTGGCGTTCCCCCGGACGCCCGGTAAGTGGATGCAAGATTCGGCCGCAGAGCCGCATACGGGAGGACATCGAATGACCGTCCGCAGGACCTCGGTTCGCGCCGCCATGCTCGCGCTCGCACTGGCGGGGACCCATGCGTGCGCGCAGCCCGACAAGGTCGAAACGGCGGCGGCGGTCGCGCCGGCCGGCGAAGCCTATGATGCCAGCGAGTGGACCTATTGGGGCGGCGACGCGGGCCAGACGCGATACGCCCCGCTCGACCAGATTCATGCCGACAATGTGCAGCAGCTGCAAATCGCCTGGCGCTGGAGCGCGGATACTTCGGGCTCGCCCGAAAGTTCCAACTACAAGGCGACGCCCCTGCTGGACGACGGCGTGCTTTACGTGCCGTGGGTCAATCACGGCGCGGCCGCGATCGACGCCGGCACAGGCAAGACGATCTGGACCTACCAGCCCGAGCAGATCGAGATTGGCGGTCGCGGGGCGTCCCTCGCGCCGCGTTCTCTGGCCTACTGGACAGACGGAGAAGTCAGGCGAGTCTTTCACAATTCGATCGACGGCCGGCTGCTGGCGATCGACGGCAAGACTGGCGAGGCGGTCCGCGAGTTTGGCAAGGACGGCGTGATCAATCTGCGCCACGGCCTCGTGGAAGGCCGCGCCGTGCAGGATGTGGGGTCGGTATCGCCGGCGCTTGTAGTGGGCGACGTGATTGTGGTGCAGGTGATTCCCGGTGGATCGCGGAACAAGGAATCCACGCCCGGCGACATTCGCGGATTTGACGTGCGGACGGGCAAGCTGCTTTGGACATTTCACACTGTGCCGCGCAAGGGCGAGTACGGTTACGAGACCTGGGAGAACAACAGCGCCGACTATATCGGCAATGTCGGCGTCTGGTCGATGATGAGCGCCGACCCCGAGACGGGCTATGTTTACCTGCCAACGGAAACACCCTCCAACGATTTCTGGGGCGGCCACCGGCTCGGCGACGGACTCTTCGCGGAAAGTCTGCTTTGTCTTGACACGAAAACAGGCAAGCGCGTCTGGCACTTCCAGTTCGTTCATCATGGCGTCTGGGATTATGACGCGCCTGCGGCTCCGTTGCTGCACGACATCGTCAAGGACGGCAAGCGCGTCAAGGCGGTGACGTTGCTGACCAAGCAGAACCTGTCCTTCGTCTTCGACCGCATCACCGGCGAAGCCGTTTGGCCAATCGAGGAGCGGGTCGTTCCACAAACCCGGATTCCCGGCGAGCGTCTTTCGCCCACGCAGCCGTTTCCGACACGGCCCGCGCCTTACTCGACTCTCGGCTATCGCGAGGACGACCTTATCGACTTCACGCCTGCATTGCGCGCGGAGGCCGTGAAGATTGCCGGACAGTACGCAAAAGGCCCTCTGTACGAACCGATGGTCGAGATCAAGCCCGGAGTGAAGGGCGCCTGGATCTACCCCGGCTATGGCGGCGGATCGAACTGGAACGGGGCGGCATTCGATCCGGAAACCGGCATCATGTATGTTCCCGTCCGTCACAAGCCCTACGCGGCCGGCCTTGCAAAAGGCGATCCGGCAAAGACCAACCTTGGCTACACGCAGTCGGGAAACCATGTGATCGGAGGGCCGCAGGGTCTGCCGATCCTCAAACCGCCCTACAGCGAACTGGTCGCGACCGACATGAACGCGGGCGTGCATCTCTGGCGCATTCCCACCGGCAAGGCGTCGGACTTCATCCGGAATCATCCCGCACTGAAGGGGCTAAACCTGAATTTCGACAGCATGGGACAGTACGACATACGGCCCAGCCCGCTGTTGACGAGTAGACTGTTGTTTCTCGGGGAGTCCGGAAACCTGGCCGGCGGTTCGGGCGGACCCATGTTGCGCGCGTACGACAAGACCGATGGCCGGGCGGTGTGGGAGATGGCGATGCCGACGCTGGTGACCGGCGCGCCGATGACCTACATGCACGACGGTCGGCAGTACGTTGTGGCGGCGGTGTCGGCACTCGGACAGCCGGCGGAAATCGTGGCGGTGACACTGGGCGGCGGCAGCGGCAATGGGGCGGCGGCGCCGGCAGGCGGCGTGGCGCTGGCGGCGGCGCCGGCATCGGCAACGGCGGTCGCGGCGGCGATAGAAGCGGCGCCCGGGGAGCTGACGCTCGGCGAGGCGACCTTCGCGCGCACCTGCGCCATCTGCCATGGACCGGCCGGAGCGGGCCTGCCGCAAGGCGCCGCCCCGCCGCTGACGGGCCGCGTCGATTTCGCCAATGTCACGCGCGCCATTGCGCAGGGCGCCGGCGAGATGCCGGCCATGGCCAACATGCTTACGCCGGCGGAAATCGACGCCATTGGCAAGTATGTGGTGAAAACGCTGGGAGCCCCCCGCGCCCGCGCTGGCGGAGGCCCGGTCGAGGATTAGCGGGTTGCGGCTCCCCGCCGGACGTGCGCGCGACCAGTATTGCCTTGTGGACCTTCGCGGCGCGCTGGTAGTAGGCTCACGCAAAGACTGCGGGGATCGATCCCGCGCTTCTCACGGGGGATACAGATTTGCAGGCCACGGACATCAGTCGTCCGGACTATTTCCATAAGGTCGTAGATTGCCAGTGGGCGTGTCCGGCGCATACCCCGGTGCCGGAATACATCCGTCTCATCGCGGACCGGCGCTACACCGACGCCTATATGGTTAACTGGAAGTCCAACGTCTTCCCGGGCATTCTCGGCCGGACCTGCGACCGGCCGTGCGAGCCGGCCTGCCGGCGCGGCCGGGTCGAGGACGAGCCCGTCGCGATCTGCCGCCTGAAGCGGGTGGCGGCCGACAACAAGGACGATATCTCCGCACTTCTGCCGGGCGTGGCGCCGCGCAACGGCCGAAAGATCGCCTGCATCGGAGCGGGTCCGGCCTCGCTGACCGTCGCACGCGACCTCGCGCCGCTTGGCTATGAGGTTCATGTCTTTGACAGCGACCGGCGGGCCGGCGGCATGATCCGCAGCCAGATTCCGCGCTTTCGCCTTCCCGAGGTAGTCATCGACGAGGAGGTTGGCTACATCACCGGGCTTGGCCTCGTGATGCACCTCGAACACGGGGTCACCAGCATGAAAGCCCTGCTGGCCGAGGACTATGACGCCATTTTCGTTGGCACGGGCGCGCCGCGCGGACGCGATCTCGACCTGCCCGGCCGCGCCGAAGCGAAGGCCAACATCCACATCGGCATCGACTGGCTGTCCAACGTCTCCTTCGAGCACACCCACAAGATCGGCCGGCGCGTCATCGTGCTGGGCGGCGGCAACACCGCGATGGACTGCTGCCGCACGGCGCGCCGGCTTGGAGGCGAGGACGTCAAGGTGATCGTCCGCTCGGGCTATGAGGAAATGAAAGCCTCGCCCTGGGAGAAGGAAGACGCGGTTGGCGAGGACATTCCCATCCTCAACTTCCTCGTGCCGAAAGCCTTTACACACATCAAGGGCAGACTGACGGGCGTCACTTTCGAAAAAGTGAAACCCGAGATCGACGCCAATGGCCGCCGGAATCTCGTGCCGACCGGCGAGCCCGACCAGCATTTCGAATGCGATGACGTGCTCGTGGCCGTGGGCCAGGAAAACGCCTTTCCGTGGATCGAGCGCGACATCGGCATCGCCTTCGACAAATGGAACATGCCCGTCGTCGGCCAGGAGACGATGCAGGCCTCGAATCCGCGGGTCTTCTTCGGCGGCGACGCAGCCTTCGGCCCCAAGAACATCATCTGGGCCGTCGCCCACGGGCACGCGGCAGCCGTCTCCATCGACAAATTTCTAAATGGGGAGGACGTCGCGATCCGTCCGCCGCCGGGGGTCACCGTGTTCAGCCAGAAGATGGGCATTCACGAATGGTCCTACGACAACGACATCGCCAATGACCGGCGCTACAAGGTGCCTCACAAGGAAAAAGCGATCGCGCTGAAGAACATCAAGACGGAGGTGGAACTCGGCTTCGACCAGGTGGTCGGCTTCAAGGAAGCGCAGCGCTGCCTCAACTGCGACGTGCAGACGGTGTTCACGGCCAAGGCGTGCATCGAGTGCGACGCGTGCGTCGACATCTGCCCGATGGACTGCATCACCTTCACCGAAAACGGCGAGGAAGCCGACCTGCGCACGCGCCTCAGTGCGCCGGCCATGAACCTGACGCAGGACATCTACGTCGCGGGCGGCCTGCCCACCGGACGCATCATGGCGAAGGACGAGGATGTCTGCCTGCATTGCGGTCTCTGCGCCGAGCGATGCCCGACCGGCGCGTGGGACATGCAGAAATACATCATCGACATCACACAGGCAGGTCCCGCATGCCGGCAGACACGCTGAGCGAGACAAGCATGACGGCGCCCACGCCGCTCGCGGCCGTGAACGATTTTGTCGTCAAGTTCGCCAATGTGAACGGGTCCGGTTCGGCGAGCGCCAACGGGCTGTTCGCCAAGGCGATCATCCGGATGGGCGTGCCGGTGGCCGCGCGCAACATCTTCCCGTCCAACATCCAGGGCCTCCCGACCTGGTATGAGGTGCGCGTCAGCGAGGCGGGCCATCTTGGCCGACGGGGCGGGGTGGATCTCGCCGTGCCGCTGAACCCGCAGACCTGGGACGACGATGTGCGGGAGATCGTGCCGGGCGGCTACCTCTTCTACGATTCGACCAAACCCATGCCGGCGGACAAGTTTCGTGAAGACGTTCATGTCGTTGGCGTGCCGCTGACGGCGATCTGCAATGCGGCCTACACACTCCCGCGCGAACGCCAGCTGTTCAAGAACATCGCCTATGTCGGCGCCCTGTCGCACCTCATCGGCATCGAGCCCGCCGTGGTCGAGACCGCGCTGGCGGAAGAGTTCGCCTCCAAGCCCAAGCTGATCGGCGCCAACATCCGGGCTTTCAATCTCGGGCGGGACTGGGCGGCTGAAAACCTTTCGCCGCTTGGTCTCCGGCTTCGGCGCGCCGACGCGGTGGGCGACCGCATCTTCGTCGAGGGCAATAATGCGGCAGCGCTAGGGGCCGTCTATGGC
>Ga0163147_10008262_pt1 | contig 11582 bp, 10 predicted proteins | sample OliLakLV19MP6G1_FD_148597 | JGI IMG/M metagenome (GOLD analysis project Ga0163147, IMG submission 148597) | Freshwater microbial mat bacterial communities from Lake Vanda, McMurdo Dry Valleys, Antarctica- Oligotrophic Lake LV.19.MP6.G1 | ecosystem: Environmental > Aquatic > Freshwater > Lake >...
ATATTTGTCGCTCCTCATGGCCCTTTTATTTGTGAGTCAAATCCCTCTGGGAAACAATGGTTTGGATTAAGCGACTGGGACCCCTTACGAATTTTAAAAGAAATTCAAGAGATCACTCCTGCCTTTAATCGATATTTAGATGGGTTATTAAAGCTTTACGATTTACCTCCTGAAAAACTGGCGTTGGTGGGTTTTTCTCAAGGAGCTATGCTATCCTTGCATATCGCTCTTGTAAGACCTCAATGCGGGGGAGTTGTGGCCTATTCAGGAGCTTTGTTAGAGGATCCCACGGAATTCAAGATCGCGCGCCCCCCTGTCCTGCTTGTCCATGGGACAGAGGATCAAGTGCTCCCAGCGTCCTTCTCAGAAACTGCTGAAAGTCGTTTGAAAACCATAGGCGTTCCCGTTACTCTTTCTCTTTTTCCGAATCTTGATCATGGGATTGATGAGAGAGGTCTCGCAATGGGAGGAGCTTTTTTGAAAGATCATTTATATAAAAACTCACCGTCTGATTGAGCCTCACTTAAGAGAGAAATTTTACCACTCCCATCCGACCCCAAAGCAACTGAGAAGCCGCTTCTCGCCTATTATTGAATGCCCTGCACTAAAGAAAATTTTAAGATCTTTTGTAAGAAAATAATATCCCCCAGCATTAATGAGAGTAAGTTCTTGAGCCATGAGCGTATCTTTATTTTGATAGACAAGTTCTATTCCTAAGGTAAGTTCTTCGGTAAACTCGTACCTTACTTTTCCTCCTCCAAAAAAATAATTGAGCTTCCCAGGCGCTGAATTAATAGCATACCCTCCCCCTATATCCACTTTCCAAGCCCCCCATTTTTTTTGGAACCAAAAAGGAAGACGCGCCCATACTTTTCCGTTCCCTAAAGAGAGATTTGCATTGCCCGTTGGTAAATCTACGATAGGAAAAAAGGCGGCTTGAAAGCCTCCTTCATCAAAGAAACGATACTTTGCTCCCACTGAAATGTCCCTCAGACCCGTATGTGTTGTGCGCCCAGGCCTTGAGGGGATTGGTATATGTGTTATTAGAGATGTTGAAAATTGTAAGCCCAAATTGGGAAGCGCTCCCCACTTTCCGGAGACTCCTGGACTGTGCAACATACCTGCCGTTCGCGTTTGATCAAAAATGGTATATATTTCTGCGGCAACATGTTGATAAGCGATTGGTGTTGGGTCAAAAGTAATAAAAGGAATTCGAGCACAGGCTTGTTGTTTAAATAAAATAAAAATTAAAATATAAATCGTTGTTTTTATATAATTCTTCATTTTTTTATTTTTCTTAATGAATCGGCAAAGTCTCTCACAAAAGTCCATAGGAGACAATATTTTTGTTAGAACAAAAAGCACCTCCTCCCTTGTTAAACGAAGACGAACAGAGTAATAATTTAGCCAATTCATAAACAAGGAATCAGCATGGCACGACCAAAAATTGCCCTTATAGGAGCCGGACAAATTGGGGGGACACTTGCTTATCTTGTGGGCTTGAAAGACCTCGGAGATATGGTTCTCATTGATGTTGCAGAAGGAATTCCTCAGGGAAAAGCCCTTGATATTGCAGAATCCGCCCCTATCGAAGGATTTGATGGCGTTTTTAAAGGCAGCAATGATTACAAAGACTTAGCCGGGGCAGATGTGGTCATTGTCACTGCAGGGGTGCCACGCAAACCTGGGATGAGTCGCGATGATCTTTTAGGGATTAATACAAAAATTATCCGCGCTGTTGCCCAAGGAATTCGCGAATACTGTCCGGAGGCTTTCGTGATTGTCCTGACTAACCCCTTAGATGTGATGGTGAGTGTGCTGCAGGAAGCGTCAACCCTTCCCCCTCATCGGGTGGTCGGGATGGCAGGTGTTTTAGACAGTGCCCGTTTTCGTTATTTTCTGGCTCAAGAATTTAAGGTGTCCGTTGAGGATGTCTATGCGTCCGTCTTAGGCGGTCATGGAGATTCCATGGTGCCGTTAATCCGCTATTCAACGGTGGCAGGGATTCCTTTGCCGGATCTTATCCGCATGAAATGGACGGCCCAAGAAAGACTGGATGCCATTGTTGCGCGCACACGTCAGGGAGGGGGCGAAATTGTTAACCTTCTCAAAACAGGCTCGGCCTTTTATTCTCCTGCGTCTTCAGCCATTGCCATGGCCGAATCCTATTTGCGTGATAAAAAAAGAATTTTTCCTTGTGCGGCTTGGTTACAAGGAGAATATGGTGTGAAAGATCTTTACGTGGGGGTTCCCATTGTTCTGGGGGCTAGTGGCGTTGAGCGCATTATAGAGCTTCACCTCAACGAAGAGGAGCGGGCTATGTTTGATCATTCAGTAACTGCCGTGCGTGACTTAGTTGCAGCTGTTAAGATGGTGGATCAGAGAGAGGGTGTTTCGACATGAATATCCACGAATACCAAGCTAAAGCGCTGCTGCGATCTTACGGTGTTTCTGTCCCCCAAGGAGGGATTGCCTTTACATCAAAAGAGGCAAAAGAAGTTGCTGAAACATTGCCAGGACCTTGGGTTATTAAAGCCCAAATCCATGCTGGAGGACGTGGCAAAGGAGGCGGCGTTAAGGTTGTAAAATCCCTGGAAGAGGTGGACATCATAGCGTCTCAGATCTTAGGGATGACGCTTGTTACCCCTCAAACAGGCCCCCAAGGAAAGCTCGTAAAAAAAGTTTATATAGAGGAAGGCTGCGCTATTGAGCGCGAATTATACGTGAGCCTTTTGGTGGATCGAGCCACCTCTCGCTTGATTTTTCTAGCCTCAACGGAAGGGGGGATGGATATTGAAGAGGTGGCCAAAACGCATCCTGAAAAAATTATCAAGGTAACTCTTGATCCCGCCGTTGGTTTTCAGTCCTTTCATGGGAGACGGCTTGCTTATGGGTTGGGACTTAAGGGCGATCAAATTAAGGATTTAACCCGATTAGCTAAAGGCCTTTATGAGGCTTTTGTGACTCTTGATGCCACTCTTATGGAAATTAACCCGCTTGTTGTCACAAAAGATAATAAACTCCTCGCCCTTGATGTCAAAATGAGCTTTGATGACAATGCTCTTTACCGCCATCCAGAGATAGAGGCCTTACGAGATCTTGAGGAAGAAGATCTAACGGAATACAAGGCTGCTCAACAGGGACTCAGCTACATTAAGCTCGATGGAAATATTGGATGTATGGTGAATGGGGCTGGTCTTGCAATGGCTACCATGGATATCATTAAACTTTATGGGGGAGCGCCTGCTAACTTTCTGGATGTGGGAGGAGGGGCGCCGCGAGAGCGTGTCACGGAAGCTTTTAAAATTATCCTCTCTGATGCGAATGTTAAAGGAATCCTTGTGAACATCTTTGGGGGTATTATGCGGTGTGACATTATTGCTGAGGGAATTACACAAGCCGTTAAAGACGTGAAGCTCCACGTGCCCCTGGTCGTTCGCCTTGAAGGAACCAACGTTGCTTTAGGGAAAGAAATTTTTGCAAAATCAGGGCTTCCCATTATTTCTTTAGATAACCTTTCTGACGCCGCGCAACGCATCGTTCAAGATGTGAAAGAGGCTGCCTAATGTCTATTCTCGTCAATTCTTCTACAACAGTTATTTGCCAAGGGTTTACGGGCGCTCAAGGGACTTTCCATTCAGAACAAGCCATAGCTTATGGCACCAAAATGGTGGGAGGAGTGACACCTGGAAAAGGAGGAACGCTTCACCTAGGTCTCCCTGTTTTTAATACGGTTCAAGAAGCTGTTCATGCAACAGGGGCTACAGCTTCTGTTATTTATGTGCCCGCTCCCTTCGCGGAAGATGCCATATTAGAAGCCATCGATGCAAAACTCGCCCTTGTTGTGTGCATTACAGAGGGTATTCCTATTTTGGATATGATGCGGGTGAAACGGGCTTTAACAGGATCATCAACACGCCTCATTGGCCCTAATTGCCCTGGTATTATTACGCCAGGAGAATGCAAAATCGGCATTATGCCGGGCTATATTCATAAGCCAGGCGGGGTAGGCGTTATCTCTCGCTCAGGCACACTGACCTATGAAGCCGTTGCTCAACTCACCGCTGTGGGCTTAGGACAATCCACCTGCATTGGTATTGGAGGAGATCCCATCCATGGGCTCAGCTTTGTTGATTGCCTTGAATTATTTCATCAAGATCCTCACACTGATTCTGTTGTACTCATTGGAGAAATTGGAGGGGGTGCAGAAGAAGAGGCGGCGCTCTTTTTGAAATCCTGTAAAAATCCCAAGCCTGTGGTTGCTTTTATTGCAGGTCTTACGGCGCCCCCTGGTCGACGCATGGGCCATGCAGGGGCTGTGATCTCTGGGTCAGAAGGGGGGGCTGAAGATAAAATTGAGGCCTTGCGAAGTGCAGGGGTTGTGGTTACCACCTCTCCTGCGTGTATTGGTGAGACGTTACAAGAAGTTTTGGCCAATCGCAAAGTTTGATTTTTTTTTGGAAACTCTGTAAAATGCTAAAATTACTATAATAAACTATAGAAATGTATACTGGTCAGATGACGTCTTCCGCTTCCACATGGGCAGATAAAAATCATTCCTTTCTTACAGGGGATAATGCTCTTTATGTCGCCCAACTTTATGCTTCATATCTGCATGATCCTGCGTCAGTTGATGAGGAATGGCGCCATTATTTTTCTTCTCTTAAAGATAAGGACATCCAGGCCTTAAAAGACGTAACGGGGCCGAGTTGGACGACAGAATCACGATCTTTCAAAAAGAAGACAACACCCGCAGACGCTAAAGGAGCCATTTTAGATTCGATCCGCGCTATTATGTTAATCCGGGCCTATCGTGCACGGGGACATATGATTGCTTCATTGGATCCCTTGGGTCTTCCAAAACCAGACCTTTTTCCTGAGCTTGATCCGCACACCTATGGATTTCAGGAAAAAGACTATGATCGCCCCATTTTTATTGATGATGTGCTGGGCCTTTCTTCTGCAACGCTTCGCGAAATTTTAACCCGGTTGCGTCAGACCTATTGTGGAACAATTGGTATCGAATTTCTCCATATACAAGATCCTGTTAGAAAGCTCTGGCTTCAAAAGCATATCGAAGGAGAAAATAAAGATGAGCCTGGTTTTGGGGGGCCTATTCAAGATGTGCAATGGAAAAAACAAATTTTAAAAGAACTAATGGCTGCGGAAGACTTTGAACAATTTTTACATAAAAAATATCCTGCTGCAAAACGATTTGGCTTGGATGGAGGAGAAAGTTTTGTTCCTGGACTTACAGAAGCCTTAAGACAATCCTCAGCCCTTGGCGTAGAAGAAGTTGTTATAGGGATGGCTCATCGGGGTCGCCTTAACGTTCTTGCCAATGTTATGGGAAAACCCTATCAAGCGATTTTTTCAGAATTTCAAGGTCAAAACCATAACCCGGACCAAGTTCAAGGATCAGGAGATGTGAAGTATCACTTGGGAACTTCTATGGACCGAGAGTTCAATGGACGAAAAATGCATCTTTCTTTAACAGCTAACCCCTCGCACTTAGAAGCGGTGGATCCGGTTGTCATAGGCAAGGTGCGTGCGAAGCAAGATCAGCGAGGTGATAAGGAACGGTCCAAAGTCATGGGGATTTTGCTTCATGGAGACGCTGCCTTTTCTGGACAAGGCATCGTGGCAGAAACCTTTATGCTCTCTTATCTTCAGGGTTATCATACAGGGGGAACTTTCCATGTGATTATCAATAATCAAATTGGATTTACAACAAGTCCTGATCACGCGCGTTCTTCTGTTCATTGTTCCGATTTGGCTATGATCGTTCAAGCCCCTATCTTTCATGTCAATGGAGATGATCCTGAGGCTGTTGTAAAGGTGATGCGCCTTGCAGCTGAATATCGTCAAATGTTTAAGTCAGATGTGGTGATCGATCTCGTGTGTTACAGACGGTTTGGTCATAACGAAGCGGATGAGCCGGTTTTTACACAGCCTCTTATGTACAAAGCCATTGCAAGCCATCCCAGTATTTGTCAAATTTACACGCAACAATTGATCGAGAATGGCTCTATTACACAAGATGAAGCTATTTCTCTTCAGAAAACCATTAAAGAAGATCTCCAAAAAAACTTTCAGGAATCAACATCATATAAATCTTCTAAAGCAGATTGGCTCGCGGGAAGATGGGAAGGACTCACCGCAAAAAAAGAAAAAGAAATCTCAACGCCTACAGGTGTCCCAAGAAAAACCCTTGCTTCAATAGGAACGGCCGTGTGTCAAATCCCCAAGGATTTTCATCTTCATCCTAAGCTTGTACGAGCTCTTGCGTCTCATCAAGAGATGGTTACGAGTGATCGTGCCGTAGATTGGACTATGGCAGAGATTCTAGCCGTTGGATCGCTCTTGGAGGAAAAGTATTCTGTGCGCCTTAGCGGCCAAGATACAGGGCGAGGAACTTTTAGCCAACGTCACATGATTTTAAGAAACCAAGAGACGGAAGAAAAATATATTCCATTGAATCACTTATCCAAAACTCAAGCCCCTCTTGAGGTGTGGGATAGTCCTTTAGCAGAAGCCTCTGTTCTTGGATTTGAGCTTGGGTATAGCTATGCGGAGCCCAATTCTCTTGTTATGTGGGAAGCCCAATTTGGAGATTTTTCAAATGGAGCCCAAGTGATTATTGATCAATTTCTTGTCGCAGGCGAAGCTAAATGGCTTAGAATGTCTGGTCTTGTGATGCTTTTACCCCATGGGTATGAAGGCCAAGGACCAGAACATTCTTCCGCACGCCTTGAGCGTTATCTCCAACTTTGCGGCGAAGACAATATACAAGTGGTAAATTGTACAACCCCTGCCAATTATTTTCACGTCTTACGTCGACAAATTCATCGGAACTATCGTAAGCCCTTAATTGTGATGACGCCGAAGTCATTGTTACGCCATAAACTTGTCGTCTCTCCCTTAAAGGACTTTGAAAAAGAAACTCATTTTCAAGAAGTTATTCCGGATTTAGTGAAGGATCCGTCTCGTGTCATTTTATGCTCTGGAAAGGTATATTATGACTTGCTAGAAAAACGGGAAGCTCAGAAGATTAAAGATATTGCGATCATTCGTCTTGAACAGATATATCCCTTTCCTTTTGAGACCCTTGTGAAAATATTACTGCCTTACACAAAAGCTGATCTGGTATGGTGTCAAGAGGAGCCCATGAACATGGGAGCCTGGACCTTTTTAGATCGACGTTTGGAGGCGGTTTTAGAAAAGGTAAAGATGCGTCTTACACGTCCTCTGTACATTGGGCGTCCTGAAGCTGCATCCACAGCCACGGGTCTTTTAAGTCGTCACCTCTTTGAACAAGATCTTTTGGTAAGTCAGGCGCTTAGGCTAAAAAACGAGGAAAAAAATGAGCCAAAAACAAGACATTAAAGTTCCTCCCATGGGAGAATCCATCACAGAAGCAACGCTTGCGCGTTGGCTTAAGAAAGAAGGTGATGCAGTTGAGATGGATGAACCATTGGTTGAACTTGAAACGGACAAAGTCACTCTTGAAGTAAGTTCTCCTGCAACAGGAGTTCTCTCTGAGGTTCTTGTAAAACAAGGAGAAACTGTTGAAATTGATACGCTTATCGGACGAGTAACAGAAGGTGCGTCCTCTGCAGCACCTCAAGAAAAACATCCCGTAACTTCCGCACCACCTGTTTCTAAGAAAGCGTCTCCTTCATCTGTGGTTAAGGAAAGTCCAAAAACGCGCTCTCGCCAAGAGGAAGAAGAGAGAATCCCCATGAGCCGGTTGCGCCAGCGCATTGGTGAGCGCTTAAAAGAAGCCCAAAACACAGCGGCTATTCTGACCACCTTTAATGAGGTGGATATGACAAACATTATAAATCTTCGCACACAACTTAAAGACTCCTTTGAAAAAAAACATGGGGTAAAGCTTGGATTTATGTCTTTTTTCGTCAAAGCTTGCCTTGTGGCGTTGAAAGAAATTCCTGCGGTAAATGCGGAAATTGATGGCGATGATTTTATCTACAAAAACTATTACGATATTGGAGTAGCCGTTGGAACGCCTCAAGGGCTCGTCGTTCCCGTGGTGCGAGACGCGGATCAAAAAAGCTTTGCCCATATTGAACAAGATATTGCAGATCTTAGCCAGAAAGCGCGAGATGGCAAACTTACCATGCAAGACTTAACGGGAGGAACCTTTACCATTTCTAATGGCGGTGTATATGGTTCCTTGATGTCTACTCCCATCCTCAACCCTCCTCAATCAGGTATCTTAGGGATGCATAAAATACAAGACCGTGCGGTTGTTATAGATGACAAAATTGAAGTTCGCCCCATGATGTATTTGGCTCTTTCCTATGATCATCGCCTTATCGATGGCCGGGAAGCCGTAACCTTTTTGGTGCGCGTGAAGGAATGCCTTGATAACCCTGAGCGCCTATTGCTGGGTATGTGAAATGAGTTTTTCTTGTAGAGGGTCCAAAAAAGGCGTATTCTATTGAACAATAAATACAATATGAGGACACCATGACAAAGTCAGAGTTAATTCATAAGTTAAGTCAACAGTTTCCAGATATGTCTCTCCGGAAAGTTGAAAAATCCGTCGATGTAATTTTTGCAGAAATAAGTAATGCTTTAGCCAAAGGAAACCGTGTGGAATTGCGCGGCTTTGGGGCTTTTTCCGTGCGCTATCGGGAGCGACGCCTTGGGCGTAATCCGCGGACAGGAGAAAAAGTGGAAGTTGAAGGCAAAAACGTTCCTTTTTTTAAAGCTGGAAAAGGCCTTCGAGAACGACTGAATGCGTCTAAAGGAGCAAAGTAAGCACGACTTCAGAAAACCTCTACATTCATAAAATTCTCCTAGATAGAAATATAAAAATAGCAGTAGGATGAGGCATGCATCTCGTCTTATATCAACCTGAAATTCCTCAAAATGTGGGAACTTTGATACGCTTTGGAGCGTGCATGGGAATTCCTCTCGATATTATAGAGCCTTGCGGTTTTCTTTTTACAGACAAACACTTGAAAAGGTCTGGGATGGACTATGAGGAGATGGCAAGCGTTCAGCGATTTATTTCTTGGCAATCTTTTTGTATGACGCGGAAAGAGGGGCGGCGCATAGCCGTGCTCCCAGGGTCCCCTCAAAGCTATGTAGACTTTTCTTTTTCTTCTTCGGATCTTTTAATCATGGGACAAGAAAGTGTTGGCTTTCCTGCGCATATTGTAGAGGAGTGTCATGAAACTGTGTCTATTCCTATGGTGCCAGGAAGGCGATCACTCAATCTTGCCGTAGCAGCCGCAATTGTAACAACTGAAGCCTTACGTCAAACGCATCAACTTTCAGGAGGGTCTTATGCACCGTAAAGAACAACAACTATTGGCGTCTTCATGGTTTTCAGATTTGCAAGAGCAGTTAATTAAAAGTTTGGAGGAATTTGAAAAAAAGTCAAAATTTGTCCGTAAACCTTGGACACGCCCAGGGGGAGGTGGCGGGACAATGGCTCTCTTAGAAGGAGACGTTTTTGAAAAGGCGGGTGTGAATGTTTCAACGGTTTTTGGTGAATTCTCTGAAGAATTTCGCACACAGATCCCTGGAGCTGAAGAAAATCCTCATTTTTGGGCCAGTGGTCTTTCTGTCGTGATCCATCCTCGCTCTCCTCATATTCCCATTGTGCATATGAATACGCGTATGATTATGACAGAAAAACAATGGTTCGGAGGAGGAGCTGACCTTACGCCTTGTTTTCCTGTGGATAAGGATACAAAAGATTTTCACGCAGCCCTCAAAAAAGCTTGTGATGCCTTTGATGAAACTTATTACTTTACATTTAAACAGGCTGCAGATGAGTATTTTTATCTCCCTCATCGTCAAGAAGCACGTGGAGTTGGCGGTATTTTTTACGACTATTTGAATACGGGCAATTGGGAAAAAGACTTTGCCTTTACGCAAGAAGTGGGCCGTACCTTTGCTTATATTTATCCGGAGCTTGTGCGTCGGCACCTGAACACACCTTGGACAGAGCTAGAGCGCACAGCTCAGTTAAAAAAACGAGGGCGGTACGTTGAATTTAATCTTCTTTATGATCGGGGGACGCTCTTTGGTCTTAAGACAGCTGGGAATATAGAGGCAATTTTGATGTCTCTTCCCCCTTTAGTGCAATGGGCATCTTAAAAAGTTAAGTGAGGCATAAAAAAATCCCCGCACATGGCGGGGATTCTTTTAAAGAACAAGTTCTTTGGTTAAGCTTAATAAATAAACTTAATTGTCAAAGCAACTTTGTTATATTGTGGCTTTGTAGTCCAAGAAACGCCAGTAGCAGCATCTGCAAATTTTTGTGATGAAGTTACTGTTCCTGTGTACTCAAGTCCTGCAATAACATGCTTTGCGAGCAAGAAGTCTACGCCTGCACCCCAGAGGAAGCTGTTGAAACGCTTCTTCTGTTGGTCAATGCGTACATTCCCAGGATATGTTTGAAGACTTCTCGTCCATTGAGAATTGTCCCATCCGAGAATGATCTTAGGCGCAACAAGGTTGCAAATGACGTAAGAAAGATTAGCTCTTGCTTGGATAGAGTTTTGGAGACGTAATGTGTCTTGGAAAGCATTAGCTACATCTCTGTAGCGTCCTTTTGTGCTGGTCCAGTTGAAGACACCTTCAAGGCCAAGGCCAAAATTGCCAAAACGATGAGTGTATCCTACGTTAAGACCGCCATCAAATCCATCAACGCCGAGTCTGTTTTGAAAGTTTACAGGCTCATCACCTGCGATTGCAAGAGATGTTTTTGCGAAACCAATGCCATATCCAACGTTACCACCAAGGTGAAAACCTTGGAAAGCCTTTGGGCATGGGCAAGGGTTTGCAACTGGAACTGCGCCAGGAGCTGCTACTGCAACAGGTGCTTGTGCGGATGCCCAAGTTGCTACAGTGGTTGAGAGTGCGAGTGCGAATAAAGAAACTTTCTTCATTTGTATATCCTTTCTTGAAAGTTAGCACGAATACTCATATCATAGCTTCTTCCAGTGCTTAGAAAAATTTTAATGATTTATAAAAAAAACTTTCAGAAAGTTGCAAATATACAACGATGGCTCTTATACCAATGACAAAACTTCGCTTTGCTCCGTCTCCTACAGGATATCTTCACTTAGGAAATACCCGTACAGCTCTTATCAACTGGCTCTACGCACGTGCCCACAAGGGTCATTTCATCTTACGCCTTGATGACACAGATGTAGCGAGGTCTCAACAAAAATATGCGGATCAAATTCAAGAAGACTTGCTGTGGTTGGGGCTTGCCTATGATGAGGTGGTTAAACAATCAGATCGTCTGAAGGATTACGAAAAAGCGGCCGATTTTCTTAAAGCTAAGGATCGTCTCTATGCGTGCTATGAGATGCCCGAAGAACTCGACTTGCAACGAAAGATCCAAATCTCCTCAGGAAAACCTCCTCTTTACAATAGAGCGGCCCTTTCGCTAACGCCTGCTCAAGTGGAAAAGTATAAAGATGAAGGAAGAAAACCTCACTGGCGTTTTAAAATGGAAAAAGGAGAGATTCGGTGGCATGACTTGATTCGAGGAGACGTTGTTTTTCAAGGTGATCTGCTGAATGACCCTATTGTAA
>Ga0163147_10008263_pt1 | contig 11577 bp, 16 predicted proteins | sample OliLakLV19MP6G1_FD_148597 | JGI IMG/M metagenome (GOLD analysis project Ga0163147, IMG submission 148597) | Freshwater microbial mat bacterial communities from Lake Vanda, McMurdo Dry Valleys, Antarctica- Oligotrophic Lake LV.19.MP6.G1 | ecosystem: Environmental > Aquatic > Freshwater > Lake >...
GGATTTGGGCCACATTAGCGAGGGCACTCAAGGGATTGCGTAGCTCGTGCGCGACCGCTGACAGGAGGTGGTCCTTCTGCCTGTCGGCCTCTTCCAGCTCCCGCGTCCGCGCGCGCAGTTCGTCCTCTAGCCGCCGGTGGTCGGTCATGTCGCGGATGGCACTGGCCATGAGAACCCCCTCCTCGTTCGGCAGGGGGCTGAGCGATACGTCGATGGGGAACTCGCGGCCGTCCTTCCGTAAGCCGATCAGGTCGAGGCCGCGGCCCATTGGCCGCGGGTGCATGTCGTCGGAATACGCCTGGCGCTGCGCGACGTGCGAGCCGCGAAGGCGTTCCGGCATGAGCACCTCGAGGGGGCGGCCGAGTAGCTCCTCCCGGAGGTAGCCAAAGAGCCTCTCAGCTTGGCGGTTGACCTGGACGATCACCCCGCCCCCGTCGATGATCACGACCGCGTCGGGGGCGGCTTCGAGGAAGCCGTGGAAGAGCCGCTCGGGCTGACCGGCGTGGGGCATCCGTCCAGCGGTTGGGTGTTCGATGCTGGTCACAATGCGACTTGCCTCCTTGTCGGTCATCCCGGTCGTCATTGCCCGTGGACGTCTTGATTGTACCGGTGGACTGCGAGAGGTCGCTTCTCCGCTCGCCGAACGCTCCGGTTCAGCGGCGGGCCGCGCAGAGGGCCGTCCGGGGCAACCGGTCGTTGGGCGGCAGTACGCCGAGGCGAGATCTTCACGGCCAGTATAACCACGTGGACGATCGCGGGCCGCCCCCGTTACCGTACCCCCCCGTAATCAAGGCGCGGCCGCCCGTGAGCGGCGCGACGGCGGAGAACTGACCTGCCATTCGAGCTGCGCCGGCAACCACGGCGAACGTGCGTGCATGCGGGTCGTACACCTCAGCTTGCGGCGCACCTCCCGAAATCAAGACCAGGCCGTTGGGAAGCACGAGGCTGGTGCCAGCATGCTTGTGACGAGCGAGCTTCATCTGCGGCCCTGCGATGAAAGTCGCCATCTTCGGATCGAACAACTCCGACGAATCGTACATCCCCCGTTCGTCGCGTTCGTCCGAACCGGCGGTGACAAGTACGTGGCCATCCGGAAGTAGGACCGCATCGTGCTTGTGGCGGCGAGTGCGCATGTCGCCGGCGCGGGTGAAGACGCCCATGGAAGTATCGTACAGCTCGGCCGACGCATGAATCGTGATGTCCGCCCTCCGACCTCGGTGCCCGCCAACGATCAGCACCCGCCCGTCCAACAGCCGGACGCCCACGTGGCTTTCGCGAGCCACGGACATGTTTCCCGTAGACAAGAATCGGCCCGTCGCGGGGTCGTAGAGCTCTGCGCTGGACAGGAAGTCCCAGCCCGGTCCGACACCTCCGGCGATGAGAACCTTCCCATCATCCAGAAGGACGGCAATGTGGCCGGCCCGTGCAGCGAGCAGCGGCCCCGTCGAGGCGAACGAGTTCGTCGCCGGGTCGAATATCTCCGCGGCTGCGAGCGTCGTTGCGCCTTCACCAGAGCCACCTGCGATCAACACCCTTCCGTCTGGCAGCAGTGTGGCGGTGTGGCTGTGGCGTGTCGCCACCATCGGGGGGAGTGCGGTGAATTGTCCGGCATCCACGCTCCAGACTTCGGCGGCCCGCGCGGACCCCTTCTCCACGAAGCCACCCGCCACCAGAACGCGGCCGTCGGGCAGCGCCGTTGCCGTGTGGGCGGCCCGCGCGACGCTCATGGCCGGCGCCGGAACCAGCACGCCGTGGGACAATCGCTTGCTCGGATCGGCCGCATTGCCGTTGCTGACGGGCCGACCCAGGCCGCTGGCCGTAAAGCTCAACGTCAACAAAACACCCAGTATTGCTAGAGCTGACGATGTGTGCTTCATGAGGCCCTTTATCTTTTCTGAAACGGCGTGCATCGTGTCCACCCAACTTTTGAGATCAGCCGCATGCGAAGGCTGGCGAAGACAGCCGTAGCCGGTCGGCTGTAGCGAAGGGTTGTGCCGCGTTCTGATTGATCTCACGACAGTAGGCCGAGATTGAGCCTCCAGACACTGAACGTCAGTGCCGAGGCGAATGTGACCCACGCCAAGTAAGGCATGAGCAAGGCTGCACCAAGCCGGCTGATACGCCAGAACGAAATGACAGTGGCAGCGATCAGGCACCATAGAAGCAGTATCTCAGCGAACGCGAAGCCGCCTTGGTGCCAGACGAAGAAAAGCCAACTCCACAAAGCGTTCGCGGCAAGCTGGGCAATGAAGAGGACCAAGGCGCCGCGAGCTCTAGTGAAGCCACGTGTGCGCCAAACCAACCATGCGGACACGCCCATGAGGACGTAGAGCGCCGACCAGACAGGACCGAACAGCCAGCTAGGCGGCGCCCAAGAGGGGCGGCTCAGTTCGCTGTAGAACGTGCCAGCAGTGGCGGAAGCAAGTGCACCGATTGCCGCAGTGGCGAACGTCAGGAGAAGCCAACCCAGAAGGCCGGTGGCTTGTCGCGATACCGAGAATGGCAGTGATCGATTCACAATTCGGCCTAACGCTCTGGCGGTCAGCGGCGCGGCAAAGCCGCGTCCGCTGCACCGCCATGTTAGGCGGACTTCCTAGAAAACAAGCTGACTGCGTTCCGTGGAAGCTCGATGGGGAAGAAGAATCCAGCCGGGTACAGGTAGTCCTCGCCCGACTCATCAACGACACGCACGAGGCCTCTTCCTTCCGCGACGTGGTCTGAGATGATCCGATATACCTTACGGACCTCGAGGGCCGCCGAGTATCCACGGTTCTTGACGCACAACGCGTAGCGATAATGTTTTGCCATGTTCACTCCAGAAGTCGTTTGATCTTCATCTCGCGCCGTCCGACGCCGTGCGCCTCGTACCAGTGTACCTCTGCAGGAACCACGTTGCCATCCGGAAGCTCGACGTTCGCCACGCCTTTCAGTTTTCGCCAGCGCTGTCCGCCGTAGACCTTGCGAAGCCGTCTCAGTTCGCGAATCGACCGACCGATCGCGATGGCCTCGACATTCCGGATCGGACCGACTACTCGAAACCACATCTCAGGCTTGTCCCATTCTCTTCCAGGTCTTGCTTGTTCCGCCTAACGCCATGTTAAGCCGCGCCGGCCGTACAGCCAGAGCAAGCGAAGGGACAGTTCCGGCGTCGGCTTGAACATATAGTTAGGCGGTGCCACCGTACCGGTCTTTTGAAATGTATTGCGTGAACGTAGCGGAAGTGGGCACATACAACGGGTGTTTCGGTTCACCCCGTTGAGTGTACCCGAGACACACGGCCCCCGAAAGCATTCCCTCAACCTCGCTGCTGCGGCCGTTGAGCCCACCCGAATTTCCCCAGGCCGCAACGCTCCGCCCGGAATTCCCGGCTAGGAACCTCAATGCCACGTCATTAAGCGGTCCGGTTATCTCCGACTTCCCGCGAAGGTGCTTTGCCGATTTAGTGCGCGCTGCGAAAAGGTTGCCTACCAGTAGCGTTCCAAAACCCCAAGACGAAGACCGAGCAATCATTCTGGCAAGCGTAGGCCTTGGGCGTAACTCCGTGTCGCCTGTGCCTGGATTGAGCAACACCCACAAAACCACACCGGTTGACTCAGACAAGGTGCGAGCAAACGCGTAACGGTACTTCATATTCGACGAATATACAGAAACCTGCCGTACCCCCGGCTCCGGATCTACGACATGGAGCAAGGCGTGTTCGCTCGCGAACGCTTCAAGTTGACTCCAGATTTGTCCCATAGTCAGTTGCGCTGCCTAACGCCTTGGCAGTCAGCGGCGCGGCGAAGCTGCGTCCGCTGCATCGCCATGTTAGGCACTTCGCCGTCCCGTGCGCGGCCGACGGCGTTGGCGAATTACCACGGCGAGCGCTCTCAAGGCTTCGTTCACGGAGCCCGAATCTGGAAAGACATCTAGAACGTCAGGGTCGATGACGACAACGTTGGTGCCCTTCCTGTAGCGCGTGACCGTGGCGCCACGAACCGCCTTGGTGAAATCGTACTCCCGCCGCATCGTGTCCACGTCGACGACAGTTCGGCGTCGACTAGCCTTTTTCTTCATATTCCCTCCGCTCGTGTCGTGTTGCCCGTCGTGCTGAGATGAGACGGGTTCTTGGCGGCTGCTCCACGAACGCGACAACGAGTAGCCGGTGCCGGTCGGAAAGCCCAAGAAGAAGATACCGCATTTCGTGGGTGGAGTGATCTGGATCCGGCAGAAGCATCGCGTCCGGGTCCCCGAACACCGTGGCTGCCTCGTCGAACGCGACGCTGTGCTTCCGCACGTTCGCTTCCGCCTTCCGCGGATCCCATTCGAAGACGTATCCCAATTTGGATCCTCATGCTTCCTGCGACTCGCAGACCCGAACGTGCCTAACGCTCAGCATCAGCGGCGGCGCGCAGCGCCGTCCGCTGGATGCCGTTGTTAGGGCTTGTGCTGTTCATTGGGCAGTTCACCCCTGATGGTCTTCACAGCGTCGTCAGACTCGTAGAGTTGGACTTGCACCTGCTTCCCGGTGTTGGTGGCGAAATATGGTATCGCCGCGCTGATGAGAACCGGAAACACCTGTCGAAGATCTCCACTGGTTCCGCTACTTGAAATCGTTGTGCGCCACAGTTCGAGCTGTTTGTTCGACTCTCGAAACGCCTCGAAGTCGTACCCGGTGATTCGGGCGTACCGGAAGTAGGTTGTAACCGAACCAACGTGGCTCGTGTAGCCCGTGACGCCATATGTCGGCGTGTACGTGGTCGTTCCCGAATACGTCGCCATGCTCCCGTACGCAGTCGCCGTGCCATAGGTATGCGCAGACGAGACGCCGGTTTGCCCCCATACGGGTAGGGAGTAGGTGTACTGGTGCGTCTTCGGATCGCCGATGCCGTAGGACAAGACGATGGCGACGTTCGCGTCCTCAGCGTTTTCAGCCAATCGGAAACCTTGAGCGTGAAGCGCTCGCTTGACATACTGCGCGTACTCCTGAAACTGAAGGTCGTCCCACGTTACGCCCTCGTTTCCGGGTAGGAGGACGTAGGTTCGATGTTCCTGCGCCGCCAGGGATGCGAGCGAGTCGACGGCCACACGGAACGGCGGCGAGGTCGCGCATCCGCACGCAAGAGCGACAGCGCAGATGGCTAGATTTGAGATTCGCATGCTTGTTCTCCTTGAGCCCTAACGCTCAGCATCAGCGGCGGCGTGCAGCGCCGTCCGCTGCATGCTGTTGTTATGCGGCATTCGGCATGCACGCCAAAAAAGGGATTGAATGTGAGTCTACGTACGCGAGACCGCGCTGAGTGTAAACGACCGTTCGCACTTACCACTCATTCCACAACTTAACTGCGGCCTCAACAAACGCGTCGCAGTTCGACTGATTCCAACAAGTGTGATGTCCGTCGCGCAGTAGGTAGTACTGCTCGTTGGCGCATACAAGATCGGTCTTCGACGCCTCCTGCCGGTACCAGTTCAACGTGTTGACCACGCAGTCTTGGTAGCTGGACGTGAGCTTGCCGTTGGGCACGTTATAGAGAAGGCCTTCAATGTAATACGAAGGTGCGATTCCAGACTTTATCAAGCCGTCGTCGACCATCCGAGATCGCATGTTTTTGAACACACGGGCCATGGGCTTGAACCACTTCGAAGTGTTCTGGTGCTTCGTCGTCAGGTTGGCCGAGTGCCGCTTCGGATAGTTAGCGATCTGTTCACCCTTGCCGTTCCAGAAGCAGATACCTTCGACGTACTCGGAGTCGTTCGACGAGCGGAACTTGATGTAGCGCCGAAACTGAATTGCCACGATCACATCGGCCTTTCGGCGCGAGCCACTGCCATCGATGGCAATTGCCTTATCACCGGCCTTGACCGCCGTCCCGTACTGCTTCGTGAGCGCTGACAGGACATCGCGCTTGAATTCGACATGCGTGTAGGTAGCGTCAAGAAAGGCTGACTTGTACGCAGCCTTCTCCGCTTCGGCCAGCTTGGACAGATCGCTCTGAAAGCAGTCGTTGAGCCGGATAACGATATCCACGTCGCTCTCGGCGTAGATGTTCGTGTCGTTTCCGTAAGAGCCCTGGAGGAACACCTCGAAGTTCTTGCCGGTGTACGGTGTGGTGCTGCCCTCAAGGACACTCTTTATCGTGTTGTAGGTATTGCTCGACTGGGTGACCGATCCCTGGTGGGACCACGTGTCGAGCTGCGATTCCGGTATTTTCATCTCCTCTCCTTGCCTACAGTAGATACTCGCGAAGCTGGCTCTCCCGCGAGGCAAACGACTCCCGACCGCGTTGGAGCAGGATGTCCAGCTTCTTGAGGTCGTGCTCCAGCAGGTCGGTCGCCATCTCGGGCGCGACGTAGGAGTCGCTAATTCGAACGGTCGGCACGTCGTGGAACAGAATCTGCCGAAGCTGGTCCATAGACTGCGTATTGATCTCCAAGGTTTTCTGCAGCAGCTGGACGCTGACGAGGAACTTCTTCGCCAGCCACATCCTCAGTCCCGGTTTCGGTTCGGGGTATACACCCACGCCGACGCTCACCAGCCGGATGTCCTTACGATCACGCTGGAGTGCCTGGACCGCGTCGGCGATTGCGTAGAGCGTCGGGTTGTTTGCGCAGTACCCGCCGTCGATCAGCTCGATGTTTTCACCCATCGAGGTCCTCACGATCGTTCGCTCGAAGAACGGATAGGCTGAGCACGATGCCCTCACAGCATCGGCGATGCTCACGCCGAAACCCGGGACGAACGTGCCGACTCGGCCGTGTGCCTGAACGACGCTGCCCTTGAAAATCATCGGGCGCTCGGTCAGCCACCTGGCAGTGACGATCCCGATTCCGGTCTTCACGTCGCTGAACGTCGCATCGCCGAAGATCTCGCCCGCCAGATTCCTTAAGGCCATCGACCTCGCCGGAGCGGTCTTCTTCGACATCACGGTAGGCACGTGCTTGCGATACATGTCCAAGATGGAGTCGACCCTGTGGCCGAGCGCGATCAGTGACGCGATGATCGCGCCCGTGCTAGTCCCGAAAACCAGATCGAACTTCTGGTGCAGAGGACACCCGACCATCGCCTCGATTTCCTTCAGCACGCCCAGGGTGTAGAAGCCCTTGGCGCCACCGCCGTCCAGCGACAGTACGCGCAATACTTCACCTTCGCCTAATCCGTCCGTTGCCTGATTCAATTCAACTCGCCTCTCTCGGGCTTGCTCAACGTGCCGTATGCGCCAGTGTCACCCAAGCGTCCACCGTCGTCATCAAGCGTGACATGCCGCATAACGCCCGAATTAAGCGGCGCGCGGAACGCGCGTCCGCTTGAATGAGTTGTTAGGTTGCATTGGCCTTCACCTCAACCTGGACATCGAGATCTCGAAAGTTCTGTGGGACATCAGTGAACCCCGCGTACTCGAGCATGAGCTCATTGTGCTCTACAAACGCCAGATAGCTACCGAAAATGTCGCCCGCGCGACCGAGAACCATCGGCTCGTGCAGCACGATGCGGCCAGTCGGCAGAAGGGGATGGCGAACCGTGAGGAAGTAGCCGACGCCGGAATGGTCGTAGCTTACGAATTCGCTGTCGCGAGCGACGGCTTTGACCAACGCCTCGCCAAGTATCGCAGCGCCAAGCAATGTGAGCGCTTCAACCTCGAATGGACGAAAGTGGTTCACATGCAACCTAACGTTTGAATTCAGCGGCGCGCTTTAGCGCGTCCGCTGGAATGATGGGTTCGGCGTCAGTGTGCAAAGCCATTACCTACAAGCCCCCCGAACTAGTCCGCAATAATCACGTCGTCGATTGGGCGACGTAGGCTGAAAGGTGCGGTGGGACCGTGACCGAAACGCACCATGAGTTGCGCGTGTTCCCTATCGAGCTTCAGCCATGATTCGAACTGCGGTCGCAACGCACGCACCTCGATCGGCTGGTTGATGAACGCAGTGCGGACATTCAGCGCAGTCGCTTGCAGGGCGAAGCGTTGATAGGCGCGCCCGGCTTCGACCCACGCGGGCTTATCGTCATGGCTAGAGACGAAGACCGCTACGCCGGCCGAACTTCTGAGATTGTTTGCATCGGCCGCGGCTTGCCCTTTGGGCGTAAGCACTAGGCCGATAATCCATTTCGCGAACCACGTCGGCAATGTCGGCTGGCCGCTGGTTCGCACGTACAGGCCGTCACCCATGCTCAATGCCTGACCCGGATTGAAGCGAAGCCAAGAAACGAGTTCGCCTCGAAACGCGCGATCGGTCAGTTGGGCGACATTTCCCCGCGTGACGTAATCAACGACCGCATTGTTTTGCGCCTCCGACAACATCAATGTACGGACATTCTGCCCGGCGCCCGCTTTCTTCAGCGCCTCAAGCTCCGGCACCCCAAGTGGCGTGCCGTCATATGCCGTTTTTACACATTGGCGCTTGGTTATCGCCCGATATAGATCCGTAGCACCCATCGTGGCGACAGGGTTCAGAAGAACGACAACGCCTTCTTCACCGGGGTCGAATCTGACGTCAGCCGAGTAGCCCTGCGCTGCGGCGGCATGAACAATATTCTCGGCTGCGCAGCCCAAGCTCTTGAAAAGGTGACTGTCGTCGGGATCGACCGCCGGGCAACGTCGCGAGAAGTCGGGCAGAACGGTGATGCAGTCTTGCCGGACGCGGAACTTCCAGGGCTGGGTGTTGTGACTGGAGGCCGCGAGCGTGGCGTAGCGAATCAGCTCTCTGGTATCCAACGCACCGTCCGCCCGCACGGTACCCGGTCGACGAATGTCGCTTGCCGCTTGGTCGTACTCTTTGGTCGATGCCATCTCACTTTCTCCTATAAGCCATCGGAATCAGCGGCACGTGACGCCGAACGCTCGGCATCAGCCGCGGCGCGAAGCGCCGTCCGCTGCATGCCGTTGTTAGGCGTGCCGCAAGTCTTGGAATCATTCCATCGCATACAAGTCGTCCATGCTGTAGCGGTCCCACAGCGCCTGCTTGGCGCGCATGAAGTCTGTGACGCGCATACCGTGGCAAGCCTCCGCCATCGTGTCCAGCGCGTATGCCAAGTCGAAGCTATTCTCGAACTCGAAGAAGTCTGCAACCTCGTTGCTCGCGCCGAGTAGGGTCAGATGCCAGTAGGTCTGATTGGCGAGCCGACGCCAGAGAGATACCTGAGAAGGCTCGAATGGGTTCAGGTGACACTCGACCGATGCGAAGGGTTGCGGTTCCGGGGCAGGGTTCGGGACGTAGAACAACATCCACATGAGAGGGCCGAAGTCTGAGCGGAAAAGGCCCGACCGTAGAAAGAACTGAAAGGGGCGAATGGCAGCCAACTTGTGAACGAATGGAGTGCGATCGAGCCAGTAAAGCGCCACCTCCTCACCGACGGTCGAATCAATGACAACGGATAGGGGTACAAGGCCGTCCATCGCCGCAAGCACAGCGGGAAAGGAGTCCACCTCAAAGTGGCCACTGCCCAGTGTGTACTTCGTATTCTGCGGTTTCATCGTACGCATTCAACAACGCCTAACGCCTTGGCGATCAGCGGCGCCGCGAAGCGGCGTCCGTCTGCATCGCCCTGTTGGGCAGCCGACCTCCACGACGCCACGAGCCCTTTCCGATGATTTCCAGGCCCGCTGATCTGCTTCGAGCATGATGAATCATCAGAGGCTACTTGATCCTCGCAAGAATCTGGCTGTGGAGCTGCGCTTCGAGTGAGCCAGTTGAAGTGCAGTCCGCGTAGAAGGACCGGTTGTCGAAGCTCCTGAGTTCCCGGAAGTTGGTGTTCACGGTCAGGACTGGGCCCGATGCGCCGTCTCGAATGAAGACGTTGAACTTGGCTTCCCGCCTTTGGACGATGGCAAGGCCAGCGCTGCCACAGTCCGCGTGTCCGCCCTGGGTGCTGAGGTTGACCCAGTCTGAGACGATGATGCCGGAGTCCTTCTCCAGGGTCGCGATCGGCCACCCGTTTTCAGCGAACAGTTGAACGGTCGCAGACCAGGCTTGGTCGTAGGTAGAAGGCACGGCCCAGGTTTTCTGGAACTCATGGACCTTCGGTGCGGTGGCGCAAGCCGTCAAGAGAACGGTCATGGCGAGAACTGACTTCAACATCTGGGCCTCTATCCTCTGTGGTCGTCGTGTTCCGGTCCGGTATCGAGCGTCAAAGTAGCGGGTGCCCGGTCGTGTAGCAACGTGTGCGATGTTCTCCGTCCGCCCAACGCTCAGCATCAGCGGCGGCGCGAAGCGCCGTCCGCTGCATGCCGTTGTTGGACGGCACGCTACACGGCACGGTAGCCTGCCCGGTTCCTCGTTTGCCACGAAAGAAGTGTCGCAACCTCCGTGAACTCTGTTCCGGAGTACCCGCGCCTGTCGCTGGAAGAACTCTCTTCGTCCGCCGAAGCAGCCTCAATGCTCGCGAGAGGGATCCGCCATTGCTGCCATCTTGAGGTATAGGTTGGGTCGCCGATCCACTTGTCCGCCAGCCCGCTCTTTCCGGATTCAGCGAGTTGATCGCTACCGGGCGCCTGGATCGAGAAGAGTGGTGCGGCCGTGCAACGATCGGCGCCGACCTCGAGGACAAGGAAGTAGTGAGGCCCCTGGACAGCCCGATCATGCGTGCCGTTTACCTCAGCGTTCGTTTCGGCTCCGCCAAGCTTGCGGAGAACCGCCGTGTCGAGATGCACAACGAGACCCGGCCTGACCTCCGTTGCCTTTACTGCTGTCATTCCTGGGTCCTTTCCTTGTCCGTCCAACGTGTATTGGACAGGTCCGCATAATACCCGCGGACAGGCGTGGCTCGTCCGCCTAAATCGGCCAAGGCGGAACTCAGCGCACGCGCCAAGCCACCGCGGGCAACGCACTTGGACCACTGTCCGCTGGTCGCAGCACCCGGCATTAGACGGGTCCGTCGAAACCGAGGCTGTGAGTTCGGAAGTCCGTCCGCCTGAGCGACCGCGACCCCGCCGCGATCGGTCTCCCAACAACCGCTCTGCGCGCTCACGTCTCCCCTCCCAGCAACCGGTCCGCCGGACTCCGCACCCCCGCCGGCCCGCGGTTCAGAACGTGCGTGTAGATCATCGTCGTGGCGACATCCTTGTGGCCCAAGAGCTCCTGCACCGTGCGGATGTCACCTCCATCCTCCAAGAGGTGCGTCGCGAACGAGTGTCGAAACGTGTGACACGTCGCGCGCTTCGCAATGCCCGACGCCAGCACCGCGTGGCGCACCGCGTGCTGCACCACCGTTTCGTGGAGGTGGTGACGGCGCTTCTGGCCCGTCTCGCGCTCGACGTAGTGGCGCGTCGCGGGGAGCACCCACTGCCACGGCCACTCGCGACCGGCGGACGGCAGCTTCCTCGCCAGCGCTCCGGGCAGCTCGACCCAGCCGGCATCGCGAGCCAGGTCGCGTTGGTGTTGGTCGCGCACGCTCTCGAGATGGGCGGCGAGCTCGGCCCGCATCGAGCTCGGCAGCATCGTCGCGCGGTCCTTGTCGCCCTTCCCGCGGCGCACCGTGATCTGGTGGCGATCGAAGTCGACGTCCTTCATCCGCAGGCGGCAGCATTCGAGCAGTCGCAGGCCTGCCCCGTAGAGGAGCGTCGCCATCAGCCGCGGTGTGCCGTCCATGAGACCGAGCAA
>Ga0163147_10008264_pt1 | contig 11577 bp, 6 predicted proteins | sample OliLakLV19MP6G1_FD_148597 | JGI IMG/M metagenome (GOLD analysis project Ga0163147, IMG submission 148597) | Freshwater microbial mat bacterial communities from Lake Vanda, McMurdo Dry Valleys, Antarctica- Oligotrophic Lake LV.19.MP6.G1 | ecosystem: Environmental > Aquatic > Freshwater > Lake >...
ATGACGACAGCAAGTGAGCGCATAGATGACAATAATTCAATGGGCATAAATCCATTATTTTCAGGGAGCGGTGGTTCACCTTTTCAAATCTCATTGGTTGAAGACGTACTATCTATTGAAAAAAAAATTGTTATAACAAAAGGAACAAAAGCGTGGGCTGCGGTTGAAAAATTTGAAAATAATTGTTTGTATTTTACCGTACAATACATAAACGCTGATTCAGGAAATCAAATAAGTATTTGCAATCAAGGCACTAACTTGTTCAAATTCGCATTAGTTGACTCACCTGATGGCCAAAAAGTTCATCCGGGAACAGAATTTTTTGCCTATGTCAAAAAAGAAGAGAAAATAATTATCAATCGAAAACCCCTCCCCGAACGAAAATGCCCCGGAACGCCCTTGCCCGAACGTCGGCTTGCTTTGATTATAGGCAACTCCAAGTACAAAATAAACCCCTTGGGCAATCCCCTTAATGATGCAAGAGACATGGCCGAGCATTTTAAGCAGCTTGGTTTTGACACCATGTACCGCGAAAACGTGGATATTTTTGGCCTCTTGGATGCTTTGGAAGCATTTCGGGACAGTTTGAACAAGATACGACACTATGATATTGGATTGGTGTATTACTCTGGGCACGGAATAGAGGTAGACCACAAAAATTACATCATCCCGCTCGAAGCGACCCTTAAAAAAAGGTGTTACGTAACAAAAACGTGCATTTCGGTTGATGAACTTTTGGAAGCCATGCCAGTACCCTTAAAAATAATCATCTTGGATGCTTGCCGCGATAATACTTTTGAACAAAATGTGGGGCATCCGAAATTGCCCAATGAGGGCGGTAATGTAGGAAGGGTGAAGATTAGTTCTCCCAAAGAAGGAACCTTGTTGGTGTATGGCACCTCCTCTGGCAAGACCGCCGATGATGCACCGACGGCAAAAAATGGTGCATATACCGGGTGTGTAAAGGATTGTTTAAAGGAGACGGTAATTGCCTTCCCGGATGTTTTTGAGTGTGCATCCTCAAAAATGGGCAATAATCAGAAACCTGAAACCAATAGCCATTCTTTCGGTCAGTGGTATTTGCGCTGGTAAATTTTTTTTGAAAATAAGTATGATTGATTTTCACAGTTGGTGGTGGAGTGGTCATAGTAAGGATAAATAACCGTTTGTATTTTTACAACAAACGGTTGAGTTATATAAATGCTAAATTCAAATTAAACAAGTACGAAAAATGGAAAAACTAATCATCAAATTCAAATTATTCACGGTTCCACTGATCGTATTAACGCTTTTGACTACTATTCTTGGAATTGTAGTATGGTATTTTATTTTTAACGTCTTGAAAATCGAATATCCAGAAGAATGGATAGACCCAATTTTGTTTTGTATGCCGCTTTTGACTGGTATTGTGGTCTATTTTACTTTTAGAAATAAATGGGAAATACTTGAAAATTGGTTTTCCAGTTCAGAATATGAACCAAAATATTCGGTATATATTTCCGCGATAATAACTACCGCTTTTTTGTTCGCAGGGTTAGTTGGTTTTTTGAAGCAAGACGTACAAGTACAAGTTTTAGATACGTTGAATTGTATCAATGAGATACAAGAATTGGGTAAAAGCCAAAATTGCCAATTGAAAAGTTTTTACATTGATAAGTCAAATTTTGGCATAGACAAACTGAACACAACTTACACCCAGAATAATTCTTTTTCTTCAGAAAATTTTGTGACAACTATAGTATGCCCGATCTATTGCGACAGTTTGGAAAGCGAAAAAAGTGCTTCTGTCGCTCATTGGTTTGTGATAAGGCATTTTGAGCGTTTTAATGAGGCCTTACCAATATTGCAAAAAGACAGCATTTTTAAGGCAAAGACCATGCAGTACATCACTGAATTGATAGAAGATACGATAAAATTTGAGTACGTTGAATATTTTCCATATATCAAATCCGTGGTGGATAAGGACTTGGACAGGTGTTTGCTTGCTGCCAGCATTAGCGATAAGTTTAACGAGTCTAAAATCAAGGGTTTTGTTTTTCCGAGAGATTTAAAATTTTCTGACCAAAATAAGACAGACCATCGAGGTATGTTTAGGCTAATGGGTGTTCTTTGGTGCGTAACCATTCTATTGCCATTGGTTTTCAAAGTTAACTTAAACGAGTACGATACATATAAAAATAAATGAAACATTTTATCTTGCTCCTCCTTTATCTATTTTGCGGCCTCGGCACTTTCCAGATCGTCGAAGCCCAGAACTACAAAATGCCCGTCCTTGAAGGCAAATATGAGTATCCTGATGGTAAAGGATACATCGAATTTTCTGGCGATCGCTACGGATATGGGCAGTACGTGCGCGAAGAATACGATGGGCGCATCTATTTTGGCACTTATTTTTTATTGCCAGAGATCAATTACAACCAACCCTATGCCAACACGGGAAATGGCACATTGACCATTACTTGGTGGTGCGGCAGCACTGTAGAAACCACCATAAGCGGGGTGGGTAGCCGTTCCATCCGTATCTCTGTCAATCACCTCGGCAATGCGCAGCAGGTCAGACTCAGCCGAGTGGGCAATTGCACCCTGACCAATCAGGATGTGGTAAGCCAGCAAAACGGGTCGCATCCGACTTATTACAACCAAAAAAAACCACCAACGAGCGGTACCGGGATGGGCGCGAGTTATGCGGGTACTTGGAAGCGCACGGATGGGCGTGCCACACTCGAACTCTCGGCGCAGGGCGTAATGCGTTTTACGGTGGATGGCAAGATGCGCTACGGCAAGTTTGATTACCTATCGCCATACAGTGCTTTGGGCGACCGATATGGCAGTATTTTCTTCTATTGGCACGATGGCAAAGAGGAAAAATGCTTTGTCACCCGCCTCACCAACAGCCGCCTCACCATTGACGATAGCCAAAGTACCAATGAGTATATCTATGAAGACCCGAAAGCGATTACGAAGGAAGAAGCCGATAAATTGTCGCTGGGAGAAAAAACAGATAAGCCCAAAGATGCTTCCGGCGGAGTCCCTCCGCTCAAATCTGATAAAAGTTTGGTCGGCAAATGGGAGGCCCTTTCCGGTGGGGAAATATTGGAATTTTCAGACGATACTTATTTCCGCACCTCATCCAAGTCCAGTACGGATAAAAACTACGGCACTTACACCCGCGAATGGAACACGGGTAGCGTTCGTTTGCATTTTTACGGCCAAGATATTCCGGTGTCCATTGCCATAAGGAGCATCACAGCCAAAGAGTTGATCCTTGAAACAAGCACGTCTTTGCCTTCGCGCTATAAGTTTATGGGTATTACTGCTTTGAACAGAAAGGCGGTTCGCGCTGCCTTGAGCAACGATTTGGATGGGCAAGGTGGGGAAGGCGAACGCCTTTGGGCAAGCCCTACGATATGCTACACGTGCTCGGGTAGTGGCTCCAAAAAATGCGGACGCTGCTACGGCGATGGCACCATTGAAGATATTTATTTGGAATACGATTACAATCAGGGTAGGGACGTGCAAAAAACCAGAAGAATTACCTGTCCACAATGCAGCGGCGATGAATGTGAGGAGTGCGATGATTATACTTGTATCCGTCGCCGCTCGATAAGCCCGCATTCGGAGTATATCCTACGTCCGGCCATGAACCCTTGCCGCAAGTTTGGTAGTGGTCAGAAATATTATCTGATTCCAAATGGAGAAGGTGGGAATAAGATAGTTTGGGAATAAAAAAAAATGTTTCTTTTCACACTGTGGGAAGTTGCCGCCATAATACACATACAAACTCAATCATTTCAGCTTTCACTAAGTCAATTTCAATCTTATGCGGCGTATATTTACAATATTCTTCCTTTGCATATTGGGCTTCCTTTCTGCCTTTTCCCAAACGACCATCCAGAAGGACAGGAAAGAGTTTTTCAATGGTGATGACCGCCACTTGAGGGCGTATTTGAACAATAACTATGATCAATTAGACCCCATTGAGGGCATCTGGATTTTTACCCGAATTGAATATAATACTTACGGTCAGGAAGTCAGCCGTACGCCCAATGAAATCACGGCTGCCATTGTCCGCGATCCCGATAATTTACGTCGTGCTTTTTTAGAGGTCAACATGAGTCGTGCTTTCTGCAAGGATTATCAAGTAACGTACAGCATCCAGACGGGCGGCGGCAGCGGGTATTATCCCTGTGAACCGGAAGGTTGTGGCGTATTGTCAGGCCAATATTACTTTGATTATCAATATAAGACCCTTTCTCGGCCGGCTATTTCGTTGATGGGTAATCGAGCAGTGTTGGTGGGTATCAAAACATATCCGCAAGGACCACCGAAGGGATTGATGTCTATGCCTGGGGGAATGATTGTCGACCCTGAAAAACAAGTTACGCCCCGACGTGCACGGATCATTGAACACAAAGATGGATGGGAACCCTACATCAGTTGGGGTGCACAACTTTTTCCTGTTTATTTGTTGAGTATGGGTAAAATGCCAAACAACCGCGACCGCGATGACCGCCTTGGGGATCAGTTTGGCAATGTTGGCATCATCATAAAAAACCCGGCACGTGGCACAAAAGTAACTGTTGAAATTGAGGCAACTAAATTTACTAAAAATGTCAAAGAGACTTTTCTGTTAGAAGAAAGAGGGAAACAATATTTTATCGTGCCAACCTTATCGTGGGACTATACATTATTGCGCAGCATGGAAGAAGCAGAGCGGGTGGACTTTACCTATCATGTATCCATCGGCAATAAACCACTGTCCACCCAAGTTGCCAGAGCCACCATGCGCGCAATGGACGACTGCCCTTTAGCCTCTTATAACTATAAGGGTGATCCAGTTGATTTATCGCCCATGGCTGCGGCTTTTGTCAATCAGGATCATGCAATCGTTAAGGATTTAATGGTGGAAATCAAAGCCAAAAAACTGCTACGAGAATTTTCCGGCACCCAATTAGGTGATGAGTATGCGATCTGCCAGGTATATGCTTTTTGGCGGCTGCTTCGCGATAAAGATATTTCGTACAGCAGCATTACGGATAACGGGCGTAATAATACAATGGATGGCGAACTGCGCAGCCAACGCATTCGACTTTTAGAAGATGTAATTCGAGAAACTCAGGCTAATTGTGTAGACGGTACCGCCCTTTTTGCATCCTGTATCGGCGCCGTTGGCATCACTCCTATTATGGTATTGGTGCCAAGTCATGCCTTCCTTGGTTATGTATTGGGTTCTGACAAAGAACATGGAGAACGACGTCTTTATTTGGAAACGACTATGTTGGGCGATAATGCCGAACAAACTATAAAGGCTTATAAACCCTATTTTGACAAAGAACCCTTTGCGAAAATCCGAAAAATTCTATACGCCCAATTTAATGCTGGGAAAACAACCCAAAACAATGAAATTGATCTTTTTGTAGCGGCTACTATGGAAGGTTACGAGAAGATAACAGTGAACAAGGAAAAGTATCCTAAAGAATCGGTCAAAGAAATAAACATCAAAGAAATACAGGCATGGGGTGTAACTCCATTGCCCACTCGGCTTAAAAAAAATGGTGCTTATGCGCCAGTGATTGGAAATAATAACCCTTTGGTTCCTCCTGCAACCATCATACCTCCGAAGTCCGATGTCGTTGCCCCGAATGATGGGACAATCGGCAGCCGTACATCTCTTACATCGCTTAGGGAAAGAAAAGGCACAGAAAGTTACGACAGTCTCGAATTTATAACGGAAGCACCAGATACTGAAAAAGATATTTTCAGGGTTCAGGTTGAAAACTGTATTGTCTTTGATGCCAATAAAAAAGAATATCAACAACTGGCGGAATTTGGCAAATTGTATCCAGAGTATTTGACAGAAAAAAACAGGTACCGCGTGATGCTGGGTGGTTTTAGTACGAAAGCCGCAGCCCAAAAAACGGCAAAAAAGGCACAAAGTCTTGGTTTTGAATACGTTGCGATTGTTAGGTATCAAAAAGGTAATCGTTTTGAGAGTATTTATCGGGATTGGAAATTATTGTCAGATTAAATGGTTTTTAGTGTGTATAGATACGTGTGAATAACAGGGCAAAAATAATTTAAAAATAATTCGCCTTGTTGTTCACACTTCCCAGCCTTGCTTCCATAGTACGTGTATTGAACGAATTTAAAAAACACTTTTACAATTTTCAATTAAAAACACTTTATGAGAAATCTTAAATTGGCCATCTTGGCCACAGCCCTTTTCATGTCCACACTTGTCGTGCTGGCTAATATCCTTCCGGAAACGGAGCCAAACAACACCAAAACCACCGCGCAAACGATCCTTTTGAAGGATACGCTCGTAGGCAACATCCCTGATTTGCTGGACCAAGACTGGTCCAAAATCACACTTCCGCAAGGCACTTATCGAGTGGTAATAGACTACCCAAGTGCTCCAGCCGTGCGGGACTGGTTCGAACTTGAAGATGCGAATGGCAACGAACTCGAAACAGAGTGCTACTACCCAACACCAACGCAACAAGTGGCCTATTTCAAAGTCTGTAACCCTAGTCAAGTGGTATATATTCATGTTTTTTATAATTCAAGTCTTGGTTTAAGTGGCGCGGACTATCACTTGGTTTTTGAGGCAGAGGTGGACGACCCTTCTGAGTGTAATGACACCCAGACGACCGCCCGTGTGGTTGCAGCACCTACTGTTTTAACGGGAAAATTACCCATTCGCACAGATATTGATTTCGGTAAATTTATCGCTAAATCTGGCGCTTTCTCAATGTCAGTAAACACACCCCAGCAACCTGGTTTGCCATTTAAGTTGGCTTTGTTTAAGGCTAATAACAATACTCCTATTGCGCAAACAGCCAGTGGTTACGATTTGAGTTATAATTTACCCGCAGATGGCACGTACTACTTTTCAATTGAATATACCCTCGATACTGCTTCCCGACATCCTTATTCAGCAGCCTTATTATATACGGTTGCTACTGCCTGCAATCTTACAGTGGATACGACACAGCTTGTTAGCAACCCGACTGTTTGTGGCCAAACTACTGGTTCGCTTACCGTGCCCCAGCCAACTGATGGCGTCGCTCCCTATGCCTATTCAATCAATGGCGGACAGCCACAAGCAAATGGCTCCTTCATCAATCTCTCAGAAGGAACGTACCAGATACTTATTTCGGACGCTAATGGATGCATTGCTCAGTTTTCAGCCGAAGTAACCTGTATTACTTGTAATCAACCACAAATTGGCATCAACAGTTATTCTACGAATTTAAAGACAGTGCAATTGATCATTGTGCAACAGGGTGTGGATTCGATTTCGGTGAATTACGGCGATGGTACGATTACCTCAGACCTTAACCACATCTATATAACCAATGGCAATTACCAAATCACAGTTACGGGTTATAATGCTTGCGGAACAGCGATTGCCACAACAACAGTTAGCATCTATACAGCAAAATTTCGCGTTACAACCTTAACGAATGTGGTTTCTGGATCTATCGTAAAGATTCCAGTCATCGTAGAGGAGGGTAACGTGCAATTTTCAGGTATATCAGGAGAAATATTGTTTTCAAACCCCTTAATCGCTGATTTCATTGAGCTCCAGTCCGGAACTGTTAACATTTCCCAAATCCAATATGGCAACAATAACAATCTTTTTGCGGGTCTTGGTAATGCTCAAGCCAATCAATCCTTTGAAGTTGGCGATACAGTTTTCTATATTTGTGTAAAAGCGGTGGGTAACCCCGGTGACTCGACAAGCGTAGATATTGGCAATTTAAGCCTTAGTTATTTTGTGAATGGCTCCGTAAAAGAGCTGAATCCAACGGTGGTTTCGGGCGGATATTCATTGGTACGTGACGTGGATTTACGCATCAAAATTCAAACCCCGACCTTTTTGCCAGTGCCTGGTGTCGAAGTGGTAGTAGTTTCTACTGATACAACAATTACTGTTGTAACCGATGCCACTGGCTTTGTTACTTTCAAGATGCCATATTCGACCAAATATACCCTTAACTGTAAAAAAGATGCTATTGTAACCAATGGCATCAACACGGTTGATGCCTTTATCTTGATTCGTATTTTGGTTCAATTACCCAACAACGGTCTAAACCCGTACAGCTATATTATGGGCGATTTCGATTGCTCAGGTGCCATCAGTATCAATGATCCTTCGAGCATTTTAAATTTCATGGTGGGAAATATTGTGCCACCCTGCCAACAATATGTGTTCCTCCCGGCAAGCCATGTGTTTGGCACATATCCCAGCCCGGGCTATTTCAATTTTCCGACTGAATATATAATTAACAACCCTGATGCGATAAACGGTGAAGATGTCGCCATTGTTGGGGGGATTCGTGGCGATGTGAACGGCAACTCCATCCCAAATCTGACGGCCACCTCAGACGACCGCACTGGCCCCACAACCCAATGGACTTATACAGTAGAAACCGAAAACGGAATGACAAAGGTACTCTTGAGTGCAAAAGATACTGATGCTTTTGTTGGCGGTTTGATGAACCTTGGCTTTAACACCGACGACTTTCTCTTTGAAAAAGCAGTCTTTTTGCAAGGGAAGAGTGAAAACAACCTTGTGTTAAATGATAAATTGACGAAAGAAGGTACATTGAAAATGGCTTTTGTAAACAGTAAGGGCAACTTCGTCCATTTCGACAAAGCAATGCCTTTAATGGAATTGACATTCAAACCCCAAAATACCGATACCAGCCTTGATTTTAAATTTATTGAAAACGAAATGGCATCTGTAATTATTAATCAATCCGGTAATCCTTTTGAATTGCTACTTGAACGTACCGATCTAAATACAAATGTAAATGTTGATTTGTCCGTTAAAGTATTTCCAAACCCCGCCACACAAACCCTTTTTGTAAACCTCCCAACACGTGAGGCGACTAACATAGAGATTTATGACTCCGTAGGCAAATTGGTGTATTTTATGGATTCATCGAATAATTATCAGGTCGAAGTTCCCGTAATTGGGTTTTCAGAAGGTATATATATGTGCAAAGTGCTTGTGAATGGACGGTCAACTGTGCAGAAGTTCATTGTCGTGAAATAAAGAATGTTGAATCCTTTGTGGGCTGCCCTTGCTCACCGCCGGGCGGGGCAGCCTTTTCAATTTGTAAGATTTAATTAAAAAACATCATGATACGCATATTTTTATATTTTGCATTAGCCTACATGAGTGCGCCTAATTGTTTGTTTACTCAAACCGTAAACATTTATTTTGGCGACACCCTGTATGTTGATCCAAGTCAAGAATTTTGGATTGATTTGCGCGTCAATGGGTTTAACCAAATACCAGCATTCTCCTTTGCGCTTCAATATGATTCAGCCTATATACAGTTTTTGGGGAGCGAACACCCCTCCCTTACTGGTGTAGCCCTTAATCCAGACCTGGGTTTGATAAAAATTGCTTGGGTAAATGGTACAGGTACAGGCTTGACGCTTATTGACAGCAGTATTTTACTGAGGTTGCATTTCAGAGCAAGACAGCAATACCCAACAACGACAATAGTGAGGCCTTCGACTGTTTTGCCCATCGAATTTTACCAATTTGATGGCATTAGCCTCACCTTGTTACCTACGGAAATTGAAGCACAGGTGATTGTCACAAGGGTTTGCACCGTAAAGATTGACCTAGGCAAAGATAAGACGTTTTGCAGCAAGGATTCGATAGAACTAATCGCTAATTGCCAGAATTGTAGCCAAATTGAGTGGAGCAATGGCATTCAAGCCGCGTCTGTTAAAGTTTTTAAACCAGGATTATATTTTGCTACCGCTTTAGCACCGCAAGCATGTTATTCGCATGATTCTGTTTGGATTGCAGAAATCAACCCTCCAGAAATATATCTTTCGGATTCAGTAAGTGCTTGTTTGGACGAAGTCATAATATTGTCCCCAACAATATCAGGCAATGCTACACTCCAATGGTCAAATGGAGCAACTACCCTGTCTATTGAAGCAAAAACAGCAGGTTTCTATGTTGTCACGGCAACAAATGCAGACGGTTGTCGCGATATCGATTCGATAATTGTAACGATTAAACCATTGCCGCTCACACAGCTGCCCATGGATACCATGCTTTGCAAAGGGCAGCAGTTGATTATTGAAATTACCCCAGAGCTGACTGCAAAGTATTCATGGAATGATGGAACTATCGGAGCAACAGCATCTTTTACCCAATCTGGTGAAATCGTTTTGATTGGAATCATGGATGGCTGTTTAGCAAGTGATACCATGATGGTCCTATTTAAGCCGCTACCTATACTGGATTTAGGTCCGGATCTCCAATTTTGCGATGGAGAAATGGTCCAAATAGGTGTACCAATACAAGTCGGAGCAATTTATGAATGGAATACTGGAGAAAGCACTCCAATTATTTTTACTTCACAAACAGCAATAAAAGCGCTGCGTGTTACCAAAGATGGATGCATCGCAAGTGATAGTATTTCTATATTGTTTAATCCGCTACCAAAAGTGGATTTAGGGCCAAACCAAGCAATATGTTCATCAACCTATGCAACGCTTCAAGTTAATATTCTAAATTCAACAGTTGAATGGTCAACTGGGGATGTGAGCGATGAAATTTTGGTAATGCCGCCAAGTGTAGTTACAGTAAAGGTAAATTTAAATGGGTGTATCGCCTCTGACACGGTAGAAATAGCGGAAATACCAACTCCCGACGCTATTTTTTTGGGAGAAGATATCGTCGTGTGTGATACTGCTGAAATGCTATTAACGGTACCCTTTGATCCACTTGTTGATCAGTATTTATGGTCTGATGGAACTATAGGTCAGGATTTATTTATCCAACAATCGGGGACCTACTCAGTGTCTGTAAACCATAAATATTGTGTTGTTTCTGATACAATAACAGTTACATTTCAACATTGTCAACAACCAAAAATCTTTATACCGAATGTTTTTGCACCTGAAAGCAGTACAAAAAATGCAAATTTTGGAGTTTTTTTCAGCACCGAAGCCAATATTAAGTCATTTGAAATTAATATTTTTGATAGATGGGGTAGTATAGTATTTCAAAGTAGCGATCCAACTGAATTTTGGGATGGCTCAATAAAGAATCATAGTGCTCCTACTGGAGTTTATGTCTACCAGATTCGAATTCAATATGAAACTGAAGACGTAGAGTTGAGGGCTGGTGCGGTTACATTGTTTCGATAATGGGTTATCAAGATGTGTCAATTTTTGAGTTATATATTGCAGTTTTAAGCGAAAAACTTGAGGCACTAATTGGTGTTTCCCAATATCAATTAAAGTTGTTTATTCCTCATTTTTTCTTAATAATTACAAAGGCCCTTTTTAAAATGTATATTCCGGTCTATCTGACCCCCCTGTTTCGGTTTCATCTGACCCCCCTATTTCGGAGCTTTGCCCCCTGAATGTTGGTAACATTCCAAAGGTCTGACCCCTTGATATAAATGTGGATTTATACGGAAAGAATCGCCAGTTTTCCATCTAAAAAATGGACTGATGGCAAAACAGAAACGTATGGATCAGATCAAAAACATACTGCGCAATTATCTGGTCAGTGGCAAAATCAAGGCCACC
>Ga0163147_10008267_pt1 | contig 11574 bp, 14 predicted proteins | sample OliLakLV19MP6G1_FD_148597 | JGI IMG/M metagenome (GOLD analysis project Ga0163147, IMG submission 148597) | Freshwater microbial mat bacterial communities from Lake Vanda, McMurdo Dry Valleys, Antarctica- Oligotrophic Lake LV.19.MP6.G1 | ecosystem: Environmental > Aquatic > Freshwater > Lake >...
GTCCAAAAGGACGGGCGGGACGCCCATCCCACAATAACAATTAAAATTGTAAGTTATTTAATTCGCGATCATTAGGAGGTTCTTAATTGCTCAAACCCTTGATTTTATTGCTTCTTCCTTGTTCACGCTTGACGATTTCGATCGTCCTTGTTCCGAACGCTATAGCTCGATCGCGCGAATCGATTCACAGGCGATTGTCCGAAAAAACAGAAAAAATGACAACAACTATCACTTAGGGGCTTCCTTCGGGAGAATATCTAAGGATAGACTGTATCTGAGACCCTGTGAGTATTGGGATAAAAAGCCATGTCAGAAGCTGATCTTCGAGCCCATCAGCACCAACCGCACCCTGCTGTTCCATCCGATACCGAACCATTGCAGTCAAATTTTGCTGCTGCTGGGGGTTTTGAGCCGATCGCGCCCGATGCGACCGACACTCCCGCAACGGTGCCCCAACAGCCAGAAGAAGACTGGCAAACAGTAGATTTTCCCAACGCCATCGGCGTAGATGCAATTCCCACACAACCTGAAACAAAAAATTCGCAATCTCCGACACAGCCGACTGAGGCGGGCTCGCCCCCGATTTCAGAGAATCTAAAAAATATGCTTGGGAATGCCGAACAGGCCAAGGGCAAAGGATCAACCCCAGTCACCCTCATGCAAGCGCTGCACGAATGCAACCGCGACCTTTTACAGCGCATCGCGCAGCTAGAAACAGCTCTCGAAGAGTCTCAAAAAACATTGCAGAATCGCGAAGCTTTGCTAGAACAGCGGACTGCAGAACTCGAAAATACTCAAGAACAATTGACGCGGCTGTTTGGAAAAGTGGAAGTTTCCCATCAAACCCTCCAAAGTCAAGAAATTTTAGTCGAAAGTTTAAGAAGTCAGTTGGCAACCAGCCAAGTCAGGCTAGCGACTGTTGAGCGAGAATGTGCTTCTACTGTGCAGCGCTACAACGAACAGTTACACCAGTTAGTAGCCACAGAAAATATTTGCAGGGAATTGCGAGCCCGCTTGCACCGCCAGCAGCGCCACACTCTGCAATTCAAAGCTGCCTTGGAAAGAAGTTTGGACAGGCCACAGGTAAAGTCGCCGAGGATCGAGCCGCCTGACAATGCAGAGGATAGCGCCAGCGCGCAATTAGAATCATTGCTCGCTGCGGTCAAAAGCTCTCAAGTTCCGCTGCCGCCAGCCTTTAACGCTTCCCCTGTCCAACCTTGGTCGGAAACCGAAGAGAATCCAGAGGTAGCGGTTGTTGTCGATGCGATCGAGCCTGAATCCCCAGCCCCTCTGGAACTCAACAAATTAGCCGAAGTATCCGGCATTCAATTACAGGAAGCCGAAACCTACCAGCCTCATGAGCCGGCACCTGACTTGGCCGAACCGGTTGCGGAACCTGAACTGCCGATGGCTGAGTCTGAACCCGAAACTGCTACCAATGTGGACGCCCAAGAATTGGCCAGGGCTTTTCAAATTTTGAACTCCGTTGAAACCTTTGGCATTCAAGAAGTGCGATCGAGTGTGGCAAAACCTACAGCAGTCGCCCAACCAGACTGGCTGAGCTTGATTGCCAGTCCGCTGCGGGCTTCTAAAAAACGTCGATCGCTAGCTGAAATTGAATTGCCGAGTTTTCGATAGCGAACTGAAGTTGCTAGTTTTGAGTTAAAACTCAAAACTCAAAACTCTTTTCTCCCCTTTCCCATGCCGTAGGTAAGAGCATAGCTGGTAGCCAACAGCCACAGCCAAACAGCCGGATATCGGGGTTCCAACCAAGGCTGTATTTTGCGGGCGAAACTGGGAAGCCATCCGAATAGGAAACTCGCCAAAGCCAGCAGAGTAAAATTCAAGTAACTCCCCAGCCAGCGCAAAATATCCCGGAAGGTGACAAAATCTAAAATCCACAACAGGAGAGAAGGATTTTTTCTGGCTGCTTTAATTGCCAATCGATTGAAAGTTAGCCAGTCGGCTCTGTCTTTAATAAAAGTTTCCGCGACGGTGAGTTCTTGTTCTGCCAAAAGACCGAAAAAGGTATTGAGCATTGAATTAATTCTTTGGGGTGGCAAAGTGCGCCCCGTCGGCACCATCATGCCTTTGGAAAACAGCCAAGTTACTGATATATTGCTCTGGTAGGCACGAATTTGGTTTAAGTGTTTGGCACTTAATAAATTGTGCTTTAAAGCTGTATCCAATAGGTCTGTTAATCGAAAAAGATTGCGGATGAGAGAGCCGAAACCGGTGAATACTAAGGGAGATTGCAAAGATGCAGCATCGCCGATCGCAATTAGGCGATCTACAGCCACGGCTCGATCGCTGCTGGTGGTGCTAAAATGGCCGGGAATATAACCAAAAGTAGTTTTTTTCCAGATTAATTTATTGACATCGCAGCGGCGGTACTCCGGCAAAATTGCGAAAAAATCCTCGTACAGTTCCAGCAAAGAACCGGGATTTTCGGGATTTACTTGGTGATAGTGAAACAGATAAATTGTGAGTTCTCCTCCAGCGCCGGGAAATAACTCCCAAATCAGTTGGCGGCCGCGCGAAATATCGCCGTGACTCCAGAGAACGTCGCCGTAATCGGAATCCCAAACTCCCGGCTCAATTCCTCCGTCGATGACTCCTCCCACCGTCGGACAAACACTGTCAAAAGCCCGTCCTTCGTTCAATTGCCAAGCGATGGGAGAAGCCGAACCCATTGCATCGACGAGCAAACGTCCGCTGACAGTGCGATCGGCTTTTGTCGGCAAGTGGCGGCCCTGAACTACTACTTTTTCCGCTTCAACATCGGCTCTAAGAAACTCAGTTTCGTCCCAGATTTCTCCACCAGCTTCTGTTAGCTTAACTCCCGCTAAATTCAGCAATTTCTCCCCGTCCAAAGCTACATTGAGTACCTTTGGTGTGTGCAAAACTGGCGCTTTAGCAACGGGCGGATTGTTAGCATCAAAAAACTTGCAGTAGCCATCTTTGTATTCTCTGGCAATCAAAGTTTCTATTTCTGCAGCAGTAAATAAACCCAAATCAATTAAGCTTTGAATTTCGTCGCGCGAAATATTCCACTCGCGATTCATTCGCCCGAAAGGCATTCGCTCAACTAGCAGCACCCGGTAGCCCAATTTCGCCATGACTGCGGCGTGAATCACTCCCAAGGCCCCGCCAATATAAATTAAGTCGTAAAAAGTATCGCCAGAATCAGACACCAAAATCGTGTCTTCTGCCTTCTGCCCTGTTCCCTCTTCCTTCAAAAACACTACTTGTTTTGGCTTTTGAGGATTGCGAGTGCCTTCGCGCCAACGCTGTTCCCACCAGTAGACGCGCTTAAGGTCGTATTCGCCTTGAGGCATTTTTTGGAAGTATTTGACGGTCAAGGGGTAATAGGGGGCAAGAGCCTCAAAAATTGACTGTTTGGAGAGGTCTATGACAGGGGGTTCCCGGTAGCGATCGGGGAACTTGTTTCTCACAGCAAGATTCAGAGCTTGCAGGAACTTTCTTTCTCCAGCGGGCGCGTCTTCTAGACGAAAGACTTTTAAATAAGTGGTGCGTTGCAGTGACCAGACAAAGGTGGAAAGTTCTGTCGATCGCCAATTTTGGTTTCCTGAATTGGTGTCAGCCAAGGCGGGTTTTGGATTGGCCTTTTGAGTTCCAGACTTCAGAACCTCGGCTGTTGTGGCTGGTGAAAGCAGGCGAAAGCCGTCAGTAGTAATAATTTTTTCTCCGATTCCGGGATCGAATTCGTGCTGCAACCAAGTACAGACGGCTGCTGTATCCGGTGTCGGGACTTCTAGATAAAGAATTTCTTGCATGATTAGGCTCTCAATTCTGAATAAATTAATAAAGATGGGGGAGTTGACAAGGGAGCAAAGTAGGCTATACTCCCGAATACTTATTGAGTTTTAAATAAGTTTACAATGTTTTAAGATTTTTAAGTTCTCGATCGATCTTGCTTTGGGTTGGCCCGCAGTGGCTGAATATCTACTCCTTTCGGTATGCACTTCTATGAATTATCCCATTCCTACGAATCCTCAAGAAATGATTGCTTTGCGACAGCAGCCGCTGAATGAAGAATTGGTGGCGTCGGCGATCGCGGGTGTGATTCAAATAGCTCGATCGCGTTCTCAGTCTTTAGACGAGTTAAAGGCTGAGCTGCTCACCGACGACAACCTGCTCGATTTGACTCAAAGGCGCTGGCTGAGCGAGATTGTAGCTCAAGCTTGGGAAAATTTGCCCTAAATTGTCAAAATCCGAAGCAGACACGGCGCTTGAAGAAAAAGACACGGCGAATGGAATTCGCGTCTATACAAACAAAACCCGCCTCCGCGGGTTAAAAACCGGGCGATGAAAATTACACGATATTCTTCAGTCCGCGCACCATCCGGACTTCATTTGTGTAGGCGCGGTTTCAACCGCCGTCTTATTTGCATCAATCAAATATTTTAAGATACCAATAATTTGACTGATATTATTAATAAAATAATCATTTAAATCAACTTCCATAATTTGATTGCTAAGTCGTAAAAATTTCCAGTTTGTTCCAGTTGTGACTACTCCATATATTTCCGAGATATTATTGTTTCGTCTTTCATTAAAAATTTGAGCAGCAATCATTTCGGCCATACATTGTGGCAAACCAGCTTGGATATTATCATTTTTAGCTTCTACTAAGGCGACAACCGGGGCTTTGATTAATAGTTGTTCGGGAGAACGACTAATCAGAAAGTCACAGAAACCAGTTAATCCTTTTTCTACATCTACATTGAACTCTTTCCCAGAAAAAAAGCTGATTTGATAGTTGAACTGTTTTCTGACTTCTACCAAAATAGGTGTAACAATTAATTCGGAGCGAGCTTTTTCGGTATTAATTGCTAAAGCTAAAGAAATATTTTCTTGTAGAGTTTGACTGAGAAGATCGCTATACTCGGATTCTGGTAGATTAGCAAACATACCAACTTTGTCAGCAATTGTGATGCCAAAGTTGGTTTCAATCATTTCTAGATTGGTGAATTGACTGTATGACATTCTTTTAAAAATATTTGGCTGCAACTACTATTTCCAAATATTGTTATTATTTTAACACTATCTGCACGTCCATACCCAAGAAACCGGGTTTTTATTTATTTCAAGGCTGAGATACATGATTGTCGGCAAAAACCCGGTTTCTGAATGCTTGAATTGATAGGTTGCGAAGGAATAAATCAGGTTATCGCAATTCAACTTCTCGCTTAACTTCTGTTAAAACTCGATCGCCCCGCGTCAACCGATATTCTGCGCGCCACACTCCCGGAGTCAGAGGAGAATTTGTACTGTTTCTTTTGCCGACATAACCCAACCAAGTGCGGCTGGGCGCTTTAATTTCATTGGTTTGGTCAGCGATGGTTTGGCCGTTTGGTGCAAATAATTTGTATTGTTCGCGATCGCCCTTGAGGACTCCGTAACTCTGCACCCAAAACAATAATACAGGACTATTGACAGGTAGTTTAGTCTCAGAAAATTGTCCGGCCCAGACGGTGTTCTCGTCAGGTGCTTTGTTGGCAAAACCGGCGCGAATTAAGCCTGTGGAAATATAGTCGATCGGCTTGTCCCAAATTGGATTGCGGGCGGTGTTGCAGCCTAACTTCGCATCGGCACCGACAAACGGATCTACAGCTTTGCCTTGATAGCGAAAAGTGACGTGTACGTGGGGGAAAGAAGCCATCCCAGAGTTTCCCACCATGCCCAAAACTGTGCCTTTTTGTACCTGCATTCCCGGCTTCACAACCACGCTGTTTTGGCGGAGGTGGCAATATTGGGCTTCCCAACCGCCACCGTGATCGATTACCATGCCGTTGCCGCATTCTGTACCTGAGACGTTGGCTTTGTCTGTCTGGTTTTGCAAGCGCCGATCGACTACACCATCTCGCACTCGCAAAACTTTGCCCGCTGCGGAGGCGATAACTGGTACTCCTTTAGCCATTGCTTTGGCGTCGGGAATGGCGAAGTCTGTGCCGTCGTGCCCGTCGTAGGTTTGTCGCCCGCATCCAACATCCACTGCTGCCGGGCTCGGATCGCGATCGAAGTACAGCAATACAAAACAGTCTTTGCCTAGGGTACAGTCGATCGGCTGACCGAATTGTGGGTTGTTCGGCTTTTGGGCGACTGCGGTTGATACTAGGCGTTGGGCGATCGTGTTGGCTTGGGCGATCGGCGCATTGACTGAGGTGTTATTAACACAGGCAGCCGTACTTGTCAACCCCACGGTCAACAAAATTGCAGAAATGTATTTTTTTGATATGATAGTCATTCGTCGGTGGGAGATAAAATTTGAGGAATGAAGTCAAAAATCAATTAATCATTCAAAATATAGTTGGCTCAATCATCTAGACGAGCGATCGGGCGTTTTTGTTTCCCAGATTTATTGTAAACTGTCGCGTCTTTTATTTATAGTACAATACGGTTTACTTAAGACGATCCAGGCGGTAAAAAACTATGAAAAATAGATACTGCGATTGCTTCGTTCCTCTCTTCGGACAATTTTAAGTAAACCGTATTGATTTATAGTAGCCTGTTTGTTGAGAATTTTGTGGAGCGGATTTCCTGCCCGCGCTAGAGGTTAAATTGCCAAAGCAAAACAGCTTAGTCTTCTCAGTTTTTACTGCTTAATGAGTTAAAAAATGCTCTCTAAAATTCGATCGCTCATTTCGATAATTCGGCTTGGCGGCCTTGCGGTTGCTGCTTTGGCAATGTGGGGATTTGCCACCATTGCCGAAGAGGTTTTGGAAAAAGAAACCTACGCTTTCGATAAATCTATCTTACTAGATCTTAGGAGCCTGCACACTCCGCTGCGCGATCGCCTCATGCTCGGCTTGACATTTTTGGGGGAGCCAAATTTGCTGCTAATCCTGAGCGTGAGTTTGGGTATTATATTGTGGGTGAGCAAACATCGCTCCGAAGCCACAACTATTGCAGTTACCGGCGCAGGGGCGATCGCTTTGAACCTACTGTTAAAAACACTGTTTGCCCGCGCTCGACCTCAACTTTGGGAGCGCACGGTTGATGTGAGATTTTACAGTTTTCCTAGCGGACACGCAATGATTTCAATGGTTATTTACGGTTTGCTAGGATATTTGTTGGGTTCGCGCTTTCCCAAGCAGCGCTGGTGGATTTACAGCTTGACAGTTGTATTAGTTGCTGCTATTGGTTTCAGTCGGCTTTATCTAGGAGTCCACTGGCCTACCGATGTTATTGCCGGTTACGCAGCCGGTTTAATTTGGCTGATGGCGTGCATTTTCAGTTTGGAAATCTGGAAGCAGTTTCGCGCTTCTAGTGCTGTTTCTGAAGAGGAATTTTTGTCACCAGATAACCCTCAATAAGGGCTTTTACCTGACTGCTCAATACTAACTATTTGCTTTTGGGTAAAACACATGGCAATTCCTTTTTCGTAGTAAGCTGCCTCGTTAATGAAAATTGGATATACCGTCGATTTACCTTCATACAAGACCGACTCGCCGTCAAAGGTCAAAAACATCGGATCGCCGGGATTTAGGGCTTCATAATCTCTGGATTGTAGCCGAGGATGGATCATTGCCTGAATTTCTCCCTTTTCGTTTCTGGGATAGTCGATCGCCCGAATGCTTTGATAAATAGTCAGGGAATTTGTTACAACTGGCATAGTGCCTAGATTGTAGCTTTCTACGCAGTCTAAAATTGTGCCGATAACTTGCTCAGTTTGCTGAAACAAAGACGCATCTAATACGCCTTGTGGCACTGCACCAACTTCCAGCGTACCGCCTAATTCGGAAAGCGATCGCAGCAAAGGACTATCTTCATTCTTGGTTGTCGCAGCCAGCAGCTTGAGGTGGGGATAGACAGAGGTTAAATAAGCTGCTAGTTGCAGGTTAAAAGGATGCTGGCTGGCGAGAATGAAGGTTAGCCCCATGTTGGATGTGGTGCTATGCAAGTCGATGATTAAGCTTTGTTGCTGGGTGTTTTTTGAGCTAATAATGTGGTAGATTTCTTTCGCCCGCTGGGCTTCGTAGCTGGATAGATGGGGATTTTCTAAATCTTGCTGGCGAAAGCAGCGGTTGAGGTCGATATCGATGTAGCGTCTCCCAATTTCGCAGGCTTGGGGATTGGCTAGCAGGGCGATTGTTTCAAAAGTCGATCGCCCAATTGACTCTGGCGCGCGATCGAACTTCTTCACAAGGTATACTCCTGTGAGTTCGTTTCCGTGGGTTCCTCCCACTATGGCAACACGTTTAATTGGATTCATAAACAAACAACTCCCTATCCCAAGCCTACCATCATTTGTCATCAGTTGGTAACAAAGACCTCAGAAACCGGGTTTCTCTTTATATTTTTCGTCACTCAAACGCTCGCATATCATGCGACTCCAAAATCTGTGTATTGTCGCAGGTAAGGTGCTTGAAAACCTAGAATAATGTCTGAATTGAGAATACCCATTTTCGAGAGTTCGCTACCGATCGCCATTTCGGTGCTGTTATGCTGTATCCAAACTTTGCCATCAATTATGTCGAGATGTAACACACAACTGTGAACGCGACGATTACCATCCCAGCCAATGTTTGTAATTTGATAGTGATCGCGCTCTATGTCAAAAATGAGTTGAGAGTCAATTTCACCATTAGCAATAGGAACTGTCGCATAGTCCGTTAAGACTTGCTGAATTATTTTTCGATATTGTTCTACTCGATCCATTGTGTAATTACCTCATTAATAGGGTCATATATTAGGCGTTTAATTTGGTATCTCTCTACAGACAACTGGGCAAATTCTCGCTGAAAAAACGATTCATACGTTCTGACGGGAATCGCCAAGTAAAGAATGCGATCGGGTTGGCTAATTTCCAAAGCAAGGCGGTAGTTCAAAAATTGTCCGAGGGCTACGTGGTAATCGGTTAGTGGAGATTCACCGAGGAAAGATTTGATTTCTACACCAATTTTTTGACCTTGACGCTCAGCAGCAAGTAAGCTTTTAGCACCTAGGTCAATCTCAAATTTCGTGCCGCCAACTTCTAGTCTAAGTGGGTCGTCTGTGATCACCCAGTTCTCTTTCTGAAGGGCTATTTTGACTGCTGTATGGAAGATATCTTTAGCTGCCATTTAACTCTCTTTTAGTTCGCAGGCGCGATCGGCGGTGGATTGCAGATTTGCTGGCAGTGCAGCCACGAATCTCTCCCCAAACTTCATCGGGATTTAAACCCAGTTCATGTACTTGATATTTTTCCCGAAATGCACTGAGAGATTCTCCAAAGCTAAGTTCGAGATGCTGCGGCTGTTTGCGGCGTTGAATATATTCGCGCAAGGCGATTTCAACTAGGGTTTCGATCGCAATTTCTTCCTTAAGTGCGATCGCCTCTTGCAGCAGTGCCGTATCCACATTTAGGCTTGTCAGCATTGGCTTTCCTTTGTTAACTAAGTACACACTATAAATGCAATCACCAGACAACAGAGATTACATCTGAATCGGTAATATTTCGATCGCAGGTTAACAGCGCAACAGTTTCACCCTGATTTTGCAAAAATATTGCGGTTGCGACAATTTGACGATCGTGCATTTCATGGATGCTCAATAAGCTGAGCGTTTGATTGATGATGCTTCGATCTAGTGGATAAACTGTGATTCTGGAATCGCTGTTTATCGCATTTAACAAGGCATTCACAGATGGAATTGATGTTTTTCTTCGTTCTACAATCCATGCAGCTTCAGCGAGGGCGATCGCAGGTAGAACAAGCTGACTGGTCACATTCGAGAGAATTGCTTGGGCTTGAGTCCCCAATCTTTGATTTCCTTCCAGAAACCAGATTAGCGCGTGGGTATCGATGACATATTTCATCGGCATCTATGACCCAATACGGTTCACTTAACACTATTTATACCCCGGAGATCCCCCTAAATCCCCCTTAAGAAGGGGGACTTTGAGGGCATTCTTGTCCCCCCCTTTTTAAGGGGGGTTAGGGGGGATCTGTCTTAAGTGAACCGTATTGATCTATGACCAATCTAATTCATCGTCAGTATCACCATGAAACTGGGCAATCTCGAAATCGGATTCGGTGGATTGCTCAGTTCCGGCAAACATTCCAAACTGGATAAATTCAGGCGATACAGGAATGGATGACCCAGCTAGAAAAGTAATCAGCACGCGACTTTCATAAATGTTTTCGGGAAATTCTAACAGTTCGATGACTCCATTTCTGTAAATCCCTTCAAATGCTTGGAGCATAATGATTCACCTCGCCTACAAAGTACGGTCGATAGACTCGCTAGCTAATAATCCCAGTTTAACAAATCTTTCCCCAAAAACACAAATTTTTGATATAATAGTTGGAGCGATCGCCAGCATTGATAATTGAAAGTAGGATTTCTCGCTCCAGGCGAAAATCTCAGAAACCGGGTTTCTCTCAGTATTTCTCGTCACCCAACCAAAGAATCATAGAAACCCGGTTTCTTGGCCCCTGCGAAAATCTCAGAAACCGGGTTTCTCTTTATATTTTTCGTCACCAAACCAAAGACTCGTAGAAACCCGGTTTCTTAGCCCATTTCTAGTTGCTTGGCTCATGCCTACGATTGCTATTCCAGATAATGAGTATAATGGTAGATGGCTAAAAGAGGAATTTTAGATATGGAATTCAATGAGTATTTTGACTTTTTGGCACCGGATGATATTCGCATCAAAGGACATCGCATCGGGATTGAGACGGTACTCTATGAGTATCTGTATCGGGAACGCACGGCCGAAGAAATTCAGCAACTCTACCCTTCTCTAATTTTGGCAGAAGTTTATACGACTATTTTGTATTATTTGCTGAACAAAGAATCAGTAAGTCGATATTTACAAGATTGGTTAGATTGGTCGCATCAGCAGCGAAAGATGCAAGCAGCAAATCCCCATCCTGCTGCGGAAAGATTGCGAAAATTGAAAGCAGAACGAGAAAAGCAATCTGTTGTACATGGTGTTTAAGGAATGGCGCTTAAATATTTGATGGATGAGAATGTTACACCGATTTATGCTACACAGCTTCGCCGGAAACGCTCTGATTTAGTAGTTTGGTCGGTGGGCGATATTGGTACGCCTCCAAAAAGTACACTCGATCCAGATATTTTGGTTTGGTGTGAGGATCGTGGTTTTATTTTAGTTACGAACAACCGCAAGTCTATGCCTGTCCATCTGACAGATCATATTGCTGAAGGTAGGCATATTCCAGGGATTTTTATTTTGAACTCAGATTTAACTATTGGGCAAAATATTGAGGAATTAATTTTGATTGCCGATGGTTCGTTCGATGATGAATACCAAGACCAGATCATCCATCTTCCATTGACATAAATAGGACTTAATCTATGACCAATCTAATTCATCGTCAGTATCACCATGAAACTGGGCAATCTCGAAATCGGATTCGGTGGATTGCTCAGTTCCGGCAAACATTCCAAACTGGATAAATTCAGGCGATACAGGAATGGATGACCCAGCTAGAAAAGTAATCAGCACGCGACTTTCATAAATGTTTTCGGGAAATTCTAACAGTTCGATGATTCCATTTCTTTAAATCCCTTCAAATGCTTGGAGCATAATGATTCACCTCG
>Ga0163147_10008271_pt1 | contig 11572 bp, 9 predicted proteins | sample OliLakLV19MP6G1_FD_148597 | JGI IMG/M metagenome (GOLD analysis project Ga0163147, IMG submission 148597) | Freshwater microbial mat bacterial communities from Lake Vanda, McMurdo Dry Valleys, Antarctica- Oligotrophic Lake LV.19.MP6.G1 | ecosystem: Environmental > Aquatic > Freshwater > Lake >...
GTATTTGCTAGTCGTTTTGTATAAGTTCTTCGGTTGTTCACAAAGTCCAATTTTTCGCTAAATGGTTTGCCACATTTTTTACATTTAAACTGTCGCCTGTTTATTTCTAAAAATACTGGCTGCTCTCGCCACGATAAATCTTTTACTACATATCGATGATTTTGATGTAATCTATTACTTTTTGTCCCGCAATGATGACAATTACTTTCTCGCTCGATTGACTCCACCTGTAATATTATTCCAATTCCTGGTAGTTGACTCATTTGAGTTACTTTAATTCCTTGTATATTCAGGAGCTCTGTTAGAACTTTAGTACCCTTTTTTGTGGTCATGACTGTAATTCGCTCTCAAAAACTCTTGTGGCTCTTTGATAATTAACAATTAAAATAGCCCAAATGTCAAGCTGGACAAGGACTTTATTTACTTTTCTATATATTTGTTCAGATATTTTTACTAATTTAGCTATTGATTTAGCATAGTAAGTAAGGAAGAACCACAAAAATGCTCGTCAACTGGCAGCTTATGCAGGTTTGACTCCCTGTGAGCGTAGTTCAGGAACTTCTGTGCGTGGCAAAACTCGTTTGTCATGTACGGGAAATGTCCGGCTGCGAAAGGCATTGTATATGCCTGCCGTGGTGGCGATGCGTTGTAATCCTTTGCTCAAAGCCGTGAGTGAGCGATTATTGGGTCGTGGCAAGGTCAAAATGCAGGTAATTGGTGCGCTTATGAGAAAACTGGTGCATTTGGCTTTTGGGATTTTAAAGTCCCAAAAGCCTTTCGATCCAACTTATTTGCTCGCTACCCCTTGACAGATCAAGACAGTATCTACAAGATACTATTGTTTTTTCGCAACGACTTACTTGCCAGTTACTAATATAATAGGTTATTAATTATGTGTTTAGCACTTTGGCGATCGCCCTTGGCGCGAGCTCTGCACCGCAACCGCAGTCTTGCTTATGCCCGGTACTTGCAACTAGCAACGGTTCGTGCTGACGGGCGTCCGGCTAACCGCACTGTGGTGTTTCGAGGCTTTTTGGAAGACACCAACCAGTTAAAGTTTATTACAGATATTCGTAGTGCAAAGACTGAGGAAATTAACCTCTATCCTTGGGGGGAGATTTGCTGGTATTTCCCTAAAACTCGCGAACAATTTCGGATTGCTGGAAAGCTAGTTTTGGTAGGGGCAGATTATCCAGAGGCAGAGTTGTGCTTATCGCGCCGCACAACTTGGCAGGAGCTTTCTGAGGCGGCTCGATCGCAGTTTGCTTGGCCTGCGCCGGGGGAAGATAAGGCTGATGCTGGTGCTTTTGATTCTGCTTCCCCAAATGCGATCGAGCCACTGCCTAATTTTTGCTTGCTGTTGTTGGAACCGGAAACGGTGGATTTTTTGGAGTTGCGGGGGGAACCGCAAAATCGATCGCTTTATCGGCGCGACGGGGATGGAAATTGGTCTGTGCGATCGGTTAATCCGTGAAAAATTAAGAATTAAAAATTAAAAACAGAGATTGGGATTTTTAACTTTTAATTTTTCACTCCTCAGATGCCGGTGCCGTCAAAAAACTCTTGAATTGCTTTATCTTTTAACTGACAAGTGGTGGCAACAGCTAATTGGGTTTTTTCAGCTACAGCTACATTGCTGGTTTGATTTAAAGTTGGGAATCCTGAAGGGGAATTGGGAACAGAAGTTAAGGAGACAGATGCTTGAGGAAGCAAACTTTTTACTTGCTGTTCGAGGGATTCGATACGATCGAGCAAAGAGCGAATTACCACAGCTTCCGAATCCGGCAAACTGCCGTGTTCTAGGGGATTGACGCGCACTCCCGATCGATAGACGATGCGGCCGGGAATCCCTACCACTGTACAGTCAGATGGTACGTCGCGGAGTACGACGGAACCGGCGCCGATGCGAACGTTGTTGCCAATTTGCAGATTGCCGAGTACCTTGGCGCCGGCACCTACAACTACGTTTTCGCCGACGGTAGGGTGACGCTTGCCGCTTTGTTTGCCAGTACCGCCAAGGGTGACACCTTGGTAAATTAGGGCAAAATCGCCGATAATCGCTGTTTCGCCGATCACAACCCCCATACCGTGGTCGATGAATACGCTTTTGCCGATGGTTGCCCCTGGGTGGATTTCAATTCCGGTCAAAAAGCGAGCAATGTGGGAAATCAAGCGGGGGATGAAGGGAAGTCCCAACACATAAAGCCAGTGTGCGAGGCGGTGCAGCACTAGGGCCTGAAGACCGGGGTAGCAAAACAAAACTTCCAGCCAGTTGCGAGCGGCAGGGTCGCGATCGAAAATTATACTGAAGTCAGCTCTAAGAGTCTTTAGCACTTTCGGAGTTACCTATTTTGGTTAAACACGCCACTTTCGATTTTACATTTTACTGGATGGGGGAAGTGAGCGGTCGATCTGGAGGGGGGAGAGTGGGGTAGAATTTGACGACATTATATTGCCGCCATCCAACAGCGCCACTGCGTTTTATTCCTGTACTGAGATTGTATAGTTAGACTTGACTCCGGGTTCGAGAGTACCTACCCAAATCCTGTAAGAGCCTGCTTGCCAGTCTGAATCAAGTATGCCAGCATCTTTATTCTGACCTATATCGTCTCCGCAGCGCACCGCATTACCGGGGCCTTGTACGAGTAAGGTCGTGTCCTTGCCTCCGCTGTTGACTTGGAGTGTGAGTTTTGAAAAGTTTTGCTGCAAGACTATGATGTGGTCGGGAGTTGGGGTCGCAAAACCCAAACATTTGTTTTTGTGGCGATCGGCGTTGGCTATGACAGATAGAGAGTACGATCCGCCTGTGGAACCTCTCAAAACTGCTGTTGGGGCTGCAAAACCTGGCGATAAAGTTAAAGTGCCGAAATTGGCTGTTTCTGCTAAAACTGGTAGGGCGACGATCGCCGCGATCGCCGCCAAGAGCGCACCGTTTTTCAAATTGGCTCGCTGATTAAACAACATGTCAATACTCCTCGGTCACAACTTAAAACCACAACTCAGAATTTACCCATCGCAGCCCCTAGAATCCAAACTGTGGAGGAAGAATAATTTTTTTTAAATTAGTTCAAAACCTCCTGGCTTCTCTTCCTTATGTCTATCAGGACAATCCCTCTAAGATCGCGCTCGCTTGTGCCACTCGGATTTCTGCCACAGGCGATCGACTCATATCCGAAATTGTACGGTGTCAAGATGATAAATTTGATACTCCTAGCCTTGCTGTTGGCGCTCGGTTCCCTATTGACACAGGCCTTGGTATTGTTACCTATAGGTCTATCCGGCTGGCTCCACCTCCCTAATTGGCTGAGCCTGGCCTTGATTTTTCTGGCTATTTCTTGGTGCTTGGGGGATTAGTCAGCAGTCATGAGTTATTAGTGATTAGTCAAAAGTTAATGATCAATTATTCCACTTCCCCCAAGAGTCAAGGCCCGATTGTCCCCGGTTTGATGATGTATACTTCACAATTGACAATTCAAGAATCTAAAATCTAGGATTTGACATCTACCTATAGAATGATGCAACGACAAGTTTATTCAATCTCAGCATTTCACTCACCTGACAAAACCCTGGCGGAAACTCCTAAGAAACAGGAGCGTCCGATACACCGGGCGATCGTGTTAATGCTGGTGGCAACAGGTTTGCTGGGCCTGCACGCTAGTCGGCTGGTGGAATTACAACTGATACAAGGGAAGCAAAACCGGGAACGAGCCGAAAACAATCGCGTTCGCCTAGTGCCCATGCCGGCGAATCGTGGACACATTGTTGATCGCAAAGGCAAGCTGCTAGCGGCAAACAATTTAGCTCGATCGGTATATTTGTGGCCGAAAGAACAAACGCCGGAAGAGTGGAAAGCGACAGCAGAAAAGTTGAGTCCGTTGGTGAAAATCCCGGCCAAAGAAATTTTACAAAAATTAAAAGAGGTCGATCCTCTATCCTACAGACCGGTGCGGCTCAAGCAAGCGATGCCGCCAGAGGTGTTTGTGCCGCTAGCAGAACAGGTGGGACAAATACGCGGAGTGGAAGTGCGGCCAGAAGCGAACCGCTATTATCCCGAAAGCAGTTTGGCGGCTCATGTTCTCGGATATATTGGCGAAGCTACTGCAGCAGACTTGGAAGCTCATCCGGAATATCCGATGGGGATGATTGTCGGTCAGATGGGCATAGAAGCGAGTTCTAACCAGAAGATTGCGGGAGTTTGGGGCGATCGGCTGATCGAGGTAAATGCCCAAAATCAAGAATTACGGCTGATGGGAGAGACACCGCCCAAACCCAGTGAGGCGGTGCAGCTAACCATAGACTTGTCCATGCAAAAAGCAGCCGAAAAAGCCCTGGGGAACCGCCGGGGGGCAGTAGTGGCGCTGGATGTCAAAACCGGGGCGGTATTAGTTATGGCCAGCCACCCGACTTTTGACCCCAATCTGTTTACGCGAAAAATCACTAAGGATGAGTGGGAAACTCTTCAAGACCCGCAAAATCCATTTTTGAATCGGGCCATGCAAGGCTATCCCCCCGGTAGCACGTTTAAAATTGTGACTTCCGTCGCGGGCCTGGAGTCGGGCAAATTTTCGCCGGACTCAATTCTCGGTACTTCGTCTTACATTACTGTGGGGGGAATTGATTTTAACGAACACAGTGGCGGTTACGGCGACATCGGCTTTCGGGATGCTTTGGCTTTCAGCAGCAATACGTTTTTTTATCAAGTGGGGATTAGTACGGGGCCCGAGCAAATTTCTAAGTGGGGAAAACGCTTGGGAATTGGCAGGGATACGGATTTGAGCCTGTTGGGGCTAGGCGGTGGCGATTACGGTCAAATGCCGACGCCGGCAGAGAAGGAGCAAATGTATAAAGAACCTTGGTATGCGGGCGATACGGTGACAATGTCGATCGGTCAGGGGTTGGTGTTGGTGACTCCTTTGGAGGCGGCGGTAATGGTGGGTTCGATCGCTAACGGCGGCTATCGAGTCAAGCCCCATCTTTTGACATCTATGACTGGCACTCCTGAGACTCAACGAGTAAGTACGGGGATGAAACCTTCGACAGTTCAGGTTGTTAAGGAAGGATTGATCGCGGTGGTTTCCGAGGGTACGGGACAGGCACTCAATGACGGTTCGATTCCGCTGACGGCGGGCAAAACAGGGACTTCGGAGGTCATCGGACAGGAAGATCACTCGCTGTATGTGGCATTCGGGCCTGCTGAAAAGCCAGAAATTGCGATCGCCGTGATTGTGGAAAATGGCGGTTTTGGTTCTGTTGCCGCGGCCCCGATCGCGAAAGACGTGTTTCAAGCTTATTTTGGGAAACCAAAAACACCAGTCAACCCCATAGTAGTCAACCCTGAATAGTCAATTGTTAGTTGTCAGTTGTTAGTTGTTAGTTGTTAGTTGTTAGTTGTTAGTTGTTAGTTGTTAGTCAGTATCTAATGACTACTGCCAACTGCCAACTGCCAACTGCCCACTGCCAACTGCCCACTGCCAACTGCCCACTGCCAACTGACTACTGACTAATTGAGCCGCATAAATATTGTAGCTTTGCGAATTCCTGTTATTTCTCCCGTACTGGTGACAGTGAGCGATCGCAAGTGGTCGAACAATGGTCTTGCCGAAAGTTCAATTAACCTCAACAGCGGGATTTGTTTTTCCCAAATTGGCCTGCTGGAGGGCCAGTCTAAATAAAAATAGCCGTCGTTAGATAGTGGCAGAGGTTCAATGCTGGTTTGAAAATCTTGATTGGCAAATAAAGAGCCTGTTTCAGCGGCTTCTAGTGCTGCGTCCATTGCTTCTACTGAGGTGGTGAAAATTTCGTATTTGCCGACGGTGGCTCGAACTCCTTTTGCCTCGGTTTCGATCGCACTTTTTATATTATTTTGTTTACCATAATTTTGCCGCGTTGTCAACTCCGTCCAAGCGGTAATTTTTTGGTTTCTAAGAGTAAAGCTGCCGATGCTGTATTCTTTGCTGCGGGCAATTTCATCGAGTTTGTCGATCGCCTTTTGGGAATCAGCAGAGTTTTCGGCGACAAAAATCCAGTCAGCACTATTTGAGGAATTCGGAAGCACTGCTAAAGCGTATTCTCCTTGTACCCAGTTAAATATATCCTGCTGCAGGTTGACGCCCCAAACTTGCTGAATATCTCCGAAGGTGCGATCGACTAATTTTGAGACTTCTACGTTGGTCGAGACCGCCGATGAAAAATCAGTCCAAAAATTCCTTAAATCGGTGCTGGCGACGGCGAAAGGACTGGCTGAGGGTATGTACTGCAAGGCTTGGACTGGTGCGGAGAGTGTGGGAACGGCTGTGTTGTCTCGCGATGTCACCAAAGCAGTTTGGGTCAGCAATCCGCGTCGGTTGACTCCGACAGCAACTGCGAGGGAATTAAGAGAAACTGGGGAATTTTGCTCGGTTGCTGACTGCGGGAGATTGACAAAAGCTAAAGCTATTCTGCCTTGAGTTAGCTGCTGCACAGCTTTTTGATATTCGGGGGTATTTTCAAGATTTAGGTTGGCTGTTTCAACGTTATTAATTGCATCTCGCAGCACGTTCGGACTGTTGGCAAATAAAACAAAACTAAGATTATTTCCTGAAGCTGAACTGCGGCCGATTGCCGCAGTTGCAAAGCTGGGTGGCAAAGCTGAATTCGGCAGAGAAAGCGGGTTGAAAGGCGAAAACGATTCGTTTTTTGGGTTAGTTATTGGTGACTCTTTATAATATATTTTGACACCTTTATATAGTTCCGACTGCACTGTTTTCTCCTTGCGAGATTCTTTTTGCCAGTAGGAGGTGAGAAATTTTTGACTGCGATCGGCATTTTGGGAGGAAACTGCCAGCAGAAACCCGGTTTGTTGGCCGTTGTTGCGATCGCGATCGTCGAAATCTGGATTGGTTACGGCAAGGGTAATTTCGTCACCGATCCAAGGTTGGATATCTCGACTGTAATCCAGGCCTGTATTGGCGAGGAAACTTTTTTTAATTTGCTCAAATTCTGCGTGCGATCGACTTCTTTCTTCGGGAGTGGCAAAAACTTGCCGCAATGCTTCGAGGCGATCGGGATTTACCAGCATTGAAGCTAACAAAGGTGCTTGTTTCGAGACAAACACAGCCCCAGCCGGAGTAGTTGTCGGCCCGCCAGCGAGCAAATTCAGGGGAGTGTGAGTTGTCAGCCAGTAAAAACCGCCGGCACTCAAGCCTAAGAGTGCCAAGACGCCAGCAATGAGAAAAGAAAAGAACGATCGCAACTTCATACCACAAGGACTAATGACCACAGTCTATTATTAACTAGAGTAGCGCATGACCGCAGCTATCGGCAGATACTTTTTGTTCAGTTCGCAAACAAAAAGATCAACTAAAATATACTCAAGCTTTAAAACCCAAGTAAAATGCTAACAATATCAACGCCCCCCGAACAGCGAGTTTTACTGCCCAATATCAGTTGGCAATTATATGAAAGTCTGCTAGCGGAACTGGGAAACAAACGTTCCACCAGAATTGCTTATCATCAAGGTCAATTAGAAATTATGGTGCCACTACCGGAACATGAAAATCGTAACCGGCTGATCGATCGCTTAATTGTAACTCTCATAGAAGAACTCAATCTAGAGTACAACCCCTTTGGCTCGATGACGATCAAAAAACGCAAAAAAGCAGCGGGAAAAGAACCAGATTCATGCTATTATATCCAGAATGAAGCACTGGTCAGAGGGAGAACAGAATTAGACTTTGCTCAAGATCCGCCGCCAGATTTAGCACTGGAAATTGATATTACCAGCAGTTCCTTAAATCAATTCGATTTATATGCAGATTTAGGCGTACCAGAAATTTGGCGGTACGACGGACGAAGCATCAAGTTTTATCAATTGCAAAATGGCGAATATGCCGAGTGCAATTTTTCCCTGGCTTTCCCAATGCTACCGACTGCAAAAGTTGACGAATTTATCGATCGCACTCAAACGGCAGGCGCAACCACAGCAGTGCGAGAATTCCGGGAATGGGTAAAAAATCAGTAATTGTGTAGTCTACCACGGCACTCCTCGCGCATCGGAAAAATCTGCATCGAGAACCGCCCCCGGATCAAATACAGCATCAGTTAAATCAGCTTTTCTAAACGACGTTATCGACAATTTTTCTATTTGTTCAACAGCGATAAAAAAGCCGATCGCAGTTAACCCAAGAATTACCCCAGAAACCAAAAATAAGATAATTCCCCTGATAGTATCTCCGCCCCAAAATGTCACAATACCGCTAGCCCCGATCGCAGCAGCAGCCCCAGCCACAGCCCCCGCCACAATTCCCGCCTCGCCCCGAGTCGCAGCAATCGCCGTCGCAGCCGTTCCAGCCACCGCCACAGCCCCCGCATCCGCCCCGGCAATCAGTCCAGTCAAAGCCCCAGCCGTCGTCACTGTCACCGCTGTCACCCCAGCCCTAGCAATCAAATTTCTCACCCGCCTGCGGCTTTGTCCGGTTCTGACACCCTGAAAATTTGCCCCCCTCAAAATCGCCCCGGTGAAATTGCAGCCTCGAATGTCGCAACCGCTGAAATTCGCCCCTGACAAGTCAAGCCCTTTAAAAGAACGGTTCCGCAAGTTTTGGTTAGCAAAATTGAGATTTCGAGGTTGAGTCATTCGATTTTAGATTTTAGATTTTAGATTTTAGATTAGCAACCCAAAGACCTAGGATTATAGATTTTAGATTATAGATTTTAGATTAACCAACCAAAGGGCATTTAAAATAAAGCCTGTGGTTTATAACGAGTTTCCATGTCTCCCATCTCCGAATCCCCATTTTCCCCCGAACAAATTGCCGGTGAAAGACTCACACCTGAAGAATATGAAGAAATCGTTCAGCGTCTAGGTCGCCATCCTAATAAAGCTGAATTGGGAATGTTCGGCGTTATGTGGAGCGAACACTGCTGTTACAAAAATTCGCGGCCACTATTAAAACAGTTTCCCACAGAGGGCGATCGAATTCTCGTCGGGCCCGGAGAAAATGCCGGCGTCGTAGACTTGGGAGACGGCTTGCAACTCGCCTTCAAAATTGAATCGCACAACCACCCGTCAGCAGTCGAACCCTTCCAAGGTGCGGCAACGGGTGTCGGCGGGATTCTCCGCGATATCTTCACAATGGGTGCACGCCCGATCGCACTTTTAAATTCCCTGCGTTTCGGCAACTTAGACGACGCAAAAACTCAGAGATTGTTCAAAGGCGTAGTATCAGGAATTTCCCATTATGGAAATTGCATCGGAGTACCCACAGTTGGCGGGGAAGTTTACTTCGATCCTGCTTATTCTGGCAACCCGCTAGTTAACGTCATGGCCTTGGGTTTAATGGAAACTCAAGAAATCGTCAAATCCGGCGCTTCTGGTATCGGAAATCCCGTGCTTTACGTCGGTTCAACTACCGGGCGAGATGGCATGGGAGGAGCAAGTTTTGCCAGTGCAGAATTGACAGAAAAATCAATGGACGATCGCCCCGCAGTCCAAGTAGGAGATCCATTTTTAGAAAAATCCTTAATTGAAGCTTGTTTAGAAGCATTCAAAACCGGTGCAGTCGTCGCAGCCCAAGACATGGGTGCAGCCGGAATCACCTGTTCCACATCAGAAATGGCAGCCAAAGGCGGCGTCGGCATTGAATTCGATTTAGACAAAGTTCCCGTTCGAGAAAGCGGCATGATTCCCTACGAATACCTGCTTTCCGAATCCCAAGAACGGATGTTGTTTGTTGCCCAAAAAGGACGCGAACAGGAATTAATCGATATTTTCCACCGCTGGGGATTGCACGCTGTAGTCGCGGGGACAGTCATCGAAGAGCCGATCGTGCGAATTCTCTTTAAAGGCGAAATCGCTGCCGAAATTACCGCCACTGCTTTGGCAGATAACACGCCAATTTATCACCGAGAACTATTGACAGAGCCGCCAGAATATGCTAAAAAAGCATGGGAATGGACAGCGGATTCCCTGCCACAATCCACAGTTACAGGTATCGAAATTAACGGCAATTTCCAAACTTGGAATCAGATTTTGCTGACACTTTTGGATACTCCCACTATCGCTTCTAAACGCTGGGTTTATCGCCAATACGATCATCAAGTGCAAAACAATACTGTTGTTTTACCGGGAGGCGCTGATGCTGCAGTTGTCAGATTGCGTCCGCTAGAACCTTGCCAATCTTCCCTTGCTAAAGGGCTAGAAGTACACCCCCTTGCTAAGGGGGAGCTACAGAGAGAAAATGCTGTTTCTCTAGCTTCCGAAAGCAAACAGGAAGAAGAGGTAATTCCTCTATTTACAAAGGCACAAGGTAGGGAAACTCCCAAACTTTCTCCCCCCCTTAGCAAGAAGGAAGCGCCCCTGGGGATGATTCCTGGAGTTGCTGCAACTGTTGATTGCAATTCTCGTTATGTTTATCTCGATCCTTATGAAGGTGCAAAAGCAGTCGTAGCGGAAGCAGCGAGAAATTTAAGTTGTGTGGGTGCTGAACCTATTGCGGTGACGGATAATCTAAATTTTGGCAGTCCCGAAAAGCCGATCGGATATTGGCAGTTAGCGTCAGCTTGTCGCGGGATTGCTGAGGCTTGTCGGGAGTTGGGCACGCCTGTGACTGGCGGCAATGTTTCTCTTTACAATGAAACTGTTGATGCTGAGGGAAATCCTCAACCAATTTATCCGACTCCGGTAATCGGAATGGTGGGGTTAATTCCCGATTTGAAGAAGATTTGCGGCCAAGCTTGGCTAAAGAAAGGTGATTTAATTTATGTGCTGGGAATGGGGGAATCATCCCAAAACTCAGAACTTTCATCTGAAAGCTCAAAAATCGAAACTTCTCCTACTTTGGGAGGTTCGGAATATTTAGCGGCAATTCACGGGATTGTCGCTGGGAAACCGCCAAGGATAGATTTTGAGTTAGAAAGAAAAGTGCAATCGGTTTGTCGCGATGGAATTCGGCAAGGTTGGGTATGTTCTGCCCATGATTGTGCGGAAGGTGGAATTGCGATCGCCCTCGCGGAATGCTGTATCTCTGCTAAAATGGGTGCAGAAATCCATCTCAGTTTCAATTCGGCAAATGTCGGCCGCTGGGATGAAATTTTGTTTGGTGAAATGGGCAACTGCATTGTAGTTTCAGTGGCGCCGAAAAACCAAGGAATTTGGGAGTCTTACCTGCAAGAACATTTGACCAAAATGTGGCAGAAAATTGGTTTAGTTTGCTGTGCTGAATCACCTTTGCGGGTTGTGAGTGCTGACAATCAAGTGTTAATTGAGGTTAGCATGAATGATATGGGCGATCGGTTCTATAATGCGATCGAGCGTCGGATTGCATCTGTTTGATTGCGGCTGATACACACGGCGGTTGAAACCGCGTCTACACAGACGAAACCCACTCCAAGCGGGTTAAGATTGGGATTAATAAACCCGGCGGTTAGAAACCGCGTCTACACAGACGAAACCCGCCTTCGCGGGTTGAATTTCTTCAGTCCGCGTAGGCGGACTTTATTTATGTAGCCGCGGTTTCAACCGCCGGGTCTAATCGCCGCCGCCCGGTTCAATTACCCAATTAATCTATACAATATAAACAATATCGTAATTGCT
>Ga0163147_10008276_pt1 | contig 11571 bp, 17 predicted proteins | sample OliLakLV19MP6G1_FD_148597 | JGI IMG/M metagenome (GOLD analysis project Ga0163147, IMG submission 148597) | Freshwater microbial mat bacterial communities from Lake Vanda, McMurdo Dry Valleys, Antarctica- Oligotrophic Lake LV.19.MP6.G1 | ecosystem: Environmental > Aquatic > Freshwater > Lake >...
CTGTAGGAGCGCCCTGTAGGAGCGCCTTTAGGCGCGATTTCCATTGGGGATCTCGCGCCTAAAGGCGCTCCTACAGGGCGCTCCTACAGGGCGCTCCTACAGGGTGCTCCTGGCGCCGTCGCTGCGGCGCTTCGCGACAACTGGTAGAACCCGCGCCTCCTGAGGTGCTAGTCTCTCCCGCAACAAAAGTCCGGACGCGGAACGGACTCTATCGAGGCTCGGGTCAGTGGAAGAACCAGTGCAGGATCAGGCGACATTGCAGGCCTTTCGGCTGGTGAACAGAGCGGAACATTCGCGGCTGACAACGACCGACCACCGGGTGCTGAGGCAACTCGCCAACCAGGCCTCGGAGGAGGCCCGCCGAAAGTACTGGCCGGAGATCTGGGGCGACTTCGCGGAACGGTTTGATCCGCGCTAAACCCCTGAGTCCCTGGCGATCGGCATTCCCGTTGAGCGATGCCAGATTCGATAGCGAGTAAACGTCGGCGAAGTCGGTCAGGCCAGCCAGGGCCGGATTGAAAAGGTTCGTCGAATTCACGGTGCTTGCCGAGCCGTTACTCGCCGTACCTGCCGGAAAATTAATCGTCGTCTGGAAGATTCCTTCCGGCGCTATCTCCTTGAGCGCGATGAACCCGTTGGTCAGCGGGTCACGGGCCATGCCTGCAGTGCCGACGTTACCGATCGTCATGCTGAGCTTGACGGCGAGATTGGCTTGACAAAATCTTCATAGGAAACACATGGCGATGCCACACGCCTCAGGAATGCTGGAGACTGAGATCCAGTGACCCCCAACCATCACGCAAAGTTCCTGTGGAGATCCAGTCAGAATGAGTAACTCAGTCAAGTCCCTCCTGCGCACCGCTACCCTGCTGGTCAGTATTGCCGGTACGGCGCAGGCCTCGATCATTGTCTCGGAAGTCGATCCGTCCAGCAGCGGGACCGGAACCGTTTTGGCGGACTGGTTCGAGCTGACCAATACGGGCCTGTCGGGAGTCAACATCGTCGGCTGGAAGGTGGATGACAGCTCCAACTCCTTTGCCGCGTCCCTGGCGTTGCTGAACGTCACCAGCATAGCCCCCGGACAATCAGTGATATTCGCGGAGACGAGCAACCTCGTCACTACCCAGGCTCTCTTTGTCAATGCATGGTTTGGCGGAATCACCCCGGCCGGGTTCACCATGGGCTCCTATTCCGGCCCGGGCATTGGGCTTAGCACCGGAGGAGACGCGGTCAATATTTACGGATCTTCGTGATTTCGTGTGGGTAAAACGAGTGGTCTGATCGAGGCACGGAGGCTATTTCTACAGGCTTTGGTACGTGTTGAGAAGGCCGAGAAATTTGGCATGATGCGCGGATGCAAAAATCACGTAAGCGCCGCCGGCTGGCGGACGCCTATACCTTCCCTGGATTCCGTCCGCTGGCGCGGGTACAGGGGCTGTTCGGCGACCCGCAGGCGCGCCTCATCACCCTGGTTCGGCGGGGAAAAAAACGCTCTGCGGCACCTGCGGTACGGTTCACCGTAGCTGGTACGACCGCCGCCGACGCCGGGTCCGGGATCTCTCCTGTGCCGGCCACCGCATCTACCTCGACCTCGAGGTGCGGCGCGTGGACTGCCGCCGCTGCGGCAGCGTGAAGACGGAGCGGCTGGAGTTTCTGCTGGAGAACGCGCTGCACACGCAGCGCTTTGCGCGCTACGTGGGCCGACGCTGTCGCAGCGGCACGATCAAAGACGTCGCCGCCGAACTCAACCTGGACTGGCAGACGGTCAAGCGGCTTGAGAAGGAATACATGCGCGAGCAACTCGAGCGCGCCGGCACACCGGGACCGAAGGTCATCGGGATCGACGAGATCTCGATCCGCAAGGGCCACACCTACCGCATCGTGGTCAGCGACTTGGAGCGCCATCGCCCCATCTGGTTCGGCGGTGAGGACCGCAGCGAAGCGAGCATGGATCAGTTCTACGCGTTTCTCGGGGAAAAGAAGGCCAAAGGAATCCGCCTGGCCGTCATGGACATGTGGAAGCCGTTCCGATCCTCCACCCAGCGCCACGCCCCGCAGGCAGCGGTGCTGTTCGACAAGTTCCATGTCATCCGGCACTTGGGCGCGGCGCTCGACAAGGTCAGAAAGCTCGAGTACGCACGCCTCGAAGGTAAGCAGCGCCGCTTCATCAAGGGGCAGAAGTACACGCTCCTGTCGCATCCGCAGAACCTCACCGGCAGCGCCCGCAAGAACCTCAAGCTGCTGCTCGCGGCCAACCAGCGTCTCAACACCGCCTACCTGCTCAAGGAGTCCTTCGGCCAGCTCTGGGACTACACCAGTGAAGCCTGGGCGCGAAAGTTCTTCGAGAACTGGCGCGCGCAGCTCAAGTGGCAGCGGCTTAAACCCTACGAGAAGTTTGCCGCCATGCTCGAGCGGCACTGGGATGGCATCGCCGCCTACTGCAAGCCCGAGAACAAAGTTGCTCTGGGCTTCGTCGAGGGACTGAACAACAAGATCCGCGTCATCCAGCGCCGCGCCTATGGCCTGCGTGATGAAGAGTACCTGCGGCTCAAGGTCCTCACCTGCATGCTGCCGCAGCTTTGAGCACAAAGTGATCAACTTTTACCCACTCGTTTCCACGATGAGCCGTATTTTTTAATCTGCTGCAGATCCAGATGCCCGTGGGGGCCCTGACATCCATTGCCCACAGGGTCACCGGTATTTGCCTGGCGCTCAGCATTCCAGCCGTTGTCTATTTCCTGGACCTATCGTTGCAAAGCCCGCAAGGCTATGCGCAGGTCGTTGGCTGGTTCGACCATTTAGTCGTCAGAATCGGCCTCATCCTGCTGATCTGGGCGCTGGCGCATCATTTGCTCGCCGGTATCCGCCACCTGCTGATGGACATCGACGCGGGTTCGCAGTTGCGGGTGGCGCGCCGCAGTGCCTTGCTGGTGAACATTGGCGGCATTGTGGTGGCACTGCTCGCGGCGGGTGTCATCCTGTGACGGGCGTGATCCTGTGACCGGTATCCTCCTGTGAGAAGGGCCGTGACAGGACTGCGCGCGTGGCTGGTGCAGCGGGTCAGCGCAGTCTGCATGCTCCTCATCACGCTATTTGTACTCGTGCATTTTCTCGTCGACCCGCCCCGGTCCTACCTCGCGTGGCATGACTGGATGATGAGCCCGGGTATCAGCGTGCTGACGCTGGTCTTTTTCGCCGCGCTGTTCTCGCACATGTGGGTGGGTGTCCGGGATGTGGTCATGGACTATATACATCCGACGGCATACCGGGTCCTGGTGCTCGCCGTGCTGGGCATCAGCCTCGTCGCCATGGCCGGATGGGTCCTGCGGATTGTGTTGATCGGTCGCGGCTGATCTACGGGCCGGCGCGCAAAGCTATAGTCAGGAGGCTCCCGTGAAACTGTCCGTCTTTCGCTACAACCCGGAACACGACCAGAAGCCCTACATGCAGGACTGCGAGGTTGAGCTCGTGCCAACCGACCGGATGCTGCTGGATGTGATCCTGCGGATCAGATTCGACGACGGCTCGCCGGCTATCCGGAAGTCCTGCCGCGAAGGTATATGCGGCTCCGATGCGATCAACATCAATGGTCGCAATGGCCTGGCGTGCATCACGCCGCTGAAGGGCTTGAAGGAGCCGGTGGTATTGCGCCCCTTGCCCAGCTTCCCGGTCATTCGCGACCTGGTGGTCGATATGACCCGGTTCTTTAAACAGTACTACTCAATCAAGCCCTGGCTGATCAATGACGAACCCGTGCCTGAACGGGAGCGCCTGCAGTCACCGCAAGACCGCGCGAAGCTGGACGGTCTGTACGAGTGCATCCTGTGTGGCTGCTGCACCAGCCAGTGCCCCTCGTCGTGGTGGAACCCGGAGAAGTTCGTCGGTCCTGCCGGTCTGCTGCAGGCACATCGCTTTCTGATCGACAGTCGGGATACCGCTACGGAGCAGCGCCTCGATGATCTGAACGATGCCTATAGGCTATACCGCTGTCGCACCATCATGAACTGTACTGAAGTTTGCCCCAAGGGCCTGAACCCGTCCCGCGAAATCGAGAAAATCAGGTTGATGATGGTTAAGGACTCGGTGTGATGGCTCTCCACCCGACTCAACCCGCCTTCCCGTCCGCTCTCGGGGCAACGAGAATGGGCGTATAGACCCACAGAAACAGTGCGAATGCCGTGGTCCAGAGCGAGGCCGCAATCAGGATCACAACCAGGTAGGATCCTCCGCACAGCGAGAGACCAAAGACCCGCATAACCGCAGCGCCCGACAGCAGTGTGTAAGCGACCGTAATCACCGGATAGACCACGGGGGGACGACCTGTGTGCCCAAGTGCCACACGCGTCATCATCCCCAGAATCATGGTGGCGAGGGCGCCAACGGTCAGCGCGTGTAACCAGAAGGCCGCAATCGCGATCCCGGTAAGGAGCACCAGAGCCTTCAGCGCAAATCCGACTGGCAACCACAGATAGGCCAGGTGCAGTACCCAGACAATGGGCTGGCCCAAGGTTTTCAAGGTGCCACCGTAACCAGCACCAGCGCGAGATCGATGGCAACCAACAGCGCTCGACCCGCGATTGGAGCATCGCCTGTTGCGAGTGCCCAGTGGAAAACCACATCGGTGCCCCACAGCAACGCCAGTACGCCGAGCAGTGGAGTGTTGCGGTTTCCTTCCCGGAGTAGCGACGGTGCAATCAGCACGGCCACTGCGGGCAGGAACGCGAGATCGCCCAGCGCCACCAGCACTCCCGGCCAAAGTCCCGAAGTGCCGATCAGCAGCCGACCGGCGAGCCACAGTACCAAGAGGATCACGAGCGGCCGGCCGGCCAGTCCGCGCCGACCGGTCCAGTTCGGCACTGCCGTCAGCAGAAAATCGGCAATGGCGGCTGCGATGAAACCGAACATCATCTCGTGGCTATGCCAGAGCGTCGGCGGCCAATCGCTACCAATTGGAGTGCCCAGAGCAAAGCTCGCGGCCCATATGGGGATCAGCAGAACGGCGGCCAACCCGGCAGCCACGAAATGGGGTCTGGAGCCATAAGCGAACAGGCGGAAGCCGGTCACCAGGGCAGTATCTTGCCGTCGTAGTTCCAGAAGGAACCGGTATTGTCCACCGTCATCGCATCAATGTTGCGCATTACGTCGCTTACGGCTACGGACGCCGGCCGGAGCATGGCCTTTGGAAGCCCCTTCACGAAGTCCGTGTCCACCAATCCAGGATTCACCATGCTGACGGCCACACCCTTGGATTTCAACTGAAAGGCGAGATTCCTCATCTCCATGTTCAGTGCGGCCTTGCTGGTGCGCATGAAGTACAGGCGCCCTGACGTGACCATGCCGATGGACCCTTCGGTGCTGGATACCGCGACAATGCGCTTGTCGCGACTGGCGAGAATGCTTGGCAGAAACGCCTCGGACATCTTGAGCGGCGCAATCGTGTTTACTCTCAGGACATCCATGAACACGTCATAGTTGAGCTTGCCGACACTCTGGTTCTGCATCCCGCCGCTGATCCCGGCATTGTTAATCAATATGTCTGGTGCAGGTAGACCTCCTCGTACTTGATCGGTTTCCAGAAGCGCTCGACGATCACGTTATCCCGCCGGCAACCCTTGTTGTCCATGCTGATCCGGATGCGGTGTTCCTGGAGCAGACTAACGAAGTCGCTGCTGGTGCACGCGGTTGCGGCCCACCCGCCAGCCCTCCCGCGTCAGAAGGATGTGCAGGCGCTCGTAACCGAATCGGGGCCTGGCCGTGGCCAGTTCGCGCAGCCGTTGCCGCAAAACGCTGCTGTCGCGCGCCTGTGAGCCGTAGTACCAGCCGCTGTATCTCAGGCAGCTCAGCGCGCAGGCCCGGCGCACACTGAGCTGGAAGCAGTCTCGGATCCATTGGGCGATCTCCCGGCGTCTGGGCGCTGCTAGATCTTTTTGTTAAGGACTTCCTGCAGTACGTGCCGATCCAGCGTCAGATCGGCCACCAGTCGCTTGAGCCGCGCGTTCTCATCCCGCAACTGCCGGAGTCGTCGCCCACCTGCTCCGCGATCAGGCTCTGGGGATCGGGAGTGACCTTCCGGTAGCCGATCACCGAGTCGGGCGTCGGGAACGAGGTGATGACGTACGGATTGCCGCGCTCAAGGTCCCAGAAATAGTGCAGGTTACCGTTGGAAAGGATCACGAAGCGGCAGTTCTGCGAGCGGGCGTACTTCCGCGCTTGCTCCTTGCCCACCAGCGGATTCTTGTCCTCGGCCTTGGCTTCGAGGACGATGAGCGGGAAATCGGCAAGGCCGTCGTTACCCGGCGTCTCCATCGCCCTTGATGAGGGGCTTCAGGCGCTTTTCGATCTCGCGCGCTACGCGCAACATCGCCTCGATGAGCTGTTCATCGACGTCCACCTCCCCTTCGTACTCGGCCAGGTTGCGTTTGCGGTGGGCCTGATCCAACACCCGCCACTGTTCATTCGGCAGGTCAATGGTGTGCTGGAGGCACTGGAACACCAGGTATCGGGATTCAGATCGGTAGCCGCGGAATCGCAATGCGGCGAGCGCCAGGGCGTGAGCGGCGTTGTAGCCAAGATCAAAACGACTCTCAAGGCTCAAGTCGGCCCGCTCGGCATCGGTCAGCCGGCTCTGGCCCGATCGGAGCAGGCCCTCGAGTTCGGATGGCGCCGACTGCTCCGTCTTGAGCTGACCGATCCGGACCAGGTTATCGAGCTCACGCTGCGGCATTTTCGCTCCCGATCAGGACGAGGTGCTCGCCCGCCAGTACACGGTTCAGGAATGCGTTGCCGGCGGCGCGCCGGCTTTCGAACTCGGTCTTTGTGTAGAGCGTAGGGCTGATTTTTCGATCGAGTCTGGATTCCACCGCCGCGAGCGCAGAGTAGAGCGTTTCCAGCGTCATATCGTCGGCGACGAGCAGGAGATCGATATCGCTGCTGGCGGTGTCCGTGCCTTTCACCATAGAGCCATAGATGAGCGCCAAGTCAATGCGATCTGCGAGGGGTGCCAGCGCCTGGCGGATCGGTTCGACCATTGCGATAGTTTTGCGCACCAGGGCGCACAGCTCCTCGAACACCGGGCAATCGGGGTTCGCCTGATAGTGCTTCTGCTTACCGACTCGCCGGACCGTGGCCAATCCACTGGAGGCGAGCCGTCTGAGTTCGCGTTGCACGGCCCCCGAGCCGGAACCGGTGAGCTCGATCAACTCACTGGCGAAGAAGCTGCGCATCGACTGGCCGAACAGGAGCGCCAGCACGCGTTGCTGGGTGGTCGTGAAGAGCGCGTCCGCAAGGCTGGTGGATGCATCGCCGCGGCCAGCGGCCGCCTTGCGGCGGGCAGGACGGGAGGCTTGTGTTGACGCTATGTTGCCCATTCCGGGCATCTTAATGCCCGGAATGGGCATTTTCAACCCGATAGTTCCATTCTCCGTGTTGGTCAGGACTGGAGTGGCCTCCGGCTGAAATCGAGGCACGCGGCCAGCAAGGCCCGCATTGGCTTGTCCCGCTCGTCGATCTATCAATTCGTTGCCGAGAGCAGATTCCCCCGTCCCATAGCCCTGGGTTCACGATCTGTGGGCTGCCTCGAGAGCGAGGTTGATGGATGGCTGGCTGCCCAAGTCGACAAATCGCGGCAGCCTCAGAAGCGGTAACCGAGACTCCGCGTCCGGGACATTCGCACAGGGGGCCACACCCCATGTGCATCGCCGAGCAGTAAGGGAATTCTTCTGCAGTCGGTGGCTTCCGTTTGCGCAAATCCCGGTCCCGAAATTTCTGACGCAGTGGCGTAGGTCGTCGTCTGTCGAAGACGGTGGTAGCGCAGCGTAGGTCCGCCTGTGCCTCACTTGCATGGAGGAATGGACTGCATTATCTAAGCGGACGTCCACCAACACTCGTTGCTCACTTGGAGACGTCCATGTCCCAGCAAACCGATTCCCTCCCCCAGCTTCGCTTCGATATTTCCGAAGCAGCACGCATTCTTCGCCTGAGCCGCGCCACGCTCTACGAGCGCATCCGCACCGGCCAGATCGCCACCCAGAAGGACGGTCGACGAACTTACGTGACTGGCGAGGAACTGCAGCGCTACGTGACCCAGAGCCGCTGACGACAAGCTGGCGCCACTGTCATGCCAAAGCTCGTGATCAACTCGTGGACCTGGTGGCGGGCCTACCTGAGCGCCCAAGGCGCCCTACCGGGAGATGCGCCTGACCCTGGACGGCCACATGCGCTTCCTGCACGCCGATGGCCGGGGCTGCTGGGCCGGCGCGCGGGTCATCGGGGAGCACTCGGGCCAGAACAAGGACACCGTGCTGGCCTACCGGGAACTTGCCTTCAAGGAGGGCTGGCTGATGCCAGCGCCACCCGATGAAGCGGAACACACCGGCGAAATCTGGACCTGCGTTCCCGATCACGTCCAGATCAACCCGAAGTACCTCCTGGATGCCACCGTCCGACGGCACCGGACAGCGCGTCCGACGCCGTCGGACCGAACTCTTAATAACTCTTTATTAACTCCTAAGGAGATCTCTGACGAAAATGGCGAGCCGGAAACTGACCCCGAAGATACCTCTCCACTGGCCAGGAGTCGCGAGCGTCGTTTGCGAGCGTGGCTGGCAGCGAATGCCACGGTGACAAAATACTTCCACGACATCGAGGCCGTGGTGATACTGACGCCCGTAGAGCTGCGATTCGGTAAGTTTCGGAAAGTAATCGCAAACGTCATCGCGGCGTCGCGGGCGGAATCAAGCAGCGACGTGAAGTAGCAAAGAGTACTGCCGCAGCGCGTGTAGGGCTCGCCGGCTAGGTGCCGAAAGTGGCACCGGTTGTTCTCAGAGCAGCGGTTTCTGGCAACTTCAAAGCATCTGAGCTGCCGACCCGTTCTATGTTTCTGGTCGCGTTTCACGAAATAATCCCCCGTCAGTCGGGGACACGGGAATGGCTCGAAGAAAGTACCGCACAAACATCCTGGAAGGCGTTTTCCAACTGGCCGCCGCCCTGCCCTGGTGGGTTGGCATCGTCCTGGCAGCGGTCGCCTACGCCCTCCTGCATCACTATGCGGCCGGCGGAACGTCACTGAACGTCCCCCCTGGGCAGATCGGCGTGGCAGTTGCGAGTCAGGTAACGAAGGTCGTAGCCGGGTTCGCCCAGTACGTCGTCCCGCTGCTGTTGCTGGGAGGTGCGGCCGCGTCCTTCGTTGGCCGGCGTAAGCGACAGGCTTTAGTTCGAGATGCCAGCCGCGGGAAATCGAGCAAAGGTGTCCGGAACATGAGTTGGCAGGACTTCGAGTTGCTGGTGGGAGAGGCGTTCCGGATGCGCGGCTTCTCCGTAACCGAAACGGGTGGCGGCGGTGCCGATGGCGGCATTGACCTGAAGCTCAGCAAGGGCGGTGAAACATTTCTCGTGCAATGCAAACAATGGCGCGCCTACAAGGTGTCCGTGAGTATTGTTCGCGAACTCTTCGGCCTGATGGCCGCCGACGGTGCGACCGGTGGCTTTGTGGTGACTTCCGGCGTTTTCACGGAAGACGCGCGGTCTTTTGCGAAGGGCCGGAACATCGAGTTGATAGACGGTCCAGCGCTGCAGGCAATGCTCGAGAACGCGCGCAGCGATCGGCCGGCCGCGGTACGGCCAGAGACGTCCCTCGGGGACTTGCTGACGCACCCTGCGTCTGCCGATGGACCGGCATGCCCACGTTGTGGCAAGACGATGATTAAGCGGGTTGCCAGACAGGGATCGAATGCCGGCGGCGCCTTCTGGGGATGCCCTTCTTTTCCGTCCTGTCGTGGTGTCCGGGCCATCGACTGACCCCATAGTCGGGCGTTCTGTCACACGCATCGTGAGCAGCAGGTTGACGCTCAGTTGAGCAGCCACAGAGCAACCATTGGGCAGCGTCACGACAGAACCCTGACGATCTTTCGACAACACCAGGCGATCACGGGCCAGTGTCCAGAGACGGCCAGCGAAGAAAGTTGGCGTGAGAGCAAGATAAAAGGCCACGGCTCCGCCGTCGCCCCTTTCTGAGGTCTGCACGTCGGTTAGCACGGCACGCGCCGGGAGGCTAGCGCTGCCGCGCGCTTTCTGAATCGCGAGGACTTCCAATCAGTAGTCGCGTGCCGTCTACGACTGACTGCGCTGGAGCGGGTTTCGCGAGTAACAGCCACGGCGGACAATTCCTCACTGGAGGAACCCATGCCGACCCTCACCCTTCGAGAAGCCCCACGCCTCCTCCGCCTGCGGGATAGCCCCCGGTACTTAGGGATGGATCGCAACCGTTTCAACGCCGAAGTCCGGCCCTACCTGACGGAGATTCCGATTGGCAAACAGGGCGTTGCTTTTGACCGACTTGAGCTCGACCGGTGGGCGGATCACTATGTCGCCGTCAACGGACGTCCCGCTCAGAAGGAGGGTTTATGGCTAGAAAGCCACCCGGCCTCCTCAAGCGGGGCCAAATCTGGTGGATCGACAAGATTGTCTACGGACAGCGCCTTCGAGAAAGCACTGGCAGCCGTGACCGGGCAGAGGCGGAGCGCCACCTAGCGTTTCGTATCGAGCAGGTTCGACGGTCCAGTGTCTACGGGGCGCCGGTTCAGAAGACATTCGAAGAGGCAGCGACGCGCTATCTCCTGGAGAACTCCCACAAGCGGTCGATTGACCGTGACGGTCAGGGACTCAAGTTGGCAATGCCTCACATCGGCCACTTACTACTGTCGAAAGTCCATATGGGTACGCTGCAGTCTTTCATTGATGGTCGGCTTCAGGCGGGTCGCTCGCAGGGAACGATCAACCGTGATCTCGCGCCGGTCCGACGGATTCTCAATCTGTCGGCACGACTCTGGCGGGACGAGAACGGCAATCCGTGGCTGATTACGGCGCCGCTCATACAGATGCGTGCCTATGACGCTCGACAACCCGGACCGCTGTCCTTCGCCGAGCAGCAACAGCTCTTCGCAGTACTTCCCCGGCACCTCGCCCAGATGGCCTTGTTCAAAGTGAACACGGGCACCCGGGACCACGAGGTTTCGAACCTGAGCTGGGATTGGGAGATCAAGGGGCGCAATGCCTTCCTGATCCCCGCGAGCTTCGTGAAGAACAAGCGGGACCGGCTGGTGGTCTGCAACTCCATTGCCATGGCAGTGATCGAGTCCGTCCGCGGTGAGCATGCCGAGAGGGTCTTTACCTTTCGGAAGCGGCCGGTGGCGCGGATGTACAACACGGCCTGGAAGCGGGCGCGGACCAGGGCTGGATTGCCGGGCACTCGCGTGCACGACCTTAAGCACACCTTCGGCTACCGCCTGCGGGCAGCCGGGGTGAGCTTCGAGGACATCCAGGACCTGCTCGGACACAAGAGCCAGCGGATCACCCGGCATTACTCAGCGCCGGATATTGATCGCCTGTTGCTGGCTGCCGAGACGGTCGTGGAACTGCGTCAGGACCCTACGCTCCGGCTGGTTCGCGGAGGTGCGCCACACAATTCCCACACAGAGCGGCGCATTTCGGCCACACAGTCGGGGGTAAGTGCCTGATGAAGATGGTGGTGATGGGTAGAGTTGAACTACCGACCTCAGCATTATGAGCGCGATC
>Ga0163147_10008280_pt1 | contig 11570 bp, 9 predicted proteins | sample OliLakLV19MP6G1_FD_148597 | JGI IMG/M metagenome (GOLD analysis project Ga0163147, IMG submission 148597) | Freshwater microbial mat bacterial communities from Lake Vanda, McMurdo Dry Valleys, Antarctica- Oligotrophic Lake LV.19.MP6.G1 | ecosystem: Environmental > Aquatic > Freshwater > Lake >...
CCTGAAGGTAGGAGTGGTAGCCCAGCACGCCCAGGCCAAGAGCGCGGTTTTCAGTAGCAAACGTGTACGCCCGTTCCATAAAAGTAAAAGCTATTTGTTTGTCTTTGTCATCACTGTCACGCATCGCCTCCAGCTTCTCAATAAAATCAGTCATCACCGCGTCGAGAAAAGCGACCATAGTTTCAATCAAGTCAGTATCCTTCCAGGCATTAAAGTGCAGGAGGTTCACCGATGAGAGACAGCAAACAAATGACCATTTTGGGTTACTGGGGAGCATAATCTCACTACACATATTACTAGCGTAGATGCGGTGACCTTTGTCTTTGTAGACATCAACCGTATGGTTGTTGGCATTGTCACTATACATAATATAGGGGTAGCCCATTTGGCCACGGCGCTGAATAACTTTTGCCCAAATGGCCCGCTTGGCTTCGTCGCCAGCAATCATTTCCTCGAGCCAGGCATCGCCCACCGTCACACCGTGAGTAAGCTTCTGAATCGGGTTCCCTTCCATGCCAATTTCAAGAAACTCGTTGATATCAGGGTGCTCGAGCGGTAAATAAGGCGAGACGTGACCCCGGCGGATATGCCCCTGACTCACCACGTCTACCAAGGTCTCAAAGAGCTGCATAAAGTGGACCGCCCCCGACGACTGACCATTATCCGAGATAGTGGAGCCGCGACCGCGCAGCGCCCCGAAGTAGGCCGAGCATCCCCCACCGTACTTAGTCATCATTCCAATCTCAGCTTGAGTGAGCATAATACTGGCCATACTATCGTCCACATATGAACCAAAGCAGCTAATCGGTAAACCACGGGTTGCCCCAAAGTTAGCCCACACTGGGGAGGCGAGCGAAATCCAGCCGCGCCCCATGTAGTCCTTAAATTTTGCCGCAAAGCCGGGACGCTTCAAAATCTCTTCTGCCCTCGCGCCGATGATATCAATCCGCTCTTCTGGGGTCTGCCCGGTCAGAAGATACCCTCGCTCCAAAAAGAGCTTACTATTATCGTTGAGCCAGTACCACGGTTCGCTGTAATTTTTCATGTGAAGTATCGCTGAGGGTGAAATAAAGTACTCTGGTCGGTTTACAGTTAGAAGAGGTCAGCACTGGTGACACTCTGACTACGTTTGTTGTAGTTGATGGAGCGCTTATTGAAGAAGTCAGTATGCTTGGTGGCAATCACTTCGTTATCAAACCAATCGGTTTCTTCAAGAAGTACTTCGTTCACGTCAAAGTGACGAGACATACCGATAGCGACGAGTGAATTGTTGAAGCGATGCTTCACAAACTCTTTGACGTTGGTCGACGGTAAGAAATCGAGCTCACCCGCTTCGTAAATCCAGTCAATTACCCGACTCTCAGCGGCAAAAGCTTCTTCACATGATTGAATAATCTTAGCTTTCATCTCCGCGTCAAACCACTCGGGATGTTCATCGCGAATGATATTAATCAAGTCGATTCCAAACAACCCGTGAATTTGCTCTTCTTTACTTGTCGCTTCCACCGCGTTACTAATACCCTTAAACAGATCTTTATGTTTGTTAAAAGACATCATCACCAAGAACTGCGAGAACAGAGAAACGTGCTCAATAAACAGCGAGAACAGAAGGATAGCGTGGGCGTACTGTTTGTTTTCGTCAGTGCGAGATAGGGCAATCATCTTATCGAGGTAGGCTACTCGCTCCTTGAGAATAGGGATGTCTTTGATACGAGTAAACTCATCATTGAGTCCAAGGATTTCAAGCAAGTGGGCATAGGCATCCATGTGACGTACTTCACTCTCAGCAAAAGTCGCACCGACGGCACCAATCTCTGGCTTGGGCATCTTCTTATAGACATCACCCCAAAAAGTCTTCACCGCCACTTCGATTTGTGCAATCGCTAGCATGGCATTTTTAATCGCATTACGCTCAATATCGGTAACACCGACATGGAAATCCTGCACGTCACTCGTGAACTTAAACTCAGTATGAATCCAGTAGGAATGTCGCACGGCGTCAACATATTCCACGAGTTCAGGGTACTCATACGGCTTGAGGTTGGTACGCTTGCGGAAGATATCTCGCTCCCGTAGCTTTTTGCGTTCATTACGGTAAATAATGTACGCTTTAGCGGTATCGAAGTAGTTAAGTTCCATCAAAGACGCCTCAACGAGATCTTGAATTTCTTCAACGGTCGGATAACCGTCGACACACTTGCGAGCTTTCGGGTCACCCACTTCGGCCGTGCCTGATTGGACACACATCGAAATAACTTTTTTATGCACCAGGGCGGCGACTTTAGCAGCGTCAGCGGCTTCACCAGCATTTGATTCGAAGAGAGCTTTGCAGATAGCGCCTTCGATTTTATCGATATCAAATGGCTGGATCGAACCATCACGCTTTTTTATATGCTTAATTTCCATATCACAAAATGAACTACGACTGATAACTAGAGTACGGGACACAGCAGAGTAGTTGTTCTCACTCAAACACAAGCTTCCGTGGCAATTGTAAGTGGGTAGCCGGCACCACCAAGTTTATGCAATTCGGGTTTGAATAACAACAAGGAGCGGGAGACAAACACACTACCAGGCTGACCTGGCTAAGCATCCACGTCATAATAGGGCGTGCGCTTCAAAGCGTATCGGTACCTCCGCACGCACGATGAGGAGAAATTCGTGCGGTATGACTATAATAGGTCTCTTTGACCGACTTGTAAAAAACGTTTTGTTTTGATTAAACGGCTGTAAACATGGCTGTATCCGACTATTTCTGAGGTTCTCTGTGGATAACTCAGGGTATAGTTGTACTGTAATACGTTTTTGCTTGATTGGCGAGGGTGTTAAAAACAAGCGGCGCCTCCGGCGCCGCTTGTTTTTAACAACCGCCGACCACTTCTACTTTTAGTCTACCGCTTGAGGCTATCGCGGATTTCCATTAATAACTTCACTTCGTCAGACGGTTCTTTAGTTTTAACCACTTCAACCGTCTCAACTTTCTTTAATCTGGTAATAAACTTGATGGCCACAAATACCACTAAAGCGATTATTGTAAAATTGATAATACTCTGCACAAACACGCCGTAGGTAATCACCGATGCACCGATAGTGACTGATAAACCAGTAAAATCAATCCCACCCATAATGACTCCGATACTCGGCATAATAATATTATTTACCAGTGAATTCACAATCGCCGTAAACGCCGTACCAATCACCACCGCCGTCGCCAAATCAATGACATTACCCTTAATGGCAAACGCTTTAAAATCTTTAAAAAATTGTTTCATACCAAATATAGTGTACTAAAATAAATATCTCTTCAAGTCAAAATTAATGGTGGTGGTGGCTGTGGCTGTGCGCTCCAGGCTCAGCCGACACAGTGCGATTGCGGAAATAGTAGGCGGCCAGGGCGGTTGTGAGTGGGACCGCAAGGACCAGGCCAATACTACCGATGATAATTCGCGTCAACTCAGCGGCTATCACCTCTTGATTGATTGAGTCCCACAAGGTGGCCTGTGAACGAGCAAATAACAATACCAGAGGGAGAGCAGCCCCAACGTACGCGAGCGCGAGCGTGTTTACGAGTGACCCCACATGGTCACGACCAACCCGCAGTGCCCGCTCGTAAAGCGAACGGGCACCCAGGCTCGGATTGGCGGCTTTGAGCTCTTGCACGACCGAGGCTTGAGTAATCGAGACATCATCCAAGACACCGAGGAGGCCAATGATAATACTCCCGAGGAGGAGGCCGGCGAGATCAAGCTGTCCGCCGGTAGAGAAATTGAGATACACGGACGCATCGGCACTAAAGCCGGTAAGCCCGAGCCACGCAACCGAGACCCAGGCCAACACACACGTCAGCGCCACCGCCGTCATCGTTCCCGCGTACGCAATCCATACCCGCACCCCAAAACCATGAGTCAAAAATAAGGTGATAGCCAAAATAAGAGCCGCAATGCTAAAACTTGCCAGAGCTGGATCGTAGCCGGCCAGGAGGGCCGGAACCAGTGCCAAGATTATCGCCGCTACACACAACACTAGACTCATTAAGGCGCGTATTCCCTGCCAGCCCGCAAACATCACGACGACGAGCACAAGCAGGGCTCCAAGCCATAAGAGCTGGGGCTGTCGCTCGACATCCTTAAACAAAAAGTATTCAGTCCCATCAATGGCTATCAGTCGGTTGACGTAAATTCGGTCGCCGACATCTAATACCACTAAGTCGTTCTCGAGGCGCACCACCTCCCCCACCTTCACCCCCGATAAAAGCTCAATTCGCATTACCTGAACGGTGGTCGATACTCCGGTACCCATGATATCCCGCTCAAACTGCTCGACAATCTCAATCACTTTGGCCGGAACGGTCTCTTGGAGTTCTTGATGCGCTTCTTGCGCTGAGACTGATACCGGCGCACTAAAGAGTGTAAGGAATCCCCCCAATAACACCAATCCAGCCAGTCTGAACCTCAGCCGACTCATAAGCTAACAATAAATCGCGTGAGGTAAAAACCAATCCCCGCCCCAATAATAAAGGTAAAGAACACAGCTACCAGGAGGGTCTCAGAATCCATATTGTGTAAGTATACAAAATCTACCGCAGACCGCCAGCTCAAACCAGGAGATAAAAGCCAAAAGGCTCGACTTTTTACGAAAAAATAGGTATAACAGTGAGCACCAAAGAGCAAGTCTCAATGGCTACATGGCGGCTATAGTATAACGGTTAATGCATCGGTTTGTGGTACCGATAATTCGGGTTCGATTCCCGGTAGCCGCCCAAAGCGTCCGACTCCAAAGTGAATACTTTGGAGTCGTTGACGTTTGGAGCGAGCTAGAGAGAATCGAAAGACGTACGCCGGGGACCCTCTGGGCCGGCGCGTCGGGGGCGAGAACACTTAGTAGATTATGAGCGTAGCGAAATAATATACTTAGTGATTCGTGACCGATTCTCTCTAGCCGCCCAGCGAGAAATATCTTCAATTTGTGAAGATATACATACATTTTTTAGTTCCGACACTTCATACCCCTGCGCACAACTACGAACTTTTGCTATACTCTTATTTATGGAAGGCAATCCTTTAATACACAAAGAAACTACTGAGAGAAATGAGCAATTTCAACAATTAGACGAGCTTGATGGTTTTACAAAATTATCAACGAAACAACAGCAAATGGTTCGCCTGTCGCTTTATGTTCAGCAACGAGCTGTCCGAGGAACTGATCCTGGTAGCCAAGACAACATCGGTATTGGTTACGAGACTGATGATGTGTTCATAGATTTTCCGAAAGGAGAAAATAGGGAAGGCGTTACTATAGAAAATAAATACAGAATCAGTCAAAGGCATATTTACGACTGGTATTGCCATGCCACCATCACTGCATTAAAACACGAACGAGTTGATAAAAAACTTTTTTATCAAACAGATGTGCCAGAACTCTTAAATGAGACTGGCTATGAAATCAAATGTGAAGCTGACATAATCGATTTCATAGAAATTGCTTTAGTTAATTCAGAAATGCCGGTTGTTTTACACGTATTAGGTTCTCAAGTGCCAGTTTTACACTCAGCTATCATCCTAGGGAAAGATAATGGAGGAACGTTTATACTTTGGGAGAAAAAAGGATTCAGCCTACCCTATCAACTAACAACACTTGAAAATGTATTTCAAGATTACTCTTCTCATGGCCAAGAGTGGTTAGTTAGACCACTGGAGAATATTCCTGAGGAAAATGTGGAATAAATACCGTTTCATCACCCAATCCTTCAAACACAGTGCGGACATCTCTATACAGAGACTGTACAGGTTGTCACCATTTTCTGCGAAAATGCTAGGCAACCTCTTGTAAAACGGGTCCCATCCCATTTCTCACTTTACGACGTTACCCAACGATTTGAATTAATTTTATAGGGTCTTTCTAAATACCTTAGTGAGACGTTTGAATTGAAAGCAAAAGGAAGACTGTATTAAAGTGATACGGTCGTAAAAAAATGGTTAAGGTAGCCTCTCAACAAAAAGGTAACACTTAACTAGTTACAGTCACACAGCGTACATATAAAAATGTCTATATATAGAGCCATATATTCAGTATTACCGTATCCGGTATACTAACTCAGTCACACAAGATTATGCCCAGTGGGGCAGATACTTGCGGTGCTTGGTAGACTTACTTAGAGGATCATGGATCTTTATAAATCCAGCTGCTACAGTATCTTTAATAAGACGTGACACGATTGAATAGTTCACCTCATTAATACCTAGACGTTCGCGTAAACTTGCATTACTCATCGGTGACCCTTGTACGAAATACTGAACGCATGCATGCTGGTAACAAGCACGGAGTCGTGCTGCTGTATCAAGTGCAGCATACGGCTGACTTGAATATAGCGTAACGCGGCAAAAATCATCTCCTGCTTCAAACTTTGGTGCAGGTAATTTTAATTCTTCAATTTTAAGAAGGGCGCGGTCTACTCCACTACCCCGCTCTTCACAGATACGCAATCGATGCATCATGCCAGACAATCCCTCATTACGTGAACGCGGCGGATGATCAATAAATCGGTCAACATCTACTAGCGGACGGCCCGGATTTGATATTTCAATTCGATCATTAAAAATTTCAATCATCGGTGCAGTCCCAGTAAGGGCAAAGTCTTGATGAATAAGTGCATTTGCAACAAACTCACGTATTGCTACTTCAGGAATAAATACCGACTCTGCACGGAGTGAGCCACCAATGTCTTCACGACTAGGTAATTGGCCCTCAATAAAACTAAGGAGTGTTGCAAACCCTACAGCATAGCCCCGTACGCCCGATTGCTCTCTAATGGCATCACGTCTTGTTGTACCGAAATATCTAATAACTCTAGCTGCCTTACGTGCCAAATGCTGAAATTGATTAATATCTTTTGCAAATAGTAGCGCTCCTAGATTAGTTATAGCTATTCCGGATGGCCTGTGTTCAAGTATTCGATCATTAATAAAAATGTCCGCCATTTCTTTTTTTGTGTCCGGCATCGGATGTTTCAATAAATCAAAATAGCTCTCAGTACTCAGCATGGTCAATGCATCATCTATATCCAATCCCTCAATTGCAGATTGATATTCAAATGGGTTTACATTAAGCTTTGCCCAGAGTCGTCGTTCAATCTCAGCATAGTCTTTCAGGTTATGAGTAGTTTGTCCAATCCGGATTTTCTCACGACCGTCAAATGATGTCGGGCTATGTAGTGCTGCAGGAATGATAAAAACAACTACCTTCTGATCTTCTAGTATTACCTCGGCTATTTCTATATTAATTCTTGGATTAAGTAGCCGCGAGTACCAAGGGATCAAGTCTTCTGCTCCTGCACCCTTAAGGGTATATGGGTTGTATGTAGTACCTATTACGTTATGTGTTACATCTTCAATTCCAAACACCAAATAACCTCGTGGCTGGTCGGAAAGTCGTGCTGAATTTGATAATGCAGAGAAATAGTCACCGAGGGTATTTGGATCGCAATGATTTGACTTAAACTCAAGCCATTCCGTTTCTCTTGGTAAATCTATTAGTTTTTTAAGTAAAATTAAGTCCATAGGTCGCTTAGGCTATTTTAGCATGATTTTGCAACACCACTGATACAGATAAATTGTGGTAGGTATATGGTAACCTCGTTTCTCTGTTCATACACAGTTCGAACATCCTCTACGACGGCGCCCCAAGTGTGAATGAGTGGCTCAAAATGCTCATTCCGTGATGATATACCAAGGTTTTTCTCCAGTTCAAGCCTATTAAATTCCGCTTTTAATGCTGGGTATGCTTTTTCTATAGGTAATAACCATTCGTTGGCTTCAATAATCACTTTTTCATCTTTCAAAACGTAGTTCTGACCAAGGGCAGAGAATATCTCACGTTTCTTTTGAATGTCTCCATTTATGTATTCTTTTCGTGCGTACCGAGCAAAGTTAAACGTTTGTTCTGTGAGTTCTAACCACTTCTTAGCACGACTCTCAGTTGAATCCAGTAAGGTCTTAAGTTTTTTCAACTTACCATTTAATTCATCACGCTCTTTTATAAATTCTTCATCATCAATTAAATCTCTATACCTCATCCGAGTAAGTGTATCAAGCTGTTTTTGTATTTCGTTATAGGTTTTTTGTTGAGACTCATAGATTGAAGTCCTCTCTCTTATTTCTGTGTTGTTATGACGGTTAATGATTTCTAAAGCCCATTCCTGAAACTTTGGGTGAATGGTGTAGCGTTCAAGTTCTAAGTCAACCTGTTCTTCAAATTTATCTAATGTAACAGGTCGTTGCGAGCAAACAGACCTCTTTAGAGTCTCATCTTTCTTTTTCTTTGTGCAGTTATAATAAACATAGGTTTTTAGCTCACCGGTTGTCTTTATTATCTTTTTCTTCACACTACAGGTACACATGGCTCCACACTCCCCGCACCTCACAATTCCAGTATATGAAGAGTCATGGACTTGTTGCCTAGGTTTACCCTCTCTCCCTAAAATCACCTGCACTTTGTCATATTCATCCACTGAAATCATCGGCTTATGATTACCCTTGTATATGTCACCAGACCAAGAGAAAGTGCCCGTATAAAACTCGTTAGTGAAAATTCGGTACATTGAGCTTAATGCAACCGCTTTATCGCCTGAGCGCTTAAATTTAGGCGTCCTGAAGCCCCATTCTGTATCTGCCATCTCTTGAATTTGAGAGACAGTGTAGTTGCAAGTAAGTACCATATCCCACATCTTGCGAACCATATCCCATCTCTCTTTATCAGGATAAATCTCTTGCTTTAAAGTATCATTATAATAGCCAAGTGGTGCTCTAGAAGGCAACCATCCTTTATCTGCCTTGCTTTGCATACCGCGACGACTCACAACAGCCAAGTCACGAATATACTGATTCGCCATTGCTCCCTCCACACTAAAGAGTAGGACGTTGTCTTCAGGGAGATACTCCCGCTCCATAGTCCTGATTACTTTTATTACCCCTTTTTGTAGCATCCAACCTAGAGTTCCAGAATCTACTGGATTTCGAGATAGCCGATTAATATGCCAAGTTAAAATTCCATCAGCTTCGCCCTTCTCTATTCGTTCAAGCATCTGGGTGAACTTGGCACGAATATAGGGTTGTTTAGATGATTTAGACTCCTCTATAATTTCAACAATCTTAAAACCGAATCTATCAGCTACAGGCTTCAGATTATTAATCTGGTCTTCAATAGACTGCGCCTGTTTATCAGAACTTTCGTCAGAAGAGCGCCGTGCGTAGAGAAATACTTTATATTTTTGTTGTATTTTCATATTTGTATAGTAAAAACCCGAAAGGGACGGTCTGTTGTTGACCCATTAGTGCAGTCACAAGAACCACATGCTGGCAAACCGCCCCTTTCGGGTTTCCATACAAAATAAAAGGCTCTTGCGAATATCGCACTATGGGTCAACAGAGTAATTATACTGGACTGACCACATTTTGTCTCTCTTAAATTACTAATATAGGGCTTTCCATCGACTTAGATTTGAATTGGAAAATGCCATAGTAATTATAGGACGATATTCTTCAGACGTTCTCGGGTTATCAAACCAGTCATTAACAAGTTGATTGGCTTCAGAGACGGATAAGTGTTTTAAGGCATTTTTTACACAATACACTTCTTTAACACCATAAACAGGTCTTTTAGAATATATCTCTTTATATATATCTGCAAAGTACTGTAATACCGATAAGACCTCTCTTTTTAGATTCTTAATTGAAGTAGGTAAGTGTTTCTCAACAGAGAAACTCTTTTCTATGTCTTTATTATTATCATTATTATGTAAAGATTCTTGACCTTTATAAGGATGATTTTTAGACGATTTAGAGTAAGGTTTCTTTTCATCAGTTCCACTTTGTTGACCATTTACTTCCCTTTGATAAACCTCTGAGTACCATTTCTCCGTAGTACGAAGTTGGCTTTCATCATTTCTAACAACTAGTTTTTTATCGACAAGTTTGTTGATAATGGTATGAATGGTTTGCTTTGATAAACCCAGCTGTTTGCCAAAATTTACTTTACTTTGATAGCACCACCCCTGTTTTAAATTCTTGGGATTATTAGATAGATGATAAATCGTATCTGCAACACAATACTCATTTAAAGTTAAATCAAAGATTAACCGGGGTCCATGTTGAACAATCGTAAAATTCATCCTTTTATTAGCCATAAAACGTTTTATATTATTTATATTACCTTATTTCGATACCTAAACGATGTTCTTCAATCTCGTCAAACTCTTTCTGTGTCATTGGTTTATAAACATTAGACAAAAGACCCACGAGTTTTAGCCCTTGTTCAAGGGCTTCAGCACGATTTATTTCCCTGCCTAATTCGCTTTTAAAAAGCATTTGCAGTCTGGTTATGTCTTGTTCAGTGAGCATGTTGAGATTTACTCTTCACTTGGCGAATGAGAGAACGCAAACCCGCCAAGTGAGGAAAAAACCTCAACATGTTTGTGCGTTCTCACAAACTAAAAAAGAGCTAGTGTGATACTAGCTTTATGAATGTCTTACTGTGTCTGACAGCTAGAAATTCCTTATGTATCCCCCACTCAAAGACGAAAACAATTCATCACTCGTATTTAAAGCATTCTTTACCCTAATGTTTATCGCAGTTTTAACATTATGTAAGTCCTTAATTCTTTTGTTTCGTTCTTGATTCTCTTCGCCCTTAATCAACAATGGTAATTCGCCACCAAAAACTTTTTCGTACAACTCGTCTTTATCCACCGCAAAACTAATTTTTACAGCATTGAACATAAAATCTAAGAAACGATGACTGCTTTCAGTTACTTTAAATGTTACGCTTATATTTCCAAATTCTAGACTAGCTAAATCAACATTATATTTAAATATATTTGGGACTAGTCTGACTAAGCTATCATTTTTAGCAGCTAAAATAAGCTGGTTTACCAACATTAATAAATCGTCACGCTTTGAAGGATTTAACTTAGTTTCAAGTGTCGCTATCCAGCTCTTAACATTATCATCCCAGACTTCTGAACGTTTGAAAGAATCAATTATTTTTAATCCTACTAATTCCTTTAAAAATACTTCTTTTATATCCCACTCAATTGAGTCTTCTATAGAATATGGCCCTTCTTGAAAACCTACATAATGTACGCTTATTTCAAGTTCTTTTTCTAAGTCTCTAAACAAATCCTGGACAAAAACAAGTTTAATAGACGAAGCTCTATTTAAAACACTCTGCACCCTTGTTGACTCAGGAGCATTATCTTTTAAACCAAATTCCTCCTTAGCTTGGTTCAATATCGTCCTCAGTTTGTTTGTTGCGTTCACAGAGCAATTATACGCTTATTCTGCTAGAATGTACTTACAAAAAGTCACCTAACCCGCTTTCGCGAGATAACGGCATGGTGCGAATAATTAAGCCCCGTCAGAGCTAAAGAACCCATCACATGGGGTTAGCTCTGACGGGCCGCATCAGGAAACTGGTGTGGTGGTCGAAAGGCCACACCCATGCGGTGGGCTTTTTGTTTATACATTTTAAATAATTTATGTCGATACAACCTTTACAAGATGAAGATACGTTGACAG
>Ga0163147_10008281_pt1 | contig 11568 bp, 9 predicted proteins | sample OliLakLV19MP6G1_FD_148597 | JGI IMG/M metagenome (GOLD analysis project Ga0163147, IMG submission 148597) | Freshwater microbial mat bacterial communities from Lake Vanda, McMurdo Dry Valleys, Antarctica- Oligotrophic Lake LV.19.MP6.G1 | ecosystem: Environmental > Aquatic > Freshwater > Lake >...
ACGTAGGACTCTGGCCTGCAGGCGGAGTGCGAGATCAAGGAGCAGCGTCGGCTTCGGGCGCAGGGCCCGCCGGCACACTCACGGCAGGAAGCGGCGCCCTCAACCACTTCCACTCCGCGTTCGGCACATCTTCTGCCCTCGCAAATGTCACGCTGATTGCTCGCGGGAGTCTATTCGGGATGACCTGCACAAGATGCGCCCGATCGCCCCAGGGTTGAGCCCCCAACGTGTGCGGAGGTGCCGCGACCGACAGCGCAGCGTACGGCTTGTGCGCAATGCCCAACTCGTGTCTTTGCCAGGTGCCTAGGGCCGTGCCCGCCTCCAGGGCCCGAGCGCGAAACGCCCAATTCCAGTTGTGCCTGTCCACCCATCGCGATCGCACAGAAAAAAAGGATGTCGCCACGCCATCCGTGACCTTTAGGACTGCGCCATCCGGTGCCACCACAAAGGCCAAGCCTGTTCCCCGGGGTCCGGGGGACGCAGTCGCCCACGAGACGGCCATCGTGAGGGCCACAGGCGAGGCCGCGAGCAAACCCGCCAGAGCGAGCATCGCCAAAGGCGCGAACGCGAGCGCTGCCCATCGCGCGGCGCGCGCCGTCCGCGGCGAAAGCACCATCGACACGACCGTCCGGTTCGCCAGCAGCCCACGCCCGCACTCAGGGCAGGACTCGACGCGGACTGGCAGGCCGCGCAACGAGTACCCGCATATGTTGCACAGCCGACTCTCCACCGGCGCGACCCGCTGGAGCCGACGCCGCACCGCGCTCACCGACATCAGCACGTCGCTCAGCGGCGCTGCCACTACCGCCATGCTCACTCCCGCGAGCGGCAGCCAGCCCAGCCCCAGCATCTCCAACTGAAACTTCCCGACCTCTCCGATGTATGACAGCCCGGCAACCAGCCCGCACACCAGGCACACCGGCGGCATCCGCACCAACAGCACGCGCACCATCACCGCCGCGGCCAAGGTCATCGCCGGCCTTCTGCCCAGCCCCAGGTCCAGCCGCCTGTCGGCGCGCAGGGCAAGCCCGGCAGCGAGCCATGTGATGAGAATATGAATCGCCGAGAACACCACGGGCGCGAGCAGAAGACTGACCAGCACCGCCTCGCCCGCGTATCCCGGCAGATCATCGCCGGGCAGGTCCGGCACGCTCCACATGGCGTACTCGATCCAGTCCGCGGATGCAAAGTCAATGGTCGGGTCTTGCGCCAGTGCTCTCTCGATGTACGACTGGCGCACATGCTCACGCCAGAAGATCGGCGTGAGCCCGCCTGCGAACCCCACTCCGAACGCCAACAAACAGCACGTCCCGCCGATCAGCAGCAGCACCACCCGGCGCGCGGACGGCCGCAGCGGGTCACGAGTTCCTGATGGCGTCGGTTGCGTGATGCCCATCGGACTCCCCTGCGATCAAGCCACCCACCCAAGGCTTCACTTCTCACCAAGCACCAAGCCCAGCAGAAAGCCCAGGCTTGCGCCAGGGCCTCCACCTCACCTCTCACCTCTCACCACTCACACCGCCCTCACGTCCTCACGCTCGACCACGATGCGATCGCGATTGGGATCAGCACCAGCACGGGCAGGAATACCGCCAGCAGCACCGGCAGGCCCGGCACGGGCGTCGACGCCCCGAACACACCGCCCATCAGCGCCACGATCCCCACCGGCGCGCACTTGAGCGACTGCACCAGCATGTTCCGCGGCTCGCGCACCAGAAAAAACGGCATGGTGATGAGCAGCGACAAGAACGTCGACAGCGCGATCGACACCCGCCCCCACCGCACGCGCACCAGTTTGTCGCGCATCTGCGTGTCCACACGCGGGCTGGCGAGCATCGCCCCGATCTGACCCCACGACAGCGATTCCACCACCCGGGCATCGCGGCGCAGGAGCAGTGTTGCGGGGTCAAGGTCCGTCACCAGTCGCTCCGCGCCGCCCGCCCCCACAGGCACGCCCTGCGCCGGCATCGCGGCATCGGACCCGCTGGGCGCAAGTCCCACCGGCATCTCGCGCGCCGACTCCATCTCCCACGCGCCGTCGCGCCACACCGCCGCGCCCGCAACGAGGTGGCGCGTCAACGCACCCTGCGCATCCCGCTCCCACACGTTCACATCCACCAGTCGCGATTCCCGCGGCACAAACTCCCTCGCCATGAACACCCGGCGCGACCCGTCCGCCGTGGGCGGGACGGCCGATGCCGACCACTCGCGGTTGCCCGCGTCGCCGTGGTCGCGCGAAAGGAGCGGCGCGATGTGCGGGTTGCTCAGGATGAACTCCTGGTCGATCCACTTCAGCCCCATCATCAACGCGGCGACGATCAGCACCGGGCGCGCCAGCCGCCGCAGGCTGATCCCTCCCGCCAGCGCTGCCACCGTCTCGCGGTGCCGCACCATCTGCGTGAACGTGAAGCCCATCGCCCCCACCAGCGCAAGGCCGACCATGTATACGAAGAGTTGCAGCAACTTCGGCCACCAGAAGTGCGCCACCAGCAGCATCGTCACCAGGCCCTTGCGGACGGATGAGGAGGACCCGCCTTCCATCCTGTCCGCCGCGGCCAGAAAGCGGTCGATATTCAGCGACACGTCGACCGCGACCACGAACGATCCGAGCAGTACCAGCAGCGCGCAGGTGTTGAAGAGGTACTGCCGGGCGATGTAGCGGTCGAGTGTCGTCACGGTGGGGAAATCAGCAAAGCAGCAAATCAGCAAATGGCAAATCGCAGAGAACAGAGCCCCAAACAGAAACACTTCGCGAACGTGTCGGACGCTAACCGATTTCGTCGATGCCCTGCCCACGGTTGTTCCGCCGGTCCAAAGCGTACACGCCCGCCACGATGAAGAACGCGAGGCCCGCGCCGGCGAACACGTCCGACAGGAAGTGCGCCCCGGCCAGAAGGCGGCTTATCGAACATCCGATCCCCACCGCCAGGAACACAGACGCTGCCCGCGGGAACACCCGGCACATCGCGAACGCCGCGCCGAACGCCACCGCCGCGTGGCTGGAGGGGAGACCCAGGTTGCTCGCGCTCCAGAAGTCTTCCGTCCATGGGCGAAAGCGGTACCACCCGTCGGCCTCCTCGGGCCTCAGCCTCCGGCATGCCAACTTCGCGAGTTCCGCCGCGCCCCCCGAGAGCAGCACCGACACGATCAGGAACACCGCACGCCGCACACCCCGGCGCGCGCGACCTGCATCGGCGCCGATATCGGCAAACACCAGGGCCGCGGCGACAATCAGCCACGGCCACACGGTCCCCAGGATGTACAACAACTGGTACCACGCGCGGGCCTCGAGCCATTCTGCCGCTGATGCGGCGGTTTCCGGGGTTGGCGAGTTTGCCCCGACACGCACATGCAGGTACGCCGCGCGGTCCCAGCACATCGCCAGCGCAAGGCCGATGAGCCAGGGCATGAGCCTGCAAACAACGGCCCGTCCGCCCGGAAACCGCCGAAGAGCGTGCCGGACAATGGGAATTCCGCTATTCATGGGCGCGTCCCCGGCGCTTGCGCGCGGAGCGCGGGCGTGGTAAGGCCCCTGTACCCGCGCCCGATGTACGCCACGCGATCCTTCTTGTGCTCGCCGCCGAGTTTGCCCGACTCCGTCGCCCGCTCGACCGACTCAAAGATCGCCTCCCAGAATTCCAGCGTGTGCGGCTTGTCGTTCGAGAGCAGAAGCGCATCGCGCCCGAGCAACTCCGGCTTGCGCAGGCTCGTGTGCGGCCACAGATCAAACTGCGATCGTCGCCCGCCCATCTCCGCCGATGCGCAGCACACCAGCGGCGCGTCAGGTGCCGCCGAATGTCGTTCCCGCAGGTAATAGGACAACTGACTCGCGCGTCCGTAGTGCTCGACAATCACAAACGCGCGGTCCTTGGTGGCCCGGCTCTTTGGGCCGGAACGCATCGCCCGCTCGGCATCGAGTTCCGCCAGCAGCCGTCCCGCGTGCGCGCCCATGGCCCGCGCGCCGATCAGCCGGCCGACGCGGATCGGCTTTGCTTCGCCCCCCATCGACTCCACCAGCCTCACAACCGCCGGACGCTGAATCACCCACGACACCCCCGCCGCGGCGAGGTCGGCCCGCAGTAGCACAAGCGCGGAGAAGACACCGAAGATCACACTCAGGTTCCAGAGGAACCGTCGTGGACTGAACCGCCACAGTCGCGTGGCCCGGGCATCCGTGACACGGCCGTCTTGGCCATGCTCTCGCCCATCTCTCCGCGACACTCGACAAGGAACCCCGCTCGCCCACACGCCCGCCAGCACCAGCAGCGTCGTCGCGCCCGCGATGGGCCAGTTGCCCTCCGGCTCGACAAACACGGACACGATGAGATAGAACCCCAGCACCGGCGCAGCGACCCACGCGAGGAACGCGCCCGACCCGCCCATCGACTCCCGGCGCGCCCGAACCGCTACCACCACCCCGAGGGCAAGCGCCGGCCCGGCGAGCGCGACCTGCGATGCCATCAGCACCAAGGGCCGAATCAGGCTCCATCTCGACGAACCGCCACCAGCCCCGGTGCGGGCCACGGGCATGTCCCCGCCGGCCATGCCCATGTGCCCGAGCAGGTGCCGCACTGTGTCCCAGTCGTGCTGCGCGTTCCACACCACCACCGGCACAGCGCCAAGCAGCGCGATCGCCGCGCCGCCAAGCGCCCACACCCGCCACCCGGCTGCAAAGTGCAGCCCGCCCCGGCGCGCCACCGCGAACCCGATCAGCCCTGGCAATACAAGCAGCATCGTGTACTTGAACAAAAACCCCGCGCCGACCGCCGCGCCCAGCAGCAGCCACGCGCTGCGCGAGCCGCGCATCATCGCCCGCCAGCCAGCCCAGGCCGCCAGCAGCCAGCACGCGACCAAGGGTCCATCGATCGTGATGAGCAGACTGGTCGCCTGGAACACGGACGCAAGCGCGAAGGCGGCCATTCCGAAAAGGGCCGCTCGCGTCACTGCGCGCGCATCCTTGCCCGAAGCGATCGCCGCCTCGCCGCCCAGGCCCGCAGCGCACACCATCGCCATCAGGCCAGATGCTGCCGCGGGCAGCCGCACCGCCCATTCCGCATCGCCAAAGAGCCGGGTCGAAAGCGCGATCGCCCAGGCGATGCCCGGGCCCTTGGAGTAGTACGACCAATCGAGATGCTGCGACCACAGCCAATACTGCGCTTCATCCTCGATGAGGTCATAGGGACAGAACCACATCAGGTAGGCGATGCGGAGCGCAGTCACCACCAGCGCGCCCACGATCGCCTGACGCAGCGCGATGCGCAACGACGGACTCGTCGGCGGCTCGGTCTGCGGGAGTGGTGTTGGCGGCGTGGTCAGGTGGCTCAGCCTTGAAAACCGCCCTCATGCCAAGTCCGGCCGCTCAGTGGCGCGACAGGCGCGAGAGTTCCACAAGTGTGTACGCGCCCAGCGCGGCGATCCCCCCCCACAGCAGGAACAGCCCCGGAACTCCGTGCTCGTGCGTGAGCTGCTGCCCCGCGCTGACCGTGAGCACCGCGCCCAGCGCGGGGAAGAACGCCCACAGATAGATCGTCAGCGGGAGACTCTCCCGCAGCCGCATCGCCATCACCGCGCCCAGCACGACCATGACCAGGCACGCCACCGCCATCGCGTTCCGCTCGTGCCGCTTGCTGAGAACCTCGCGCAGGAGGTCGTCGATTCGCTCCCGCAGCGCGCCAAGGGGCGGGGCAAGCAGCCGCGCCTCGCCGGGGCGCGAAGCCAGCCTTGCGTCCGCAGCGCGCATGAGTTCGTTGCTCGTCGCGTTCATGGCCTCCGCACCCGTGCCCCCTACCAGTGCAAAGCCGGTCTCGCGGGACTCGGTAATCGACCCGGTGCGGGCATCCGCCGCAGCCGCAGCATTCGCCCCGTCCGGCTCGTCTCCCAGCGGCGGAGGCGGCAAGGCCTTTCCAGATTCAATGTCCTCTGCCGACACATCGTTGAACTGCACGGTGATCGCGATGTCCTGACCCGGCGTATCCGAGGGCGAGAGGTGCAGCCACGCCGTGCTGGCGCGCCGCCGGCGCGTGCTGCCATCGGGCTGACGCGACTCCATGATCACGTCTTCGCCCGGCCGGACAGGGTCGAGCCAGTACCAGCCCTTGGGGTCCTCCTCGGCCTCCTCCCGCGCGCGGACCCGCGGCCGGGCACGGACATCCGATGCCCGAAGCACAAACCGCTCGTCGATCCCGTTGGCCAGTTCGATCTCTCCGGCCGCTCGCAGTTGCGTGCGGATGGCCTCGAGCGTGCCGCGCTCGGCAAGGGCCAGCGCCAAATCGCGCCGGCGCTTCTCGACGCCGGAAATGCGCTCGGGGTAGTCTCGCAGCGCCCGCAACTCCGCCGATGTGAGAAACTTGGGGTCATCGGTGAAGGTGTTGGGCACCTCGAATCGCAGGATGGTCGATGCGCCCTCGCTGCGCGCCCGCGGTCCCGATGCCACGAAGTTGCTCGGGCGGATAATCACCTGCGTCATCGGCCCGCCGCCACTCGCCCCGGGCGCTCCGGGTGCCCGCGTTGCAACCGGCCCCTGGCTCTCCGCAGGGGTGGTGTCCTGAGGCCCCACACGCTTGAGCCACACATAGGCCTCGCGCGCTGTGCCCTGGTCGCGCACGCCGCCCTCCCCGTCCATGTTCACGACTACCACGCCCCCCAGCCACAAACGCTGGAACGCCCCGGCGCGATCGTCGGGTCCCAACTCCGCCACCGCGTCCGCGTACACCCAGGTATTGTTCAGCCGCACCGCCTCCTTGCGCTGGATGGATGCCACGATCAGCCCTGTCGCGTCCTCGCTGGCAACGAGTTCGATCTTTTCCCAGAACCGCGGGATGATGTAATCGCTCAGCGCCACCAGCACGCCAGCAAGGGCCAGCCCCGTCACGATCGCCGGACCCAGCAGCGCCCGGTGCCCGATCCCACCCGCGTGGCACGCGAGAGCCTCGTTGTCCGCCGCGAGCCGGTAATAGGCGAGCGTGGTCCCGAAGCACGCCGCGAACGGCAGAACATAGTGCAGCATCGGCGGCATGAACAGGAACATGATCTTCAGGCAGTCGGCAGCGCCCAGCCTGCCATCGGCGAGAAACTTCACGCTCACGCCGAATGCGGTGACGAACAGCAGCACGCCCGTGGTCAGCAGGATCAGCCGCCACATCTCCGCGGCGACATAGGCCCAGATTGTCCAAGGGGAGCGACGCGACATCCCGGCATCTTAGGTGGTCCGGCACTCCTTGCCGGGCCGTTCCGCGTCGGCACGCACGCGCACACTCAACTCCGGGCGTCTTCGCTCATCCTTCTCGCAAGCAGGAACGCCAGTTCCATTGACTGCTCGTAGTTCAGGCGCGGATCGCACGGGCTGGCAAAGTTGCGCACCAGGTCGGCCTCGGTGACGCCGTTGCCCCCCCGCCCGCCGATGCATTCTGTTACATCCTCGCCGGTCAGTTCCAGGTGGACGCCGCCCAGCCGCGTCCCGGCATCACGCAGCACGGCCCACGACGACTCGAGTTCGCGCGTGATGTGCTCGAACGACCGCGTCTTCGTCCCCGTCGAGGTGGTCACCGGGTTGCCGTGCATCGGGTCGCACACCCACAGGACCCGCCGCCCCGCGCCGGCGATGCGCCGCACCAGCGGCGGCAACGCACTCTCTACGTTTGCAACCCCCATCCGCGTGATCAGCACGATCTTCCCCGGCTCATTCACCGGGTCGAGTACATCGAGCAACTGAAGCAACTCATCGGAGGTGGTAGCCGGGCCGATCTTGATGCCCACCGGGTTGCGGATGCCGCGAAAGTACTCGACGTGCGCGCCATCGATCGCACGCGTCCGTTCCCCGACCCACGGCAGATGCGTAGACAGATTGAACCAGCCCTCCCGCCGCGGCACGGTCCGCGTTTGCGCCGACTCATAGAGAAGATTCAGCCCCTCGTGGCTCGTGAAGAACTCGACCCGGTTCAGGTCGGCGACGCTCTTCTCCCCGATCGCCTCCATGAACCGCAGGCCATCGGCCAGCCGCTCGGTCATGTCGTGGTACGCCGCGCGAAGGTCGTCGGGCAGGCCCGCGTTGCGCATGAATCCGAGTTCCCAGTATTCCGGGTGGTGCAGGTCCGCAAAGCCGCCGTCGAGCAGCGAACGAATGAAGTTCAGCGTGACCGCGGCGTGGAAATACCCGTCGAGCAGCCGGCGCGGGTCCGGCCGGCGCGAGTCGGCATCGAAGGGCGCACCGTTGACAAGGTCGCCGTAGTACGAAGGGAGTGTCACCTCGCGCCCGTCGACCGTCCGCGTCTCGGTCGGGCTCGAACGCGGCTTGGCGTACTGCCCCGCGAACCGGCCCACGCGGATCACCGGACGCTTGGAGCCGTGGATCAGCACCACCGACATCTGGAGCAGGATCTTGAGTTTCGCGGCGACGGCCTCGGGCCGGCAGTCCGCGAGTTGCTCGGCGCAGTCCCCCCCTTGCAGGAAGAACCTCTTGCCCTCCTGTGCCTCGGCGATGAGCGCCTTGAGTTTCTCGATCTCGAAACTCGTCACCAGCGGCGGCAACGCCCGGAGGGCCGTGTACGCCCGCTCCACCGCCGGTCGGTCGGCGTAGACCACCTGCTGGGCCTGGAGGCGCGACTTCCACGACTCGGGGGACCAGCCTTTGGCGGTGTGCGTGGGCATCTCGATGGTGTCTCGCTTCAAGGGAAATGGTATCGGCGGTTTCTCTGCACCGGTGACGCAAGGGCGGGTGCCGTGCGGCATTCCGCCGCCGTCGCGTCTGAAGCGCAGGGACGCGGCTGCAAAGAAAGCGCGGAAAAACCCCGGAACGACTGAATCATCCCCTGACGGCAACCGATGGTCCAAGAACCACGGGCTTTCGGGTACCGGCAACGGGACCAAAGGCACGCGGGTCGCGGATCGGCGCGCGGGGCGTCAGCGCGAGCACAAGCACCCGCGACAGCCGCGGGCCTTCCCTGTCCCCCGCAACACTAGAGCAAGGAATCAGACTCATGGCAACGACCCGCACGACCCGCAAGACGTCCCGCAAGACCACGGCCAAGCGCCCCGCCGCGAAGCGCACCGGCGCGAAGCGCACCACGACCACCAAGAGCCGCTTCGCCAAGCACGCGCGCAAGACCGCCAAGCGCACCACGACCAAGGCCTTCGCCACGACCAAGGCCTTCGCCGCGCCGAAGGCCCGCACAGCGCCCAAGGCCCGCAAGACCGCCAAGCGCACCACGACCCGGCGCGCCTGAGCCACGACAGACCTCCTTCGGCGACGAGAGAAGAGAGCACAACGGCCGCGACGCACTGGAGGCAGTTCGTCGCGGTTTTTTCGTCATCGCATTATCAGAGCCCGGAGCGCAAGCGACGGGTTGCGCCCCACGCCATCGAGACCCCCAAGAGTGCGCCCGACCGACTTGTACTTTGAGAGGGTTCGACACAGGGCACGCAACCCGTCGCTTGCGCTCCGGGCTCTGACATATAGACCCGCCCCGCGGGCATAGTCGAGCAACTGAATCACGGAACCCCTTCGACACGCACGTCGAACAGTCGTGCGTCTACATCACGCGGGTTCGCCGCCCGCTCGTTCTCAGGGGTCATCACATGCGTCGTGCATTCACGCTCGTCGAAACCGTCATCGCCATTCTCGCCATCGCGTTGTTGGCGGTGTTCACGCTGGTCATTTTGTCTTCACCGAGGAACTCACGATCTGCCGCGCGTCAGCTCAAGGACTCCACCCAGGTCCACGGCATCATCCAGTCGCTCGTTGCGTGGACGAACAGCAACCAAGGCGACTATCCGCTGCCGTCGCTGATCGATGCAAGCGACCAAACGGTTGGCGAGAAGGGGCGCGCCAAGGACACCACCGCCAATATCTTCTCGCTCTTGATCTACCACGGGAACATCTCACCCGAACTCTGCATCAGCCCGATGGAATCCAACTGGAGTTCGATCCACACCGATGAGGACTTCGAGTACGAAGCCCCGAAGAAGGCCGTCAACCCCGCCAACGCTCTCTGGGATCCGGCCTTCAGCGCCGACTTCACGGGCGGCAAGGTCGGCAACTTCTCGTACGGGCATCTTCAGCCGTCGGGCACGCGCAGCAAGCCCGCCGGGACTGACCTCGCCGCGACCGAACCGACAGGACGGCTCCGCGCCTGGCGCGACACGTTCTCCACCACCGAGGCCATTGTCGCCAACCGCGGCCCGGAAATCACTTCCGTCGCGGCCGACTACGCGCCCACGCTCAAGAACAAGTCGAGCAACACGCTCCTCATTCACGGCGGGCGCCGCACCTGGGAGGGCAACATCGGGTACAACGACGGGCACGTCGAGTTTGAGACTTCCCTGAGGCCGACCGGGTCCGTGCGCTTTGACTCCGCGACGGGCGAACGCTGGGACACGCTCTTCTTCGATGAGCCTGATGATGTGAACCAGTCGAACGCGTTTCTGGGGATCTTCACGACGGCGGGGGAGAAGCCGAGCGAGTTCAAGGGGATATGGGATTGAAAGTGGGACAACGCGGTCGGCGCAACCCGTCGCTCGCGCTCAGGGCTCTGACAGACCACAAACGCCCTCGCTGACGATCGGCCTGCTTACTTCACTCTGAGCCTCTCCCTGCACACCGACCCATCCACGAGGAGCGACCCGACGATCTCTCTTGCTGCCGCGCGCTGGCCGGGCCACATGAACGCGCCCTCGCCACTCGCCCGCACCGCGTCGCGCCAGTGAACCCACCGGTGCGCTGTGTGCTCATCGTTCAATCGCGGCGTCCAACCGGGCGGAACCTCCGCCGCGAAGCGCGGGCTGAGCACGATCGCATCGAGTTCCGCGATGAAGAACGGGTGTACCTGCTCGAGGGCCCAGAGCGCCAGGAATGTTGCGTGAGCGGCCGGCGGCTGATCGGCATGTACCTCTCTCCCTCCCCCCTGCCCCCTCCCTCCGGGAGGGGGAGCAAGCCCGACCTCTTCCGACAACTCGCGCAGCGCGCACTGCGACGCGGTCTCTCCGGCCTCCGCGTGTCCCATCACCGGGTGCCACGTCCCGCCCAGCGGGTCGCGCGTGCGGTGGAGCTGAAGAAAATAGACTTCTTGCGCGGGGTCGGCGCCGGTATCGGGCGACACGCCGCCCCATGAACTCGATGCAGCGGCGACTCCCGAGGACGCGCCGACCGTGCCTCGCGGTGGCTTCGCGGTCCTCTGGAAGATGTATACATCGATGATGTCGCTGCGGATCCGCGGCCCGCCGCGGGGCTCCACGCGATAGCCGGTGTCGTCGTGTTGAGGGGGGGTGGGCAGGTTGGCCAACTCAGTTCTCCTCGATCTTGGCGATCCCCTGCCAGATACGGGCCTTGAGCAGCGTCTCCCGCCACTCGCTGTCGGGCTGCGAGTCCGCGACGATGCCCGCGCCCACGCCATACCGCACTTGCCATTCCGGGGTGGCCCGGCACTCCGTGCCGGTGCCCGTTGTCGATTGAAAGGAGTGTGTGGACGTGTCAGCCGGTGTCAGCACCGCCGTGCGGATCGCCACGCTGAACTCGGCCCGCCCGCAATCCGACACGAACCCCAGACACCCGCAATACGGCCCCCGCTTCTCCCC
>Ga0163147_10008282_pt1 | contig 11568 bp, 11 predicted proteins | sample OliLakLV19MP6G1_FD_148597 | JGI IMG/M metagenome (GOLD analysis project Ga0163147, IMG submission 148597) | Freshwater microbial mat bacterial communities from Lake Vanda, McMurdo Dry Valleys, Antarctica- Oligotrophic Lake LV.19.MP6.G1 | ecosystem: Environmental > Aquatic > Freshwater > Lake >...
TACCACACAAAATTTTGCTACGATGACTGCTTCAAGCGCGATGTTCCGATTCACGCTCGCACAAGATCATGCCGATCCGCAGTTGGCAATACAATTATGACCCGATGCCTAAGCCTCTTGGTGCGAATTTTGGGCTCCACTTCAGGCAACTGCCTTGACACTCACGGCACGCGGCACCACCTCAGCATAGCGTTTCACAGCTAGCCGACCCTCGGTCAGCGCCAATGCTTCACACATTAAGTTATGCTCATGGCCTGCGCCGACGAACTCTCCCGACTCCAAGCCGCGTTCGAAGCATTCCTCGCCGCGAAGGGCATCCCGTCTACCGACACGGGTGCTACAAGGGTGTTCCGCGCTTTTCAAACTGTGAGCGAAATCGTTTCTCGAGCCGAGGGCCCATCGAGCCATCTGACAGGCCTTGAGGGCGGCCTTGTCGCGGAGGTTGCATTGCTCCGTGAGGCAGCACACCGGTTGCTCGAAGAAGCAAGCAAAGTCTCAGTGATCTTGGAGAGCTCAGGGCCGTCCAAGGCGGGCCTTCCGCCGGCGTCACGTTCAGACCATTACAAGCAACTTTCGCCGCGGGAATGCGAGGTGGTGGATTTGTTGCTCGGAGGGCACACCGTTTTGGAAGTATCGGGCGCTCTCCAGCTTTCCGCGAACACAGTTCGCAACCACGTGAAAAGCATTTACCGCAAGCTGCGCGTTCGATCTCAAATTGCGCTCATTGCAAAGCTTGCGGGCCGCGTTCTCCCTCAGCGGGCAACAAACCTTGCGCTTCAAACACGTGAACGAGGATCTGTTCCCCGTACACTTGAAACGCCACTTCCTGGATGATGCTCGCGCCTGGGGTATTGACTGTGAAGGCCGTGCCCGAAACCACCGACGGTAGCGACAGTTGCGAAGGGCCGGGCAGGAGGGCCTTCACGCTTCCGCCCGTCATGTTGGCGATTTCTCCCAGGGCATCGCACAAGTCCGACAGCGTCACCGCTTCCAATGGCGTTTCAAGCATCGCACCGGCCACCCGACGAGCCATTCGGTCGCTCACGCTCACCATCACCGCGCCCGTGAATCCGCCGGTGATCTGGACGCAGCCGCAATATGAGCCCCTGGCAGGGGGCGGAATCGAGCCTTCGGGGCCTAACACATCCATCCCCAACGTGGTCTCCCAGATGGTTTCGATCACATCACGCAGATCCGTTTGACTTAACTCCATCATGTTCTTCCCGTCTTGCCGCGCATGCGGTAGCAGCTCGATTTGGCAGCTTCGATTCGTTCAAATTCGGCATCAATATTCATGGTTGTTTCGGCACCCCCCAAAAAAAGCACGCCGTCGGGCGCCAATACACCACGTACACCAGCAAGAATCTGGCGCTTGGTTTCAACATCGAAATAGATGAGGACGTTCCTCAAGAATACGATAGCCACCTCGGGTATGAGAGGCCACGCCTCGATCAGATTCAGTTCGCGAAACTCAATGAGCTCGCGGATTTCACTCTTGATCTGCCACTCGGCGCCTTGGCGTTCAAAGTACCGAATGAGGTAGTGGGCTGGCAGCCCGCGATTGATCTCAAGTTGCCGATACCGACCTTCCTTGGCCCGCAACAGCACGGCCGCTGACAGATCCGTGGCGATGATCTTCACCTTCCAATCCTTGAGCTCCGGAAAGTGTTCGCGGAGCAGCATCGCGATCGTGTAGGGCTCCTGGCCCGATGAAGCGGCGCCGCACCAGATGGTCAACCGACGAATTGCCGCGCGTTTCGCCAAGATCCCAGGCAAGACGACGTGGCGCAGCGCCTCAAACGGGTGAACATCGCGAAAGAAGGAGGTTTCATTCGTCGTCATCGCCTCGACGACTTTTCCGTGGAGCTCCCCAAACGGCTTGCCATGCATGGAGCTCACGAGGCACGCAATGGACTCGAAACCTCGCTCGCGAGCGATCGGCCCGAGACGAGCCTCGATCAGATACTCCTTACCTTGATCCAGAACGATGGCAGATTGCCGCCGCACTAGGTCTCGAACAAACTGCATCGCATCAACTTCTGTGAGCATGGCTTACCCTCTTAACCCCCGTCGCACTGTCGCGTTTGCCGGAGAGCAGAACCGCGTCCGTGATGGCTCGTGAAATGTGCGCGAGTGGAAGCACTCGGTTGGCTAGCCCGCCCCGAGCGACCGCTCCCGGCATACCCCAAACGACCGATGTTTCTTCGTCCTGAGCAAATACGCGCCCGCCCGACTCGCGAATCAATCCAGCGCCCCGCAGGCCGTCCACGCCCATGCCTGTGAGCACAACGGCCAACGTGTTCCCGCCGTACGCCCCAACCACTGAACGGAACATGACGTCCACTGACGGTCGGCACGAACATTCGGGAGGTGTTTGATTGAGCTTGATCATTACCCCGCGCTCGTTGGCCTCGAATGCCAGGTGGAAGTCGCCAGGTGCGATCCAGATCGAGCCCGGCTTGAGCATCATTCCCGACTCCGCCTCGTGAACCTGGAGCGCACACTTGCTGTTCAGACGCTCCGCTAAGAGTCGAGTAAACATCGGCGGCATGTGTTGAGTGACGACAATGGGCACCGGAAAATCACCGGGCAGCGCGGGGAGCACTTCGCCGAGCGCATTGGGGCCGCCCGTTGAAGTGCCGATCGCCACAATTGAGATGCGACCTGTTCCTGCGTTCTCAGACTCCGCTACAGCTGCTCTGCGGAAGCTCGGAGCGGGGACTGCCTCTTGCCGACACAGGGCTCGAATCTTTGGAACTAACTGTGACCGCACCTGTTCCGACGCGCTCCCCATCCCACCGAGGGATGTGGGCTTCGTGACGTAGTCACTGGCGCCACGTGTCAGGGCGTCCAACGTGGTGGTGGCCCCGCGTTCCGTGAGTGAACTGAACATGACGACCGGCAGCCGGGGGTAAAGCTTGCGGATTTCCACCAATGTCTCGAGACCGTCAAGCTCCGGCATCTCGACATCAAGAACCACCACGTCTGGGTTCGCAAGCGGAATTCGAGAAAGCGCTAACCTGCCATTGGCAGCAATGCCAGCCACCTCCAGATCTTCGCACTCGCCGATCACATCGGAAACAAGCCGACGAACCACCACTGAATCGTCAACAATCAGCACACGGATTAGGCCCATACGTTCACGTGGGCCCGAACCCCAGGATCGCCAGCTTGCTGAGCAGGTGATCCCGGGTAAAGGGCTTCATGAGGTATTCGTTCGCTCCAGCTGACAGGGCCTTGTCCAGCTGGGAGAACTCGGTTTCCGTCGTGACCATCATCAGTCGCATGCCTGTGTAGGTTGAGTTCGAGCGCACAGCGCGCACAAACTCGAGCCCATTCATCTCGGGCATGTTCCAATCAACCGTCGCCAATTCAACGGGGCCAGTCTGCGCCAGCTTCTTGAGTCCCCCTGCACCATGCTCAGCTTCGACGACTTCGAAGCCGGCCCCCTGCAGAGCATTTCGCAGGATTATTCGCATTGCTTTGGAATCATCAACGACCAGTGCGCGCATGACGTGTTGGCTCGGCTCAGTGCCGACCATGCCCCCCGCCAGGTGTCCCTTTGTCTGTCCCGACGCCCACCAACATTTGTAGCTCAGCAGCCATACGAGATAGTTCGGCCGCGGCTCGGTGCGTGTCGTTGGCGCCTTGCGTAGTATCGGCAGCCGCCTTAGCTACGCCACCGATATTTTCTGAAATTTCGGAACTTCCTTTGGCTGCTTCAGCGATATTTCGAGCAATTTCACTGGTGGTGGCGGTTTGTTCCTCGACCGCGCTCGCGATAGTATTCTGCGAGTCGCTGATTTGATTGATGATCGTGCTGATGGTCGCGATGGCATCGACCGCGCCCTGAGTATCGCGTTGAATCATCTCGATTTTTTGGCTGATATCTTCAGTTGCCTTGGCGGTTTCCTTGGCCAGTTCTTTGACCTCATTGGCAACGACGGCAAAGCCTTTGCCAGCCTCGCCTGCGCGGGCCGCTTCGATCGTGGCGTTCAGTGCGAGGAGATTCGTTTGCTGCGCAATCGAGGTGATAACCTTGATCACTTTTCCGATTTCAACGCTACTTTCGCCCAGCTTTCTCACCGTCACGGTGGTTGATTCCGCTACACGCACGGCCTCGACAGCCACCCGCACCGCATCGTTGGCATTCTTCGCGATTTCCCGGATGCTGGCGCTCATCTCGTCGGCGCCGTTGGCAACGGTCTGAATGTTCTTGTTCACCTGCTCGGAGGCGGCGGAAACGACATTGGCTTGTGTCGCTGTTTCCTCAGAATTGGAGCTCATCTGCTGACTCACGGAACTCAACTCTTCGGACGAAGCCGCCAAGAGCGTGGCGTTTCGGCCAATATCTTGTTCCAGCCGGAGCTTTTCGGTGACCACGGACCATGTGACCATTGGGCCCAAGTAGCTGCCCTTGTCGTCCACCATCGCCGAAACCAAGAGGTCCAACGTTTCGGGCCCCACCTTGATCAGTGCCTGATGCGGGAGATTCTTGGGGTCAGCCAGCATGCGCCGCTGGTGGCTTGGATTCTTGTGAAAGACATCGATGTTGGTGCCAACGAGTTGATCGACGGTAATGGGTAGAAATTGCTCGAGCGTTTTCAGCGTTCGTTTCGACGCAGGGTTGGCGTACGTGATCTTAAGATCAAGATCGGTACACATCACGTTGATAGGAGCGTTTTCGACCATGCTCATGACACGTGCCAACTCGCGCTCTCGTCGAACCTTCTCGGTGACGACCTCCCAGGTGACCATCGGGCCGATGTAGCGCCCCCTTGAATCCAGCAATGCCGTTACCAGCAGATCCAATGTCTCAGGTCCCACTTGGATCAAGGCGCGATGCGGCAAGTTCCCTGGCTCAGCGAGCATGCGCCGTTGGTGGGAAGGGTTCTTGTGAAAGATGTCGATGTTGGAGCCTAAGATGCGGTCTGCGGGAACAGGGAGGTAGGCCTCGATTGTTTTGAGAGTCCTAAGCGACGCTGGATTCACGTAGGTGATGCGGAGATCGAGATCCGTGCACATCACATTGATGGGAATATTCGCAATAATTGAGATGGCTCGATCTCGGGCCAGTCGATCTTGTTCGGACTCAGACGGAACGAGAGACGGTGGACGATAGCTGCCGTTGCCATTGCCGTTGCCGTTGCCGGTGCCGTTCCCGTTGCCATTGCCATTGCCATTGCGTTTGCGCTCGGTGACAACGTCCGCCCGCAGGGAACCCACGGCGTGCATCACTTCGCCCGCCAGCGAAGGGTCCACGCTCAGTACAACAAGCGTCTCTGAAAGAATATCAACCACTCGGTCGAATGTGGCGTCGTCAATCGACAGATTTTCGTGCGCCTGGCGCATGCTCTGCCCTTGGTACTTCTTGGGGCCGCCCAGGGCTGCCGTCAGAAACATGGCTTGATGCCCCTTCAAACGCGAGACATCCACACCATTGAAGAATTTTTCAAGCACGGGATCCGCAAGAACCCGGTCGTAGAAGGTTTCTACGAGCGCCCGGATCACGGGGGCTCCGCCAAGTCGATCATAGAGGGTGTTGCGTGTTGATTCTGTTGCGTTGGCCATAATGTATTTCCCTGTTGTTGGTTGGATTGGATCCCCCGCTAAAGTTTGAACTGCCTCTTGCCTTGTTAGTTGTTTGGTTCCTCGCCTCATGCTGCGCGCTCTGTGTCTGCAACCGATGTGATCTGTTGGGCATCTAGAACGAGCAACAGAGCGCCTTCGAGTTGACACACCGCCTTAATCAGTTCCCGAGCTGTGCCCATTAGTGTCTCAGGAGGGCGCTCAAGCGCCTCAGCGCTCACGTCGATAACGTCCCCGATCTCGTCAACCAAGAGACTTATCGCATCATCCTCGCGGCGCACGATCACGTTCATGGGGAGCGAACCCTCCGGGGCTTCGGGCAGTCCGAGACGGCGTCGCATGTCCACAGCTGTCACCAGCTGGCCACGCAGGTTAATAATGCCGCGGATCATCGGTGACGCGAGTGGTACGCGAGTCATTTCCTGATAGCGCATCACCTCCTGTACGAGCACGACGTCCACGCCAAACAGCAAATTCCCAACGTTAAATGTGCAAAATTGCGTGACCATTAGTGGAACTCCAAGAGCTTTGAGGGTTGTCTAAAACTAGAATCTGGAACGGCTCGGAGCGTGCTCAAATCGAGCAGTTCGGTGACTCGGCCTTGAACGATGGCAACGGGTACTGCACCCCGTCGAACTTCGCGCGAGCTAACGACTTCTTCTCCAATGTCCAAGATTTCCCCCACCACCAAGCCGAGGTGACGCCCATCTTCAGAACACACGATAACCTGGAGCGATATATCCTGAGAAAATACAACGCTCGAGGCGTCCGCTCGGAAGGGCGGGCACATGAGTGGAAGAATATCGCCGCGATATTGAACCACCCGATCGCTACCAGCGTGTTCGATAGTGTCTGGTTCGATCTCTTCTAGGCGAGCCACCAAGCCCAACGGGATCGCCATGCGTCTGCCATCGATCGTTCGGAATAGGAGCAGCGCTGCGGGCTCTTCGATGGCTGTCATCGCGACCTGCGAGGCAGCCTTCAACGCCCGATCGCGGGCCTCGGAAATGACGTTGGCACTCTGGGCAATCCCGAGCACATCCAGAATCAAGGCAAGTCGCCCATCTCCCATGATCGTGGCTCCCGCGAAAACCGAAACGCGTTTGAGCTCCCTGCCTAGCGGCTTAACTACAATTTCTTCAGTATCGACGATACTGTCGACGACCAGACCAAAACGGCGCTCATCGGTTTGAAGTACGACAACGTTGATCTCTGCGTGCTCCGCGGGCGCTTTGCTCCCGCCGAGGAGCGTTCCAAGATAAACAAGCGGCAGCAGATTACCACGCAACCTTAGCAAGGAAGTGCCGTGAATTGTCTCAATGCCCCCGCGGCTCTCAGAACCATCCAATCTCACCAACTCAACCAAACTGACCTGGGGGATGGCATAGCGTTCTCCGCTGGCCGTCACGATCAGCGCTGGTATGATCGCCAAAGTGAGCGGGATCTTGATGCGCACGATAGCGCCCGCACCCGTCTGGCTTTGGACATCGACCGTGCCACCGATGCGTTCGATGTTGGTCCTCACGACGTCCATGCCCACACCGCGACCCGACACATTCGAAACCGCTTCGGCTGTTGAGAATCCGGGGAGAAAGATCAAATTCACCAGTTCCCGGTCCGTCATTCTGGCGGCGCGATCGGGAGTGACCACACCGCGCTCAACGGCTTTGGCTCTGACCCGCACGGGATCAATTCCTCCACCGTCGTCGCTGATCTCAATGTTCACTTTGCCGCCCTCGTGGAAGGCATGCATCTTGAGTGTTCCTGCCTGTCGTTTGCCGGCGGACAGGCGGCGTTCCGGTTTCTCGATACCGTGATCGATGGAGTTGCGAACGATGTGGGTGAGCGGATCCTTGATGGCCTCAATGATCGAGCGATCCAGATCGGTGTCCTTTCCCACCATCTCCAGCTCGACATCTTTGCCGCAAGCCCGAGCCAGCTCCCGAACAACCCGTGGAAACTTGCTCCAGATGCTACCGATTGGCTGCATCCGAGTCTTCATGATCCCCTCCTGAAGCTCGGTTGTTAAGAGATTGAGCCTCTGTGTCGCACCCAGCAAGGTGCTGTCTTCGTTACCTGCGGCGCACTGCAAAATCTGGTTGCGCGCCAGCACGAGCTCACCCACCAGATTCATCAGCTTGTCGAGTAGCCCTACCTGGACTCGGATGGACGTGTCCGCGAGCGGTCCCGAGCGGCCTTCGTCGAATGCTTCAGCGGGGTGGGCGTCTTCAGCTTCGTTGGCCTTGGTCGCCACGAATTGGACGGCGATTGGGGCCTGGGGCAGATTCTCCTGACTCGCGAGCTGCGACAGGAGCGCGACCAATTGATCATGCGCTGCAGGGCCTTCGGTCCCCGTCGTTTCAACATGGCTCAAGAATCCTCTTAATGCGTCAGCCATGGCGAGAAGTGCGCTCACGATCTCGGGAGTCGGACTCAGAACGCCGTCTCGCAGTCGGCTCAATAAGTTTTCTCCGACATGCGCGAGAGCCTCCACCTTCGGGAATGACAAGAAGCCCGAAGTGCCCTTGATCGTGTGGACCGCGCGAAAAATGTTGGCGATGCGTTTTTCCGGAGCGGCATCGTCTTCGAGCGCCATCAGATCAACATCAAGACGATCGAGGCTCTCGGTGCTCTCGATCAGGAATTCTTGGATTACTTCGTCAGTTTCGCTCATGTTGTGAACTTCCTGTGGCGGACTCGGGTTCTAAGTGCTGCAGTCGTCACATCAGCGAAAAGCCTTAATCCGGCTTGATGGGGTCAGCACGATGAGGGCACGAGGGCCGAGTAGCCTGATCAGGCCGTATTGACTGACCCGCTACGGATTCTCGACACTTATTGGCTCCAGCCGTTGCTTCCGAGGAACTGTTCCAATGAAGATTCTAATCGTCGACGATCACGCACTGCTGCGCGAAGGCATCGCTTCGCTGTTAACGTCTCAGGGGTTTTCCGTCGTCGGCATGGCGGGAAGTGGCGAAGAGGCGCTCGAAGCGCTTGAGACATTGCAACCCAACGTGGTGCTGATGGACATTGGACTGCCTGGAATGTCGGGGATGCAGGCAACAAAGCTGATCCTCGAACGGCATCCAGAGGTATCCGTTGTGGCGCTCTCCGGGCAGACGGAGCGAAGGTACGTGGTGGACATGCTGGCGGCGGGAGCACGGGGCTATGTCACCAAAGGGGCGGCGTTCGAGGAACTCTCGGGGGCGATCCGCGCAGTCGCGGCGGGCCGCGCCTTTGTAAGCCAATCGGTAACGGATCTTATCCTGCGCGATTACACTGGCAAACGCCCGCACTCCGAAGAAGACGCGACCCTTTCAAAGCGGGAGGAGGATGTTCTGAAAGGCGTGGCGGACGGAAAAACATCTCGGGAAATAGGCGACACACTTGGCTTGAGTGTGACGACAGTAGATTCGCATCGGCGCCACATTTCCCAAAAACTTGGGATAACAAGCGTCGCAGGTCTCACGAAGTTCGCAATTCGGCAGGGCCTTACCAGCGTGAACAGCTCGGAGTTCCGGGAGTCTGAGGATCTGGCATCCTAAGCCGTGCCTGAGTGAATTCCGAGTTCTCGCTGGCGCTTTCACCTGGCCAGACAGACGTTGCTGTGCCGTTGGCGCTTAGCCTGACGCCGCCGGTGTTCGCATTTGAGCCCAACCACCAATGACCATCACCGTCACCCGCGTGTCCGCCAAACTCGTCTCGAAGCAAAGCCACGAGTCACCGAGGTGGGGGGAAATATTGCCATGAAAAAAAACCGGAAGGCTCGTGGCGAGCACACTCCCATCCGGCCCAAGCTTGACCTTGATCAAGCCAGCCAAAATATTAGCCAGCTCGCACACGGCGTCGGTGATTTCATCGAGAACAAGCTTCGGCGGCGACATGCTCACAAACAGCGCTCGGGCCAACGCTTGCACACCGCTTGCACCCGCCAGGATAGCGATCCGGGTGGAGCTGTCCTCGGAGGAGAGCGTGATGTGCGCGCCTGAAAGCCCGCTTGGCACTGAGCTTCTGGGCAAGCACGGGCCCCTCTGCCCCAGGCCGAGCTTGTTTGCGAGTTCTTCAAGCGCTTGGCTGACCGGCTCGACCCAGGCGTCGAGGCTGCGCTCGCCTCCGTGAATCACACTCACCGTCATCGTATCATTGACTCCTAAGCCTCTAACGGCTCTCGCGGCAGCATCTTAAGGGGTCAAAGCTTATTCAACTGTTGAGATCGGAAAGGCCGTTGAGCACAGCAAATTTTGTGAGACCAGCGACGCTCTTCACCCCGATCTTCTCAGAGATGCGCCGACGATGGGTATCCACGGTATTCACGCTGAGCCCCAAAGCTTCGCCGATTTCGCGAGAACTCTTACCGCCCGCGATGCCGGCAAGGACCTGCTCTTCGCGGCGACTGAGGGCGGGCGGCTCATGGGCGCTGCCATGCTTGCCGGCGTAGTCGCGCAGTACGAGATCTGTGACGGATTGGCTGGTGTAGACTCCTCCCGCCGCGACGGCACGAACGGCTGTCGAAAGCTCCTCAAAGGCGGCATCTTTCGTGACGTAACCTGAGGCGCCAGCGGCGAGCATGCCCGTCACGAAGTGTTTTTCTGAGTGAGTGGAGAGTGCGAGCACTCGGACGTCGGGGAAGCGGTCCCGAATCCGTTTGGTGGTGTCGATACCATTCATGCCGTGGAGGCCGATATCCATGACCACCACATTCGGTGCGAGTTGCTCACACAGCTCAAGTGCTCTTTCCCCGTTGTCGCATTCGCCCACGACCTCCGAGCCCTGATCTTCAAGGAGCGCTCTCACGCCCTCCCTGAGAATCCTGTGATCATCAACCAATAAAACTCTCACTTTAGCCCCTCCAAGGGTATGCGGATTTCTGCCGAAGTTCCAACGCCGAGCTGGCTGCTCAGATGCAATTCCCCGCCGAGGTAGCTTAAGCGTTGCCTCACGCTGGCCAGCCCATATTTGGCCTTATGTGTCGCCTCGTCGAAGCCAAGGCCATCATCGGTGAGGTTGATAGTGAGCAGCTTGTGAGAGCCCTCAATCGTCAGCTTCAGGTGCTTGGCTGAGGCATGCTTGATAACGTTCATGATCAGCTCCCGCACTGAACGGTACACCAACACGTTGTCCTTGAATTCAGGCAACGGATCGATGCCTGCAACTACTGAGAAGTCCACACCGTACTCGGCGCAAAGCAGCTCCCCCTCCGCTTCGAGGGCGGCGATCAGGCCAAGCTCATGCAGAACGGGCGGGCTCATTTCGTAGGCCACGCGGCGCGAGGCATCTATCGCATTCTGAAAGGTCGCCAGAAGCTTGATGACATCTTCATCATCGCGAGCGATGCGTTTTTCGGCTAGGAATGCTTCCAGCTTGAGCTTGGCGAGCGCCAAGGACTGGCCGAGCTCATCGTGAACGAACTGGGCCGTGCGGCGCCGCTCATCCTCTTGTGCCCGTTCGATACTCGCCGCCACGTTCTGTAGCTCAGCACGGGAACGTTGGAGGGACTCTTCGGTCAGGATTCGGTCCGTTTCGTCGGCCGTGATACCTGCGAACGCCACCACGGCACCGGCTTCGTCCGTGACTGGGTACGCGCTAAACTTCACATGCCGAACTTTGCCATCCGCCCTACGGAAGCGATGAGGAGGGGAGGAGCTGGCTGCGAATGACGTCTGCGCAGCTCTCTCCTCTAAGTAGACCTGAACGTTGGGACGATCTTCCGGATCGATCGCCTCTAACCAAGCGGCCGGAGTCAACTCACCTAACTTGTAGCCAAAGACACGCTCATACGCCGGGCTCATGTACAACGGACGACGCCAATCTGCTGAAATCAGCCAGAAGACTTCCTCGAACTTGTCCGCGACGACTGTGAACATTACGTCGCGTGCAAAAAGTTCCACGCTGCCGCTTGGAGCGGGCGGTTCATAATCGGCCGCCGCCCATTTACTTGTCCCAAACGCTGGCTGCTCCCTCGAATATCCCACCGAAATCCTC
>Ga0163147_10008284_pt1 | contig 11565 bp, 8 predicted proteins | sample OliLakLV19MP6G1_FD_148597 | JGI IMG/M metagenome (GOLD analysis project Ga0163147, IMG submission 148597) | Freshwater microbial mat bacterial communities from Lake Vanda, McMurdo Dry Valleys, Antarctica- Oligotrophic Lake LV.19.MP6.G1 | ecosystem: Environmental > Aquatic > Freshwater > Lake >...
ATTTGCTGGCGAGTATGACGCTCGAAGAAAAGGTCGGGCAAATGACGCTGGTTGAAAAGAACAGCCTCACGCCCGATGTCGTCACCGAGTATTTTATCGGCGGCGTGTTGAGCGGTGGCGGCGGCTATCCCCGCCCCAACACAGCAGAAGCATGGTCAGAGATGGTCGCTGATTATCAAAACGCGGCGCTGGGGACTCGTCTGGGAATCCCGATGATCTACGGGGTGGACGCGGTACACGGTCATAACAACGTGTACGGCGCGACGATCTTTCCGCATAACATCGGCTTGGGGGCGACGGGTAACGCCGAACTGGTGGAGCAAATCGGGCGGGCAACCGCTAGTGAAATGCTGGCGACGGGCATTTACTGGGACTACGCACCCGTACTCGCCGCCGTGCAGGATATTCGCTGGGGACGCACTTACGAGGCGTACAGCGAAAACACAGAGCTTGTGACCGAACTGGGAATCGCATTCATGCGCGGGCTGCAAGGCGATCCCCTCATGGCATTAGCGACACCCAAGCATTTCATTGGCGACGGTGGCACAGCATGGGGAACATCGCAGTTTGGTCCCGATAATCTGGATCGCGGCGATACCATCATGGACGAGGCAACACTGCGGAGACTATTCCTCCCGCCCTACATTGAAGCGGTGAACAACGGCGCGTTGACGATCATGGTGTCGTACAGCAGTTGGAACGGCGTTCCGATGCACGCCCAACAATATCTGTTGACGGATGTGTTGAAGGACGAACTCGGTTTTGAAGGCTTTATTGTCTCTGACTGGCAAGCGATTGATCTGGTCGAGTCGAATTTCTATGACGCGGTTGTCACGTCGATCAACGCGGGCGTGGATATGAACATGGTTCCGTATAACTACACGATGTTCATTGACACGATGTTGGACGCGGTTGAGGGCGGCGATATTTCAATGGAACGGATTGATGACGCCGTGCGCCGCATCCTTCGCGCCAAGTTCGCAGTGGGCATGTTCGAGCGTCCGTTTGGCGAACCGTCGCTGCTCGATCAAGTGGGTTCGGACGAACATCGCGCATTGGCACGTCAGGCGGTCAGCGAATCGCTTGTGCTGCTGAAAAACGAGGACGCGCTGCCGATCAGCGATGACGCCGCCATGATTTTTGTCGCCGGAAACGCGGCAAATGACATTGGGATGCAGTCGGGCGGTTGGACGATTGAATGGCAGGGACGCCCCGGCAACGTCACCATTGGTACGAGCATTCTGGACGGCATTGCGGCGCTTGCTGGCGAAAACGTTCAAGTTGAATATAACGGTTTGGGACGTTTCGACAGGCTCACCGATGCCAACGGCAGCCCGATCATCGCAGATGTTGGAATCGTCGTGGTGGGCGAAGAACCGTATGCAGAATTTGAAGGTGACAGCGCGACAATCGCCCTGACACAGCGTGACATCTCCACCATTGAGCGGGTACGCGCTCAGAGCGAAACGCTGATTCTCGTCGTCGTGTCGGGTCGCCCGATCATCATCACCGACGAATTGAACATGGCGGACGCGGTGGTCGCCGCGTGGCTGCCCGGTTCAGAAGGTCAAGGCGTGGCAGATGTGCTGTTTGGCGATCTACCGTTCACGGGTACGCTGCCGTTCACATGGCCTCGCAACGTTGAGCAGCTACCGTTCGACTTTGAGATGTTAGCAACCGAAACCTGTGACGCACCTCTGTTCCCCTTCGGTTATGGACTGACCACCGGCGACAGCGCATCGACATGGTTAGAATTAGCATTGGAATGCAACCCGCCCGCAGTGGTGGAAGTCGTGGAAGAAGCCGCACCCGTGATCGCCGTCGCGGAGGGGATGCTTGCGCCAGAAGGCACAGCGCGGGAATCGTATTACGCGCCCTTCCCCGTGAGCATCACGCTGGACGGTGATTTCAGCGATTGGGCGGGCATCCCGGAAGTGAGCATGGCGAACACGGCGGGCGATGCGGGAATCACGTTTGCTGCTGCCGCAGATGCAGAGTATTTGTACCTACGCGCTGATGTTCTCGACAGCAACATCATCAGCGGGCAGCACGGGGCAAACTACTGGGACGAGGATTCGGTTGAGTTTTACATCAACGGTACAGGTGAATTGGCGCTGACGAGCTACGAAACAGGCGTCGTACAACTCACGATTCCCGCACTCAACGCAGACGCCGCCCCCGAAGATGTGGTGATCGCGGGTGTGCAAGGCACAACGGCAAACGCTCAGTTGGTCGCTGTGCGGACAGAAACAGGCTACGCAGTCGAAATAGCGGTGCCGCTTCACAGCGATATTTGGGACATCACGCCCGAAAACAACGGCGTGATCGGCTTCCAAGTGCATTTGAACGGCGCATCGACGGCGAACCGCGACTCTAAGCTGATCTGGTCGTCGTTTGACACCAGCGATCAATCGTATCAAAACCCCGGTGTATTCGGAGAACTGGTCTTTTACGCAGTACAGCCGTAACCTTAACCCCCTCTCCGAACGGAGAGGGGGAGTAAAATACCGCAATACTGTTTATAATTGAAACATCAACATTTGTTTAGGAGACACGCGATGAAAAGCTCAGTTTTACGCGCTGCTATCGTATTGTTTTGCCTCTTGTTTATGGTCGGTGTGACGTTCGCACAAGACACGCCGCCAGAACTCCCCACCCCTACCGAATCGGGTATGGCGGCAGTGAACGACATCGAAATGTACTACGCCACCTATGGCGATCCGAGCAACCCGGCGCTCATGCTGCTGCATGGCGGTTTGGGCAACGCTGATTATTTCGTGAATCAAATTCCCGCGTTTAGCGAAGATTATTACGTGATTACGGCGGATAGTCGCGGTCACGGACGCTCTACCATGTCTGACCAGCAGATCGGGTATGCGCTGATGGCGTCGGATGTGCTGGCGCTTGCCGATACGCTAGGTGTAGAGGCGTTTAATCTCGTGGGTTGGAGCGATGGCGGGATCATTGGTTTAGACATTGCCATCAATAACCCCGAACGGCTGATCAAGCTGGTGGCTTACGGCGCGAACTACATCCCGTCGGGTGTGCGTACTGATGTGGGCGAAAGCGTCCGCTTCAACCAATACATCGAAATGGCGGCGGGCGATTACGCACGGCTTTCCCCAGACCCCGACAATTTTGAGACGTTCCTCGGCAACATCGGAAATATGTGGGCAACCGAACCGAATTTTAGCGAAGAACAAATGCAAGGGATCACTGTGCCGACGCTCATTCTCGATGGCATGGAAGAAGAAGCGATCTATGTTGAGCATGACCTTGAAATGGCGGTCTTGATCCCCGATGCTGACCTGTACATGATGGGCGGCGTGGGGCATTTCGCTATGTGGGAAGCTACCGAAGAATTCAACCGCGTCATTCTGGATTACCTCGCAAACTAAAAAGCAAACCTCACCCCCTGCCCCCCTCCATTTGGAGGGGGCAACAATCAACATACATTGATTATCAGCGCCCGTTCGAGTATAACGGGCGTTTTCTTTCATGGATCAGGCAGGAGAAAACATGCATATTGACGATTTAGAAACGCCAAGCGTCCTCATTGACCTTCACCGGATGGAAGCGAATATCCGCCGGATGCAAGATCGCTGCAATGCGTTGGGTTTGGCATTCCGTCCGCACATCAAAACACACAAGATTCCCGACATCGCCAAGATGCAACTTGAAGCGGGCGCGATTGGCATTGCATGTCAAAAGGTGAGCGAAGCGGAGGTGTTCGCCAGCGCGGGGATCACCGATATTCAAATTCCTTATAACATCGTCGGGGCGAAAAAGACGGCGCGATTGGCTGATCTGGCACTGTATAACCGTGTGAGCGTGTCTGCGGATCATCCTGTCACGGTTTCGGGCTTGTCGGATGCGGCAAAGGCGAACGACATCACGATTCGCGTGCTAGTGGATTTAGCGACGGAAATTCAGCGGACAGGTGCGCCTGTCGATGATGTGATTGAACTGGCGAAGAAGATTGATGAGGACGAATATCTCTATTTTGCGGGGCTGATGGTTTACCCCAGCAACGCCAGTATTCGCCCTGCGGTGCAAGAAGTCATTCAGCGACTGCATGAGGCGGGAATCGGCGTGGAAACCGTGAGCGGCGGCGGTTACGGCGCATCCTATCAGGCGGATCAATTGCCAGAACTGACCGAAATTCGCGTCGGCACGTATGTTTTTAACGATATGAACAGCGTCAGCAAAGGGTGGGCAACGCTCGATGACTGCGCTATGCGAATTATGGCGACGGTGGTTAGCCGTCCATCGCCAGACCGGATGATCCTCGACAGCGGCAGCAAAACCCTCGCGGCGGATCGGGTCAACGATACACATGGGTACATCCTCGAATACCCTGAGGCACGCATTTATCAGTTGAGCGAGGAACACGCGCATGTAGACATCAGCCAATGCGGTGAGCGCCCTGTGATTGGCGAACGAGTCTCGGTGATCCCCGTACATACCTGCGTCGTGACCAATTTGCACAATCAAATCTACGGTGTGCGCGGTGAGGACATTGAAGTCGAGTGGAAGGTCGCCGCACGCGGACTCGTGTGGTAAAGGTGAGGGGACTCTTATTTTCCGGTAATGCGACCCGGAATGAACTGTGATACAGTTATGGCGTTCGTTTTAAACAAATTTAAATGGGAGAGAAAGTATGAAAGGCTTGCGTTTAGCTGTGCTAACGCTGTGCTGCCTTCTGGCAGTTGTGCCGATATTTGCTCAGGAAATGCCCGATGCAGAAATTCAGGATGACGAGGGCGGCGTCGCTTACATTACAGGTGAACTCGCCTATACCAACCCCACCCTACCCGATTTTGGCACACAGCCGATTGTGTTTATGGGGGATATGTCCGAAATTTTTGGCGGCGAGTTTGAATTCTCAACCGAATATTTGAATCTCGATTCACCTCAGTTCATCGCGGCGATCACGTCTCCGATCTCTGAATCGCCGTTCACGTTTGAACTGCGTTTGCCCATTGATCCGGGTGGCGTGCTGGCAGACGTGGATAACGATGGCGAAAGTGACACGGGTATTTCGCTGTATAACATGAACTTCACGTTCAACGGCATTGATGACCCGTTCATTGATAATCGTGAATTCATCTACTATCGCTCGAACAACCAGAGCCTTGATTACGAAACGCTGTATCAAGTGGATGGCGGGCGCGTGATGGTCTGGTCACCGGATGAAGAACAGGGTTTCCCGTCCAGCTTTGGCGATGACGGCGAACTGTTCACCGAAGATGACCCCACCGTGCGGATTCCAAGCGGTTGGACAGTCGTTGATCTCGAAACAGAACCGTTCACATTCATACGCTCACGAGAAGCACAGGTAGACATCATCGAGTCGGCGGGCGAAGAACTGCCGGACTTCTCTGACCTCGGTTATGCCGAAGCCTTCTCCGCCATGCTCGATATGTTCGAGAACGAATACGCCTTTAGCGAGTTCAAAAACGTCGATTGGGAAGCATTACGCGAAGAATACATGCCCCTGTTCGAGGACGCCGAAGCGAATAACGACTCCGAGGCGTACCAACTGGCGCTGAATCAATTTGTCGAAAATGCGATCCCTGATGGTCATATCGGCATCGGTTCACAGTTCCTCGCCTCTCAAGGGCTGCCCGCCAATATTGTAGGCGGTTTAGGTGTGGCGCTCGTGGAATTGACCGACGGGCGTTTTATCGCCAATTTCATCGGTGATGAATCCCCTGCCAGCGCAGAAGGCATTGAACTGGGCGCGGAGATACTCTCGATCAACGGGACAGATGTCGGTGAAGCTGTCGAATCGCTCCCCGGTTTGAATCCGCCCTACAGCAGCGACGTATTACGCCGCTTAGAGCAGATTCGGCAAGTCGTGCGCTTCAACGTGGGTGAAGATGTCGAAATCACCTACCAGAACCCCGGTGACAGCACCCCCACGACGGCGACGCTGACGACCATTGAAGAAAGCGCCAGCCGCCTCGCGTCCCGCGCCAATGTGTATGGCACGCCGCGCAATTCAAACCTGCCTGTCGAATATGAAATCCTCGACAACGGCTATGGTTACATCGCCATTTACAGCTTTAGCGATGATATTCTCGCTTCGGTGCTGCTGTGGCAGCGGGCGCTGGCGCTGTTTAATGCGGCGGGCGTACCGGGCATTATCATTGATATGCGTTACAACGGCGGTGGATCACCAAGCATCTCTAACCCAATGCTCGGCTACCTGTTCGATGAAGAAGTATACGCGGGAACGAGCGCATTCTATTTCCCCGATATTGACGGGTTCGAGATCAATCCCCTGTACGAAACAGTGATTGTACCCGCGCCCGATCCGGCGGATCGCTATCTGGGTCCTATTGCAGTGTTGATCTCTCCGGCGTGCTTTAGCAACTGCGAATTCTTCACCTATACGCTGACCCTGCGTGATAATGTGGAAGTCATCGGCTTCTACCCGACGGGCGGTCTGGGCGGTGGCATTCAACAGTTCGCCATGCCCGACGGCGTGTTTGCTCAGTTCACAATTGGGCGGTCTGTCGGTGCAGATAACGAAATCCACATCGAAGGGACGGGCGTCGTACCCACGATCACCGTACCGCTGACCGAAGACTCGGTGTTCAGCAACGATGATGTGCTGCTCAATGCGGCTGTGGAATGGCTGGATCAAGCGGCAGCGCCTCCGATCACGGATGCTGGCGAAATTGCCATCGGGGATACCGTGAGCGGTGACATTGCAGTGGGTGAGCGCGTGATCTACACGCTGATCCCTGACGCGGACGCCAGTCTCGTGCTAACGCTCAGTGACGACAGCGGCGCGTTAGATACCGTGCTGCGTGTCTACGACTCACAGGGTAATTTGCTCAACGAAAACGACGACTCGGCGGCGGGTGGTACGGTTAACTCGCTGATTGAGGCGTTCGATGTGACGGCGGGCGATACCTTCTATCTGGAAGTCAGCACGTATGACGATTCGAGCGAAGGGACGTACACGCTAACGATTGAAGAAGTGCCGTAAAGATAACTCACCCCCTGCCCCTCTCCGAACGGAGAGGGGAGACAAGCCTCACTTCCTGCCCCTCTCCGAACGGAGAGGGGAAATAAGCCTCACCCCCTGCCCCTCTCCGAACGGAGAGGGGAGACAAGCAAGGACGCCCAACGGGGCGTCCCTACGTTTTTGGCGTGATCTGGACGGCGTTGGATTGGGCGGTCAGGGCGAGTTCACAGGTGAGAAAACAGCGCGATTGGTCAAAGGCGCTTTGCGTGCGGTTGATCACGTCTTGGATGAGCAGCCCGCCGTAGGGTAATGGAACATCGGCGCAGTCGATGTAACGCGCCGACTCGCCGTCAACGATGAACAGATGATCTTTGCCGGGGCGTCCGGTAATGTCGATGTACTTACGTAATTCGATGTAGCCGTCTGTCCCCAACACGAACAGGCGACCATCGCCCCATGTGGCGAGTCCCGGCGGCGTCAACCAATCCACCCGAATGTAACCTGTCGCCTTTTCGCTTCGCAGCGTGAGGTCGCCAAAATCTTCAAAGTTCGGGAACTGCGTATGTTTGAAGTTCCCCACCTGCGATTGAACGACTTCTACGTTTTGACTCTGCGTGAAGTACAAAAATTGGTCGATCTGGTGGCTGGCGAGGTCGTTGATGACGCCGCCAAAGTTCTGCTTATCGAATGCCCACGCGGGTCGGCGTATGTGACCTAAAAAGCGGTGGGGTCCCGTGCCGATGGTCTGCACCACGTCGCCAATTGCGCCAGCGCGGGCAAGTTCCGCCGCTTTGACCGTCGCGGGGCTGTCGTAGCGTTCGCCAAAATGAACCGCGTAAAAGCGTCCGGTTTCGGCTTGCACACGCCGCACAGCCTCTAGCTGATCGAATGAGATGAGTCCGGGCTTATCACAGGCATAATCTTTGCCGTGCTGCATGACGATGATACCGAGATCGGCGCGATCAGCCGGATTGGTCGTGCCGATCACCAGATGCACGGCGGGATCGTCCAACACTTCATCCAGCGTGCGGGCGATTTTGACTTCGGGATAGGCTTCGACAAACGGCGGTACGAGTTCGCTCTCTGGTTCGTAGACCCACAGCAGAGTCGCGCCCGCATCACGCAGCGCCTTAACCATATTGTGAACGTGTCCATGCTGTAAACCGACTGCTGCAATCCCAATGCTCATTCGGAACGCTCCACTGTTGCGCCGTTCATGGCGTGATAAAACGGATCATCGGGTGTGATTTCGCCGCGAAAGACGGGTTGTCCGGTCAATGCCGATTTGTACAGGCTGGCGGCAAATTCGAGGATACGCCGCGCCTCATCACCGCTGACGGGCGGGCGCTGATTTAAGGTGATCGAGTCCAGCACTTCACGCAATTGGACGGCGTGACTGCTCGGCGTGTTCTCGGTCAGCGAGTCCCATTGTTCAACAATCTCAGGGTTGGGACTGCCATCCGGCAGGGTGAAGCGCCAATGCTCGTTGGAGTAACGATACAACGAACTCACTTCAACCGTCGCCTGTTGAAAGTCCAAACGCAGGTGACTCTCTTGGCGGGGAGAAAGCACGCTGTTGATAATGCCAACCAACGGACGCCCCAACGCATTCGCGTTCATCAAACCTTTGAGGTGCTTGGCGGCAGAACCGAATCGCCATTGAAAGACAGTGCTGACATAACGTCCTGTGCGGGCTTCGGCTTGCGTGATCTCGTCAAATTCTGCGAGAGACGCGCATAACGGTTTCTCGCACAAAACCCACGCGCCCGTCTCTAAACAGGCAATCGCCAGCGGCTTGTGTGAAGTGGGCGGCGTGACGATGCACACGAGGTCGGGATACTCTGCCTCTAGCATGGCGTTCGCATCGGTGTACCAGTGGGGGATGTTGTTTTCTTCGCACACGGTTTTGACCCGCGCTTCCTGCACATCCACCGCCGCAACCAACTCAACACGATCCCCTAACGCCCGTACCGCTGTCAGATGATTGCTGACGGAATTCCCTGTGCCGATGATGGCAACACGATAAGACGACATTAGGTTGCCTCTGGATGTTTTAGCTTCGCCAGAATATCTGCTTCCGGCATTGATTTATAGAAGTCGTCCAACGGGTAGCAACCGGAGATCAAGCCATTGCGCGGCGCGGTGGTGCAATCGCTAAATGTGCGACAAATGCGCTTGCGTTCAAGCGTCTTCCCCGCGAGGATGTCTGCGGGCAAGTTCGGGTAAGAAAGCACCATGCGCCCTACCCCAACAACATCGCTCATGCCCGTCCTGACGACATGCTGCGCGACGTGTCCGAGCCATTCTTGAAGATACGAGTAACCCGACCCCACAATGATCAAGTTGGGATGCTGGCGTTTCAACTGCGCCGTGACCGCAATCTGCCGTGCGACCCCAACCAGCGGGTCTTCGGGCGGTTGATAGCCGTCGGACGGCGGGAACAAAGCCGGACGCTGAATGTGCGGGTTGTAGTACGGACTGCCCGCCGTGATACATACAAGGCGAATATCCAGCGATTCGAGCAAGTCTAAAAATTGATGCGTTTCAGAGAGATCAATGGTGCGTCCGGTGTGATCTGCGCCGAAAGCATAGCGGTAGTCCCCATTGAAATTTTCCGGTTCGCCTTTGCCGTCTGCGCCGGGGCGGTAGGGAATGAGATCGAAGGCGCTCAAGCGCACGCCAATTTGTAAACCCGGCGCACGGCGGCGAATTTCGGCAGTGATGTTGCACAAAAAGCGCGTCCGGTTCTCGAACGAACCGCCATACTTGCCGGGTCGATCTATCGCGCTCAAAAATTCGTGTCCTAAATAGCCGTGACAATGCTTCACGTCTACAAAGTCGAAACCTGCTTCTTGAACGAAGACCGCTGCATCGCCAAACAAGGTGATCAATCGATCAATGTCATCATCGGTGAGTGTGGGGTAATCGTGCGGGAGTTTGAATTTAGGATTGAGCAGCGGGTGATCGTACAGGATGTAAGGCTCAAGCCGCTTCTTGTCGTTGGGACGGGCAAAGCGCCCCGAATGAGTCAACTGCAAGCCGATCAACAGGTCGTCGGTTTGACCGTAATGGAGTCGGTGTTCCTCTACAAGTGCGCGGCGTAAATGAGCGATACTGTCTACAGTATCCGCGTTCATCACAAGCTGGTTGGGGTTTGCCCGCCCCTCGTGACAGACGGCGACGGCTTCCCCACCCCAGATCAACTTTGCGCCGCTTTGACCGAAACGCCTCCAACGGCGCAACACGAGATCGTTGGGGTGTCCGTCGGGCGTGGCGTCCCAACCTTCCATCGGCAGCACGGCGAAGCGGTTGCCGACAGTACGCCCATGTACGCTGTAAGGCTGTGCCAGCGGCGATTGATCGCCGGATTGAATGAGGTCATCAAACGCGAGTTCCAAGCCAAGATCGGCAAGGTGCTGGCGGAATTGATCGGCTGTGCGAAGTTGGGCGACTCGACGGTAATTTGTCGTCACGATGAAATTATCCCACCCCCCAACCCCTCCCCGAATTCAGGGAGGGGAGATAGAAACAGCAACGTTTGACTCGCGCTTCCTTGCACCAGATAATTTATGTTTGTACATTCGCTTATTGTCATGATGAAGCTCCTACAACGCCGAGTCGCTGACCAATATCGCGCAGCACGTCGATGTCACTTTCGGGGCGCGTGGGCGAACGATGATGCGTCTTGTTGGACGCTATCCAACCGCGCAGTTTCAAGAACTGTGCCGCGCTGTGTTTATAAGCGGGAACAGGCGGGCGAAATGCGAGAAAGCCAAGATATTGCAGCAGGTCGTTGAGTTCGTAGAAGGCGGGATCGCCCGTTTCCCAATAAGCGTCACGTTTTGCGAACAGGTCTGGCGCGAAGGTGGTAATCCCTAACAGGTAATCGCTGCCGTACATGACCATATCCACCGCGAGATCGTTGCCTGTGAACACTTTGAAATCGGGGCGCACACGATCCCGTAAGCGCAAGCGATCCCATTCAAGCTGTCGGCTGAGTGAGGAATGTTTCGCGCCGATACACTGTTTAATCCCTAGCAATCCCTCAACCACATCGAGGTCGTAGATTTTGCCGAAGGGCGCAAACATCGTCCCCAACTCGAAGGCGATGAACGCGGGACAGGCGTCACCCATGAGCGTATAGGCGGCAAGTAGATCATCTTTGCGCTGTCCGGTGAGTCCGTAAGACTGGAAAATGATCGGCGTGCCGCCGTAATGCTGAATGCGCTCAATTTGCGACAAATAGGCGCTGGCATTGAACGCGCTCCCCGGCTGATCGCCTACGAATGCGCCCGCCGCAAACGGACGCCCTGCTAAGGCTTCCATCGTGCGGGCGAGGACGGCTTGCCGCGTCTCCTCATCAATCAGGTTAGCGTATCCGGTATCCATGTTGACGGCGGGCATCAGTCCGGCGTCAGCGGTGCGGGCGACATGAGCGCAAAAACTATCCCAATCAACGTCACCCGCTTCGGTGAAAGGCAAAAGAATGGCAGAAATTCCAGTTATTTTTCGGCGTGGTCGCAGTAAATCTATAGGGTCATTCATAGAAACTCACCTTTTAAAGCGTGCTAAAGCTCTCGCTATAG
>Ga0163147_10008287_pt1 | contig 11564 bp, 9 predicted proteins | sample OliLakLV19MP6G1_FD_148597 | JGI IMG/M metagenome (GOLD analysis project Ga0163147, IMG submission 148597) | Freshwater microbial mat bacterial communities from Lake Vanda, McMurdo Dry Valleys, Antarctica- Oligotrophic Lake LV.19.MP6.G1 | ecosystem: Environmental > Aquatic > Freshwater > Lake >...
CTGACGATGCTGACGTAGAGTTCCGAGAGTGGAGCAGAGGATACAACTCCACAACTTTCCGCTCAGCTTTGGGCTTGCGCAATTCCGAGACAACGTTGGTATCAAGCAACCATGCCATCAGAACAAAACATCCCTCACTACCGGCGAAGGAACGCGGGAGGGTTCGATATCGACCTCAGGATAGGGACACGCCCGCAGGGCCGCGACTAAGTCAGCCCCGGTCCTAGTATTTGGTTCGGAAGAACGCAACGCAGACCGGATCAAATCTTCGGGACTCTTAAAGGCTCCGGCTTGCATCCGCTGCTGGATCAACGCCTCAACATCGGGACTGGTGATTTCAATGGTCATCGTTTAGGCCTCCTCCTCTTTCCACATTAACGGATATAGGGCACTCTGTCACGAAGTACATGGATCGCCCTCTAGGAAACCCACCAGTTCTCTATGGTCAGCTTGGCTCCGGTCTTCTGAAGTTTCCCGACTTCCTAGAATAGCAATACTGAGAGAGAAATAAGGCGCGGCAGGTTGGATAGTGTGGACGGCGCAGTTTCAGCTAATCGCCGATGTGCCGCAAGTCTGAGGATGCCGCCGGCGTCCAGCGCATACGCATCTAGTACCCTATGTCGTAAAGTTCCGCATTGTTCCGGCAAGAAGGTTTTAGCGATACTGTCCGCAAGAAATATCCACGGGCCTTTGGAGGCACTTGGAGAGCGGTTCCAACTTTTGGAGCCAGACCCGTTTTGTTCCGGCTATGCCGGGTTAGGAATTGAGGATCTGTTCGAAGCGGGCGTCCATTTCATCTTCCTTGATGAAGTCGCCCCGGTCGGCCTGCGCGATGCCTTCCCGCACGGCGGCGCGGAAACGGGCGTCCGCTTCGAGAAACTGCAAGGCGGCGTTGTTCACCAGCCGCGCCGCGCCGGTTCCATTATTGGCGGCGCGGTTTGTGTTTTGATAGTTTAGGCGCGTTGAGGGAATTGGGCGGGCTGGCTTCTTTCGCATTTGCGGTCGCGAATGGCGTGCCGGCGGATCTATCCCGCGCCGGCCTCGGACTGGGGCTCGCGATAGAGGGCGGCGCCGATCAAATAATCGCGGTTCATTCTCGCGATGTTTTCCAGTTGAATGCCCTTTGGGCAAACGGCTTCGCATTCACCGATGTTGGAGCAGTTGCCGAAGCCTTCCCGGTCCGCCTGCGCCACCATATTGAGCGCTCGTGAATGGCGTTCCGGCTGGCCTTGCGGAAGCAGGCCCAAATGGGAGATTTTGGCGGCCGTGAATAACGATGCGCTGGCATTCGGGCAGGCAGCGACACAGGCGCCGCAGCCGATACACGCGGCGGCCGACATCGCCATGTCCGAATCACCTTTCGGAACGGGAATGGCATTGCCGTCCGGTGCGCTGCCAGTCGGGAGACTGATGTACCCGCCTGCGCCGATGATGCGGTCAAAGGAAGAACGGTCGACGACCAGGTCCTTCAACACCGGGAAGGCGGCGGCGCGCCACGGCTCCAAAAACAGCTCGTCGTTATCGTTGAACGAACGCATGTGGAGTTGGCAGACGGTCGTACCGCGGCGAGGGCCGTGAGCGACTCCGTTGATTACGAAGCCGCAGGAGCCGCAGATGCCTTCGCGGCAGTCGTGATCGAAGGCGATCGGCTCTTGACCTTTTCCGATAAGTTGCTCGTTGAGGACGTCGAGCATCTCCAAAAACGACATGTGCTCGGAGACGTTGTCTAGCTTGTAAGGGACCATCCGCCCCTTGTCGGAAGGGCTTTTTTGGCGCCAAATATGGAGTGTTAAGCGCACCTATTTGTAGCTCCGCTGGGACGGCTTCACGTACTCGAACGTCAATTCTTCCTTGTGAAGCGCGGCGGGTTTGTCTTCGCCTTTGTACTCCCAGGCGGCGGCGTAAGCGTAGTGCTCGTCGTCACGCATGGCTTCGCCTTCGGGGGTTTGGTGCTCTTCGCGGAAGTGGCCGCCGCAGCTCTCGTGCCGATCAGCGGCGTCGATGCACATGAGTTCGCCGAGTTCCAGGAAGTCGGCCACGCGGCCGGCTTTTTCCAGGCTTTGATTCAGGTCGGCGGCGTCGCCCAGGACGTTGACATTCGTCCAAAATTCGGCTTTAAGCGCTCTTATTTTGGCGGCCGCTTCCAGCAGATCCTTGGCGTTGCGGGCCATGCCGCAGTGGTCCCACATAATCTTGCCGAGCTCGCGGTGATAGCTATCGACGGTTCTGGCGCCGTTGATACTGAGCAGTTTCTTCACGCGATTATTAACTTCCTCTTTGGCGGCTTTTACCAGGGGATGATCCTCGGAGATCTTTTCAATTGGGTTCGACGCCAGGTAGTTGCCCAGCGTGTAGGGGATGACGAAGTAGCCGTCGGCCAAGCCCTGCATAAGCGCGCTGGCGCCCAAGCGGTTGGCGCCGTGGTCGGAGAAGTTGGCTTCCCCGAGCACGAAGAGTCCGGGGACGGTGGACATCAAGTGGTAGTCGACCCAGACGCCGCCCATGGTGTAATGCACGGCGGGAAAGATGCGCATGGGCACTTCATACGGGCTTTCGCCGGTTATCCGTTCATACATTTCAAAAAGATTGCCGTAGCGTTCGGTGATGGCTTGGCGGCCAAGTCTTTCCATGGACGCGCCGAAATCCAGGTAGACGCCGAGGCCGGTGGGACCCACGCCGCGGCCTTCGTCGCACATGCGTTTGGCGGCGCGGCTGGCGACATCGCGAGGGACCAGATTGCCGAAACTGGGATACATGCGTTCGAGATAGTAGTCGCGCTCGGCTTCCGGAATTTGTTGGGGCTTGCGCGTATCCCCCGGCATCTTCGGCACCCATATGCGGCCGTCGTTGCGGAGCGATTCGGACATCAGGGTGAGCTTCGATTGATAGTCCCCGCTTACAGGGATGCAGGTGGGGTGAATTTGAGTGAAGCAGGGATTGCCGAAATAAGCGCCCCGTTTATAAGCGCGCCAGCCGGCGGTAACGTTGGACCCTTTGGCATTGGTGGATAGATAGAAAACATTGCCGTAGCCGCCAGTGGCGAGGATCACGGCGTCGGCAATATGCACGTCGATCCGGCCGGTGACCAGGTTGCGTGTGACGATGCCGCGGGCCTTGCCGTCGATGACGATCAGATCGAGCATCTCCGTGCGCGGATACATCTTGACGCGCCCGGCGCCGATCTGGCGTTCCAGCGCCTGATAGGCGCCGAGGAGGAGTTGCTGGCCGGTCTGGCCGCGGGCGTAAAAGGTTCTGGACACTTGGGCGCCGCCGAAGGAACGGTTGGCCAGCGTGCCGCCGTATTCTCTGGCGAATGGAACGCCCTGGGCAACGGCTTGGTCGATGATATTGACACTGATCTCGGCGAGGCGATAGACATTCGATTCGCGGGCGCGGAAGTCCCCGCCTTTGACGGTATCGTAGAAAAGGCGATAGATGGAATCGCCGTCATTCTGGTAGTTTTTGGCGGCGTTGATGCCGCCTTGCGCGGCGATGGAGTGGGCGCGCCGGGGTGAATCCTGAAAGCAGAAGCATTTGACGTTGTAACCGAGTTCGGCGAGCGTCGCCGCCGCGGAACCGCCGGCGAGCCCGGAGCCGACGACAAGGACATTGTATTTGCGCTTGTTCGCTGGATTGACCAGCTTCATTTCAAATTTCGTGTTTTCCCAGCGCTTCTCAATGGGTCCGGTGGGAGTGCGGGAGTGCAGAGGCATTTATTTCACCAGTCCCGTCAGGACGGCGAGCGGGATGGAAATGTTGCCGGCGGCGATGATGGCCGCGAAGACTTTGGCTCCGAGTTTAAGTTTCGGCGTATAACTAGGGTGGGCAAGTCCAAGCGATTGGAACATGGACCAGACTCCGTGATAGAGATGGAGGCAGAGCAGCACGATTGAGACGATGTAGAAAAGGGACACGTACCAGACGGAAAAGCCCCTGATTACGTTTTCCTGGACACGTTGAAATTGGAAGTTCGGGTGGACGGTTCCGGTGGTGAAGTGCAGCAGGTGGTAGACGATGAAGGCCAGAACGATAGGGCCGCTCCAGTACATTGTGCGCGAGGCATACGTGGAGACGATGGGAGTGTGGCGCACGTAGGCGACGGGACGGGCGGAGTTCTTGAGTTGAGCAAGTTGGATCGCGCTGAAGATATGCGCGAGGACGCTGAGCAAGATTATGGTTCGCGCGCCCCACAGCAGGGGGACGTTGTGCTGAAGCGCTTCCGCATAGATGTCGAGCGCGAACCTGCCATCCGGACCGGCGGGGATATAAATCTGGAGATTGCCCAGCATGTGGCCGAAAACGAACCCAACCAGGACTATGCCCGATAGGGCCATCACGGCTTTTTTTCCAACTGGGGCTTCGAGGAACCGCAAACCACGCGGCATATGGGAGGCCGAAGAGCTCATAATACCGGATAACTTCCAGTATAGAGGATGCCGCGGTTTAGCTGTTGGATTTAGGAACCTCGCCTTTAAGGCGGGCCGCTTTCAGCCACGGTGCTGCTGAAGCCGAACGCAAAGGGGGCGACAGAATCTCTGGTGAGCGGCTGGCGCGGGCTTTCTTGTTTCTCGAGCGCACTCCGTCTGTTTGCACGCGGAACGCTTTTCCGGCGGCTTTAGCCGCGTCTTGCGACTTTCAGTCGCTATCCAACCCCACCGCCTTTAGGCGGTGGTTTAGCGCGGCGCGGACCGCCGCTTCAAATACGCGGCAAAAAGGCCGGCACCCACCAGAAAGTAAGTCGACGGCTCCGGCAGCGCCGAGTCGTACACACCGATCAGACCCACGCCGTTGGAACTATACTCAATCACGGAAGCGTATGGATTCCCAGCGGCGGCCGACACCGTGTTGCCGTCTCGATAGTAGAGTTGTGTCACTCCATTCAGCAGTGCGTGGTTCGTGTTGTCGGCGGGGTCGTTGCCGCAGCAGATGTTATAAACGGAGTCTAATTGAAGTCCAAATGAAGCAAGGAAGGGGTTCCAACGGGCAGCTTCTCCCGCCGGCCCAGGAAAGCCTGTACCGGCCCCAATGTACACTCCGCCTCCACCGTTGACAAACGTGGTGAGGCCGGAGACGCTTCCAGGTAACGTTTCAGACAAAAAGACCGCGTCGTAACCCGTTAGATCAGAGGAGGCTTTACCGTAGGTGACATTAAACCCGGCGGCGGCAAGGCTCGCTTTAAAGAAGCTCTGATTGAGCGCGAAGACGTCGGAATAAACCAAAATATTGCCGCCGGCACCGGCTAGAAATGTGGCAAGGTTTGTAACGAAATTGTTCGTGCTTGCGAATCCGGCGCTGGTGTAACCAGTGTCGCTGGTGGCCCATTCGTCATTATTGGCCACAACCCGACCAGCGTGGGCCGGTACTGTTACTGCCATTACAGAAAATGCAAGGGAAAAGACCCGAGCGGAAACGATACGATCTAGTATTGCCATGAGTACTCCTACTGCCTGACTTGCATTATTCCCCTGAAAACGCACGGCTTTTGGGGCGAAACTTTGCTTACATCAAGGCCCAGCGTTTTAATTTATTGCAGACGTTGGAGTGTTTGTCAAGAATAATAATCCCATCTTCCGGCTATTTGGAAAATCCGGCGGTGGAACCGTCTTTCAGGGTTGCCCCGGAGGCCGGGGGTTTGGTTCAATAGAGGGAGTCCCACGGTTCGGAGGAATCCCCACATTGAACCCAGCAATCCTTGCCTTGGAAGACGGAACAGTCTTCGAGGGCCGGGCTTTTGGTGCGCTCACCGAGCGATCCGGCGAAGTTGTTTTCAATACTTCCCTAACCGGCTACCAGGAAATTTTCAGCGATCCCTCGTATTCCGGGCAGATTGTCGTTCTAACCTATCCGCAAATTGGCAACTATGGCTCGACCGCGGAGGATATGGAATCGGCCCGGCCCTATATTGAAGGCTTGGCGGTGCGCGAATTTTCGCCGATGGTTTCCAGTTGGCGGAGCGATCAGGCGGCGGACGCGTTCTTAAAGGCGCACAATATTCCGATTATCGATTCCATCGATACGCGGAAATTGGTCCGGCACCTGCGGACGCGGGGCGTAATGCGCGGGGTGCTGTCGTCGATATCCGCCGATGCGCGGGCGCTGATTGAGAAAGCCCGGAGCATTCCGTCGATGACTGGTCTTGATCTGGCGACCCGGGTTTCGACGGCGAATTCGTATCCTTGGACGCAGCCCGTCGGTCCTTGTTCGCCGAGCGAGCGGATAAAGGGCGGCGGGGAGTTGGCGTACCATGTGGCGGCTTTCGACTTCGGTATCAAGCGGAATATTTTGCGACGGCTGGTGACCAGCGGTTGCCGCGTGACCGTGGTGCCCGCGGGGACTTCCGCTGAAGACGTCCTGGAATTAAAACCGGACGGCGTGTTTTTGTCGAACGGCCCGGGAGATCCGGAGCCATTGGCGGCGCAGGCCGCCGAGGTGCGAAAGTTGTTCGGAAAGAAGCCTGTTTTCGGCATCTGCCTCGGACATCAGATTCTGGGCCTGGCGATGGGCGGGAAGACTTACAAATTGAAATTCGGCCACCGGGGCGGGAACCATCCGGTGTTGAACAGGCAGACGAATAAGGTCGAAATTACCGCGCAAAACCATGGGTTCGCGGTGGATCCGGAATCGCTTCCGGATAACATCGCCGAAGTCACTCATGTGAATTTGAACGATGGGACCGTGGAGGGATTGCGGCACAGATCGGAACCCGTGTTCTGTGTGCAGTATCACCCGGAAGCGGCTCCAGGACCGCACGATTCGCTGTACTTGTTTGACGATTTTATCCGCTTGATGCAGGAGCACAAAAAGTAATTCATGCCACGCCGCAATGACATCCACCGGATCCTGATTATCGGATCGGGCCCGATTATTATCGGGCAGGCGTGCGAGTTCGATTACTCGGGTACGCAGGCATGCAAGGCGCTGAGGGCCGACGGCTACGAAGTCATATTGGTGAATTCGAATCCCGCGACGATTATGACGGACCCGGAAATTGCGGACCGGACTTACGTGGAGCCGTTGAGCGTTCCCTACCTGACCGAGATCATCAGGAAAGAGCGGCCGGACGCGCTTCTTTCCACTGTTGGCGGGCAGACGGGTTTGAACCTATCGGTGGCGCTAGCTGAGGCGGGCGTGTTGGACGAGTATGGCGTGGAGTTGATCGGCGCCAAGATAGACAGCATCAAGAAGGCCGAGGACCGGCTGTTGTTCAAAGACGCCATGCGCAAGATCGGGCTGACGACGCCGACTTCGCAACTGGTTACCGATTTGAAGGGCGCGACCGCTTTCGCGGAACGCGTGGGTTACCCGCTGATCCTGCGGCCGAGCTTTACGATGGGCGGCAGCGGGGGCGGGATTGCTTACAATTCTGAGGATCTGGAAGAGATTCTGACGCGGGGGCTGGACCTTTCTCCGGTGGGCGAAGTGCTGATTGAAGAATCGGTCCTGGGTTGGAAAGAGTACGAGATGGAGGTGATGCGCGACCTGGCCGATAACGCCATCATCGTCTGCTCGATTGAGAATTTCGACCCGATGGGGGTACATACCGGGGATTCGATTACGGTGGCGCCCGCGCAGACGCTTTCCGATAAGGAATACCAGATGATGCGGGATGCGTCGCTGGCATGTTTGCGGGAAATTGGCGTGGACACCGGCGGATCGAACGTGCAGTTTGCGATCAATCCGAAGGATGGGCGGATGGTGGTGGTGGAGATGAATCCGCGCGTGTCGCGGTCATCGGCGTTGGCATCCAAGGCGACGGGTTTTCCCATTGCGAAAATCGCGGCGAAACTGGCGGTGGGCTACCGGCTGGATGAGATCAAGAACGACATTACGCGGCTGACGCCGGCGTGTTTTGAACCCACGATCGACTACGTGGTAACGAAGATACCGCGGTGGCAGTTTGAGAAGTTCCCGGGAGCGGATACAACCCTGGGGACACAGATGAAATCCGTTGGCGAAGTGATGGCGATCGGGCGGACGTTCAAGCAGTCGCTGGCCAAGGCCATACGGAGTTTGGAGACCGGGAAATCGGCGGCGAAGGAAGACGTTTTTGAAGAGTCGCAAATTCCGTCGAAACTGATAACACCGACGCCGGATCGGCTGAATTACATTCTCTTCGCGTTTGAGCGCGGTTGGACCGTCGACCAGGTCTTTGAACTGACGAATATCGATCCGTGGTTCCTGTTGCAGTTGCAGGAAGGGATTGCGTTGAACGCGGCCTTGCAGACGGAGACGCTGGAAACGATTAGCGCGGCCGCGATGCGGGATGCGAAGCGAAATGGTGTTTCGGATTCGCAGATGGGCAAGTGGTGGAAGGTGGACCCGCTGACGGTACGCGAAAAGCGGAAGGCGCAGGGCGTGACCGCAGTTTTCAACCGGGTGGATACGTGCGCGGCGGAGTTTGAGAGCTTCACCCCTTACTTGTATTCGAGCTACGAGTCGGAGTGCGAAGCGGCGCCGACGGATCGCAAAAAAGTCATGATTCTGGGGGCGGGGCCGAACCGGATCGGGCAGGGAATTGAGTTTGACTATTGCTGCTGCCACGCCAGTTTTGCGCTGCAGGAGTTTGATCGGGAATCGATCATGGTCAACTGCAATCCGGAGACTGTTTCGACGGATTACGACACATCGGATCGCTTGTACTTTGAGCCGTTGACGCTGGAAGACGTGCTGAATATTTGCGACACGGAGAAGCCGGACGGAGTAATTGTCCAATTTGGCGGGCAGACGCCGCTGAATCTGGCGTTGCCATTGCAGCGGGCGGGAGTCCCGATTATCGGCACGGATCCGAAGAACATCGACCTGGCGGAGGACCGGAAGCTATTTGGAAAACTGCTGGATGAGCTTCAGATTCCTTGTCCGCCGAATGGCGCCGCGACGAGCGTTGAAGAGGCGTGCGAGGTGGCCGGGCGGCTGGGGTATCCGGTGCTCGTCCGGCCGAGCTATGTGCTCGGCGGGCGGGCGATGACCATCGCCTACGACGAAGATACGGTACGGAAATACATGCGGGAAGCGGTGGTGTTTTCGCAGGACCGGCCGGTGCTGGTGGACCGGTTCCTGGAAGACGCGGTGGAAGTGGATGTGGACTGTTTGAGCGATGGGGAGAACGTCTTGATTGCGGGCATCATGGAGCATATTGAGGAGGCCGGGATTCACTCCGGAGATAGCTCCTGCGTGCTGCCGCCGTTTGGGTTGGGCAATCGTGAATTACAGACGATTCAAGAGTATTCCGTGAAGATGGCCAGGGCTCTAAATGTCATCGGCCTGATGAACGTGCAGTTCGCGATCAAAGAAGGCAAAGTATTTGTTATTGAAGTGAATCCGCGGGCATCGCGAACCGTTCCGTTTGTGGCGAAAGCTACCGGCGTGCCGTTGCCGAAGATAGCGGTGGGATTGATGTTAGGCAGGAAGCTGCCTGAATTTGCGCACATGATGCAGGGGAAGACAAGCGGCGTGTTGGATGTGCCGCAGTTCTTCGTGAAGTCGCCGGTATTTCCGTTCAACAAGTTACATGGAGTAGATCCCGTATTGGGCCCGGAGATGCGTTCGACAGGTGAAGTAATGGGTGTTGGCGAGAACTTCGGGGAGGCCTTTGCAAAGGCGCAATTGGGCGCGGGATCGCCACTGCCAGCGGAGGGGACAGTGTTTATCAGCGTAAGTGAGCGGCATAAATCGGAAGCGGTGGAAGTGGCGAAGGGGTTTTTCGAGTTGGGCTATAAACTGGCTGCGACGCGGGGGACGGCGAGTGTATTAAAGGCGGCGGGTATGGAATGTTTAACCGTTTTCAAGGTGAACGAAGGGCGGCCGAACGCGGTGGATTTGTTGAAGGGCGGGAAGTTGAAACTGGCGATTTACACCACGAATGGCGTGCATAGTTTCAGCGATGAGAAGGCAATACGGCGGGCGGCGATTCAGTACCGCGTGCCTTGCATTACGACGATGAGCGCGGCGCGGGCGGCGGTGCAGGCGGCGGCTAGCCGGCGGCGGGATCCGATCCGCGTATGGACTTTGCAGGACATTCATAAGGGGATTGCGGCGGGGAACTAATAGGTTTTACGCGGCGTACTACTCTAAACTCCGCCGCAGCCGCAGCCCCACCGCCGCCAGCGCCAATCCGGACATTAAATGGAACATTCGCTCCGGCGCCGGATCCATTGACTGGTGAAGAAAACGCCCCATGGCATCGAAGATCATAACCAAAGAATGACCCATGGTGCCTTGCCCCTCTTGATTTGCATATCTAAAGATAGGGCGAAGACCATAGTCGGCGCTATGGGAACTAGGTACTCAAACGCAGGCCTCCGACGGTCGAGAGAATACTGATTCTAAGGTACTGGCGGCAGCCGGCCCACTCGGATTGTCAAAAAGTGCGATATCCTTTTCTCAACCGATTTTCACCTCTGGGGAAAATATCGCTTTGGAGCTTCCATGTACCGAAAATTCCTTTTATTGACGGTGTTCGCGTGCTTTGCCGCCGCCGCAACCCTCTCCGCGCAGGAAGTCCGCGCCAGCCTCTCCGGCATCATTTCGGATCCATCCGGCGCGCCCATTCCCGCGGCCCAAATCACTGTCACCAATATCGCCAAGAATACCCGCATTGTCAGTACGTCCAACGAAAGCGGCCTCTTCAGCACCCCTTTGCTCGAACCTGCCGCATACACCATTGCCGTGGAAAAGGATGGTTTCCGCCGGGTCGTCCGCGAAAACGTCGTACTCCAATCCCTTGACAAAGCCCGCCTCGATATCCAACTCCAAGTCGGCGCCGTTTCCGATTCCGTCACCGTCAACGCCGCCGTATCCCAACTCCAAACCGAAACCGCGAACCGCGATACCGCGATCAACAATCAGCTCATCGCCAACCTTCCCACCCAAGGCCGGAATCCTTTCCAAATCGCCTGGGCCGCGCCCGGCGTCTTCAAGGCCGGCGGCTGGCGCTACTTGCGTTCCTTCGACATCGCCGGAACCACCGGCTTCTCCGTCAACGGCGGCCGCTCCGGCGAAAACGAAGTCCTGCTCGACGGCATGAGCAACGTCCGCTCCAGCCGCACCGTCATTCACGTCCCGACCATGGAATCCGTCCAGGAATTCAAGGTGCTCACCAATACTTACGATGCCCAATACGGCCGCACCGGCGGGGGCATCGTCACCATGGTCACCAAGTCCGGAACCAACCAACTCCATGGCAATCTCTTCGAGTATTTCCAGAACGATAAACTCAACGCGAATCAGTTCGAACTGAACGCCGGCGGAATCAAGAAGTCCCCGAACAATATTAATGCCTATGGCTTCTTCCTCTCCGGTCCCGTCTTCATCCCGAAGCTCCTCGACGGCCGCAACAAACTCTTTTGGACCATTTCCAACGAATCCATGCGCCAGCGCTCGGCCGATCCTGGCACCGTCACCGTCCCCACCAACGAATGGCGCACAGGTGATTTCTCCACCCTGCGCAACGCGCAAAACGCGCTCGTTTCCATCTACGATCCGTTGACCACCCTCGCCGATGGCACCCGCCAGCCCTTCGCGGGCAACGTCATTCCCCCCAACCGCATCAGCCCCATCGCGACCGC
>Ga0163147_10008288_pt1 | contig 11562 bp, 10 predicted proteins | sample OliLakLV19MP6G1_FD_148597 | JGI IMG/M metagenome (GOLD analysis project Ga0163147, IMG submission 148597) | Freshwater microbial mat bacterial communities from Lake Vanda, McMurdo Dry Valleys, Antarctica- Oligotrophic Lake LV.19.MP6.G1 | ecosystem: Environmental > Aquatic > Freshwater > Lake >...
CACCGGCAGCGGCGCAGGAACTTCTCTGATGACTTCGATTTCTCTAATAACCACCTGCGGCGCCGGCGGTTCGCGGCGCAACGACAGCACGAGTGCAACGCACGCTGCAGCGGCAACGGCCCAGCCGGCCCACGCGCCGATGCGCATGGCGGCCGACGCCTCCGCTTGCGGCTTCGCCGTCTTTGTCAAGCGCAAGTGCGCCGGCACCGACGCTTCGATTCGCTTTTGCAACGCCAGCGGCATCGCGACCGGAGGAACCATCGACTGACTGACCGCCGACACAATCGTGTGGTATGGGTTGCCCATGACGCCGCTGGCGCGCAGTTCATCGGTTTGCGGCGCGCCGAGGCTGCCCAAAGCATCATCCGCGAGCAACTCATCGAGCCGCTGGCGCGCTTCGGGCGAATTTGTAGGATCCTGCCGACTCATTTACTTTCCGATTCCTGTTCAACAGCGAGCATTTCTCGCAACCGAATCAACCCACGCCGCGCGTGTGATTTGATTGTTCCCAGCGGCACATCCAGTTTTTCTGCAATCTGGCTGTAGCTCAATCCCTGACTGATGGCCAACTCGAGCACACGGCGCTGGTCGGCCGGCAGTTGTTGCATCGCCTGCATGGCGCGGCCGGCCAAATCGGCCTGTTCAACTTTGTCGGCCGGCATTTCTGAAACCGGCTCGGGCACGGTTTCAATCGAGTCGGCCTGCACGCGCGCCTTGTCGCGTCGCAATCGATCGATCAGACGTCTTCGGGCGATCGTCAGAATGAACGTGCTTTCCTTGGCTGCCGATCGATCGAAACGGGCGGCGACCTTCCATAATTCGATGAAAATGTCCTGCGAGGCGTCGTCGGCGGCGGCGGGGTCGCGCAGAAAGCGCCGCGCCATGCCGTAGACCATGCCGCCATAGCGGTCGATGCAGGCGCGAACGGCCGTCCCATCGCCCGCGGCAATCCGCGGGAGCACGTCCGGCTCTTCGATTTCGGTTTCAGCAAGTCTCAATTCGCATCTACTTTAACACGGCCCGCGGGCGTAAGCGACCGAGCCGCGTGCCGTTGTACAAGGATGTTCGGAGGTCTTTTCGAGTCGGATGCAGACGGGCCGTGAAATTGCAAAGGGAAGTTACGTCGGCCGATAAAACAGTAAACGCAAACTGTTTAAAACGACCACTACTGTCGATCCCTCGTGAAACAGCACGGCGATCCCCAGATAGGTGAATCCCAGCGCAGAAAGCGGGGCGAGCACCGCGATAACCCCCAATGCGATAACCAGGTTCTGCGTGATGATCTTGCGGCTGAAGCGGCTGAGGCCGATGGCGTCGGGCAGTTTGTTCAGATCGTCGGCCATCAAGGCAATGTCGGCGGTTTCGAGCGCGACATCGGTGCCCGCGCCGCCCATGGCGATGCCGACGGTGGCCGCGGCCATGGCGGGGGCGTCGTTCACGCCGTCGCCGATCATCGCCACACCGCCGTATTTCCTAGCCAGTTCGCCAATGCGGGTCACCTTATCTTCCGGCAGCAGCTGCGCGTAAAACTCGTCGATGCCGACGGTCTTGGCGATTGCTTCGGCGGCTTGGGCGTTATCGCCGGTGAGCATGATGGTTTTTTTTACGCCGAGCGCGTGAAGTCGACGGATGGCGTGGCCGGCGTTGGCACGCGGCAGGTCGGCCAGCGCGATCACGCCGGCGACGAGGCCATCAATGCCGACGACGACGGTGGTCTTTCCTTCGCGGTTGAGTCGGATGATCGTCTCGTCGAGCTTGGCGCGACCGCCAACCTGCGGCGGGAGCATCGAGGCCTTGCCGACGGCAACCAGCCTTCCGTTGACCATCGCCGAAACGCCTGCGGCGGCAACCTGTTCGGCTTTGCTGACTGGCGGCAAATCGCCGCCGCGCGATTTGGCCGCAGCAACAATCGCGCCGGCAAGCGGGTGCGAAGAAACGCTTTCCACCGCGGCGGCGAGCGTGAGCAACTCTTGCTCGGTGATGTCTGACAGCGGAACGATATCGGTTACCTGCGGCTTGCCGCGCGTGATCGTGCCGGTTTTGTCCATCGCGATCGCGTTCACTCGGCCGAGGTTCTCCAGGTGCGCGCCGCCTTTCACCAATACGCCCAGCCGCGCCGCGCGGGCAATCCCGCTCAACACCGCCGCCGGAGTACCGATCGCCAGGGCGCATGGGCTGGCGGCGGTGAGGAACGCCATCGCCTGGTAAAACCACCCGGCCCATAAGCCTTCGCTGCCTCGACGATGCGCCAATCCGAGCAGCGGCGGAAGGAAGATCAGCGCCGCAGTCAGCGCCAGCACGAGCGGTACGTAAGCGCGCTCGATGCGATCGGTGAATAACTGCGTGGGGCTTTTGGTGGTCTGCGCTTCATTCACCATGCGCACAATTTTGGCCAGCGTCGATTCGCTCGACAGCTTTGTCACGCGAACCACCAGCAAACCCTGTCCGTTGATGGTTCCGGCGAAAACGGTTTCGCCCGGCTGCTTTTCAACCGGCACCGATTCGCCCGTGATCGGCGATTGATCGACCGCGGATGCGCCTTCAACCACCGCGCCGTCGGCGGCGATGCGGTCGAACGGGCGGACGACGATTTCATCATCCCGCTGAAGCGTTTCCACCCGCACTTCGCGCGTCTGCCCGCTTTTGGCTACGCGAAGTAAAGCGGTCTCCGGCGCCAGTTTCGCCAGCGCACTAATAGCCGACCGCGCCTTGCCCAGCGCCAACTCCTCCCCCGCGCCGCCGAACGCAAAAAGCACCAGCAGCAGTCCGCCCTCTTCGTAATGCCCCAGCACCGCCGCGCCGATGGCGGCGGCGAACATCAGCACATCGATATCGAATCGCAATTGCCGCAAAGTGCGCAGCGTGTCGATGGCGGTATGCCAGCCGGCGACGAGATAGCAAGCGCCCAGAAGCGTCAGGCGCAACCCTTGTGGCCCTTGAAGTACATGGACCATGAACCCCGACAGCAGCAACACCGCCCCAACCGAAGCCAGAATGATATTCCAATACTCATCCACGACGGTGCGCCAATTGCGCCCAGCAAGCGCTTGCGGTTTCGCGGAACCCAAACCGCTGATATCTTCAAACGATTCGGCATTGATCGGCTCGGCGCGCACAATCCGAATCCCCAGTCGATCCAGCCGATGCGCCACTTCGGCAATCGCACACGCGCGCCGGTCGAACTCGATCCGAATACTTTGCGAAGAGTGCGACGCGCTGGCCGACACGCCGGGCATTTTTGATAACGCCGATTCGATCGTGCGCTCCGCCGACGGCGAGGTGAGGCCGGAGACGCGCAAGAGCATCGCGGCCCGGTTCGCCTCAACGGTCGCGCCGACGGCGGCCACTTCGCGCTCCACCTGCGTCCAGGTAATCAACCGCGGGTCGTAGGAAAGGGTGAGTTCAAGCTGGCCGTCGCCGTCGAAAGAATCGACCTCGGCCGACGAAATGCCCGGCTGAAGTTCCAGGCGTTCGCGCAGACGTTGGCGCAGCGTCTCGGACGAGTTCGCGGCGTTGAGAATGATCGACTGCCTGCGCATTGTAGAGATTAGGTTAGTCGGCAACCCGCATTTCGTCCACAAGTCTATTTTTGACAGTGGTTTAAGCGTAAATGAGTCTCGATCTCAGTGCCGGCGGTTTGAGATTGCGTCCGAACGATGATATAGTTTCCACCCCGCGCTCGGCTGACGAAACGGCGATTCACGCCGATTCGCACGTTCTGGCGGGCGAGGAGTTGATTCCGTGAAAGCTAAAATCCATCCGAAATATATCACCTGCAACGTTCACTGTGCCTGTGGTAATAACTTTGTCACTCGCAGCACGCAGGCGAAGTTGAACGTCGATATCTGCTCGTCGTGCCATCCGTTCTTCACCGGCAAGCAGAAGTTTGTCGACACCGCCGGCCGCGTCGAGCGGTTTAGCAAGAAGTTCGGCGGAACCTACAGCTTCCAGAAAGCCGGCGGCGCCCCCGCGGCGGCCGTGGCGGCGAAGTAATCGCCTTTCTGTGCCTATCATTTGATAATGTGTTGGCGCGTCATCCCGATGACTTTTTTGTGTTGCGCGCTGAGCGTCGGATGGTGCGTTGGATGCGCCAGCATAAAGCCGCGACCATCGGTCGCGGACAACCTACCCGCCGCGCAAAGCGCCAATGCAACCCAGCCATCGCCTGTTGCGGGCACTGGTGAATTTTTATCGGCGCTTAACGCGACCGTCACCCCTCCTTATGACTGGCGGCTGGACATCAAAGAGCCGACCAAGCCCAACGTCAAGCACTATGTGTGGATCAGCCCCACCGGCAACACCGCGTTCGGGGTGATGAAGTTTTCGCTGCCGCTTCCGTTGCCGCACGATTCGGTGTTGTGGGTGTTTCTGCAGGAAATGCGCAAGAGCGAAGGCGCCGCGACGCTGATCAGCAAAATCTGGGACCGCAACTTGCGTGGCGTGCGTTTTGAGGCCGAAGGCGGGCGATACCGCCTGCGCACCAATTTCACCATCCGCGGGCTGACCGGTTGGATGACCTACGCCGGCACGCTGCGCGATCAGCCGGTCGATGTAGATGAATTACGAGAAGCCGAAAACGCACGCGAAGGTACTCGGTATGGAAAGCCGCAAAAGTGAGCGCTTACCAGGTGCGAAGGCGCAAGTGACTTCCATCGCCAATCGGCCCGGCAGTCGCTTGCGCCTTCGCGTTGCAATTACGCCGTCTGGCTAATCACCGGCACCACTCCGGCCAACTGACGGCCCAGCGCGATCATTCGCCCAAGCTCGATGGGGTCGAACGGCCGCGATGAAAAGTCGATCAACATCACCGTGCCCTCCAGCAACAACCCCAGATCGGCCGGTAGCAATCCGCGGCAGGGCGAATCACTGAGCGTTCGCGCCGCCGGTGGGTCGAGGCCGTGCAGCGTGAAACGCAGCGTGCTGTACGACGACGGGTAGCTGAACAGCTCGAGCTTGTCGAACAGCGAATAGGCCTGCGCCGAAGGCCGAAGCGCCGTGGCCGGCCAATCGCTTGCGATCTTCACTAGAACGACGTTAAACGTATCCGAGCCAGACTGCAGTCGAACCAGCGAAAGTGTGCCGTCGGAAAAATGCCACCGCGCTCCCGGCCGCGGGGTGATGCCGGTGATGCGCGCCGGCAACAATTCTGGCAATGCTTTGGACCGCACCAACTTCATTCCTCGGCTGGCAGCGAAGTCGCGCATCACAAAGTGCCGGCGCCAGCTGGTGTAGCGCGACGACAGAAAGGCCGTCATTGCAAACGCGGCCAGTACCAGCGCGGCCAAACCCAGGAATGTGAACCACGAAAACTGCATCGGCAACGGTGTTTGTATCGCGCCGGCCGTACGCTGCAATGTTCGGCTAAGCCTTTCATAAGACTTTGCCGATGAACTCTTTGCGGATGAAGGATTATGCCTGGATCATTGAACAGATGAAGCAGCGCTACGAACTGCGCGTGCGCCGCTGGCGCAGCCACATGTCCGGCTGTGCCTGGCGCGTGTATTATCACGACGGGCGGGCGATCAACTGGATCGAATCGCCGTACCCTAAAACGCCGATCAGTCTGGCGATTTTCCTGCACGAAGTCGGCCACCACGCCATCGGATTCAAGACCTACAAGAAGCGGTGCGAAGAGGAATACCACGTGTGGGTCTGGGCCATCCACAAAATGCGTGAATACAACATCGAACCCGACGACCGCGTGTGGCGGCGGTTTCAACTGAGCATGCAATACGCGGTGGGAAAAGCCGTGCGGCGCGGCTGCCGCGAATTCCCCGAGCCGCTGGTACAATTCCTGCCGGCGGCGGCCTGACAGGTTCTGACGCATCATTTTGGCGCGGGTTCTTCTTCCGCGGCAAATCGCGTTTGATAAAATTCAGTTTCAACACGAAGAACCGAAGAAACGAAGAAACGAAGAGTGTTTGCTAAAGATGGAGTCACTCGAATTCGTGAAGTGCATCTGCGAACATCTGCGGCGTGTGGGTCTTCTTCGTTTCTTCGATTCTTCGTGTCAATCTGGATTTGTGGTCCAGTAAATACCACAAATGGGCGTTAGACCCGCGTGACAGCCGCTCGCGCAGGATGACGTGGCCTGGTTTGCCGAGTTTCAATCGCGACTCGCGCGAAATCAGGCGCGCTGCATCGCCAGCAGCATGTATTGTTTCTCCCGCGCGAAAACGTCCGGACAGATCATGTCGAGGTTTTCGTCGATCGTTTTGTCGAGTTGCGGCAGCATTCCGCCGAGAAGGTGGTGCAGCCCGGGTTGCTTCCGCTGCAGCTTCAACAGGCCATAGGCTATTAAGGGCTTGCCAAACCGTGCCGCCCACATGTGAATATATCGCAGGGTTGGGAGCACATGCGGTGTAATATCGCGCTGATGAACGACCCGCCAGCCTTCATCCTGCAGGAGTTTGAGGAAATCCGGCCAGGCCGGCAGCCGACGTGACGGGTTGCCGGCGGCGCGGTTGAAGTAGTCGCATGCCACCCAGGTTCCACCGGGCTTGAGAATCTGCTTCATCAACGGCAACGCACGGGGGAGGCGAAGGTATTGCAGCGATTCGGATGTGAACACCGTGGCGTATTTTTCGCGATGAGTTTCGGCGTCCATGTCTTCAAACTTCGAGCAAAACGCCGGGATGCCGGGAAACATCTTCTCCACGTGTGCGATCTGCCCGCGAGCAGGGCTTACGGCGACGGGCAAAAAGCCGGCGGCAATCAGCATCCGCAGCAGTCCACCCATGCCGCAGCCCACATCGAGCACGGGCGCCGATCGATCGGCGTTAGCCAGTTCCAGCAGCAGTTCCCCGTAACGATTCTGCGCGGCCACGATTTCGTTGAGGGAGATGTCTCCCGGTTGCCGATCGGGGTTATCAAAATAGCCGTAGTGCAGAAAGTCGCCGGGCAGCACCTTGGCATAAAGCTGGAGTTGGGCGTCGTCGAGGCGATCGCGCGACGGCGCGCGGCGAAACTGCAGAGACGCGGCGGTCCAGAGCGCGGCGGGGTTGATCGCGCGCTTTAGGACGGGTTTGAGGAACATCGACAGTTTTGGTTTTGGCAAGCCGATCAAGATAGCCGATTGCAATTCGCCAGGAAACCGCGCGGGCCAAAATTACCGACCCGCGCCCGGCACGGCGCCATCGCCGCCGGGGGGTCGCGTGCGGTGACGTTCGCGTCGCGAGGGCTCGGATTGCGTGCCATCGGGGGGCGCGGCCGTTGGGGGTTGGCCTGGTCCGGTGGCGCCGCCGCCGGGGTTGCCGCCTTGCCCGCCGCCTTCGCGATTACGGCGTGGGCGATCCCCATTTGCCGGCCCACTGCTTCCATTTGCCGGAGTGGCGCCGGCGCGGTCGAATGAGCCGCTGGGGCGCGTGGCCGGTTCGATCTTGATGCCGGCGCGGTCGAGCAATTGCTGGCCTTGTCCGCGTTCGAGGATCAGGACATCTTCGCCGCCGCTTAAGCCCTTCATCACCTGCGCGTGGGTATCGCTGGCCATGCCGAGAGTGACTTCGCAGGGTTTGTGATCGTCGCCGTCGCGCGTAAAGACGAATGAGCGGTTCCCGACGGAGTAAATGCTGCCCAGCGGCACGGCCAGCACCTGCTCGGCGCGGTTGATGAGCACCTCGGCCATCGCGCCCATGCCCGGTTTCAGGTTGGGCGGCGTGCGGTCGAGCACGAGATCGACCGGGAATTCTTTGGCGTCAGGGTTCCACCAACGCCCGCCGCTGTCGGCGAGAATGCTGATCTTGCTGAGCGTGGCCGGCACCGGCTCGGGCAGGCCGACGATGCGCACGATGGCGCGCTGGCCTTCGCGCAGCCGCGGCACCTGCATCTCCTGCGCCCGGAGCACGGCCTTCATGCTGTTGGTATCGGGGAGGCGCAAAAGCGTCTGGCGCTCGCGGACCTGGGCACCCTCCTGGATGAGGTTCTGCGCGTTGCGGTCGTTGCTGGTGGCGTAGACCACCATGCCGTCGGTCGGCGCTTCGATCGAGCACGAATCGAGTTGCACCGCCAGCCGTTCCATGCGCCGTCGGATGATGGAGAGGTTGGTTTCTTTGGCGCCCACGTCGGCGACGCGCTGCGACATCTGGCTGGCGTTTTCGCGCTTCACGCGTTGCAGCTTCTGCTCGGCCTGAGACAGCGCGTTGCGCTTGGCGGCGAGGTCGGACGCATGGGTGTAATCGGTCACCCGGCGCAGCGCGGTTTCGGCCTTCTCACGCGTGTTTTCGGCTTTGGTCACTTCCAGTTCCGATTTTTTCACGTCGGCGGCGGTGACGAATCCCTTCGCGAAAAGATTTCGCGTCTGCGCCAAGTCTTCGCGGCGGTTTTTCAGTTCGATTTCGGCCATCGCCAGATCAGTCCGCGTGTTGGCCAACTGCTGCGGGTAAGCGGCCTCTTCGTAATCTTTCAAATCGAGCTTCGCCAGCGTGAGCGCCACCTCGGCGGCCTCGAGGTCGGCCGAATTTTTGCTTTCCTGAATGTCTTTGAGTTCGCGGGCGTTGGTGACGTCGGCTTCGGCTTTTTGAATTTCGATCGTGGTGTCTTCGATCTTCTGGCGGATGGTGGACGAATCGAGTGTCACCAGCGTATCACCCTTCTTCACCGTCGCGCCTTCTTTTACGATCGTTTGAATGGTGGTTTGGCCCTCCACGTCGCTGGCGATTTCGATGTTGTTGATCGCCTGCAGTTCGCCGTCTTTAACGAATTTCACTTCGATGTCCATCGGTGCCACGCGGTAATATTGCACCGCGCCCCCGCCGGTTGACGAGCCGCGACCGCGGGCGATCAGCGCCCAGACGATAGCGACTACAACAACGATGCCCGCGCCCACCGCCCAGGGAATCAGGCGGCGCTGCGAACGACTGGAATTTGCCGACAAAACAAGTTGCGTCATAATGGGTTCCCCTATTCTATCCAGTTCGATCCGGAATGTTGCGTGGATCGGCCGGTGGCGCGTAAGTTTCGACGCGCGCTGGCGTTTTCGGCTTGAAAACAGGGCCTTTCATGATCGTGCCGAGCGTGCCGGCGGCCGGGTCGACGCGCAGCGTGCCGGTGTCTCGAAGCAGCCGCAGGATCTGGATTTGCAGATCGGCTTGGGCGCGATCAAAGCTGTTCTGGGCGTTCAGCAGGGCGTTTTGCGCTTCTGTCACGTCGCGTGCCTGCGCTTTTCCCTGAATCAACAATTCGTTGGAATAATCCAGTCGCCGCTGCGCTAATTCGATGCTGCGGCGCTGAATGTCGAGCGTAAACAGCGCCGATTCGACCGACCGGGCGGCGGTACGCACGTCGGCGGCGATGTTGTCGCGCGTGGAGATGAGATTTCGCTGCGATCGCTCAAAATCAATCAACGCGGCGCGATAGTTATTGCGCTCACGAAGGCGATCCAGCGGCCAATCGAGCGTCGCGCCGGCGGAATAGGTGGCGGCCCGGCTGTCGAGTTTCGCGCCGGGGGTGTCGGCACGGTTGGCGATGCGCCCTTGCGCGGTCAGGTTCAGGTCGGGCAATAAGCCGTTCTGCGCATTGGCAATCCCGCGGCGGGCGTCTTCAATCTGATCGCGCGCCGTTTGCAGCAGCAGGCGATGTTTTTCGGCGATGGCGATGAAGTCGATGTTCTGCAGGTCTGGAATCGGCACCTGCAGCGCGATCCCGACGATTTCCAGGCGTTCGTCCACCGGCATGCCGATTAGAATTTTGAAATCATCAAGCTGGTTTTGATAGTCCTGCTGCGACGTGATGAGCTGGTTCTGCGCATCAAGCCGCTGCTGACGCGCCTGTTGCACCTGCAAAAAATTCTGCCGGCCGGCGGCATAGAGGTCTTCCAGCCTCGCCACCAGGTTTACGCCGTTCACGTAACGCACCAGGCTGTTGCCAATGCGGCTCTGTGAGTTGACGAGCGAGAAATAGGCCGACGCTATATCCACTACAAAGCTGCGCCGAAACTCTTCGAACGTGCGCACCTGATAGACCATGCTGCGTTCGGAATCGATGAGCGATTCGAGGTTCACCATCCCGGCCCCGCGCAGCAGCGGAACGCTTCCGCGCAGCACGATCGAGGCGTCTTCGGAAGATTGACTGTTGTCGTTGATCGCCTGCACGAAGCGCACAAGACCCTCGGCCACAATCTCGCCGCCGTAGGGAAGCTGTTGGCGCACGCCGACGGATTGCGTGGCGTTGAGGGCCGAGCGGTAGTCGGCATCAAGCTGCCCGCCGGCGTAATCGATGGTGCTCTGGGCGAAGGGCCGTGGGGTGAACAGGTGGCGTTCGAAGGTGACGTCCAGGGCCGCCAGATAAAGATCTTCCGTGCGGGCGCGATAGTTTCGGCTGTTGTTGATCGCGTATCGCAGGGCGTCGAAGAGTTCGAACGTTTGAATGACCTGTGCGTCGTCCAGCGAGGGGCCCAGGCGGTAACGGCTGAGCGATTGCTGCAACGCGGTGTCGGCGCCAAGTTCATCGGAGTTAAGCAATTGCTGGTCGGGTGAAAACAGCATTTCCGGCCCGAGCATTCCCCCGGCTTGCAGGCCGCGCGCCATCGGCTCGAGCGCCGGGATGTTGGGCGGCGGGAGCGGGGTCGCCGGGAGTTTATCAAACGCGGCGCGGGATGGTTTGGAAGTGGGCGACGTTTCCAGCCGGGTTTCCGGCTCATAGCCGAGCGTTTTCTGCGTGCGGTCTTTGAGCAAACGACCGACCTGCGCATCGGCATCGCGACGATAGCTATCGGCGGAGCAACCGGCGAGAAGGGCAAGAACAACGCAATAAATGCAACGGTTCACAGAATGCCCGATTGTAACCGGTCGAGGAGCGCTTGAGAACGCGCCCCGATTTTCAGTTGCATCGCGAGCAATAAAATCGTCTGATAAATGCATTCGGTCCGAGGTGATATTGAAGTCGTTATCCACGCAAGACCTCTCCAGCGACCAAGCCATCGAACGCGCGTTGTTGCTTCCGGCCAACCCAATACCGCGGCGCGGCGGGATTCGGTGGCAAGCGACGGCGCGAACCACCGTCGTACTCCTGCTCTTGGCCCTAACGGCCGCGGCGGGATACATGGGTGTCGTGGGGCGGAACAGACTCTTCGTGGCCACCGAAGACATTCGCATGTGGTGGGATATCCACAACGCCTTCAACCACGGGCGAAATGTGGTCCGGGCCGCCCGCACACAGGCCGGCCTCCCCGCCGACGCCAAGCCCACCGGCTTTTTTGCGCAGTTGGCGCACAGAATGACAACCGAACCGACCGAGGAGCCCCCCCAACTCTCCTGGGCCGAATTTTGGAAGGGCTACCTATCGTTTTATGATCGCGTGGCCGAGCAGGCCAACCATCGCGATGCCGCAAACCCGCGCTACGGGCTGGATTATTCACCCGTACGGCTGCTCATCATGTCGTCGTGGATGAAGCACACCCTCGACGCTCACCCCGATGCCGCCGACTACCGCCACGAATTTGCCTGGCCGCTTCTGCACTTCAATACGGCCATGGCCGGCCTGGCCTCGATAGCGATGTTCGCCACGGTCGTCGCCTGGCGCCGCCGGTGCGATGCCGCGCGGGTGGGAACGGGTTTGTCGCCGCCG
>Ga0163147_10008296_pt1 | contig 11558 bp, 5 predicted proteins | sample OliLakLV19MP6G1_FD_148597 | JGI IMG/M metagenome (GOLD analysis project Ga0163147, IMG submission 148597) | Freshwater microbial mat bacterial communities from Lake Vanda, McMurdo Dry Valleys, Antarctica- Oligotrophic Lake LV.19.MP6.G1 | ecosystem: Environmental > Aquatic > Freshwater > Lake >...
TCTTCTATATTCTATTGGTTTTTCAATCAACCGCCCTTGCTCAAACGGCGCCTGCGGATACGACGCAGGAAGCGGTTTCGCTCATCGAAACAGTCATTTCTGCTTCGCGGGTCAGCCAAAGCCGCAGCGCTGTGGCACAACAGGTGACGGTGCTCAAACGCTCGCAGATCGAGTGGCTGAATGCACAAAGCACCGCTGACCTGATCCAGAACTCAGGTGCTGCATTTGTGCAAAAAAGCCAGCAGGGCGGCGGCAGCCCTGTGCTGCGCGGCTTCGAGGCCAGCCGGGTGCTAATGGTGGTAGACGGCGTACGGATGAACAATGCCATTTATCGGGCCGGACACTTGCAGAATATCATCACGATGGACAATGCCTCGCTTGACCGTGCCGAAATTTTGTTTGGCCCTGCCTCTACAGTGTATGGGACCGACGCATTGGGCGGCGCGATCTGTTTTTTTACCAAAAATCCAATACTTTCGAATGGTGGTTTCAAAACCACCGGAAGCGCATTCGCCCGCTACGGTTCTGTCAATGAAGAAAAAACCGGCCACGTGGATATCAGCCTCGCCGGTCGCCGTTTCGGATCGTTTACTTCGTTTACGTACAGTGACTTCGGCGACTTGCGCATGGGCGAAAAAGAAGGCTCTGCGCCGTTTTTCGGGATACGCAACAATTATGCAGAGCGGATCAACGGAAAAGATTCATTGGTGCGGAACAGCGACCCTTATCTCCAAAAATTCACAGGCTATCAGCAGTATGACCTGCTGCAAAAGTTTGTCTACCAGGCAACGGACAATGTGCGCCATATCCTGAACATTCAATACAGCACCTCTTCCGATATTCCGCGCTACGACCGCCTGACTGATCCCGGCACCAACGGCGGACTGGCTTCTTCCGAATGGTACTATGGCCCGCAAGATCGGTTGATGGTGGCTTATACCTGGGCGATAGAGGCGTTAGGATGGTTCAACCGGGGACTTCGCACGACGCTGAGCTACCAGGACATCGAAGAAAGCCGCCACAACCGCAACTTTGGCGCACCCAATCGCACAGACCGGGCAGAGCAGGTGGGGGTTGTTGGTTTTACCACAAATGCCCAGCGCGACTGGGGGCGTCAGTCGCTCCATATCGGTCTGGATGGTCAGTACAACAACGTAACTTCTAAGGCTCAACGATTCAATGTCAACACGCAAGCCGTCACCGCACAAAGCACCCGTTACCCCGACGGTGGCAGCCAGGCAATGAATGCTTCTGTGTATGCTACGCACAACTGGCGATCCGCCAGCGAGGCTTGGTCGTTCAGCGAAGGTGTACGGGTCGGATTTTCCAGCCTCAGCGCAACGTTCCGCGACAAAACATTTTTCCCTTTCCCCTTCAATGAAGTAGAGCAGAGCAGCCCGGTCGTATCCGGCAGCCTGGGTGCAGTATGGAATGGCTCGAAAAACTGGCGGGTCGCTATGAGCGCTTCCTCCGGTTTCAGAATGCCGAATGTGGATGATTTGACCAAAGTTTTTGATTCCCAAAAAGGCAGCGTCGTAGTACCCAATCCTGACATAAAGCCGGAAAAAACCTATAACCTCGACCTCAATCTAACTTATCGCATCTCCGATCGCCTGCGTTGGGAAAACGTGGGGTGGGTCACCGCTTTCAGGGATGCGATTGTGACGGATCTGTTTCAGTTCAACGGACAAGACTCGGTTCTATACGACGGGGTACAAAGCCGGGTAAAAGCCAGCCAGAACAAGCGCAATGCTCAACTCTATGGCTTTACCACGGGCCTGGAAGCAGATGTATTAAAAAGTCTTGCCGCTTTTGGTTCGTTGACTTACACTAAAGGCACGGTCAAACAGGAAGAAGGAGACGACACGCCGCTTGACCACATTCCGCCGATGTACGGGCGTGCCGGTATCCGCTGGCACACCAGCCGGGCGACCGCCGAGGCATTCGTGCTGTTCAACGGCAAGAAAAAACTGCAAGACTACAACCTGGAAGGGGAAGACAACCTGCAATATGCACCCGCCGACGGGATGCCCGCCTGGACGACCTTGAACCTGCGGGGCGGCTATCGTTTTTTCAAATACCTGACCGTACAGGCAGGTGTGGATAATCTGCTCAACGTACAGTACCGCGCTTTCGCTTCCGGCATCAATGGCCCGGGACGGAATGTGTTTGTGACGTTGCGGACGCAGTGGTAAAAAAAATTAAAGTGCCGGGGCGACTTTGAATCGCCCCGGCACTTCTGTTACCGCGCCTGCCATACCTTCCAGGTTTTAAGCGCTGGCCACTTCTCGCTTGGCAAAAGCCACGACGCCCATCGCCATGTTAAACGCTGCTCTCCTGTGCCATGATCGGTTCCAGAATGGACAACTTTTTTGAAAGTTGTCCATTCTTGCTTGGCAAAAGCCACGACGCCCATCGCCATGTTAAACGCTGCTCTCCTGTGCCATGATTGGTTCCAGAAGAGGCCGACTTATAAGTTGCGCGTATGAGATTGGCCTCTCTTCTTATTACCGCGCCTGCCGCCTGGTATTCAACTCCGTGAAAAACCGGTTCAACTCGTCCATGCTGTAAAACAGCACTTCGCGCGGCTTCGAGCCTTCTGCCGGACCGACGATTCCCAGTCCTTCCAGTTGGTCCATGATGCGCCCGGCGCGGTTGTAGCCGAGTTTCATGCGGCGCTGGATCATGCTGGTGCTGCCGTGCTGCGTTTCTACCACGAGCCGGCCGGCGTCTTCCAGCATATCGTCCATTTCGGACAGACTGAATGCCTTGCCATTGCCGCCACCGCTGCCCTGTTCGCCATCCGGGTGGAATTCAGGGAGGAAAAATGGCTCCGGAAAGCCTTGCTGGTTGGCAATAAAATCAATCACCCGCTCCACCTCCGGCGTATCCACGAAGGCCGATTGCAGGCGGATGATATCGCCACCCACGGACAGCAGCATGTCGCCCCGGCCTGTAAGTTGTTCCGCGCCGCCTGCGTCAAGGATCGTGCGGGAGTCTACTTTGGATGCTACTTTGAAGGCGATCCGCGCCGGGAAGTTGGCTTTGATCACACCCGTGATGATGTTTACAGACGGGCGCTGTGTAGCGATGATCAGGTGAATGCCCACGGCCCGCGCCAACTGTGCCAGACGGCCAATCGGCAATTCGATCTCCTTGCCGGCCGTCATGATGAGGTCGGCAAACTCATCAATGATCAGCACGATATAGGGCAGGAAACGGTGGCCTTTATTCGGGTTGAGCCGTCGGCCCACGAACTTGTCGTTGTACTCCGTGATGTTGCGCACCTCCGCTTTTTTGAGCAGGTCGTAGCGCGTTTCCATCTCGATGATGAGCGAATTCAGCGTGTGCACCACCTTCGTCGTGTCCGTCACGATCGGCTCCAATTGGTCGGGCAGGAAGCCGAGGAAGTGATTTTCCAGGTGGGCATAGGGGAACAGTTCCACCTTTTTAGGGTCAATCAAAATCAGTTTGACCTGCGACGGGTGCTTTTTATAAAGCAGCGACATCAGTACCACGTTGATGCCGACAGACTTACCCTGACCCGTGGCGCCTGCGATGAGCAAGTGCGGCATTTTGGCCAAATCTGCCACAAATACCTCATTTTGAATGGTTTTACCCAGCGCGATGGGGAGATCCATCTTGGCGCGTTTGAACCGTTCGTTCATCAGCACCTCCCGCATTCCTACTATCTGGCGGTTTTTGTTCGGCACCTCAATACCGATCGTGCCTTTGCCCGGGATGGGGGCGATGATCCGAATGCCGAGTGCCGAAAGGTTGAGCGCAATGTCGTCTTCCAGGTTTTTGATCTTGGAGATCCGAACACCTTTCGCCGGGATGATCTCGTAGAGCGTCACGGTCGGGCCGATCGTCGCGCGTATTTTTTCGATCTCGATCTTGAAATACAGGAGGGTCTGGATAATCTGGTTTTTGTTGGTTTCCAGTTCCTCACGGTCAATTTCCAGCACCTGGTTGTCGTGTTCCACCAGCAGTTGGAGGTGCGGATATTCGTAGTGCGAAAGGTCGAGCGTCGGATCGTACGGCTCGCTCAGGTTGGGATTGTCTTCCTGTACAAGGGCGACGGGTGCTTTATAACTTTCCGCTTCATCAGGCGTGGAAGGCGGCGGCGGCGCGGCGATGATCTCCATATCGCTGTTGCCGCCGGGCTGGAGCGGCGCAGTGCGAACCAGTTCAGGTTTGGGCGGCTCGGCAAACAGCGCGCTGCGCTGGCTGAGGTCCAATGCCAGTTGACCGGGAGCGTCTGAAGTTTGAAGGTCAGTGGAAGGTCGCAGATTGGGAGTAACGGCTGCTTGTGCGTTGTTGACAGTTTGCGGGATGTCCCCTTCAGATTTTTTTGAAACTGCTGGCGTGTTCGTGCGGAAAACAGGCGTAGGCGGACGAGTGGCAAAATTGCCCGAAAGCAGATCGCGCCACGCCTGCTGGGTTTCTTCCCAGAGTTTATGCCAGGTAAATTCTTCGAGACTCGGGTTGTTTGACCATACGAATGTTGCGACGAGCGCAAAAATCATCAGTGCCAGCGTACCCACCACACCGATAAAATTCTGGACATACAGGCTGATAGACTGCCCGAACACCCCTCCCCAGGGGAACTCCATTTTTTGGAAAAAAAACGACGTCACGATGGAAATGATGACCATAAAAATGACCGTGCGCTGCAACGTCATGGTCATGTGGCCCATCGGCACCCGGCGAATAAAGGCCAGTCCGTACTTGTAGAGCAGGTAAACAAACCCGAAAGAAGCCACGCCGAAGCCCCAGTAAATCACGCTGTCGGACAGAAACGCGCCGAGCCGACCGAGCCAGTTGTCCACCGGAACGTCGCCAAAAAAGATGTCCCAGGAGAACCGAAACACGATGTCGTGGTCGTTCTTCCAGGTAAAAAAGTAAGAGGTAAAGGCGATAAACAGGTAAAAAGACAGGAAGAGGCAGAATATCCCAAAGATTTTTGAGAATCGCTCACTGTCGAAATTCATGCTGAGTTGTCCGCGTTTGCGCTGTGCCATGCAGGTTCCGGGAATGTTCTGGATTTGTGCAAAAGTAGGGCATGGGCCGGGAAAACGGGCAGGTTTTGTTTTTTATAGATAACTTACGATGAGACCGGTGAGTTTTCCAACAGCGCCGTCAGCAAGGGTGTCATCAACAAAGGCTATGTGCAATGCAAATTTCCTACGGGGTTTGATGGGATGGCGGTTGCTGTGGGGACGGATCAAGGAGATGGGGAAGTGCCTGTTTTTGCGGAGTTTAAAGATGGCGCAATCAAAAAACTGTGGATTGAGTTTGAGTGAGACTCTTACAAAAACGTCATTACCTCAACGTATCTATCAGCATTCATAGATCAAAGACTCCCCAAATTCTGCCACGATTCGATGTCGGCTCCGCTCCTCCGCTGGCCTTCGTCGCCTGCAAATACAATCGTATTTTTCCCGGCGCGGCGATGTTCGGGCGCGTGGTTCCTGAATGATTGAACACCTTTGAAAAACTCAGCCTTTGGGGTAAAACTGTATTTCATCTCAAACAACTGGGTCTCCAAACCTTCCAGCGAAACCAGGTCCACTTCCATGTGGTGGCTATCTTTCCAAAAATAAAAATCAGGTCTTTGATGTCGGTTGTAGCGATTTTTCATGAGTTCCACAATGACCATGTTTTCAAAAAGGCTGCCCCGGCTGTAGTGCTGGCCTATCTGGGCAGCATTTGTGATACCCAGTAAAAAGCATAGCAACCCTGTGTCGTAAAAGTAGATTTTGGGGGACTTAATGAGTCGCTTGTTGAAGTTTTCAAAAAAAGGTGGAAGTTGAAAAATGACATAACTGGCTTCTAAAATAGAAACCCAGCTCTTGACCGTAGCAGCTGAAATCCCCGCTTCTATTGCCAAAGATTGAAAATTGACCGGCTGTCCTACACGTCCCGCGCACAAGCGCAAGAAAGTTTGAAAGGAGTTTAAGTCTTTGATATTCAACACGCTTCGCACATCTCGCTCCACGTAGGTTTCCAGATAACTTTGAAAGTAAGAACCCGGTGCTGCATCCCGGTCGTACAACACGGGATAACCACCACGCCAAATAGCAGTTTCTACTTCTGTAGATTTCAGCGATGGTGAATGTGCCTCCAGCTCCCCATGGCTAAACGGCAGTAGCCTGAAAATCGCAACGCGTCCTGCCAGACTTTGGGTAATTTTTTCGAGCAGCAAAAAGTTTTGAGAGCCGGAGAGGATAAATTGTCCCATAATTTTGTCTTCGTCCACCTTTACTTGCAGGTATGAAAAAAGCGATGGCACCCGTTGAGCCTCATCAAAAATCACAAAGCGATCGTATTCACGCAGAAAGCCGCGTGGGTCTTGCTCAAAAAAAAGCCGCGCGTCAGGGTCTTCAAAATTGACATAGCGGTAGGTAGGGAACATCCCGCGCAGAAGGGTCGTCTTGCCACTTTGACGTGGGCCCGTTACGGAGATTACCGGGAATTTGGACATCAAAGCCCGAATAGATTCAGCAATTTGACGGATTACCATGTGTTAAAATTTGTGCAAAAATATAAGTTGACTATTAATATTGCACACAATTTAACACTTATCGTGCAAACGGTGTACGCTTCAACTCGTAGGGACGGATCAAGGAGATGGGGAAGTGCCTGTTTTTGCCGAGTTTAAAGATGGCGCGATCAAAAAACTGTGGATTGAGTTTGAGTAAGATTCCAGGCCTCTTGGCGTAAAGTTGAATATGTGGCCCGCTCTTTTTTATTTTCGCCCCATATATGCTCAACCGAATCGTCGTCATCAACTCCAGTCTCTACGCCAAAGCCAACCTCCACCTCGGTGATGCCGAAAGTATTCAGTTGGCCGCTGAAAACAACGTGGGCAAGAGTTCGCTCATCAATTGCCTCAACTTCCTGTACATTCTCGATAAGCGGGAATGGAAATTTGGCGACAACTCTTCCAGCGAGACCATCAAGCACTATTTCAAAACAGTGGAGCAGAGTTACGTCGTGTTTGAAATCGTCAAAGACGGCTACTATTGCATCGTCGTCAAACGGGCTGCCGACAAAGATGACCTGGAATACTGCGTCATCCAGCACGCTTACGAGAATGAGATTTTTTTCAAGCAGGACCACGACACCTTCGAGCCACTCAAATTCAAGGAGGTGGTCGGCAATCTGGCCAAACGCGGCATCACCTTCAAGTCCAAAATCAGTCGGGAAGACCTTTACCAGCGCATTTACAGCACACAGCGGCGCGATAAGCCTGTGGTCATTGTCACCGATAAAGTGAAACGCACGGGCAACAGCCGCAGCAACAGTTTCACCAAAATGTACAAACACCTCATCAAGGCCGATGCCATCAATGAGGAAGCATTCAAAGACGCGCTGCTGATAGCCGACAACCGCAAAGAAACCTCGCTCGAGGTGTTCACTGACCGCAGCCAAACGGTGTTGCAAGACTTTGAAATCAAACGCGGAAAAATCCGCAATTTGGAAGCGGTAGCCGCCGATTTCAATAATTTCAAACTGCTCAACAACAACTTCAATGCGTTTCGCGAACGGTGCGGAGCACTGAAAGTCAATTTTTTAGAAACCTACAAAACGGCCTACCCCAGCTTGCGCGATGAAACCCAGGACGACGGGTTGCTGGCCATCCAAATCCGCACTTTACAAACGCAGATTGATAGCACCTTAAGCAAGGACAAAGACCGGATGGTTGCTGACCGCGCTTTGCGTGAAAGAGAGCGGGAAGAACAGGAACGGGAGGCAAAAAGCCTCCAAAAAGATTTAGATGATACCTTTTTTCATCAAAAAGGCCAACTTGGATACCTGGAACTTGAAAACGAAATTCAGCGGCTCAAAAACGAATTCAGCGACCTGACCACCATCCTGAATCAAATCAACCGCCCGACGGTGACGGAGGTATCGGTGCAGCAGAAAATCAAGGGATTGGGGCAAGAAATAGAACTGCTGAAAAGTAAAATTGCCCGCTTTGACCACCTGGCGCAGCACCATCTGGCGCAAGACCCCGACCTGCGCCGCCAACTGTCCGCTTATCTGCACCCGCAGGTGCTGAGCCTCGACAAATCGCTCATTCAACGCGCCGTCACCCAATCCGATTCGATCTTGACCATTTTTGACGGGGCGATTGACGTGTCGTCGCTCCCGCCCGCTCCGCTCGAAACCCTGGAAGACCTCAAAGCGCGGTTGCCGCACGCCAAAGCAGAACTGGATGAGCAGGAAACATTGCTGGACGCCATTGCACAGCAGCAGCAAAAAGAACAGCAAAAGCGCGACACCGAACGGCAACTGAGGGAGAAAGAGGCTTTTTTTGACAAAGTGCGGCAACGCCCCACAACCGAACGGCTGCTCAGCGAAACCCAGGAAAAAATCGAAGAACTCAGTGGCAAAATCACAGCCAAGTCGGACGATATTTTCAAAAAAGAACATGAAATAACGGTCAAACGCGCCGAAAAGGAGCGATTGGATATAGACCTCCGGGAAAAACGCCAACTCCTCAGCAACTATGAAAACTGGTACCGCGAGCTGCAAAATCGCACCGACGTGTTCAAAACCGACGATGCGCCGCCCGATACTCGTTCCCTGCAAGAACTCATGCCCGACTTCCGGGAGGGTTACAGCAAAATGAGCAGCCTCCGGGAAGAGCGCGATCGCAACTTCAATTTGTTGCTGCGCCGGCTCAGCAAAGACAGCAACGATATCAACGAGTTTGTCAGCGAGGTGCAGGAAGAAATGGATACCCTGCCCGACCAACAAAAAAACCTCGACGGGCTGTTCGAATTGGCTTTCGATAACTTTGTCAACCCGGTCAAAACCTTCCGCCTGGAGTACGCCAACTTCAAAGCGTACGTCCAGAAATTCAGCCAAACCCTCTCCAAATACCCGGTCTCCAACATCCGAAAAATAGCCATTCACACCCGCGACAACACCGAACTGCTGCGCGAACTTGACCTGATCCACAACGTGGAGCGCGACTCGCTGTGGCGCACCACGGCGGCCAGCGAAGAAGGCATCAGCATGATGCGTAAAAAGTTTGAGGAAAACCGCGCCATCCATTTTGAGCAGTTATTTGACCTCGAACTGGAAATCGAAATGGACGACGACCGCAAAAAAACGGTCAGCCTCGCCAAGCAGGTGGAGTCGCAAGGCACTGACGCGGTGCTCAAACTTTTCCTTTTTCTCTCCGTCATCCGCCAATTGGCTGACCCGCGCCCTGACAACAAAATTGCCATCTACTTTGATGAGTTAGGGCGCATCGGCCCCAAAAACATTTCTCAAGTCATTCATTTTTGCCGCGAAAACAACTTCATCCCGATTTTCGCCGCCCCCACCGATATTGAGGGGGTTGAAAAATATTACACCATCAAACCCTCCACGCGCCACAAACAAGGCATCGTGCTGGATGAACGTCATGTCAAAACAGCCCGTTACAAAAATGCGCAGCCCAGTCTTTAAGCGGTTTATGCTCAAATTACTGGAGTCTGAAACAGTTGCGTTCAGTGTGCTCCCGGCGATGGTCGGTCAGAGCGACGATTGGCAAAACTGGCAGTCAGCGGGGTTTATCGCGTTGGAGCAGCACGGCCCCAACCGGATCTACCGGGTGGTAGACCGCGAGGCACTTAGAACGGTTTTTTATCAAAAATTCCCCGGCGAATCCGAGGAAGACGGCTCGGCGGTGGACAATGTGCGGGCGTTCGGCGACTCTAAAGCGCGTGCCCGCACCAGCCAGGGAGTATGCTTGCTGCGCGGCTGGAACACGGTCAGTATTAACGGCTACGAAGTGGATTTGGATGAAATGACCCGACAGTTCGGGCTGTTCGCCGTGGTGCTGGGCGAATTGCGAGCCGACCGCATCTGTCTCGTGGAAAATCTCGACTGCTTCCGGCAAGCCGAAAAAGTAGTTGGTAAAGATTGTGTGCTCTTGCACACCTACGGACGCGTCGGAAAGGAGTGGCTGCAAAAGATCGGGTGTCGCGAGATGCTGGTGTTTTCGGACTATGACTTTGTAGGCCTGGACGAGTTTTTGCGCGTACAGGAAGTGTTCTCCGAAGCGCAGTTTTATTGTCCGGAGCAGTATGAAGTGCTGTGGAACAAGTACGCCAAGCCGCTCAAAAAACGGGACAACGGTGAGCAGTTTGCTACCCGCCGCGTCAGCGAAAGCCAGCATCCATTAGTTGTCTCCATTCGGGAACGACTCCTGCGAACAGGCAAATTTTTGGAACAACAAGCCTTTTTTATCTAAAAACTACCATGTACCGACCTGTTACACCCGACGAAATTCTGCGGTTCATGTCCAAAAACCTGCAAGGGCTGCGGCTGCTTTTCGAGGCTGGTCGCCGACAGGGCTATGTGCTGGAACAGGCTGTTTTTGAGAAAATCCGCCTTGAAAACGACCTTGACTTAGGCGATCTGCTGCGGCTCAGGCTGGTGAAGCAACAGCCTACGCACGACTATAAACTGCGCAAGCAGTACACCGACTTTTTGGAGTTCATCTTTGAATCGGCCGCGCTCAACCTGCCGGATCGGTTCAAATTTCATGCGGAAGCGATTCGGGCGCAGTTCAACGATTTGCAGCAAGAACTGGATGCTGCAAAACTGCCCGACCACATCACCAGTTTGCAGAATCAGTTGGATGATTTCCTGACTGAAATAGATACCCAGACCCACCAATTGCTTCGCGATACGGAGGCGCTCAAAGCCAGCGGCGAGCACGAGTCGAGTTTGCCAGCGCGCATCGCCACCGCTAGTCGGTGGCTTGATTCATTCATCCATCCGCTCACGCAGGTGTTGCAAGCCAACTCATCGGATGCTGTTGTGGCGCAGTTGCACCGCATCAACACGTACGCGCACCACAAGAGTCTTTTTGAAACCGATCCGGAACTCGCCCGTTTGTTTCGCCACCTGTACGGCGAAGCCCTGCGCGTGAGCGAGGAACTGACCCGGCTCAGCAACCAGATCGTGCGCGAGCTGATGCCGATGCTGGAACGCATCCGCACCTCCTCCAAAATCATGGCGGGATTTTACCGCTTGCTCGAATCCGTCCGACAAAATCAGGAGCCGGAAGTGCCTTTTTACGGATTACTGAGCCGCCGCAACCGAAAGGTTTATTCGACCGATTGGAAAGTGCGGGCGGAAATGTTGCTCGATAATTTTTTCATCGAGCCGGAGCGGTTTGTGGAAGAGATGGTGGAAGCCGATGACGACTGGGTGCCAGATACCAATCACTTTAAAAACCGCCTCAAAGCCAGCCTTCCAGTGGAAAATTTCTATGGATGGTGTTATGACTTTTTAAAAGCCGAAACGCCGCATGTGACGCTCCACAAATTTTTCTCTGTTTCCAAACTGCTGTTGGACACCGAGTTCGAAGCAGATTTTTTAGAAAATTCGCAACGTTTCGACCTAGACCTGGAAGATGCTATGCTCTCCCTTCCCCAAATAAAACTTTACGACCATGCACACTTACCCGCCTGAACACCGCGACATCGTGAACGCGCTCACCAACGGGCAGTTCATCCTGTACACCCAGCCTCATTACGCCGTGGTGG
>Ga0163147_10008299_pt1 | contig 11556 bp, 14 predicted proteins | sample OliLakLV19MP6G1_FD_148597 | JGI IMG/M metagenome (GOLD analysis project Ga0163147, IMG submission 148597) | Freshwater microbial mat bacterial communities from Lake Vanda, McMurdo Dry Valleys, Antarctica- Oligotrophic Lake LV.19.MP6.G1 | ecosystem: Environmental > Aquatic > Freshwater > Lake >...
TGAGGTCGAGCAGCGTTGAAATAGGCAACGTATTCCTTGATCACGCGGTGTAAATGGTGGTCATTGAAAACGAGTACGTGATCCAAGCATTCGCGGCGCCAACCTCTGCCCAGTCAAGCAAGACTAGACAATTTTTATCAATATGAGGTTAAAACGGCTTTTATTTGGGGCAGTCGCATAGGTAATATGATTAGCGTAAATTAGCGCTGCTGCTCATCGTTCATTCAGTCGTTCTCATGGCGACTGAAAGATGTGCCTGAACGAAGCGCCAGTTTACCTCATCATATTGTAGTACGGCAACAAACCGGACATGATCCTCCATTGCCTGGTCGTTAACCTTAAGGCGGCATAACCCCTCAGCCACCAGCCATGCGATTACGCCCGCAACGTGTACGGGATGCCCACTGCCAATCAAACCGCAGATACTCCGTCAGTCGCCAATCCCGCTCCGCTTGCTGGCGAATGGCATTGGAACCTATGCAGCGTTCGACCCATTCTGGACCCGTATAGATGGTATGATTACCGGGAACAAAAAGTGCCATATACTGCTCAATATCGCGCTCGACATGCTGTGCTGTCCACTGATCTAGCAGACTTAAAATCTTAGCTTCGACATCAATTGGGTGTGACATTAATTCTCTCTTTTCCCGTTGATAAAGGTATCCCGATGCCTACTCGCTGACGAATAAACTGAACGGTTTGTAGCGCGTGAACAATACAGTGGGCAAGATTGCCAGCGCTGATATAACCCTGACTGTTCTGGGGGTGATAATTTACAGCCGTGACATAATCACCGTCTGCAATTCCATCTTTGATGGTCGGCGGGCAGAATAATGTCCATTCCAGTTTGCTTGCTTGCAGTCCTTGAAAAACCAGATCATGATCGTGATTGACATACTTCAACGCTTCAGGATAAGACGGCAAATCACGATTTAGCTGATGGGCGTTTGCTTTCAGCATCCCGCCACCTGCGATAACCGCAATCCTTTGGATGGATGAGGCTTCAGCCAATGGAATGATATATCCCAACCAGTTACTTACGACCGGATCGTGCCGCGTAAAATCGCGGGCTCCAAGCGCAGATACAATACAATCCTGCCCATCGAGGGCGTTGTTTAAATCCGCAGGATGATCCAGATCCCCCTGCATGATATGAAGCTGTTCATGCTGAATCGAAAAGGCAGCCTGGCGCGTGAAGGCGGTGACCCGCATTCCATTTTGCAACGCTTGCTCAACAATCTGCTGACCGGCTTTACCCGTTGCACCAAAGACGACGATAGATTTAGCTGTCATAATTGTCTCCATCTGTATTCAGATATTTTTTACAGTAATGAGTGTTCCAGAGCCATAGGGCATGACAACGGTAGTAAAGGCATTATCCTTTGCCAGTTCTGTGAGGAAGGCTGCCATACCCCGTGAACGTCCGGCATTAAATCCGCCGCCTGATGTTCCTTCAAGCGCATTATGCGCCGTCAACATGCCGCCGACACGCAACATAGGAGCAATCGCTTGAAAGTAAACAGGGTAACTTTCAGGATCAGCATCCATAAACACAAAATCAAATGGTGCTTCCCGTTCCATCTGCCGTAAGGTATGATTGGCATCGCCTTCGACAAGTGTCACCCGTTCAGCAACGCCAGCCCGTTCATAAGCCGTGCGAGCGACCTGAGCGTGTTTGCTGGAAATTTCCAACGTAAACAATCTCCCGTTAGCAGGGAGTGCGCGAGCAATCCATGTGCCGCTGTAACCGCCTAACGCGCCGAATTCTAATGCTTTTTGGGCATTAACCGACTTCATCAATACCTGAAGTAAGCGCCCTTCTTCGGCATTCAGGCTGATGGAAGGCAGTCCGTTGCGCCGCGCCTCGGTTTGTATCCAACGAAGGATGTCGTCTTCGGGGGCGAACAACTCCTGGATATCCATTTTTTTGTCACGCCTCATCATGATATTAACCTCGCCGTGTGGGTGAAGGTTGGGCTTCGAGTACATCAATTATTCGTTGTGCTATCACAGCACCTGAAGCTACCTGCTGCCCAGTGATGAGATTGCCGTCAACAAAAAGAATACGTTTGGTCATTGTGTTACGCTCCTTAATCGTATTGCCCAGTTGGGCGGATCATAATTTCGCTCGTATCAACATGCGGCGGTTGGCTTATGGCATAGAGGACAGCCCGCGCGACATCCTCGGCATTAATCATGGGGGTTGCATCATCGTCTGGCTCAGAGAACGTGGTGTTTACGCGCCCCGGCATCACAAGCGATACTCGTACTCCGGTGCCACGCAATTCTTGACGAATGGTTTCAGCCATGCCGGTAATTGCCCACTTAGTCGAACTGTAGAGTGAACCAGGCAGAAAAAACCGTCCTAAGACTGATCCGACTAACAAGAGATGTCCTTTTGTTTTGACAAGTTCAGGCAGTGTGGCACGAACGGTTAACGCTGTACCGTAAACATTGGTCATAATCATCTCGCGCCATTCGTCTGGAGTAGCGTCCCCCTGATAAAAGCTCCATGCCCCTTTGACTACGCCAGCATTTGCCAGTGTCATGTCCAACTGCCCAAAATGCTTCAAAGTCAGCCCAATGATCCGTTCCCAATTTTGCCAATGGGTGCTGTCACCCTGTAACGCTAGCGCATGAGTGCTGCCGCCAAGTTCATCAGCGAGAGTTTGGATAGATGACTGTGAGCGAGCAACAAGGACGACCCGATAGCCAACCTGAACTGCCTGACGGGCTACAGCCGCACCAATTCCGCCTGATGCGCCGGTGATAAGAAATACTTTATCCATTACTTTAAGCCTCGCTTCTTAACCTCTATACTCAAGCATATAAGTAATGGATTTTAAAAAAATGGAAAAAGACGGGCGAAAAATGTTAATTTTCGCGCCACTGGTGGCGGTAAGCGAGGGGCGTTAAAGCGGTGTCTTGTTTGAAAAGCTTGCCAAAATGATAGGGATCCTGATAGCCAAGCATCTCAGCGATTTCTTTGACAGAATGAGGGGTAAACTGTAATAAACGTTTTGCTTCCAGCAGAATACGTTCACTAATCATCTGTTTGGCTGACCGCCCCACTACCCGATATAAGACTTTGGAGAGTTCATCGGAACCAAGCGTGAGCCGTTTGGCATAGTAGCCTACGTTGTGATGTGAGGCGAAATGCGCCTCCAACAGCACAAGAAAATCTCGATATCGTTGATAATCCAACGATGTAACCCCTGATTGATCTAAGTGGGCTGTTTCATACAGGCGCTGGATGCGTATCAGCAGTGCATTGAGAATAAACCGCATAAAATCGTATTTGTTTGATACGTTTTCACGGATGTATTCACTGCTCAACAACGCTATTAAATCCGCATAATCGGTGGTTTCGGCAGAAGGGATGACTACATAATCTGGACGGCTTAATTGATTAAATAATATAAGATTACCGCCAGACGGATCTGTGAGTAGCAAAGTCTCGTCTTTAAAGCCAATGGCACAAGCTGTTAAAGCGCCTGTTTCTTCGATAAGATGAATTTGCCCGCGTGTGATCAGTGCGATGCTCTGCGACGGAAGTTCGATAGATTGTCCGTCAACCTTATGAAGAGCATAGCCCGACTGCACCCACAGAATTTCATGATAATCATGCCGATGCGGAACATAGGCTTCTTCGCCAGCATAAGTCCAATCCTCAAAATAATCCACAAAAATTGGGCTTTGATATTCTGCCGCTAAGGTGACGTATGGAATAGGGTTACGGAATGATGGTTTCATATTTTGACAAACGTATTGCCGCTGAAACATCAATAGTAGCTCACCTCGAGTAGGGAGTCCATCAATCTCTTTACCGAAAAAGGCCGTAAAGCCCCTCGCTTTAGCGATGGGGATACAGGGCGAGCTGAGCTTGCATTAAAAGGGCTGTATAATGCAAGCATGGCACAAAAGTACGACATTAGACCAGCTTATCCTATCATATAGGCGTGCCAGGGTATTTGATGTCTAAAATCGTTTGTGAGGTCAACCGAACCTATAAATACGGCCTCTACGACAATGGTGAGGCCAATAGCTGCTTGCACGATACGATCAATGTTTCAGAAATCATCTGGAATCATATCACAGGGAAGCACCTAGCTTCGACACGCTTGCAAAAGCATGTGAGCCACCTTCGTATGAGGACGCAGCGCTTTGGCGTAGGTATCACCGATTGTACTGACTGCTAGACATATTCACTGGGAATTGGTTGATGAGCGAGATAGAAAGGATACCCTATCAGGGTCGCCAGCCAACGACCCTTTGTCGATGCTTGAGCAAGCTGTTGTTCCAAACAAGCCTCTTTTCTTTACGTTTAATGATTGAACCAAGTGGCATCAAATTAGAGAGCAGTTCCAAACAATGAGCCGACGAGAGCGGTTAACGCCATCGCCAAAGCACCCCAAAAGGTGACTCGAATAGTCGACTTAATGATGGGCGCACCGCCGACCCATGCTGCTAGAATACCCAGCAGCGCCAGAAAAATTAGGGACGTTCCAGTTACGGCAGGAGCCAGGATGCTTTCAGGAACCAAAAGGACGGTGAGCAGGGGCATCGCCGCGCCAACAGCAAAGGAAGCCGCTGATGCAAGCGCAGCTTGAACGGGTCGGGCGCTCATCGTATCCGAGATTCCCAGTTCATCACGAGCATGGGCAGCTAAAGCATTATGGTTCATCAACTGCTGAGCGACCTGTTTTGCCAATGCAGACTCGACCCCACGCGCCACGTAGATTGACGCGAGTTCTTCCAGTTCATAGTCTCCGTTGCCTTCTAACTCCCTACGCTCGCGGGCGAGTTCAGCCTGTTCTGTATCCGCCTGTGAACTCACCGATACATATTCACCGGCAGCCATCGACATCGCCCCTGCGACCAGTCCAGCGACTCCGGCAATCAAGACATCACCTCGAACCGCGTTCGCAGCAGCTACACCGACGATGAGGCTTGCCGTAGACACGATTCCATCGTTTGCCCCTAGCACTGAGGCACGTAACCAACCAATTCGTCCTGTAAGATGCCGCTCGGCATGAAGGGCAGACATTTTTACTCCTCATAAAGTTCTTGTATTCAATAATCAATATAACAGAGCAGCAACAAAGCCAGTCTCGCTTAAGCCTGCTTTCATTATAGGACATAGTATGTTCACTCACTCAGCAGCAACCCAGTGCAATAGATCAGAAAGAACCCGTGAGATTCTTCCAGATTTTTGGTGTTTCGGGTGTAAATCTCATTCAGAAGCAGGCTGAAGTCAATCAACTCGGTTATCTGCAACAACTCGCGACGATGGAAGTGGTAGACCGGATACTTAAATCTGGGTTAAATTTTCATTTTACCGGATACAATTGGAAAAGGGATTCCTGTGGAAATAAGAAAATGTCACACGTTTTATTGATTGATGATGAGCGAAAATTGACTGATCCGCTGCGTTCCTCGTTCGAGCGAGCGGGGTATCAGATAACCGTTGCCAACGACGGTCACACCGGTCTAAGCCTGGCGCTCGTCGAAAAACCCGATGTCATTGTACTGGACGTGATGATGCCGGGACTGGATGGCTGGCGGGTCTGTGAGGCGATCCGGCAGCACAGTAACGTGCCGATTATTATGCTGACCGCATTGGATGACAGTTTGGATCGCATTAAAGGACTGGAATTAGGCGCAGACGATTATCTGGTCAAACCATTCGGGTTCAAGGAAATTGAAGCGCATATCCGGGCGATGCTGCGGCGTGTTCAATTGGATCGCGGAAACCAGATGCCTCAGCAAATCAGCGTTGGCGATATTGTGCTTGATCTGGAAGCCCATACCGTCACCAAAAGCGGAAAGGAAATTGCTATGCGTTAGAAGGAGTTTGAAATCCTGTCGCTGTTGATGAACAACATCGGGAAAGTCGTTACCCGCGAACGTCCTTTTGATGAGGTGTGGGGAACAGATTGGCTAGGTGATACGCGAACCCTCGACGTTCATATGAGCTGGATGCGGGCGAAGCTAGAAACCGATCCCACTAACCCCATCTACCTGCAAACCATTCGCGGTGTTGGCTATCGCTTTACCGACCCGGAACGGAGCTAACAATGATGTTCGTCCGTATGACGATTCGCCAGCGGATTCTACTCACCTTCATCCTAATTGCGCTTGTAGGCGGAATCGTGCAGTTCCTGATCGCGGGACGGCAGCTTCAACTGGCAACACTGGAATTCTATCAGCACCATTTAGAAACAGATGCGCTGCTGGTGGCAGCAACTTTCGCTGAACCACTGGGGCATTACTTTGAAGGCGAAGGTGACGAAGGAATTGGGCGGACACTGGCAACACTTCAGCAGGAAATCGGACATAATTACCTGATTGTGGATCGTAATTATCGCGTCGTCGGTTACACCGCCGACACTGGATATGAACAGATAGATCGTGTCACCGAAACACCTGAACTGGTTGAAGCACGATCCGTGCGTATCGGCGCGGATATTCGCCCGAACCCATTAGGGCAGGATACCTTATATCTGGCAGTTTCCGTCCTATACGAGGGAACCCCATTAGGGTATTTAATTCTGTCTGAACCCATGCAGCCTGCTTATGCCGAGGTCAATCAACGCTACATCGAGTTGGCTGGAGCATCCTTACCTGTCATTGGGCTGGTGATTGCTGCCAGCCTGTGGGTTTCCGGAACAATTTCACGTCCCGTTCAGAGCCTGCGAAATTCGGCAATGCTCATGGCGAACGGCGCACTCGATACGCGCATCCAGATTACGTCGCAGGATGAGGTAGGGCAGCTTGCCCAGACCTTCAATTACATGGCAGGGCAGATTGAAAGCCTGATGAAAACCCAGCGCAGTTTCGTGAGCAACGCCGCACACGAACTGCGTACACCGTTGATGATGCTCAAACTGCGTGCCGAAGCCCTTGCCGAGGAAACCCTGTCCATCGCTGAACGCGACCTGTATTTGCGTGAAATTCGGCAGGAGATCGACCACATGGCGGAATTGGTCTCGTCACTGCTTATGCTGGCGCGGATTGATGAGGGACGTTATCAGCAGAATGGTGTCGTCACCGACACGGTTTCCACACTGCATGACATTCTACGCAACTGGCGAATTGAAGCGGAAAAACGCGCCCTCAAGTTTGATATAACTACCGATAGCGGGCTGCCAGAATTACCCATGAGTCCAAATGATTTGCGGCTCATTCTGGACAATCTTTTGGCGAATGCTATCAAATACACGTCTGAAGGCAGCATTCATGTGAAAGCAACATATTCTCACAAGTGCCTTGCTCTGGAGGTGCGTGACACCGGTGTGGGCTTCACGCCCGAACAAAGTAAGCACTTGTTTGAACGCTTTTATCGCTCAGAACAAGTGCGGGGACAATTTGCGGGCAATGGGCTGGGCTTATCCGTCGTGAAAGCCATCCTCGATCATTACGGCGGTACAGTTACGGCGGAGAGCCGGGGGAACGGTCAGGGGGCAGCGTTCAGTGTTCGTGTACCGCTAACCTGACCGTTAGCTGAGCGCGACATCTAGGGTCATCATGACGGCAAAGCCCACCATCGCCCCCATCGTCGCTCAGTCGGTATGACCGCCGCGCTGGGATTCGGGGATGACTTCTTCCACAACGACAAAAATCATCGCGCCCGCCGCGAAACTCAAGGCATATGGCAGCAGCGGACGCATGATGACAACCGCCGCCGCCCCAAGCACGCCCGCGATAGGTTCGACAACTGCCGATAACTGACCATACCAGAAGCTTTTAAACCTAGTCATGCCTTCGCGGCGCAGTGAAACGGATACTGCCAGTCCTTCCGGGAAATTCTGCAATCCGATACCAATCGCTAAGGCTACTGCGCCTGCTAGGGTTGCTGATGGCACACCACTTGCCGCAGCGCCGAACGCCACACCCACTGCCAGTCCTTCTGGGATGTTGTGCAGTGTGATTGCAAGCACCAGCAAGACGGTACGATGCCATGATGTCTTAAGCCCTTCGGCTTCATCGCTGGGAAAGCCCAAATGCAAATGCGGCAGCACCTTGTCGATGACACGCAGAAACACACCTCCAAGTAAAAAGCCAATGACGGCTGGGAACCAGGCAGGTAGCAAGCCACCTTCAGCCATCTCAATAGCTGGCGGCAATCATCACTCCCGCCGCAAAGCTCAACATCGTGTCGAGCAGTTTGCGGCTGATTTCATGTGTGGTGAATATGATTGCAGCACCTAACGCCGTTACACCCCATGTAAAGAGTGTTGCCAGTAGTGCTAGGAAGATGGTCGGGATATGTTGTGCAATTTCAAGCATTTTTGGCGCGCATAACTTAAATGTTTAATCTTATCTTAATTCAGATTTCGAGTATCCTCCAGTGATTAAGTATGAAGGATAGAGGTGAGGAATGTCATCTCAATAGCAACGTTGGAGAATTACCAAAATCACAGGCACCCAAATTGCGACCTAGTCAAAATAGTTTGGGTGCTGCTGCTTGCATAATTATCCGAAATTCAGATCGGTTTCGACCGGAAGTTTTGAGATTTCTCTGTGGGCTTTGTTTGCTTTTTACCAACTCTCATCCCAAGCAGCAGGACGACCACCAACACACCACCTCCAACTAACAAACGAAAACCGAGATGAGTGCCGTCTGTCCCGGCAAATAAGCCATGTATAGATACTAAACCAAATGCGCCATAGCTGCTGTAATGCAGTCGCTTCCAATTCACCTGCCCGATACGCTTCTTCAGCGGAAAGCTGAGGCTGATCGCCACGAGCAGTCAGAATGCCAGCGTTATCAATCCAGACATCAAATCCTTGAGTCCGCAGTTTATCAGCTAACTTGTATGCGTATTCACTGTTTCTTGTACTATAGCTGACAAAAACGTGACTCATCGAAATGCTCGGATCAGAGGTGAGAGTAAGTAAACTTGTTGAGTATATTATGACTTTTCGCGTGTTATTGCGCCACCAGGGTTTTATCGTAATTCTATCGAGCTTTGAGTTGGAGATTGATTGGTAACAGCACCCAAATAAGCCCTTATTGTCACAGGTGAACCAGCGAACCTGTCACAGAATCGCATTTGGGCTACAATATGCAGAATCACACGGGGTATCTGCGGCATGTATCAATCTATGGAGAATGTATCTGCGACGGCTGTGACGGTGGTTCGCACACTTGGTACTACCTTCTAGAAACTGAGCTACTTTCGACCGGGTGACTTGCCAAACGAATAAGTGTATTCTAAACTTAATCTAAATCCCGGATGGCAGGCAATTTATGATGACCAATATGATTCGTATCAACAAACGTTATACGGTGTATGATCTGCTGGGGCAGGGTGGAATGGGTGCAGTCTATCGAGCTACTGACCGCCTGAATGCACAGGTCGTTGCATTGAAGCAGGTCACCACTTTGGCGGACCAACTTACGGATACTCCAAGCACCAATAGTGACTTCCGCATTGCCCTTTCCGATGAATTTCGCACACTTGCATCACTCCGTCATCCTAATATCATCAGTGTTCTCGACTATGGCTTTGAAGATAATCAACCGTATTTCACTATGGAGTTGCTCGAATCGCCACGAACCATCCTGATGGCGGGAACAAACGCATCGATTGATACGCAAATCCGATTGCTTGTGGAACTGCTTCAAGCCCTTGTCTACTTACACCGTCGCGGCGTTTTGCACCGCGATTTGAAACCCGCCAACATCCTCGTGGCTCAAGATGGAACTGTCAAGGTCGTTGATTTTGGTCTGTCACTGGCAGGAGTTTACTCACGCTCCAATGTGCAGGAAAGTACAGCGGGTACACTCGCCTATATGGCACCTGAATTGTTCTCAGAAGAACATGCGAGCGTTGCCTCTGATTTATATGCAGTAGGTGTGATTGCCTGTGAACTCCTGACGGGTCATCATCCATATAATCAGAAAAATGTAGCGCTGCTTTTAAACAGCATTTTATCCTCACCGCCCGATCTCTCTGGCTTGGAAGGTGAACTCGCAGACATAGTGACACGATTGCTGGCGAAACAGCCTGATGAGCGCTACGAAAACGCCGCAGATGTAATTCGTAACTTGTGTCATGCTGTCGGGCAACTGCCTCCCGTCGAAAGCAGCACCATCCGCGAGAGCTTTTTGCAGGCGGCGAAATTTGTCGGACGACAGGAAGAATTGCAGCGGCTAAAGACTGCCCTGAACGCGATTGTCGACGCTGGGGTGGGGCAACCAGCTTCAGACTCACATGTCTCCAAAGCGTGGTTGATCGGGGGTGAAAGCGGTGTGGGGAAATCACGCCTTTTAGATGAACTACGGATCCGCGCATTGGTACGGGGTGCATTGGTGCTGCGAGGACAAGCGATCAGCGAAGGTAGCACTCCCTATCAAGTATGGCGTGAGCCGCTCCGTCGTCTAGTGTTATCCACCGAACTGGAAGACGATGACGCATCAGTGCTAAAGAACTTAGTGCAGGATATTGACACACTGCTTGAACGACCCATTCCTGAAGCGCCAGCACTTGATCCACAGATGAGCCGGAATCGCTTTATGAGGGTGGTGACCGATATGTTCCGCTCTTTGAAACAGCCCACAGTAGTGATTCTGGAAGATTTACAGTGGGCGAGTGAAGAGGATCTCGAACTGCTCAAGCGACTTACCCCTCTGAGTGCTGACCTTCCCCTGCTTTTGATTGCAAGCTATCGCGATGATGAGCGTTCCGATTTGCCTGAAGTCCTGTCTGGAATGCAGCTCCTCAAGCTTAAACGTCTTGATGAAATCAGTATTGCTGATCTCTGCGAGGCACTCTTAGGCACTGCCGGGCGGCATCCACAAATTGTGACTTTTCTCCAACACGAAACCGAAGGTAACGTATTCTTCCTGGTCGAAGTGGTGCGGGCACTGGCAGAGCAGGCGGGACAGCTTGATCTTATTGGACAGGAAGAATTGCACGCCAAGTTGTTGCCGGATGGTATTCGAAACATTGTTCAACGCCGTCTGAACCGCCTTCCTGAAGATTCACGCCCACTGCTACAGCTTGCGGCGCTTGCTGGATGTGAACTCGATCTTGAACTGCTGCGCACATTTACGCCAGATTTAGACCACTGGCTAGAACAATGTAACCTGAGTGCCATCCTTGACGTAGAAGAAGATCGCTGGCGCTTCACGCACGATAAATTGCGTGAGGGCATATTGTCCACTATCGTTGCCGATGACTTAGCCGATCTTCATCGCAAATTGGCAGAAACGCTAGAACAGGTTCATCCGAACGACCTGTTGCATGTTCCAGCAATTGCCCGTCATTATGAACGAGCCGGTGTGCATGATAAGGCAGCACATTATCTAACACAGGCGGCGGAGTTGGCGAAAGCTGCCTATGCCAATACAGAAGCGATCTCCCTGTGTTTGAGTGTACTAAATGTAATCGATCATCTTATAGCAGATGATCTCACTCCTGTGCGATGGTCTGAATTGCGTTTTCGACTTTACGAAATGCTCGGTGATATTCATGAAGTCATTGGCAAAAGAGATGAAGCACGCGTTTGGTTTCAGAAAGGATTATCCGAAACCTATACATTAGGTCA
>Ga0163147_10008319_pt1 | contig 11542 bp, 14 predicted proteins | sample OliLakLV19MP6G1_FD_148597 | JGI IMG/M metagenome (GOLD analysis project Ga0163147, IMG submission 148597) | Freshwater microbial mat bacterial communities from Lake Vanda, McMurdo Dry Valleys, Antarctica- Oligotrophic Lake LV.19.MP6.G1 | ecosystem: Environmental > Aquatic > Freshwater > Lake >...
CCTACGTCGAGAGCTGTACGCCCTGCGCCAGCCGGAATAGCAAGATCAACGAACCGATATTCGATGTCCCGATCCCCCGCAAGGTTGTGGGACAAATGGAAATTCATACCCAGTGGCATAAGCGGGCTCCTAAGACCTATGTTAGACGGCTCTAACGGTTGCAGACCATGATAGCGTTGATAGGGATGCCAATCCATCCATATAGGCTCATATGCAGGTTGAGGCTGATTAGCACATAAGGCTTGATAAGACGCATTTCGCCAGTGTCCGTCATAAGGTGCTTTAAGCGCCCCATAGTGGTATATCGTCTGATCAACCTCTTTAGTGAGCATCATCTTACCTGGCGCGAAAGCGGGCGTTTCGTGCGCTGACTGGTACACCCCATCATGACGATAGCTGATCCCTTTGTTCAGGACCCACGCCCGCCATTGTCGATAGGGATCAAGTCCCGGCGCATAATTCAAACGATCACGCACAAAGTTGATACGCGGCAGGTGCAGCAGCGGGAATTCGCCGCGTTCTAGTTCCCGCCGAATCGCGGTGATGTCGTGAGGAAACATGATCTCGTCGGGGTCGAGGCGCAGGATCGCATCAAAGCCTTCTGCCTCAACATAATCGAGCAGCGCTTGTGCTTGCTCCCCAAACTTCCAATCAAATGGGCGATCAAAAACCTTTCCGCCCAACGAACGGATCACATCTGCCCCACCATCAGTCGATCCCCCATCCAACGCGACTAACCCATCAACAGCGGGCAGCATCAGCGGCAAATGAAGCTGCAACCACGCAGCCTCGTTTTGGAACATCATTGCAAGTGCAATCTTCAAACGACTCCTCCTAAAATTGCAGCGAGATCGCGCGTTACGAGACTCGTCAGATAATCCCCAACAAGTGTCCGCATAAACTGACTTGGAATAACAGGAGTCATGGGTGCGGGCTGCGCGGCTTGCAGGTCAGCCCGTAGCGCGGCGATCACATCGTCTACACGCTCGGTGACGGCAGGTCTGTTATTACAAAGGCAGTTATGCACGACGTGACCATTCACTGTGTAGGTATTGTCAGTTTCGACGTGCATGTTATAAACCAATCCAGTGTAAACAGACCGATGAGCGCGTAGGACGGTTTCACCGTTTGCTAATGTCAGCGCATAGCGTAAATTGTTGGACTTTTCCCAACGCCAGTTTCCGAGCAGCACCGGATGATCCGGCGTCACCGTAAATTGTCCCGTTGTTGTGAAAACTTCGATTACGTCGCCGATGTATTCTCGTGACCATGCCAACAGGACACGGCAGTACCGCCCCTCATGCGTTAGCACCTCATCACCTTCACGAACATCCTCGATTGGGATCGCACCGCGTAGCGTCTCGATCAATTGCCCTGGCGTGCAGCACTGAGGATGCGAATCTGCGACGACCATCGGCGCATCTTCGAGCGGGTACGGGTCTTTGAGGCGCTCCCCAGACATGCCTATCGTTGCCAGCGAATCACAAATATCGAGCTTGGGATGACGTGCTGACAGCGCCCAATCCATGCCGCTGACGAATGGGTTTGCACGACTCGCAGCGAATGTTGCTTCCGACGCTGCACGGCTGATCTCGGAACGCGCCAGTACCATCGCGTGATAACTGGCGTTCCTTCCATAAGGCTTTTTTGTGCGAAGCTCATGACCCTCAAGCAAAAACGCTTCAAGGTCTTTAGACATTTGCAAGGCGCTGCGCCCCGTCCGAATGCCATCGGACAGCAGCGCGTCAATCTTCAGTCGCGTGTTTTGACCTACTTGCCAGATTCGATCTGAAAGCGTATACCCTCTCGGATCGACCCACGTATGTGGTGCGTCATACCCCGCAAGCGGATTGACAACATTCACCTGTTCAGTGGTGATCGGACGTGAGGTTTCGAGCCATCGCAGGAGATCATCCGGTAATCTTTTTTGAAGATACAGCGTATGTGAGGTTAGGGTACGTAAAATCCCTAAAGCAATACGGTAATTTAAGATAGCAGCAAACCGCGTGAGAGGCGTTACCCCATCGACACCAAATACCATTCGCCCACGGGAGAATAACCCTGCGACGATCCCGCCACACATATCCAGCACAATATCTCGCCTCCACGAGGGGATCACCCCATTCACCGTATTTTGCATTAGAACGCCGGAAATCTGCTGAATAGTATCCGTCATCATCAAATTAACATCGCTGCCCACTTCTTTCAGCGTTTGATAGAGTACGCGCGAACTGGCGATATTCTTCATGCGGCTCGGTCTTTAGGTTTCTCATCCTGATCATCCTCATCGGGATCCGGCGTCTTAGCGAGTCGTTCAATCGCAGCGTTTTGAAGTTCATCCTGCTCCGCTTGACGTTCTTCACGCTGTTTCCGACCATCTTCAATCGCCTTAGCCGCGTTTTCGATACGCAGCGGCGAAAGCTCCAGCGCCGTCTTATCATCGATAACCGCTTGTTCCCCGTGGAAATATTTCAGGGCATCAAGGATCAATTTGCCATCTTCTTCATTGAGCGGCTGCCACTGAATAGCGATCTTCGTTTGGGCATTAATGCGTGTCTCGAAGATGCTGTAGTAGGCGACTACGATGCGAGCGACCTGCTGCATCCATGTCTCTGCAAGCCCACGCTTCTTCTCCAACCACTTGATAAACGGCGGCATTTGCGCTTCGGCACTCGCCTTGCTAGAAGCAATGGCATTGCCCCATACGAACTCAGGGACTTCCGTATGTTGCAGGTACAGGTAGAACAGCAGTCCGAGTAAGACCTCAACATCCTTACTGGCGGATACCGGGCTTTTATAGGAGAAAGTAGCTGTGCCAGGCAGCGTGACCAGATTATCCGCGTCGAAATCGATCACGGTATTTGCTTCGGTCGTACCGTCGAGGTTTTCTTGGGTGACAGTTCGTCCATACTTCTGCCAGAATTGCTCCACTGCACGGGTATCGCCCATCTGTTCAATGACGGGCGTCGGTCTGCCCTGCCGGATATTCCCTTTGATCGCGGCGTCAATAATTTCACCATATTTTTGCAAAAGCGGAATCGTACCCTCCCCTTCCGGTCTGCCATATTCCTCGTCCATGCCTTTACGGTTGGGAACATGAACCACAGGAATAAGTCCGATCAGGTTCTTGTAGGATTTGGGACTCGTGGGCGCACCATCGCTGCGCGTGATCGTTTCCACACGCTTTTCAGCGGTGTATTCGTTCACAATGGTCATTGTTCTACCCGTATCGGTTGGGTGAGAGAATGACTGGGTAATCCGAAACCCGATTCTCTGGCTGAAATTATTCTCGTCCACAATGGGGTCAACTAAATGTGGAGGGATAATTGTCGTGCTCAGATCGGCATTGATAACGATATAGAAGTCGCCTAAATTGAGCGACTCTTCATAAGTTCGCAGCATCTGTGCATGGGCAGATGACCACCATTCGTTAAGTCGTATTTGTGCGTTTGCATCCTCACATTTCCAGCGCGGCTCCTGCCCCATGACATAGGATGCGATCTTCGACGCGAGCGGCTTCAGTAGCAATCCGCTGATTTCTAAGCCAACCGCTTTGCCGCGCCGCGCCCGATCCCAGAAGGCATAATCAGGCTGCGTCAAATCTGTTTGGGTATAGGTTGACCATATATTCCGCAAGCGGATCGTAAACCGCTTTGCGGAGCCGATCAGTTCCTGAAGTAGATTTGCCATCGTGCCTTTCTAAAGCAAAAACGCCCGAACGGGCGTTCTGTGTTTCAATTTTGATTATAGTCTGCGTGTCAATTAAGCACGGGCTTAAGCCCCCACGCCTCAATTGCATGTGCGCCCCATGTCAGCACTGGAGCTAAATACTTATCGAGGTTAAATTCGTCGATAGGGACTGGTGTTGGAACAACCACGGGTCTGATGATGATGTAATATTGCTCTTGTAGGAGAGCGACTGCCTCAAATTCTGTCGGGCGATGATCGCATTCCCCGATGTCCTCCCAAATTTCAGACGCTCTGTACCACTCTTTTCCCTTTTCTAGATCATGGGCAGAGAGTTTCGCCTGTTTTGCCGCTTCAGCTTGGAGCAAAATGCGCTCAAATGTAGTCATGCCTTTATGGTATCACAAATAAGCACAACTGTTCTACCATTTGAACCTAGCTGTCCGCACTTCACCGGGATCGGCATTATTTAACTTGTTAAACGCGCCGCTTGTCGCATCCGATTGATCACGATATGCCCCGTTGGGAATCGCAACTAATTCTTCAACATAATCTCGATTCCACGCGCCTTCGATCAGGATGATATTCCCGGCTTCAGCCTGCGCTGCGAATGGCTCAAGACGGGCATCCTTGTTCCCAACAGGCAAATCCTTATAGACATTAAAGCCTGCAAGATTTACATTTGTCGCTTCGGCGCTTTCTTTGCCCCCTGCACCCGGTTCTTGTTCGTGCCATATATCGACTGACCAATTACTCCCGTGTTCTTGAGCATCGAACTGGGCAGTCTGTTTCATGATTTCTTCGCGCTCACGGGCTGACCACTGACCGCGCACAACATCCTCAATATAGAATTTACCATCTCTGCCCTTAGCGATCAGCACACCAGCGGTATACGCGCCACCGCCTGCCGTTCCTGCCTTATCCCAATATCGGACGCGAGCAATGACATCAACAGCTTTAGCTCTCTGGATACGGGTAAACCATTCGCGCTTGAATCTGCCACCTTCAAGCGCACGTGGGACGCCTTGATAGAGTGATGCCCAAACGACTGAACCGACTTCGATTTCCATTTCATCGACAGCAGCTTGACTGTAGCGACTCGGAGACAGCGTTTCGCCGGGTTGACGTCCAAGCGGATCAGACAGCCCGCGCGGTTGTCCGAGATACTCGTTATTGTCATCCCGTACTTTTTGAGTTTCTGCCTTTGCTGGCAGACGCAGCAGCGTCCACATATCGGGAAAATATTTGAGCAACCGTCCGGTGAGATCATCCTCATGCCAGCGGGTTTGAATGACGATGATCGCCCCGCCCTCGCCCATACGGGTACGGAGGACGGACTTATACCATCCCCAAACCGCGTCACGGACGGTCAGTGACTGCGCTTCTTTCCAGTCCTTATGCGGGTCATCGACAATGGCGAGTTTCGCAGGAAAGCCCGACAAACCGCCGCCAATACCAATAGCACGCACGCGCCCGCGATACGGGTACGCGAGACCCCATTGATTGACTGCGCGACTATCGCGGCGCGTTTTAACGGGCGGTAAATCTTTTGTCCGACGATCCCCGAAGACGGCTTGATAGTCCTCATTCTCGACAATGCCGCGAGCTTCACCCGATTTTAGTTCAGCAAGATCGGCGGCATAACTCGCAATAACGACGGGATCATTCGGACGTTTGCCAAGCCAGTAGGCAGGGAGACGAACGGACGCAAGTTCAGATTTTCCAAACTGCGGGGGAATATTAATCAGTAAACGTCTGATATGCCCTGCAACCACTTGATCGAGGGTATCCGCAATCAAATGATGTACAGGATCGGCTAAATAGCCGGGAAAGGTAAAGCTGGTAAAATCTATTAACGTTTCGCGGGCGCGGCGGCGCAAAAGCATTTCCGCCGCCGCCTGCTGACGGTTGATCATCATCCCCCGGCTGCGATCCGTGCCAGTTCTTCATCGGTCAAATTACGCACCGAACGATGGAGACTTTCACCACCTGTCGTTACATCAACCCCTATTGGCTTCCGTGTGCCTTGCAATTCAACGATTCGATCTTCCATCTCTGCTGCCAGTCGCAGCGCCTGCAAGTTTTTCTTGTTCTCTCGATATTGTTCCCACGAGCGCATCTGAATTTCGCGGAACTGGGCAATACTGCGATTGCGGTTGGTCATCACATCTTCAATAGACTCGCGCTTATAGAGTTCGTCACAGCGATGAATATCCCGATAGGCAGAGCGAAGCGTATAGCCAAGCGCCTCGGAGATTTGCAGCGGAGACGCGCCCTGCACCTTCATCGACGACACGACCGCCAGACGCGCTAAAATATCCGTGTCTTCATACCAGACAACAGACTTCTTTCCCTTTTTTGCGCCTGGCATCGGGGTTACTCCTGGGACTCTAGGTATTCGATGACGAGACGTGCCATCTCAGCGAGCGCCGTTGGCGCATTGACGATTTCTAAATGGGTACGGGTTTTCAGCAGCGCCGCACGCCATCCCTCATACGTCTCACGATTTGCCAAATAAACCTTATCCACATCGCTCTTGGGCATGATCGCATCGAGCGCCGCATCAAAATCTTGCAGTTGAGTAGGCAGAAAAACAATCAAGACTGTTTTTGCTGTTGCCTGCATATCTACATCAACGGGCTTAAAGCTGATGGGCTTGAGACTATCGAACATGCGCGGATCAATGAAGGCTTCAAAGCGTGCCTGCACATCGGTGATCCGCTCCCAAATGCGCTGTACGATCTCGGGATCGGAGGTGCCATTGATCGAGTTATGCGCCAGCTGTTTGGAATGAATCCGCGCTCGATCAAGGCTTTCGTACATGAGCGCCAGAAACATCTTCTGCCCCGCTGCGCGAATCGCCCGCGTCCGATGATGCCCGGAAATGATTTCGATACCACCATCGACCTTCACCAACAGCGGCAGCGACTCCGGCGCGCCCGTGTTCTTGATGTTGTCTACAAGCTGGTCAAACATCGCCTTTGACATAGACTGCGCGTTAATGTCCTGTTCGCGCACGTCGTCAACGGACAACCAGATCAGGCGCAACCCCGCATTGGGGTAGATCATACGGCTGACGCGCTCTAGCACGAGGTTCAGCGCTTCCGGCGGTAAGTTCTGATCGAATGCTTGCGCGAGTGCGCCAATATCAAATTGCGTCATAGCACCTCCACATAGAATGGTCCAACGACCCCACTACTAAATGTTTCGGTGATTTTCAGTGCGCGTAGAACATGAACGAGTCCGATAATGCAGGTCATCTATCCATGCCCCACAACGGATTCGTGTCATACCGCCGATGCCGCCATTCATTCTCACCCGAGTTGCGTTCATAGACCCCAACTGGACGATTATTGCGGACTTCGACGACCTGAACCCATTCGTTCTCACCCGCCTCAGTTTGCTGCAACACAATCTCGGTATCGGAAGCTGTGCCATTCAAATCTAGGAATCCGCCGTTGGCATGATTCAACGTGCCTCGAAACACCCAACAATAAGTGCCTTCTTCGGATGCAATCTCAGGGAAGGGGATCGGCACGTCCACAGGTGTGATTGAGCGAATATCCCTCCTCAACAGATAGAGGATCGTCCCCTGTTGAATGGGGCTGACAGAAGGTTGAATGACGATCATCTCGCCACCATTCCACATCCAACCGGTGATCGTCAACTTATCCGTCTGCACCCGGCAGTAGACAGGCGAAATGCTACTATCGATGATCACTACCTGCTCAGGCTCGTCAGTTTGTTGCACGCTCTCTACGGCGGCTTGCCAAGCCGCCTTAATCGTGTCGGTCAAGGCGTCCCATTCGGGCATCGGCAGCCCTTGGTAGTTTTTGAAGTCGGTCACCTCGCCATACGCATGGTAGGCTTGTTTGGCTACGTCACTCACAGGTCATATTCCTTCGGCGCAATAAACACATAATCGTTTTGCAGGATGCTCGTTTCGCTATCGTTCGCCAGTGTTATCGTAAACGCCGCAATGGGGTTGGCTTTCGTGCCAGCCTGCTTGATCTCCTTCACAAAACCGCATACGCGCGGTGCGACTATGCTTTTGATAAAGTCGCCTTCGCGCGGGGGCAGCTCACGGCGATAAAGTTTTTCAAGATCGCCGGACTCAACGAGTGCGATCAGGTCTTTGAACCGAACTTCTTCAGCCATTCGCCTACCGTCATCTCTCGTGTACGCTGCGTAATCACTGCACTGTACGTCAGCTTGTACGTACCGTCTTTCTGCTTCTCGCGGGTATCCAGAGTCATGATCCCACGGGCGGTTTTGTTTTCTGCATGTGGCGTAAGCATCGTCGTCTTGACGTGTTTGGGCGGACCATCAAGCTCGAAAGTGCGATCCCCGCGAAGCACGTCGTCCCAGAACCATGACGAGGCAATGCTCATCAAGGTCAGCTTATGCAGCCGCGCATATCCGTCGTGTGGACACGTGAACGCAAACGTCACGCTGGCACACTGGTCAAGCATTTTTTCGCCCTTCTTGATGGTTTTACCGCGTCGGTAGTCGGCAAGGTGAACGCCCGCAATGCCCATCAGCATCCCGTCCATAAACAGACCAATATAGACCTCGGTCACCGAGCCGGGCAGCTTGTGAATGAACAGGTCTCGATACCAATCACCGGTGACCTTATCTACTTTGATCGCGTGAATCTGGGAGATCGGTGTAATCCCGCCTTTGAACAGTGGGTATTTCGCTTGCCCCACATTGATCTTGGCGCGGTTCGCCTCAATACCCACCGGGTCACGGTTGGCAATGATCCAGTTGATTGCGCTGTGACCAATCTTGCCGGGACGATCTGCGAACACGCTACGCCAGGGGTCTCCCCATTTTTCGAGTGACACAGGGTCTTCGCCATCCGTCGCGTAGTACATCAGCGACAGCGCAGGCTTTACTCCAAGATTTTCCATGAGCCGGGCGTAGTCTTTTTCAACAAACTGCTGTACTTGAGGTTGATCCCAATCAAACACATTATCCACGCCTCTAAACATGCGGTCGTATCCGCCACTGTAGCGCGGGGGATTGATCAAATTAATCACCCCTTCCCTATCGCAGTATTCTTCCATCGTGACCCACATGTCCTGTGGTTTGTAGATCACCCCTTTGAGGAGATCAGCAATGGCTTCGATCTGGGTTTTCAGTTGGTCAATGTAGGTGGGAGCATTGCGGATCAGTTCGCGGCGGCGATGCTCGTGGTACATCTTCTGATTCTTACGCACGTACTGAAGCGTTCGAATCACCAGCAGCACGGCAGCCGCTTTGGTGATCGGGTCACTCGTCAGATAGGGCTTGGCAAGCGCGGCATAGTCATCATCCGACTTAAGGTCGAGTCGCCAATCCGTACCCATGATCGCGTTACCGATAGCCGTGGAATACAGACTAATGTCGCCACAAACAATATTCGCAGCACCTGCCAATCGCGCAACGTAAGCAAGTGAAAATGAGCCAGTACAGGGGACGATCAGTAAATCGGGTTTCACGGCACTGATTACACGTGCGGTGTAACTCCGTGTTGGTCCGCGCGGTATGCCCCGAAATAAAATATCAGGATTTGACACCCAAACTACTCCCCGATTAGCTTCTGCCGCTTGCCAATCGCGGTTTCTAATGCGAGGAGAACAACGTGATTTTTACCGCTGTCAAGCGACAATTCGCGGTACTGTTGGCGAAGTTCCGAAATCGTCGCCTGCTTGATCGCTTCCGAGATTAACGCCTGATCGCCTGAAATGATGGCTTCTGTAAGTCGCATATTACATTTCCTTCCACTAAAGCAAAACGACAGATCAATATCTGTCGTTTGTTTTCAGAAGACCGCCCCGCCGGTCTTGCACCTGCATTTCGTGCCTGAGAGGGCACGCGTCCTAAACCTTAGACGAGAGGCGGTAATACGAATTTATGTTCTACAATATAGCACGGTTTTTATCGAATGCAAGAGGCTTGCTATACCACATGGTATGTGGTACAATAAATCACATATTTAAGGGGGAGCGATGCAACCACTTTATACGCTCGGTTACACAGGAATAGAGCCTCAAGAAATTATCGACGCCGCAGCACGGATCAATGCAAGCATTGCAGACATCCGATATTCTGCTCGTTCGCGGCATCCCCAATGGAGCAAAAACACGCTCCGCACTGCTTGGGGAAGTCGCTATCTGCATATCTCTGGATTGGGAAACAAAAACTACAAGGGCGATCTTGGACACGGGATTATGCTGGCAAACCCGATTTTAGGCGGCGAAATCGTCCTCGCCCTGCTCCCCCAACAGCCGGTTATTCTGATGTGCGCTTGTCCCAACTGGGAAACCTGCCACCGCCGGAACGCAGCGGAGTTCATCGTGCAGATGCGTCCGAATGTCGAAGTCATTCACCTCACTGCCAAATCACTTCGTGCGCTTGGTAATCCCATTCAGCAAAGCCTATTTTGAGAGGATGAAGATGCTGCTTCTGCTTACTAGGCATTATTACAATTGGCGGACAATTTTTGCCACCCAAGATGAAGAGAAAGCTCGTCTGCACATCGCTGAAATAATGGGGCATGGTGAAATTACCTATACTGACGGCGATCCGAACGGGATCACAGGCTACAACGGCGTTCGGTTGGAAAACGGTCAGCTTACCGATCCTTTAGTCCTGTGGACAGCAAAAATCGCGCGCGAAGTTTTTGACGCGCCAGGGCTTACAAAAACACTGTCTATCTACTTTGCTCTACTCAAAATCGAGGTGGAATAATGCCCTTCCAGTTAACAAGCGTTGTGGGCGCACTCACCAAAAATAAAGTCCTCTATCTGCGATTCACCGCAAAGACAGGGGAATCCGTTTCTATTTTCAACAACAGCCCCGTTTACGGGATGATACTCCGTGCTTATCCTGAACTCGTGTCATTGCAGGATGGGCAGCGTCTAACGTGGGAAGAACACCCGATCTGCGTTGAACTGTTCAAGGACACAAACGGCTATTTCAGCATTAGCCGCATCGAACCGCGTTCGCCGGAAGCTGTACCGGATGTGCCGTTTACGCCCGATCTAGCGGCATATCGTCAATCGGCGATCAATTGGGCGGGCATGGTTACGAAACTTGCTTATCAGATCACAGTTTTCGACATGGAAACGACGACGAACGATAAGCTGAAAGCAGAACCCCTGAGCATTGGTCTTTACAAGCCCCCTGTCAAAACAGAATTGGGTGAGATTGCGCCTATGGTACTAAATACGTTCGTAAAACCGCTTAAGATGAGCGCTGTCAGCGAAAACGTGGAAGCTGCTGCCGTTCACCAGATTACGCCGGAAATGCTGACGGATGCGCCTGAATTCTGCGACGTGTTCCTGAAGTTGAGCCTACCATTCACCCGCTCTATCATTGTAGGCTACAACGTGGACTTCGATTTAACCGTCCTGCACCGCACGTGTGCGCGGCACTCGCTGATCCCGATTCACCCGCTCGCAGTGATCGATGTGATCCAACCCGTCTCATGGTTCATGGGCGATTGGAATCCCGAACGCCAATCCTTCAACTTCAAGTCCCTCAGTGATGCAGCCGCACATTTCCATCTGGAATTCGAGGACGCGCACAACGCACTGGCAGACTGCGAAATGACATGGGCAGTGATCGAAGCGATGGCGGGCGTATGAAGGTCGATGATCATCTGTACCCCTCACTTCAGAACTACATCTGCATCACGGGCGGGGCTGTCGCAAAACATGCCGCTGACGAAGCTGTAGTTGACGTTTTGTACAACGTTTTTGAGGCATTACAAAGCCTCATGCTCTACAACCCCTACGTTCGGTGTATCGATGTAGGTGGTAATCCGGGTCGTATTCCGCCACAGAAGAAAGCGCCTGAAATGTATAAC
>Ga0163147_10008320_pt1 | contig 11542 bp, 8 predicted proteins | sample OliLakLV19MP6G1_FD_148597 | JGI IMG/M metagenome (GOLD analysis project Ga0163147, IMG submission 148597) | Freshwater microbial mat bacterial communities from Lake Vanda, McMurdo Dry Valleys, Antarctica- Oligotrophic Lake LV.19.MP6.G1 | ecosystem: Environmental > Aquatic > Freshwater > Lake >...
ACGTCGATCTCCACGTCCCGCTCGGCCAGCAGCCGCTTGAGCCGGCCGTTTTCCTTCTCCAACTCCCGCGCCCGCTTCACGTCCGGCTCGCTCATCGCGCCGAACTTACGCTTCCAGACGTAGAACGAGTTCTGGCTGAACCCGTGCTCGCGGGCCAACTGCTTGATGGTCTTGGTGCCGAGTTGGGCTTCACGAAGGAAACCGACGATCTGTTCATCCGAAAATCGCTTTTTCATCACAGGCCTTTCAGGCCTGAAATCCTACTCTTCGGATCGGGGACATTTTAGGGGACCAGGACAATAGAGGCGCGATATGCCGTACTCGCCGTCCCAGTCTTCCACCTCCGGGTCGGGATCTAAATCTTGCTGTGAAAATGTTTCGAAATCCATCGTGACCAGCTCGTCAACGATCATTCTCGTCGCCTACTTGTAGTCAACCGCCCAGCTTTGACCGGGCTTTTTCCAACCTGTGGGTTGTCTCCACGACTTTCGATTTCCGAATGCGAGCAAGTATTCGTTTTCATTAATCCGACGATACGACCAGACTGCGTCGATAGAGTCTGGATTTTTTATGTGTAGTATATAGTTTGGCGTCAGCTCCTCGAGCGATGCGGGATATAGCTTGTTCTGCATATAAAATCCTTCAAGGGCATTTACGATTTGATCGCCAGTCGAAATGTTGCTGGACACCACGGTTTCGCGGCGGAAGTAGGTCACGTTGTAAGCAGCATATAGGGCAAAACACAAACACAGCACCGTCAAAGAAACACAAAGCGCACTTAATGGAACAATCTTTTTCATCAGTTCGATCCAAAGGAGTTACGGCTGAATTGGTTCACCAGTTGGCGCGGCTGGAGGCGTTGCGTACTGTCCCGCGCGAATAATGTCCAAGATTATTTCGATGATGCGGCGCTTTACGCGCTCTTGTTCATCGGGTGACACGCGTTCGAGTGTCGATTTTTTCGCTCGGCCGGTTTCAAGAGCGACCTGTGAACCGATTACACGACCAACAATATTGTTTGCTTGGTCTCGCGCCGAGTCAGCTTCAGTATTCGGAGGTGAATATTTCTCGTGAAGATCCCCGTGCCGTTTAGCCTCCGTTGAGCCGTGGTGGTATGTAAGAATTGCTTGCCATGCCATATGCCGAGCAGCTTCCGTAACATTCTGTCGGTCGTCAGGAAATTTACTGCCGATTTCCTCAGCAGTATCTTTCGCCCAGTCCGCAAAGCTGCCGGGGACCGGCGCTGAATCGATTGGTGCGTTCGTTGTAATAACTCCTTCGATCACCTGTAGAATTGATCCGCCAGGTGACATCGAGTTTGTGCTTGAATGTGTTGGCTTCGGAGTTGGGGCAGGCAACGGATTCCCGTTAGCATCAGTCGGGAAAATCGTCTTCAATCCTAGAGGATCAACCCACGACACCGGGCTGCTCACCACCACCTGATACAAACTCCCCCCATCCACATACCCCGCCGGGTCCTGTTGCATCCACCGGCCTAAGTCCGCCGAGTAATCGCGGTTGCGGAATTGATATAACTGGTTGACGTGATTGAACCGCCCGCCCTGGTGATACACATACCAGTAGCTGGTGTTCGTAATTGTCGCCCACGCAGCGTTTAGATCAGCCGTCTTTTTGCCGTAGGGGTCATAGACGAACCGCCGCGCCACGCCACCGCTGACATTGCTGATGCTCGTGACGTTGTAATTGGCATCCTGATGCACATACAGCCGGTCGGTGCCGAATGTGCCGTCCCAGTCTTCCACTTCCGGATCGGGATCAAGGTCTTGCTGATCAAACTGCGTGCGATCGCGTTCCACCAGTTCATCCACGTAGTACGGCGACCAGACAAATGTCTCGAATGTGCCGGCGCGAGCTTCTGCTTCAATCAATGAATAGTCGCTGGCCAACACCTGCCACCGGTCGGAGTAATACAGGTGGCGGCCCCAGATGATAACCTGCTCTGCTTCGTCTTCGTAAGCCTCTTCCTGCGTGCGCCGGCCCAGCGCGTCGAACGGGTACTGGGATTTGCCTGCCGGGATCTCGAACTCGACCATCCGGTTCCACGCGTCATAAACATAGCTATTGCTGGTTGACGTGGTGGTCTTGGTGTTGCCATTGGCGTCGTGGGTGACAGGAGAACTGGTGATCTGATTTTGCGCGTTGTGAGTTCGACTTTCGGTGCCGGCCGTTCCGGTGAGCGTGTCCCAGTTGCCGAGGGCGTCCAGATTCCACGATTGATATTTCACTTCTGGACTCACCGTGTCAAAAGGCAATCCGGTGCTGCCGTTGGAGTCGCTTAATGTGCCGCGTTGGAAATTTGTCAACCGATCCAGTGCGTCGTAAGCGCTGTTACCGTCAACGCTGTCCGCCGAATAAAGTTCGGAAAACGCTCCGCCGCCGCTCACGGCAACCTCTTTGTAGACGACGTTGCTGTTTCGATCGTATCCGTATTTGAATCGATCGAAGTCTGTGCCGCTGCTGGTCGTGTACCAGCGCTGATCGACAATTCGCCCAAATCGATCAAGACCGGTGTAGAGGTCGCCAGCGTCGCCGCCGGTCGTGGAACCAATGTAACTCAGCGCAGTGCCTGGCTCTGGACGACTTCGCTTAACGACAGTGTTCAAGCCGAGATAGCTGTATTCTTCCAGATGTGTTCCGCTTGCATTGGTTTCAGACAGGTAGCTGACGCGGCTGACGTTATTGTCCAGCCCGCTGCTATATTCCGAGTGCACCTTGCGGGAAGCGATGTCAGCAAGAAACTGGGGATATTGAGTGCTTATCAGTCGGCTGTGGTTGGTGCCGCTCGCCATCTCCGAGTAGGTATACTGCACCTTCTTGCTCGTCGCGGTTACGACCGCGCCTTGATGCTCCTGATACTCGGTCGTGAGTTGTCCCAGGCCGTTGTAAAGTTTTCGGACTTCGTTGACCACAACGCCGCTGGCTGGCACGCCACTGACGCGCGATGCGTAACTCTTGGCTTGGAACAAACGCCCGGCGGAGTCATACGTAAACCCAAACTCGCGCACACTCGCTTTGACTCCATACCCGACCGACGACGCATAATCGTTCGTCAACCGGCCCAGCGCGTCGTAGGTATAGTCGTGGGTATTGCCATTGCGGTCGGTCATGCCAATCAGTTCGCCCAGACCGTTATAGCCGTAAACCTCCTTCTCGGATGAGCTGGCGCTGCCGGACGACTTGTCAGGATAGCGAATTTCTGTCAGGAGGTCATTGCTGCTCACTGTGCCGAAATTAGTTGTTGCCAAGTAGATATACTTCGTTTCTTGAAACGTCGAACCCGGAAGCACAGCCTTCATCGTCAGCACATGGTCGCTGCCATCGTGCGTGTACTCGGTCGTTCGGTTAGTCGAACTGGTGGGCGTGTAGGGGGATGACGTGGCCGCTTCGACCGACTTGGAAAGGCGACCGAGGGCATCGTGACTTTGCCGTGTGACAATGCCGCGCGGGTCGGTGATGGTTTCAACGAATCCCAAGCCATCATAGGTGTAGGTGTTTCGCAGCGCCGCATCGGAGCGCGTTGGCACCGATGAAAGGGTGATGCTACCGGGATTGGCGCCGACATCGACGGTGTCGACCAGGCGGTCCGCGGCGTCATAGTAAAAGGCATTTTGCGAAACGCGCGCCGTAACGCCCGTGGTCGCCGTGCCCAATGCTCCGGTGCCCGTGGTGAGATGGCCCCGCTGGCGCGTGGTTTGCAGCGTGAGGTTTCCGTTGGCATCGAAAGTGAATTCGTTCTGTTCGAGGACCTTGTCGCCGCTCACGTCATCGGCTGCATCCCACGTTCCACTGGCCCCGGGGAGCGCATCATCGCTGGCGTCGGTCACATAGCGCCCCGACAACCGATTGGCTCCATCGAACGCGAATTTGGCAACCGGGCCATTGGGAACGCGCTGTTTCATCACGTTGCCGCGTTTGTCGAACCATAGGTCGGTCTGCAGGCTACCGCCCAGCGTGGAAGCGGTATCCGTGTACGCCACGCTGAAATGGTTGCTGCGGAACAGTCGGCCTTGCTCGTCGTAGGCGTAGGTATCCTTGCCGCGGCGCCGGTCATTCACCGCGCCGCTGGTAAACGTGATCGGATTGGAGATGCCGGCAAGCGCTGTGCCGACGTTGAGTGAAGCCGTGTCGGCATCGAATTGCTCAATCGCCGTGATGCGGTCGAGGTTGTCGTAGGACAGATATTGCGCTTGGCGTTGCGCGCTCGCGCTTTCGGTGCTGGGTGAGGACGTGGCTCCCGACTTGGTGGCCTGCAAGCGGTTGCGCCAATCGTAGACCAGGCGGGTCGCGCGACTATCGACGCTTCCGCCGGGAATCTCAACGACTTTTGTTACATTGCCGTCGCCGATCCCACCGCCGCTGATTGTGTCAGATGGATCGTCATACTCGAACTCACGTACCGTGGCGGGATCCCCGTACGGCGAACCCACCTGTTGACCGATAACGCGGCCGAGATCATCGAACAGCGATGCGTAAGTAGTTCCAGTCGGTAACGTGACGGCACTGTTCCAGCCGAGCGCGTTGTACGAGTACGTTGTCGCGTGGTAATTTCCGCTGGCGCTGTCGTTGCTGGCGCTCCCGAACTTCGCCTGTGAAGCGTTGTAGCTGCCGACATTGAAGTACGCATCAGCCTCGGCGAGTTCACCGGCATTACCCGTGATCCATCGGGCGAGGCGAATCACATTGCTAGAGGAAATCGTTTCCGAGCCTTGAGGCCGGCTGTTCGCTACGACGGGCGCGGCCGAAGTGAAAAACTCTTCATAAAATACCGGTCGGGACCCTGAGGAACTTACATAGGCGGTTGGGCGATATTCACGTTGAATAAAAATCGGTCCGGTTGTGGTGCCTGTGCTCGCAGCAAACCCCGGATAACTCCGGATTTCATGCTGGGCATCGTTGTAAACGACGTAAGTTAAATTGTCCTTGGCGTCTTCAATCTTCGTGGGCCTGCCAAACGGATCGGCCAACAGCACTTCAAAATCGCTCGTCAGCGCCAGCGCGGTCGGCAGGCCGCTGCCGCGTGTTGGGCTTCCCGTCGCCGCTGCGGCGTCCGTCACGTGCTTGGTCATTCCACCTGTCGCGACATTCCACTCAAAATGCTGCAAATAACCGTCGCCGTCCTTCAGCCATGCCACGTTGCCAAAGGAGTCATAAATGACTTCCTCGGTATCCGCAGCGGCACGTCCGTTGTTGCCCGCCGATACGGCCGGATAGGTAGTGGTGACTTTCTTGGGCTGATTCGTGCCGGTGTACCATTCGTCAAAGCTGTAGGAAGTCGTCTGGTCGACCGTTCCATTGCCGTCGGAATCGACCGCGACAGAGCTGATTGGGTAGGTCACGCTCCCCACGGTATCGGTGTGCGAGGTATAAGCATACTCCTTTACCAGCGTCCCATTGGCGGACGCCGAATACCCTTGCCGCACAAACTCCTGTTTCAAAAAGCTCTGACCCGTCCCGGTGGTGAAAAACGTCTGCACATGGTTTAGGCCGGTGGTGTTGGCGAAATAATCTGATGAGCCGTCATCAATAACCTGCAAAAAACCGCTGCCGCTGCTGGTTGACATGCCAGACGGTGCCACCATTAGGATCTGTCGCCCCTCTGAATCATATTGAAACCCGGTCAACCAACTGCGCGATCCACTGTTCTCGGTAAATTTCTCGAGGAGTGGCTGGCCATATCCGTTGCTGTACGCAACCAGCGTTCCGCCGCCGGCAAGTGTTTCGGTTGTTTTGCTCGACCAAGCGTTGTGACTTGAAGCAGATTGGCGGCGAACATATGTGTAGCCGTAGGTCACCAGACCACCGTTGCCTTCGCCGGACGCCTGCAGCGTGATCGATTTCACCCGTTGCCCGATATCGTATTTGAGGAAATAGTCGGCGAATGGAGCGATCTGAGCATCAGTGAGCGTGTCCACGGCATCGGCAAAAGCCGCCCGAACGCGCGCATAAGAACGAGGATTCAACACAATCCTCAAACCACGCGCATAGCCTTCGCCTCCCGCGCGATTGATGTAGTATCGATAATAGTAGTTATCGATTACGGCACCGACGCTATCCTTTATCACGGCCGACTTCAAATCTCCCTGCAAGCCATTCCCGCTGTTTGTTCCAGAACCGTAGTAGCTGTACTCCACACTGCGAACAGGGGTCCAATCTGTTCCGCCATTTACACTTCGCGAAAGCGTGATCGACGCGACCTGGTTGGTTGCGTAGGTGTATACGTATTGCTCGATCGTCGCGCTTCCGTCGCTTCGTTGCACTTTGAGTATCCGACCGTTGCTGTCATACCCGTCGATAGCAGGGACTTCGATCGTATACCCTGACGCGGATGTAAGCTTCTTGAACTGCCCTTTTCGTGCGCCGGTTGAAGTGAAGTCGTCGAAAGTGATGCGCGTGCCATCAACAGCCGTGAATGTAAACTCACTGCTTGCAGCGGTGAGGATCGAGCGATCAAAAAATCGGGCAGTATATGTGCTTCCACTTTGATCAAACCAATGAAACTGCAAATCTTGGGAAACAACGCCAAGCGTGCTTGTGCCGGTAGGTTTTTGAACGAATGGAAGTTGAGAAATCATCCAGCCCCTTCCGAGGTTGCTTTTGCTTGCCATGCCGCTAGGCGTATTCATCCAACTGCGCGATACGCCCCAATCCACGTCGAGCGCTGATGAAGTCAGGTCCGGACCATCAATCGCGACGACGCCAGAAGCATATTCCACATTTGCACGCCCCAACCCTGCCGCCGGCTCTGCACCCCCGTGATAATTCATTGCATAAGGCTTTGGGGGCAAGGTGTTACCCCTCCCGTTGACCGCACGGATGGCGGGCTCGTTTGGACCAAAGACCGTGAGTTGAATTTCGCCGCCGGTGTGACCACCAGGCTGCCAGACCATTTCAAGGGTCACCGTGCCGTTTGAAGCTGGCGTGTAGCTTGTAAAGTAGGTGAGCTCTGAAACTGGAGGGCTTGGTTGATCTGACCAGCGCGGTGTTGACGATGTTTGGCTAAACTTTAAACCGAAATCCACATCCGGGTTGCTATATTGATCAACAACGTTTGCCCAACTTCCACCTCCAGTGTAGCTGTAGGTAAACTCGGCATCGAATAAAGCGTTGAAGCCCGCATTTAATTGACCACTCGCTTGCAGGTAATAGGTAACGCCCGCTTGAAAGTAAGCATCAGGTGTCGTCGGAAAGGGAAAGACTGGCACGGTGTTTGGTGAAATCACCTGAGACCCAAAAACCACGGTGTCAAGTGCAACGTATCCTTCCGGAACTTCATCGACTGCGGAAAGGCATAGCCGCCGTTCTAACGCGTCGATGACACATGCTTCCAAAGTGGAACGTCGGCTCGCGAGAACCTTGCGACTCGATTGACGAGAGAGTGGGCCAAACATCGAAGCCTCCAGACGGTCGCCGCAAGCGGCAAACGAAGAAATGTTAATCGAGAGATTTTCCAATCGTTCTCGCCGCGCAACTTCTTCCCTTGCGCCCGCCCCAGACGAGTCCGCTCAGCATCGCACGAAGATCTCAGCTGTCCAGATAAATCCGGTAATTTTTGTCGAATTAATGCATTGCCCCGATTGCATGGATTACGGTGAATGCAACGGTCGGGCGGCGTGGGCGGAAGGCGTTGCTCCGCGTCCGGAGTTCATGTATCGCTCGGACATCGGCGTTGCGATCGACTTTTGCGGATTGCATGGGTTCGCACGGTTGTACCTCCACCACTCCACAAGGAGACGCGGCAGCGACTGCGGTCGCCACAAGGCGGATTTTCTCGGGTATCCGCGTCCTACTCAAAATAGCTATTTGCGGCGTCCATTTGACGGTTCTGGCTTGTTCCTTTCGATTGAGTCGCCGGTTGTCCGTTTTGCCTCAGATCGCTATTCGCTCAATTTCATCCAGAGTGATCGCGTCGTCCGTTCGGTCGTACAGCTTGGTCGTTCGTGGCGACTCGTGCGCGGCGATCGCCTGGGCGTGTTCGAGCGTGCCGCCGTTTTCGAGATACGCGGTGATGCCCGTCGCGCGGAACGTGTGGCAGCAAATCCGTTCGGCACCGATGCCGGCGGGCACGGCGCGGCGCTTGACCATGCGGAGTACATCGATCCGGCTCATTCGATCGGCGGAGAGTCTGGCGGACTTGCCGGTCATGGATCGAAACAGCGGCGACTTCTTGTCGTCCGCAAAGCCTGTCGCTGCCAGGTACTGATCCAAGTATTCTTCTGCCGTGTGATGCACCGGCACTTCATGAAACTTGCCGTTCTTTTCGTGCAGCCGGAACCAGCTTCGTTTTCCCTGCTGGTAATAATCGTCCACGTTCATGTTCACGACCGCGGAGACGCGCGCGAAGCTGAAGCACATCACGCCAATCAAAGCCCGATCGCGTAGACCAATGAGCGTGTTGGTTTCGATCGAATCGAGCAGTTGCCGCGCTTTGGCGGCGATGAGGACCGGGGTCTTCCCTTTCTTGACGACGTGCCGCGGGCCTTTCACCGACCACGCTGGGTTCACCGCGACGATGTGGCCGGTCACCAGCCAATCGAACAGCATGCGGATCGCCGCCAAGTGCTGCTTGACGGTCGGTGCCGAACGAATGCGGGTTAAGTGTTCGATGTACGCACCGATGGCGATAGGCTGAATCGTTGGCAGTTCCATTCCCCTCGCCTCGCACCAGCCGAAGAACTGCCCGATTGCCTGCGCGTATGCTTCCCGCGTGTTGCGGTTGCGAATCGTCGCGGCGAAGAACTCCGCGAACCGCCGTACCGCGTCGTCGCCGGCGCGGACGATGATCGACGGAAGGCCAAACTGCGCCATGCTGGAAAACTCCGAACGGGTGGGGAGAGAGAACGGGTTGTCGGGTTGGTTGTATTTACTATTATCACGATACATAACGTCCTTTATGATACAGGTGACTACTTCCCTCGCGCTTCGCCCAGCCGACCTTTGGAGATGTCGGCCACGAGAATCTTGTTGCGATCCATGATGAATGGGATGTCCAGACGATTGCTCACTTGACCGAGCACGTTCCGCAGCGGGCCGGATAAAAGCAGGCTGCCGACTTTGTTCAAGATCGGACTAATGGCTTCAAGGCGCAACCGTTTTTCCATCGCGACGAATTCGACGAGCCAGTACCGCCGCACGATCGGGTCGGTTAGCTGTGCCGCAGCGTGTGCGGACTGACGCGCTTGCGAATTCCTGCTCGCGTGGCCACCGCCTTGACGAGGTCGACGAGGCCAGTTGTCGAGAGTGGCTCGCCGGGTTTCTTCAGGCTCGGGAAGAGCAGGTCTTTGGGCCTATACTTTTTCCAATACGTCCGGAGCGTCTCGAGCAGATGCGCCGACAGCTTCACGATCCGCTCGCGTTGTCCCTTGCCTTGACGAACGTGCACCAGCATTCGCGCGCTGTCGATGTCGCCGATGCGAAGCGATACCAACTCGGATACGCGCAGGCCTGCGCCGTAGGTGGTCATCAGCATGGTCCTGTGCCGCAGATTCCGCGTCGCATCGAACAGCCGCTTCAGTTCTTCCGCCGACAGCACGGTCGGAAGCCGCTGAGGCACTCTTGCACATGGCAGGCTGCCGTACTTCTCGTCACGCCCGAGCGTGACTCGATACAAGAACTGCAAGGCACACCGGGCCACGTTGTAGCGGGGCCAACTGGCTCGTTCCTTCTGCACAAGATGAAGCAGGTAGGTTCGGACTTCGTCAACCGTCAAATGCTCCGGTGATCGTCCGGTGTGCTTTGAAAACATCACCACCGCGTTGATGTAGGCGCGTTGGGTGTGCGGCGAGAAGTTCCTCAACTGCATGTCTTCGATCATCCGCTGACGAAGTGCCGTCATGCCGGCTCCTTCAGACGCTCGCGGTCTGCCCACTGTCAAAGCACGCTTCCGCGTCAGCGGGTGACCACGACTCGCAAAAGTATGCCATGTGAATAAACTACTGTTTTTGAGCGTACTTGACGGACATGATTAAAAGCACGAAAACTGCCCGCAATCGACAACCCCGGCAGAACGAGGTTTTTGGACAGAGGGGTTCCAGGCTTCGCGCCGGCCTTTATGCCCGGGTTTCCACACTGGACCAGCAGACCCTCCCCATGCAATTGCGAGCGATGCAGGAGTACGCAGGGCAGCGCGGCTGGGTGGTCGCGCTCCAGGTCGATGAAGTTGCCTCCGGTGCGAAAGAGCGTCCCAAACGCCGGGAACTGATCGACGCAGCCAAACGTCGTCAGATCGACGTAATCATCGTTTGGCGCCTGGACCGCTGGGGGCGTTCGGTCGTCGATCTTGTGACAACCTTACAGGAGCTGTCGTCGGTCGATGTCGGCTTCGTGTCGCTCAGTGAGGCCCTCGACCTCACTACGCCGAGCGGACGGGCGTTAGCGGGCATGCTCTGGCGGTGTTCGTAGAGTTCGAGCGTGATATCCTGCGTGAACGAGTTCGCGCGGGTATCGCCCAGGCACGGAGAGATGGCAAACCGCACGGCCGGCCAAAAACCGCCGCGATGATGGTCGGCCAGATGCGTTCGATGCGACGACGAGGCATCAGCAAACGCAAGATTGCGGCCGAGTTCGGCATCAGCCGCACCTCGGTGATACGCCTTCTGCGCAATCGCGTCGCCACCACATGATGCGGTGCTCGATGTCGTGAGCAACCGCCTCTTCCCCACCGCGAAGCGGTTTAGTTCAACATATTTTATCTGCGGTATCATGAAGCCATGTCCCCTCACCCCCACCGGGCTCTTTCCGGCCCATCGAACTCACCTGGCCGACCCGACGAACGGGATGAACGGGTTGGGAAAGCAACAAGTGGCGAGATCGTCCGACCGACCCGCCTGACCGAACAGCAGTTCTGGGCGCTGGCCGACATCCCCGCCGAAGCCGAGTGGTTCGCCAACATCCGCAACAAGCACACCCGCCGGGCGTACAAGCTCGACGTGCATGACTTTTTGAATTTCACCGGCATCGACGTCGTCGGCATCCGGGCGGTGACGCGCCCGCACGTCATCGCCTGGCGAAAGGACCTGGAACGCCGCCAGCTCTCCCCTTCCACCATCCGGCGAAAACTGTCGGCGTTGTCGGCGCTGTTCGGATACCTGTGCGAGTACAACGCCAACTACCTCAACCCGGTCAACGGCGTCGAGCGGCCGGCCGCCGATGCCAACGAAGGCAAGACGCCGGCGATCGGCGATGCCCAGGCCCGGGCGCTTCTCGCCTGCCCTTCGTCCGATACGCTCAAAGGTAAACGCGACGGGGCGCTGCTGGCGACGTTTTTGTATCACGGGCTGCGCGCGGAAGAACTGGTCAAGCTCAAAGTCAAAGACGTTCAGGAGCGGCGTGGCGTGAAGCATTTTCGCGTGCATGGGAAGGGATCGAAGATACGGTATGTGCCGGTGCATCCGGCGGCGCTGGATCGCATCGACGCCTACACGGCCGCGGCGGGTCATGCGTTGGATTTGGAGGGGGCGTTGTTTCGACCGACGAAGGTTGCTGCAGGTGCAATCATCGAGAAGGCCATCGCGTATCGGAGCGT